>Ga0308164_10000611_pt1 | contig 53027 bp, 49 predicted proteins | sample PhyTR2_FD_201031 | JGI IMG/M metagenome (GOLD analysis project Ga0308164, IMG submission 201031) | Phyllosphere microbial communities from UC Gill Tract Community Farm, Albany, California, United States - DLSLT.R2 | ecosystem: Host-associated > Plants > Phyllosphere > Unclassified | place: USA...
GGCGGAATCATTCAATGCTAAAATAAAGAACTTCAGATTGCAGCTTCGAGGAGTGAAAGACAAATCATTTTTTCTATTCAGATTGTCTAAAATTTTTGCTTAGTCCCCAACTTTTGGGATTGATCCACGAACCTTATCCCCGTAGAAGAAAAAAGTTCAACCCAGATTATTATGCCCATAATAGATCTATTAATTTTAAATAGCTCGAATGAAATTTCATTTACTTGTTTAATAGGATGATTTCAAATAGCTGGTCAGGCTTAACAATTTTGTTCGGTCAGAATTATAGACGATCTCTACATAGAAGTCGAACAGCTTGCACAACTCAAAGTCAACATCGTTCTTCTTCGTGGAGCCGATAGGTTCAGCTTTATTGAGCACTAATTCCTGCTGCTCTTCTTTGGATAGTTGCGAAAATTCATAATAGGATAATTCTTTGTTGTCAAAATTATTAATGCGATCAGCGTTGATATATGATCTCAAAAATAATTATTTTTTTGCTACTATCATTACCCTTACCCTTACTATATTTTCGAGATTTGCAATTTACTTGATCAGATCAAATTCAAGCTATGATAAAAAAGCTTTTTATTATGAATGTCCAGCCCTTGTCAGCTGCAATGCACATTATTAAAGATGTTGAAGTTCAGCAGGGATCAGTATTTGTGTGAATGGCCTTTTCCTATCTTTAGAATGGAAATGTATAATGCCGCTTCTAAGGAGATTTACGGTGGAACCAACAATGATAAGATCAATGTGCTTAATGGTTCTTTTAAACACGTATCTTATAATAGTCCTTCTGTAAGCAGTTCATACTTTAAATTTTATTTTTGAAAAAATATCCGCATATCATTTCCAATTATCTCACGATCTACTTATTAATATGTGAAGGATCGGCACCCGCTACAATATCCTTTGAGTCATCTACAGATATAAGTTGGGGGCTCCATTTGGCATGTTTTGAAGGCTTAAGCTCGTGCCCCATCTTCTTGGCATATACCTTTGTAAACTCTACCCCGAAAAAAATGATTTGGCAAGTGTAATTGATCCACAATAATAATAAAATGATGGTGCCAGCGGTACCAAAGGCGGAGCTTGGATTGAAGGTATTAAAATAGAAGGTAAGCAGATATTTTCCAAGCGTAAAAAGTACTGCTGTTACTGCTGCTCCGATCCATACAGATCTCCATTCTATTTCTACATCAGGAAGTATTTTGAACATGGCTGCGAAAAGGATAAAGGCAATTAAAAAGCCTACGGCGATATTGATAATATTTACTACTATAAGTGTCTCAATACTAAAACGACGAATGACCCAGTCATTGGCAAGACCGATGAAGGAACTTAATAGTAAGGTAATAAGAAGTAGGAAAGCAATGACGACGATCATCCCCAATGAATTCGCTCGATCTAACAGGTATTTCTCCCAAGCCTTTTTAGGGGCAGCAACCACATCCCATAACTTATTTAATGACTTCTGAAACTGAAAAAAAAGTGACGTAGCACCGAAAACCAATGTGACCACACCAACGATCTTCATCAAGATGTTTTTTTTGTCAACCATCCCTCCTATAACCATTTCTTCCAGACTTTTACCTACATCTTTTCCCATCATGCTGCCGATCACTTTTGTTATTTCACCTCTAACAGCCTCTTCTCCAAAGAAGATCCCTGTCAGCCAGATGATGATGATGAGAAGTCCGGGTATCGAGAATATGGCACTATATGCTAAACTGGCTGCCTCCGTACCGAGATCCCGTGCACTCCAATCTTTATAAGTATCTTTAAGTATTCCCCAGAAATTGGTAAGTTTTTTCATAGTATAAGTTTAATGATCTTTATTATCTTCTTGCTAGGGATTCAAAATCTATACCTTATTATAAAATTTCATGAAATAACTTATCCAAAGTCATTCTCAAAACGGCTTTAATAAAGTGATTTTCTGTTTTTTCTTATTCACCGCTACTATGCTAAATGACTACATTGCGAATAAACTCTGATGTACACTTTGAATACCCCCGATCTTTTCCTCTCATTTTTTATAACAAGTTACAAACAGTGGGAAGCTGAGTTTAGACTTTATCAGACCACAAAAAATAATTTCTGTACTATTGCCAGGAAGGGTTTAAAAACAAAAATTGGAGGAAATGAAGCGTTACCAACCGGATACTCACCATATAAACTGGTAAAACTCGATGTATCCTAAATAACTCAATGTGAGGAAGACGGTATCAATCAGTCCGTGGACAATAATATTGATCCAGATATTTTTAAATTTAATATATAAAAATCCAAAAGCGAGCCCGAATATGAATGTCATGATCAATCCTGCTGTACCTTGATACAAATGAGGGAGGCAGAACATCAATGCAGAAATAATGACGATAAGTGCTTTCTTATCACCAAAAATATTTTTCAGTTGGGCGAAAGCAAATGCCCTAAACAGCAATTCCTCTCCCACCGCAGCACTGATCCACATTCTATATAGCCATTTAATATATTGCGACGTGTCACCTCGTATATGTTCAAATGTTGAATAATCAGCCGGTTCGTTACATAGCCAATTAACCAACGGTTGGATGATAAAATCCACACTCAATTCTAAGATCAGATATGAACCTAAAATTTTCTTTATATCCTTTAATTTGAGATTCTTGAAATTGAGTGATCTCAGATCTCCATTTTGCAAATAGGTACTGATCAGGATGAAGATAATAATTAAACAGAATGTATATGGAAAATGGGTCAGTGGATTGTAGATCAGCAGAAAAGATATGGTAAGTAGTGCTAATGACATCCATTTAGTTTGTAGCAGCAATTTCATTATCATAATTCAAAATGTATGTTTGTAGCCCTAGAATGCCGGCAGAATATTTTCAAAGAACTTCGCAATATTCTCTTTCAATTTTTTAAAAACGTTTGATTCACCAAATTCATTATTGTCATAGCCTATCGGAAATCCTTTCTCAACATATTGATTATTTTTCTCAGTCGTCAGATTTTGGAAATTATTATTCACAATTCCGGTCTCATTGGTATGGATATCCAAGTACTTTACAGCCGAATTTTTGGAAAAATCCAATTTTCTGAGATCGATGGTCTTGATCTCTTTTTTAAGATCAGATCTAAAATACAGGTTCATTTTCTTAGTATCAATAACCGTCTGCCATTCGCCGGGATGTATGGAATTTAAAATATTCCATGCGTAGTCGACAGGCTTCTCATCGTAATTATAATTTTTCAGCATGTAGTACGCCCGGTTATAGCGGTCTTCCCATTTTTTGTTTTCGTCAAATACAAATTTTTCATTTCCGCCAAGAAAATCAAATTTTTTAGCCGCTGTCAGATCTTTATGATATTGATTATTGCAAAGCAAAGGCATTGGCATTTCTTTATTTGTCAGGACTTTATACCGTCCATTCAATAGAGCGATGGTCGCAGAATTTCCTTGGGCATCGGTCAGGAAAAAATGACTTCCGGCCGCATTGGGCCACCAGTTGATGTTTGGCCCGTCATTTAGATGGTCTACTACTTCCTTTACAGTTTTGTAGTTGTCCAACTGATACTGGATCCATTGTGCCCAGAACATATCCGGCTGTTTTGGATTAGATACTTTACTGGTCTCTTCCAGATATAATTCAACCAAAAAAAGTCCTTTTTCGTTGACTCCATAACACGGAAAATCATATCCCAGTAAATTAAACGTCACGGATCCGAATTTTGAAGTCCATTGCATATGAGCTTGGATCTGATCAGTTGTCAAATTCTGCCAGCTGATGTTCCTTTTTGGAATATCCCGCTTGTTAACCACGATCATTCCCGGCATCGTCTTCCAGTTCTCATTGAAGCCGACGACGTTATAATTTTTACCTGTGAGCAAAAATGTCGAGCATGCTTTACTTTGGACTGAATAGATGAGCGCTAATATCAGGAAAATGCGCAGAAAGAAAATTTTCATAAGAAGGATATTTATTTAAAATGATTGGCAGGACTTTATCTCTATAAAACCTTAAATTCTGTAATTTGAATACTTACTAGGAAACAAATTTACGGTTATTAACAAATAAAGCCAATAGTTATTTGTCACCGAAATATGATCGGACCGTCACCCTTTTTTATTTGATGCCTGAAATAAAGAAGTGATGTGTTCTGGAATTATGGATGTCTCGAATCTTTCCTCAGCAGATCAATAGGTGATCTGATCTACATTCCCTTTTTCTGAAAGGCGCTCAAGCTTGCTATTTTGTTGTTGGCGGTATGGTAAACGATCTCGACGGAAAAGGAAGGCATTTCATACAGGACAATTTTGAGTTCATTTTTATAGGTTTCACTGATGATCTTTCCTTCAGAGAGAACTAATTCTTGTTGTGAACAGCTCGGCATATTTTTAAAATCGTAATAAGAGATAGACATGGTATTTTTATATGGATTATTTGATTGAAGAAACTTTATCATCCAATTTCTCGATACTCGTCCTGATCTCCTGTAAGGCATTATTGATAGAAGCCTCGCCTGTCTTAACAGGCTTATAGTCCGCAGGCAGTATACCTCGTACATATTTCCATATCTCAAAGACATTTTCTAAAGCGATCTCATAGGGTTCATAGAAGGTGTTGCCTGCTGCAACGGTGATAGTATTCTCGTTCTGCTCGATAAAGGTCTTGTAGGTAATCCCGTCAGCAGTGACGAAGATGTATTCCTTATCAGCTTTCAGATCTGCCAGCTGTTCCACATATTCACCGATGATGTAGGAGCCGTCTGCGAAGGGAGGCATCGAATCGCCATCCGCCAAAAATGCCCGGTACTTGGCATTTTGCAAAAACGGTAGTTTCATGCGTGCCAACCTCTCAATATATTCATTGTCACCATAGCCTTTCAGATAGCCCATGGATGCTTTCTGAGGGACGATCTCAATGTAGTTCTCACCTTCTGAATCCACGGTGATCGGCAAAAGAACACGGTTTTCGGGAAGTTTCATTAGGTTGTCTAACGGATGTTTGCTGATATCTAATGTCAGCAAGAGATCGATCCTGACATTGAAGAACTTGGAGATCCTGATCAGGATCTCGTAAGGCGCCTCCGAACGCCCGTCCTCATATTTCGAGTATCTTACCCTGCTCATTCCAAGGCTTTCTGCAAAAGCCTGCTGGGATAAATTTTTTTTGTTCCGTAGAACCCTGATGTTTTCTGAGAATATTGACATTGATACAATTTGTATCTGCAAATATAACAAAAAAGATACATTATGTATCTAATTTTGTCAAATGGAAAGAGCAATTGCACATATGGACCTGGACACTTTTTTTGTCTCCTGTGAACGGCTGAAAAACTCCGGACTGGAGAAACTGCCCGTCATCATTGGTGGCGGAGACCGTGGCGTGGTCGCTTCCTGCTCCTATGAGGCAAGACATTTCGGTGTGCGGAGTGCCATGCCCCTTAAAATGGCATTGCGCCTATGTCCTGAAGCTAAGGTCATTAAAGGGGATATGGAATATTATTCCAATATGTCGCACCTGGTGACAGAGGTCATTCAGGAAAAGGCACCGCTACTGGAAAAAGCAAGCATCGACGAATTTTATCTAGACCTCTCAGGGATGGACCAGTTTTTCGGCTGCTTCCAATGGGCGAACGGAATCGTCGATGCCGTTATAGAGAACACCGGGCTTCCGATCAGCTTTGCCCTTTCCACGAACAAGACCGTATCCAAGATCGGCACTGGTGAATCAAAACCGATCGGTAGATCTGAAATAAAGGAGAAGGAAATACAGAATTTCCTAAACCCCTTATCCATCAGAAAGATCCCGATGGTAGGACCCGAAACATTCAATCTGTTCTCAAGATTAGGAGTAAAGACCATACAGACCCTCTCTGAAATGCCTGTTGAAGTGCTGCAACAGCTGATCGGCAAGAATGGCGAGGTGCTCTGGAAAAAGGCACACGGCATCGATGAGACGCCCGTGGTGCCCTATTCAGAAAGAAAATCCATATCGACGGAAGATACCTTTTCCGAGGACACGATCGATGTCCATCAGATCAGAAGCATATTATCCGGAATGGTTGAAAAACTTGCCTATCAGCTGAGGCAGGAAAAATGGCTGACCTCGACAGTGACCGTAAAGATCAGGTATTCCAATTTCGATACGGAGACAAAGCAGTGCAAAATTCCCTATACCTCTGCCGACCACACCCTGCTCAGAGCTGTTCTCGAACTGTTCAAGAAAGTGTACGCCCGAAGAATTCGGATACGCCTGATCGGTATCCGCTTTACAGGGCTGGTTCACGGATACCACCAGATGGATCTTTTTGAAGATACCGAAGAGCTGATCTCCCTTTATCAGACCATGGACAGGATCAAAAACAGGTTTGGTGCTTCCAGTGTAGGCAGAGCTTCAGGTCTTCTTAAATAAAAAAAAGTAAAATTATGTTTCTCAATTGCCATTCTTTTCACAGTCTCAGATACGGGACCATCTCGATCTCGGATCTGGTTCATCAGGCTGCGAATCGGAACATCAAAGCTCTGGCATTGACAGATATCAACACCGTTACCGGGATCTATGATTTTTACAGACTCTGTAAAGAGCATGATATAAAGCCGATCGTCGGTTCAGAGATCAGGGTGGCCAATGAACTTTATTTTATATGCCTGGCTAAAAATTCTTCGGGAATAGTTGAGATTAACAGGCTTCTGACAGGTTTTAACTGCGATAATATTGAAATATCAAAGACTGACCCTGTATTTGAGAACGTAGTAGTCATCTATCCTTTAAGCAACATGCCTGAAAAATTACAAGAACATGAATTTATCGGAATTAGGCATAACGAGCTGAATCTTCTGGTAAAACCCAGGTTGAAAAAGCTGCTCGGGAAAATGGTCATATTGCATCCCGTAACCTTCGACGGTCCTGAAGAATATGAGCTGCACAAGATCTTAAGGGCGATCGATGGAAATACGCTGATCAGCAAATTGTCAGAAGACGATTATTGCAGAGAGAATGAAACTTTTACTCACAAGAAAAATCTTCTGGTCCATTATAAGCAATATCCGCAGATCATTGACAATACGAAATACATCGTCAACGGATGCCGTTTCGATTTCGACTTCTCTACACCTAAGAACAAGAAGCATTTTACCGACAACAGGGAAGATGACATCAAATTGTTAAGGCAATTGGCGTATGAAGGATTGAAGAAAAGATATCCTCAGGGCAATGCAGATGCAGTCGCAAGGGTTCACAAGGAATTGAACGTCATCGACCAGCTTAATTTCTGCGGCTATTTCCTGATCACCTGGGATATCGTCCAGTACAGCAACAGAATGGGATTTATGCACGTGGGTCGTGGAAGCGGTGCCAACTCCATTGTGAGCTACTGCATCGGGATCACGGACATCTGCCCCTTGGAGCTGGATCTCTATTTTGAGCGTTTTCTGAACCTCAACCGGAAGACCCCACCCGACTTTGACATCGACTGGAGCTGGCAGACGAGGGATATCATATTGGAATATATCTTTGAAAGATATGGTCGTGATCATGTTGCCTTCTGTGGGACCAACGTAGAGTTCAAATACAGATCGATCTTTCGTGAGGTAGGAAAAGCATTCGGATTGCCTAAAGAAGAACTGGATATCTTGGCCGGAAGACCTATGGACCAACACGATAACAACTCCGTGTTCAGAGCGGTGCACCATTACGGAAAAATGTTGGAAAAATACCCCAATCAGCGGAGTATGCATTCCTGCGGTATCCTGATCTCTGAAGAACCGATCACTCATTATTCTGCCCTGGAGATGCCCCCGAAAGGTTTTCCGATCGTCCAGTTCGATATGCATACGGCGGAGGCGATCGGTCTTGAGAAATTTGATATCCTATCACAGAGAGGTCTTGGAACGATCAAGGATACCGTCGATCTGATCAGAGAGAAAAGAGGGATTACGGTCGATATAAAAGATACGACGATATCTAAGAATGAAAACAAATGCAACGAATATCTAAGCATCGGTAAAACCATAGGCTGCTTTTATATTGAAAGCCCTGCTATGCGCGGCCTGTTGCGAAGACTGAAATGTGAAGATTATAAGGTGCTGGTGGCTGCCTCATCCATCATTCGTCCCGGCGTGGCACAGAGCGGGATGATGCGGGAATATATATTCAGGCATAACAATCCTGATCAGTTCGAATACTTCCACGAAGTCTTTGAAAAGGAGCTGGGTGAGACCTACGGTATTATGGTCTATCAGGAGGATGTGATCAAGATAGCACTGCACTTTGGCGGCCTCTCAGCTCCGGATGGTGACGTCTTGCGAAGGGCGATGAGTGGCAAAGGGCGATCCTTGTCCGCGCTTCAGAAAGTAAAGGACCATTTTTTTGAATCCTGCAAGGAGCTGGGACATCCCGAACAATTGTCCAAAGAGGTCTACCGTCAGATAGAATCCTTTGCCGGCTACTCTTTCTGCAAGGCCCATTCCGCTTCATACGCTGTGGAAAGTTATCAGAGCTTATACCTCAAAGTGTACTACCCCATTGAGTTCATGGTCTGCGCCATCAATAATGGCGGCGGATTTTACCGCACAGAGGTATATGTCCACGAAGCGAAAATGTCCGGTGCGTCCATCAATAATCCCTGTGTCAATCTGAGTGAATTTCAAACAACGGTCCATGGGAAAGATATATATCTGGGCATGATGCACATTGAGAAACTGGAAGGACGGATCGCACAGATGATCCCTGAAGAACGGAAGGCTAACGGAAATTATACCTCTCTGGAAAATCTTGTCAAAAGAATTCCTATTGGTATTGTAACATTGCAGATCCTCATATTTATTGGCGCATTCCGCTTTACGGGAAAGCAGAAGCACGAACTTCTGATCGAGGCGAGATTTCTGATGGCAGGAAACAGACCGGACAGCAGGCAGCTGACCTTACTCGAAGAACCCAAAAAAGAATATCAGCTTCCAAAAATAGACAGAGATCCGTTCGAGGATGCATTCGATGAGATAGAGATCCTCGGGTTCCCTGTATCTTTCAGCCCTTTTGATATGCTGCAGACAAAATACAGAGGTGCCGTGATGGCAAAGGATCTTCCGAAGTTCCACAAACGGCAGGTCCGGATGCTCGCCTATCTGATCTCGAGAAAACACGTCCCTACAAAACGGGGAGCCATGTTCTTCGGAACCTGGATCGATGCTGAAGGCGAATATTTCGATACGGCCCATTTTCCTAACTGTCTAGAGGAATACCCTTTTCAGGGTGGCGGCTGCTATCTGTTGCTGGGAACGGTCGAAGTCGATTTTCATTTTCCAACGATCACGATCCATAAAATGGCAAAAATGCCTTTCATCCCAGATCCGAGATATTCGATGGACCGGTTCAAATCTTTGGAAACCGCCAGAATTTTACAGGAGGACATCAGTATGACCCAGAGAAAGCCGTATCCGCAGGAACAGGAGATCAACTTGCCAAGGCATAAGATGGATTCTTAATTTTTAGGAGATTACTGAGATTAAAATTACAAAGCAATGCATTTGACCGGATCGTCAAACCATTGCTTTTAGAACAAGTTGATAATGACCTATCGTGAAGCTGTCAGTACTCAACTGACATATTACACTGTAGGCGAAGATCCTCCATCAACAGAAATATTCGCTCCTGTGATATACTGGGCCTCGGAAGAGGCCAGGAATGCGACGATATTGGCAACTTCTTCAGGCTCTGCCATCCTTCCTATCGGTACGCCGACGGTATCGATGATGTTTTGGAACGTCTCATCAAAGCTGGCTCCTGACTGATGGCCAATATTTTCAATGAACTCGTTCATAAGCGGCGTTTTGACAACACCGGGAGAAACGGTATTGACCCTTATCCCTTTGGTTCCCAATTCCGTTGCCAGTGCTTTGCTGTAAGCATTCAATGCGGCTTTTGCCGATGAATAGGACATCGTCATTTCCCAGATCGGCTGCTTGGCAGCTCCCGTTGATATATTGATGATCACCCCTTCCTTCTGTTCAAGCATCGCAGGTAACAATGCTTTGTTGATCCGTACGACGGACCTGAAATTTAATTCCCAATCCCTGAACCAGTCCTCATCCTGCAATGTGCTGAAACCTCCACCCGGACTTGAATTGGCTCCGGCATTATTGACGATGATGTCTATCCTGCCGTACTTTTCCAATACTTCTTTGGCGATCTTCTCCGCACTATCGGCCTCGGTCAGATCGGCAGCTATGAAATAATGGGTATCTGAATGATCTTTGGCTGCTGTTCTGGCCGTGGTCACCACCACTGCCCCGCTTGCACTGAGCTTATCAGCAATCGATCTGCCAATGCCTTTCGTACCGCCCGTTACCAGGGCGATTTTTCCTTTTAGAGAATCATACATAATGTTATATTTTTTAAATTGAGTTGCAAATCTATTCTCAATACTTTACTTTTGCAAGTAGTTACATCAATGTACATCAATAACCCCAGTGTAACTTTTGCTGTTAAACAAATAGTTATGGATAAAGAAAAAATAGAAAAAACTGAAAATAAATGTGAACTTCAGAAAATACTGGACATCATAGGAGGTAAATGGTCGATGTCGATCATCTATGCACTGATCCTGGGGAAGAAACGTTTCAAGGAATTGGAGAGAATGATACCAGGGATCAGCACAAGGATGCTTGTCAAGGAGTTGAAAAATATGGAAGCAAATGATATCGTGATCCGCAAAGCGTTTGCAACGGTACCCCCGACTGTTGAATATTCATTGACAGAGAAAGGCAGGAAATTGGAGCCCATCATCAATGAATTGCAGAAATGGGGGGTGGAGTACAAGATCACATAGACCGTCGAGCCAATCCTTTTACCATCCTGATATAACCGCTCTGAAAGTTCAATATCACCGCAATCTCTTTTGATTCTCAAAAATAACAGGGTAAACTCCTATCCGGGACATTCGATTGCTTATAGGTTCTGTGAATTATATCTACTTTATTTGGCTACATTTGTATCCTGTTACAAATATTAAACGGAATGTGAGCTTCTTTATGTCAATAATTATAATTTATCAACTTTTCAATCAATGAGCAGATTTTTCTCATCTTTGGGTACCGAGGCTCTCCTTGAGATCCTGATCCAGTCCAGTGATGCAACAGCTATTTACAATGGTGGCGAATTGACCATTCAACTCGTCAATGATGCAATGCTTGCCATATGGGGCAAAGATCAATCTGTCCGCGGCAAGACCTTTGAGGAGGCATTGCCTGAGATGAAGGGACAGCCATTCACGAAGCTTTTAAAAGATGTCTGGAACACCGGTGAGATCTACGAGGCCAGAAATATGCCCGCTACGCTGGAGATCAGCGGTAAGATGGTCACCTCCTATTTCGACTTTATATACAAACCGATCGTCAATGAAAACGGCGAGGTGTATTGCATCCTGCACACGGCCTCAGACGTCACAGAACGCGTGGAAGCCTGGAATCTCATTGATGAAAAGGAACTTCGTGAGCAGCAGATCAATGAGGAACTGGCGGCCACCAATGAGGAATTTCAGGCAACCAACGAAGAGCTGGGTGCACTGAATATGGAGTTTTCTGCCATCAACGACCAGCTGGACAAGGCCAATCAGAAGATCAATTTGCTGAACAGCCGGCTTCAACAGGAGAATACGGAACTATGGTCCGATAACAGAGGATTTAGGGAAGATATCACAGAACTCGGAGCATCCAATAAAAATCTCAAGGATAGGAATATTGAGCTGACAGAGTTGAACAATACCATTATCAGGCTGAATGATCAGCTTAACGACAGCGAGACAAGCTTTAGCAACCTGATCGCCCAGGCCCCTGTGGCTATGATGCTGGTAAAGGGCGATGACTTTATCGTTACGATGATCAATAGGTCGATGCTCGAGCTGATCGGTAAAGACGCCTCTATTGTTGGGAAGCCTCTCTTTCAGGAACTGCCTGAACTTAAAGGACAGCATGCCGCAGATATGCTGATCGAGACGTATAAGAAGGGAGTGGCACATCTGGACTATTCAAATCCCGTAACCTTAAATAGAGCTGGAAAGCTTGACAACGGATTCTTCAATTTTACCTACACGCCTTTTATCGAGAATGGTAAGGTCACAGGGGTTATCGATATGGCGATGGAGGTCACACCGCAGGTCTTGGCCATTCAGCAGAAGGAGCAGATCATCTCTGAAAAGATCGCGCTCGAGGAAACGCTCAGAAACAGCGAGCAGCGTCTGCACGGTATCCTGGAGACGATGGCGGAAGGTGTTGGTGTGACCGATTCCAAGGGTCAGCTGGTCTACGCCAACCCAATGGCACAGCAGATATTGGGATTGAGCGAGAGTACGATCAAGGACAGGACCTATGATGACCCGCAGTGGCAGAACCTGAGACTTGACGGCACTCCCCTGCCTTCAGAGGAACATCCGATGTCCATCATGTTTAACACCGGAAAGCCTGTATTTGATTATGAGATCAGCGTTCAGCCTCCTGACAGGGAATGTTTTTATATCTCGATCAATGCTGCCCCGATATTTGACAGTGAGGGAAATATCTCGGGAGGGATCGGAACATTCATGGATGTCACCACCCGAAGAATGATCACACAGGGAAAGGACGATTTCATAAGTATCGCCAGCCACGAGCTGAAAACGCCGGTGACCGCTATCAAAGCGACTTTACAGCTTCTTCAGCGTTCCCATGAGAAATTGCCTGTTAAGACAAGGGCCAGGCTTCTCGACCAGGCCAATAAAAGTCTAAACAAACTGTCCCGTCTCATCTCCGACCTGCTTGATACCAGCAGGATCGAGCAGGGACATTTGCGGCTTGATAAAAAACCTTTTGCCCTGTCAGAACTGTTCGATGACTGCTGCTCGAATCTAACGGACAGCACCCATCAGGAATTGATATTCGAGGGGGACACCGATGTGGTCGTCAATGCTGACAACCAGCAGATCGGACAGGTCCTCACCAACTTTATTACCAATGCGATCAAATATGCTCCGGAATCTGAAAAGATCGTCGTGAAGGCTGAAATATTGAGCGACTCTGATATCAAGGTCAGCGTCAAAGATCAAGGCCCCGGAATTCCCGAGGAAAAGCTCGGACATCTTTTTGAGCGCTACTATCGAACCAATTATCAAGGACAGAAGTTCACAGGTCTTGGACTAGGACTTTACATTAGTGCTGATATTGTTAAGAATCACGGTGGGACTGTGGGAGTGAAAAGCAAAATGGGAAGAGGTAGTGAATTCTGGTTTATATTGCCACTTATAGATTAGTCCGTCATCCCTATGACTTGGATACAAACATCATTTCAATAAATTAATTGAATCAGATCCTTTTTTTTGGGTTCTGATTTTGCTTTGACAGAGTCATGAGAAAAATCTTTGTGGTCGAGGATGACCAGGCAATTAGGGAAGTTATTGAGGCATTTCTGACCTCAGAGGATTATCTGGTGCAGTCTTTTGCCGATGTGCAGGAGTTCAGGGCCAGAGACTCGAATGTGATACCCGATCTTTATCTGTTCGATGTTATGCTGCCTGATGGCTCGGGACTGGAGCTGTGCAGGGAGATCAAAGGTCAGGAGGAGAACGATGGCGTGCCGGTCATCATCATGAGCGCCCATGCAAAAATTGATCAGTTGAGCATAATTTGTGAGCCTGACGATTTTGTAACCAAACCCTTTGATATCGATAACCTATTATCAAGAATTCAGAACAGTATCCAATAGTCTGCTAGATCTACAAATGAATCTCTACCAAAGGTTGCTTCCTCTCTCTTGACGGAAACTACGATAAATTCCAAACCCTGAAGAGATCCGTGGTGGGACAAAGTTCCTTGAGCTACCGTTCAGAACGGAAATCTGCTACAGACTGATATTCGCCTGCACGGGGCAGAAACGGCATGTTCCAATCGACCTTGAACGATTTGAGGTCATAACACAATGCTACTTTCATCAATTTATTTCCAACATACGACTTTTTCACCATCTTATCGATCAGGGAATTCAAAAACCGTTCGGTGGTCGTCCTGTAAAACAATAAAGGCATCAAACTTCTTACCGCTCTTCGCCTTCATGTTTCTGATGAGAGGAGTCCTTTTTTCATTGATAAGCGCAACCAGATCTGATATCTTGAGCTGAACCCCGCACACGGTTCTGAATTGGATCCAACTGCACTGTTCATCTGGGCATTTTACGATCTTTCCTCCAATGATCAAATCGTGTTCTCGGCATTGGGGACACTGAAGTCTCGGAAGGTCTTCTCTGTGCATCTGTAATGCGAGAAGCTCGGCGGTGATCTCTCTGGTATAGGTCTGAATATGCATCATGAAATCATCACCTCCCAGTAGTCCCTCTTCGATCTTATGTAGTGCGAGCTCCCAATCAGCGGTCATATCCACATCTGAGATCAGTTTCTCCATGGTCAGTTTATAGACCTCGAGCCCTTTATCGTTGGGCTGCAGGACCCTGCCCTTTCTCACGATATAATTTCTTTTGATTAATGTTTCAATGATGGATGCCTTGGTAGCCGGAGTGCCGATCCCCATATTTCTAAGGATATTTTTCTGGTCTTTTTCAGTGGTCATCCGGCCTGCATTTTCCATGGCTGAAAGGAGGTCCGCCTCCGTAAGGAGTTTGGGTGCCTGCGTGGTCTTGTCTTTCAATTGGACGGAAGAGATCCTCAGCTCCTCCCCGACCCTGAATGCAGGCAGATCGGCCAGATCCTTAGAACTATTCTCTATGGAATGATCAGAGAGTATTCCACGTACAGACCGCCAGCCTTTGGATACGATCTTCGTTCCCTTGATATTGAAATCGTAATGGTGGACCTTGATCAAGATATGATTTACCTCTTTGATGCATGGTTCGGACAGCGATTCGAGAAAGCGGTAGGCGATCATTTGATAGACGGATCTTTCTGTAGACGAAAGCGCGGATGGGATCTTATGAGTAGTTAGCAGACCATGATGATCGGTAACCTTGAGGTCATTGACGATGCCTTTATTGAAATTCCCGAATCTGAGATGTGCCACCGCGTGCTTGAACTGCGGGTCGTCAGTGAGTACGCGTACCAGTTCCGGGACCTCCGACCAAAGGCCTTCCGGAATATACTGACTTCCGGTCCGCGGATAGGTGATGAACTGCTTTTCATAGAGACTCTGTGCGATTTGCAGAACTGCATCCGCTGTAAGACCCAGCTTTCTGTTGGCCTCTTTTTGAAGCGCTGTCAAATCGTACAGCAATGGTGCTGATTCACTGACATTCCTGATCTGCACATTTTCAACGGCGCCCTTTCCTTCACGTTCTATGGACGAGCGTATCTTTTCTATGTCTTTTCTGTTCTCCCATTGTCCTGCGGACACACTCTCAAAGTCGATATAATCCTTTCGGTGACCAAGCTGGAGCTGGTAATACCTCTGTTCTTTAAACTGCTGGTTCTCGATATACCTTTTGCAGATCAATGCAAGACTCGGGGTCTGTACCCTTCCCAAAGAATAGGTCTCGCCACCGCTGGCGATGGTGAGCGCCTGGCTGGCATTGATGCCGACCAGCCAGTCAGCCTCGCTTCTTGCTTTTGCCACCTCGTAGAGCTGATTTAATTCTGAACCTGGGCGGAGGTTTCTAAATCCTTCGGATATTGATTTCTCGGTCAGTGAGCTGATCCATAATCTTTCAAACGGCTTTTTGCAGTTAAGATATTCATAGATATAACGGAAGATCAGCTCTCCTTCCCTCCCAGCATCCGTCGCAACGATTATGCTGTCGCATTGTTCGATCACTTTTTCAATGATCTTGAGCTGTTTCAGGACCAAAGGATCCGCTCGGGATCCTTTGGTATCTTTGATCTTTCTGGGCACCAGCTTGAATGGTCGGGGTAATAGGCGAAGGTTCGAACTGACGAAACCTTCTATACCATGGTCTTCGGGCATCCCCAACTCGATCAGGTGACCGAATGCCCATGTTATGCAGAATCCGTTTCCTGTGATATAACCGTCCTTTCGATGGGAGATATTGAGAACATGGGCGATCTCCCTCGCAACACTGGGTTTTTCTGCTATGATAGCTTTCATATGTACTGATATTTTAATTGAATGATAAAAATTTTGTCACTGTTTTTTGCATTGAATTTGAAACGGCTTGTTCCGCTCCTACATTTTTCTTCCTCTTGAGCGTACCGCCTTCTTATGTGCCTCCACCTGCTCAAAATTGGCGGGCTGCTGCTGCTTGGACTGCAGAGGTTCCTTGATGTTCTTGGTGGCCTCGTTGGTCTTACCTTCTGAATTGACGGCCTTCTGCGTCTTATGATCCTCGTCAGCTCGTGCCTTGTCGTTGAGCTTGTTGGGGTTGGTAAACGAAAACTCGGTCTTGGAGGTCTCTTTGTCGAAAGTGATATATCCTTGATAGGCCTTACCTTTGCTGTCGGTCAGTCCGTCCACATAAACCGTTTCGCCCGCCTTGAATTTTTCATATTTTTTGTCATCGAGTTCCTGACCCCTGAATACTCTGGATGGTTCCGCATCATGTTTTTGGGAAGTCACATTGTCCTGCTTTTCCGATGTCTGGGTCTGTTGCCTGTTCTTCTGCTGAAGCTGATGGTTGTCGAATATAAATTCCACATACCGCTTGTCCGCATTGAACTGGACCGTGGCATCGAATGGTTCTCCTTTTTTGGAGATCATCCCTTCAAGGTAAAGAGGCTTTCCTTCCAACAGGGTCTGCTTTTGATGGTCGTCGAGTTGAATGCCCTTGATCTCCTCGGGGATCTTCATATACTCCGCCCCTGTAGGCGACCAGTTCATTAGTGAGACGGTCACGGCTGATGATCGAGGGAATGATCTCATCGGTCTTGGGGTTGACCAGGTCGACGACCCTCCCCATATTGCCGTTTTCCAGCAGATTCTTTTTGTCATCGTCACTGAATTCATGACCAAGGAATTTGAGATTGAGGTTCGGCTCCCTGCGGATGGCATGGAGCTGTACCGAAACGCCGCCGGTATCCGAAGGTTGCAGCGACAGTCGGACGTCCATCTTGCTGACGGCACTTCCTAGCTGGATGGTGACCGGTACAAGTGTATTGGTCTTGAATCCTCTCAGCAGCGGGTCGAGGGCATTCAGCTTTTCCAGTTTATCTTTGCTGAGTCCCAGCTTTTCAAAGGTCTTCCAGTCGATCTGTTCGGATGTGTAACGGTATTCCTGGTTTTCTGTTTGGGGCTTGTTTTCCATTGTCTTATGATTTTTAGATTGGTTGTCATTGTATGATGATCGCTCACTTTCGGCAGACGGCTGATCTTTATCAATCTTGCCTTTCGGCGGTACCTCACTGGCGAGAGGTGCGAATTCGGTCACTCTGAAAATGTTGAAACTGGAAGGATTTTTTAGCTGCCTGTAAAAGTTGGTGAAGAAATTAGAAATGATATCACCGTTCTTATCGACACGGATGAGATCTTCCTCATTTTTCTTCTTTGGCTTTTGGCTTGACGTTGCTGTTGAGTTCTTCTTCTTTTGGCTTGCATTTATAGCCTCCCCGTTCTTGTCTACGGCGATCAGGGTCTCAGGCTCCCCTTTAAGACCACCAGCTTTGTCAGGCTTTATCTCTTGATCCTTCATAGTTTTGATTTGCTATGACGAAATTAGATGCTGTAGATGCTTTGTCTGAAAAATGTCCTCCAATGTCGAACGTTTGGCAGTGGCTGTCGTCATTGTTTGGAATGAAAACTGTCCCTGACGAACTGATGGACATCTGACAGTTTATAGTAGATCTTGCCACTGATGGTATAATATGGAAGTTTTTCATCGGAGCAGTAGCGCTGTAGGGACCTCGGACTGATCTTCAGAAGCTGCATAACGTCCTGATTGTCCAGGAGCTCTTCCCCGTCGATCTCCATAAACCTGGATCGCTGGGTGCTGACCTGTTCTTTCAGATGATCAAAACGCTCCATCAAACGTTCCATCCAGGTGATAAATTCGGTTCTTTCAATATTCATAGCTGTGATTGTTTAAGTTGGACTTTATTGCCGATGTAAAGTTGAAATTTGAAACTTATATAAAATCACTATCTGTTCGTAGTACCGATGAATTTTTTAAAGTTTAATGTTGTCAACCTAGACATTTCATTAATTGTTTTTGGATATAAATGAGAAGACCCTTGAGCAGGTCTGGTCAAAGATCAGCTAGAAAGCAGAGAGACTGAATGCGGTAATGGAGATCTTCAGCGTTTCGATCACCGTCCAAGAGTTAAAATCTAACAACTCAAATGATGTGGCCGCAAATATCATAGACCAAAACTACAAGGGATCAATACTACTGTAAAAATGTGAGGTCTAACGCTGTGATCAATGAGATTGAAAGAGGGGTCAGAGATTGCCGGGCTGATATGCTCATCATGGTCGCGAACAAGTATGGATTTTGGGATCTATCGTACATCGCAGCAAGACACGCATCATTGCCTCATGACTTGATATTCCTCTACTGTCTACTCCGATATACTGACCTTTAATCACAGAACCTCACTGCATACATCACTTGATCTATGCAAGATGATGTCAGATCACGTCATATTATAATTTACAGGTTTCATATGATCAATAGCTTTGAACCGTACAGTAAAGTTATTTGAACTGTACACTAAAGCGGTCTGACAGATAAATACTGAACTTTGTTGTATCAAATTAAAACGATCAAATGTCAAAAATTACAAAAATTCAGTTAGGTCAAAATGGACCTTTGGTTTCAAAACTTGGTTTAGGGTGTATGCGGATGTCCTCAATTTGGGGCGGTCCAACTCCTGATGAGAAAGAAAGTATTGCTACCATTCATCAGGCTTTGGACAGTGGGATCAATTTCCTGAATACCGGAGATTTTTACGGCGCGGGTCACAATGAGATATTAGTAGGAAAAGCGATCAAGGGAAGAAGGGACGACGCCTTTATAAGTGTCAAATTCGGAGCGATATTCCACAATGGGCAATGGATCGGGATGGATCTTCGTCCGCAAGCGATCAAGAATTTCGTCAACTACTCACTCACCCGTTTGGATATTGAGACCATCGACCTCTACCAGCCAAGCAGAATGGATGGAAGTGTACCGATCGAAGACATTATTGGAACGATCGCAGGTCTGGTAGATGAAGGCAAAGTACGTCACATAGGTGTATCGGAGATCACCGCCGAGCAGCTTCGTATTGCCAACAGTGTCTATCCGGTCAGCTCATTGGAAATGGGATACTCTTTGGCAGACCGTCAGATAGAAAACGATCTGTTGCCTGTAGCCAAGGAATTGGGAATTACTGTCGTGGCTTTTGCCAACACTGCTGAAGGTCTACTGACAGGAGAGCTGAAAGCACCTATCGAGCCGGATGACCATAGAAATCACTTCTCCCGTTTTCAGGGTGAAAACCTGGTCTACAACCTTGAAAAGGTCGAGGTATTGAAACAGATGGCCCTTAGTAAAGGTATCACACCTGCACAACTTGCGATCGCCTGGGTCAATAGACAGAGTGACAAAATTATGCCTTTGGTCAGTATGAGCCGAAGAACTAGGCTGCCGGAGAATATCGCTGCAATGGATATTGCTTTTACAATTGAGGAGATGAACATTTTAAACAGTACATTTGCAATAGGCACTATCAAGGGTGGAACCTACCTACAAAGATAAATGAAAAGTCCAGCAGAAATTCTTCCAGGTGTAATATTTTATTCCTACCTCTCGTCAGAAAGGAAGGAAAAGGCCTGTGTCTGGAATCATCATACCTTGGTTATGCAGGTTTCCGGACAAATGATCTTGGAGACCGCAGAGCAGAAATTGACCATCTCCTCGGGAAATGTATTACTGATCCACAAGAATCAGCTGGGAAACTTGACAAAAACACCTGATCCCGGTGGACATTATGAAACGATCGTCATCTCTCTGCAAGAGGACCTTATGCGCAAAATCGCTTTAGAAGAAAAAATGAAAGCTGATAGAAAGTATATTGATCCTAAAAATTTGGTCATCCCCAATGACGATTTTCTCAATGGCTACTTCCAATCCATTATTCCCTACGCCAGAAGTTCCGGGTCTGAAATCACCGATGAAATGGGACTTTTAAAAGTAAAGGAAGGCATCAAGTTGATAATGCTTGCCGTTCCTGAACTTCGAAACTTTTTGTTCGATTTTTCAGATCCCTATAAGATCGATCTTGAAAAGTTTATGCTGAGAAATTATCATTTCAATGTTCCCGTCAAGGAGTTTTCCAGATTGACAGGCAGAAGCCTTTCTGGGTTTAAAAGGGATTTCCAGAAGACATTCGGAATGCCGCCAAGAAAATGGCTGCAGGAAAAAAGACTAACCGAGGCAAGGCATTTAATTGAACATAAAAATAAAAGACCATCTTCAATCTATCTGGAGTTGGGGTTTGAAAGCCTTTCGCACTTTTCTCAAGCTTTTAAAAAGAAGTACGGAAAAGCGCCAAATTTAAGTTGATCAAAGCTCACTTACAGTAAAAATAAAGCAGTCCTAAGGATCTTTTTTTGATTTCATAGTTACTGTTTATTTAACTAATATCACTATCTGTACGTAGATCTCAATATCCTTCTTTTAGCAAGCGAGATTGAGCACATGATCACTAAAGCCTATTCGCTTAGTAATAACGAGATGAAGAATTGAATTATTTCCGACAACGAAACCTTCAAAAAGTTATTATGGGTATTTGGAGGCGGAGCTAAAAGTATCGCTGGCGCAGGTCAATAGCCTCGTTGGAGATCCGGTTTTGAAATGCTTCCGTCCGAAGTTATTGATCAGAATTACTTAGATAATCTACCTTAAATTAAAAAAACACATCATTATAGGAACCCGATCGAGCGACCCATTACAGTATGCAGGTTTAAAATCCTGCATCTGTAATTTATGACTGTTACTTCAATATGGATTTGGAGAATATTTTATTTCTGCCATAGAATTTCATAATATTCAATCAATCAAAATTAATTTTAAATAATTGAACAATTCTTCAAGAGCATTCAATAAGGAATATGCAGAAAATCTTTCTACGAGGAAAATAGCAAAAATGCGAATTTGCCTCTGATTAATCAATACTACTATCATAAAGATGTTCTCTTGATTTCCACAATGAATTCTACTTTCATAGCTGCTACAAAGAACTCACTCAGGCTATCAAAATTTTGGCGGCAACATCATATTTTTCCATTTCCACAGGACAGGAAATTCCTGAAATTTTAGTTTTATTTAATGAGCTTTACTCGCCAGATTCTTCTTAATTTTCATCATCAGAAAATCAGGTGTAACTCGAGGTAGATTAGAAAGAAACCAGTTCATAAAACCTACAATTTTCTTTCCTTTGCCGTTTAATAAAAGTTTTACACCAGCTTCTGCTACAACTTCGGGATGAACCGGTTTGTTGGATTTCATCATATTCGCTTTAAGCATTTCTTCGTTGTAAAAACCTGTATCAATTGGTCCCGGACAAAGTGCCGTCACCACAACGCCTGTTCCTTTCAATTCAGAAGCGAGCGTTTCGGTGAAGGCTAAGACAAAACTTTTCGTTGCCGAATAGACCGAGTAATATGGAAATGGTAAAAATGCCATCAGTGAGGAGATGTTCATAATCCTTCCTAACTTTCTTTCTACCATATCTCTTGCAAAAAGTTTATTCAAGACAACGAGACTTGAGATATTCAGATTAATCATTTTAAGCTCCTCATCCAGAGACGTTTCCGTAAATTCTCCATAGGTTCCGACACCCGCGTTATTGACCAATCCCGAAACCATCAGATCTTTCTCTAAAACTTCACCGTAAAGTTCTATTGCATTATCAGCAATTGACAAATCCTTGATGATGTAGTGAACAGTAACGTCATAGAGTGACGTTATTTCTGCCTGTACCTTTTTAAGCTTTTCCTCATTTCTTGCTACCAAAATCAGGTTTTCACCCTTTTCGGCAAGCTGGAATGCCATGTGGTAACCTATTCCGGAAGAGGCTCCGGTGATTAGAATGTATTGTTCCATTTTTTTATTTTTCTAATTGATAATTCTACTATTCTACTTCTTTTTCTTTTTCAATATCCAAACTTGGCGGAATCAGTTTGTACATAATAGGCGTTACAATTCTCGAAAGGATTGTTGAACTAATCAGCCCTCCAATTAATACAATGGCCAATGGTGCAATTAATGGATTGGAATTTAAAGCCAGAGGAATCAGACCGCAAATTGCTGTTATCGAAGTTAAAACAACCGGAAGAAACCGTGTTTCTCCAGCAATTGCAATTGCTTCATCAATCGATTTCCCTTCAAGTCTCAGTTGATTGGTAAAATCTACCAACAGCAGGGAGTTTTTAACCTGAATTCCTGACAGTCCGATAAACCCAATAATGGCAACTAAAGACATAGGATTTCCGGAGAAGAGCAGAAAGATAACGCCACCCAAAATCCCAAGCGGAATGATTGACAAAACAATGATGATTCCTTTAAAGGTCTTGAACTGAAGCAACAATACTGCGATAAAAAGGAAAGTACTCAAGATAATTACTGAAACAAAGTTTCCTCCCAAAGCATCGCCTTCCGATTCTTTTTCACCCGACAACTTATATGAATAGCCTTTTGGCATTTTCAGTTGATCGAGTTTGGGGATGATATCAACCAACAGATCATTAGCATAGTATCCCTTTGCCGACATTGCCGAAACTTTTGAAAATCTTTCTTTGTTGAAATGATTGATCGCAGTGGGTGATGTTTCAAAAGAAACCGTGGCAATCTTATTTAATGCAATCGGTGCTCCCTGAACATTATCAACATAAAGGTTTTTCAGGGCATCAAGATTGGAAAACTTTTCTCTTGGCAAAGTCAATGTTACGGTTCTGGCATCACCACGGTCATCAATGTAATCTCCAACAGGCAATCCTGCGACCGCAAGACGGATGACCTTATCCACCTCGCTCGTCATCACGCCGAGTGTTCTTGCTTTTTCTTTATTGATCTTTACTTTAACATCGGTCTTGTAGGTGTTTAACTCATTGTTGATATAAACCGTTCCTTCCTGCTGTCTCAAAATATTTTCGACCTGAGAAGATAATTGTCTCAAAACAGCCGGATCTTCTCCGAAAAGTCGAACCACTATATTGGCCTCGATCGGTGTACCTTGCTCAAAATCTTTCACTTCCACCTTGGCATAAGGCATTGTTTTAAATTTTTCTTTTAAGGTCTCTATCAGTTCAGTCTTCATTTCTGGCTTGGCCTCGTCATCCAATTGAACAAAGATCTGTGCAAAATCAGATTTTCTGTCCTGTGGATGCACATTGTAATAGATCTGTGGATTTCCTTTCCCAACATTCGAAGTATAGTAAACGACCTCCTTATGTTTCTTTAATTCAGATTCTACAATCTTTGCCACTCTGTCACTTTCTAAAATATTGGATTGAAGCGGTGTTTTGATATTAATTAAAAACATCGGCTTCTCAGATGTCGGAAACAGTTTGAATCCCGTAAAACTGAACATTACAAATGCCAGAATACTCAATCCCAATGAAATCCCAATCGTAATTTTAGGATATTTCAAAGCTTTCGGCATAATACCTTTGTAGCTGTTGGTCAGAAATTTCTGAAGGTACTGAAGGAAAATATTTCCACCTTCGTGGTCGTGGGTTTTCAAAAACTTACTTCCAAGAAAAGGAACCAATGTCAATGCAACAAGCATGGAAGCCAAAACACTTGTAATAACTGCCATTGGAAGACTTCTGATGAACTCACCTGCTATATCAGGCAAAAATACCAGCGGTAAAAATGCAATGACCAATGTTGCTGTACAGCCTACAACCGCCATCCCGATCTGTTTTGTTCCTTTCAGAACTGCATCTTTTTTGGAATGTCCTTCCCGAAGCCATCTCTCAATGTTTTCTACAACCACGATACTATCATCCACCAGCAATCCTAAGGCAACCACGAGTCCAACGATACTCAACTGATTTAATGTAAATCCTAAGGCATTCATCACAATCAATCCTAATGCCAATGACAGGGGAATAGAGATCATTACAATAACAGACGCACGAGTCCCCAATGGCAAAAGTGTAATGATGACTAGAAAGATAGCCAATCCAAAGTCGATACCCAGATGTCCCAAACGTTGAGAAACCATATTCGCCTGATCGAAGTTTTTAACCATTTTAATATTTTCAGGAAGGTCTTTGGAAAACGATTCCAGAATTGGCTCAAACTGCTTTTGAACATCGGTAATATTCACATTGTCCTTCATTCCTGCAGTGACCAGCACACATCGGTGACCATTGATTCTCGTAACGTGGTCGACCGTCTGAGATTTAAAACCTACCTCGGCGACGTCCTTCATATAAACAATCTTTCCGTTGGCATTGTAGATTACCGTATTGGCAACATCTTCATCGTTTTTAAATTTCCCGCTCGTTTTAACGTTGAAAACCTTGGTGTCCATATCTATGCTACCACCCGGAATATCTGCAGCCTCGCTCTGAAGACTTCCCATCACGACATTCAAAGGAATTCTCAGCTGAGCCAATTTATCCAGTTTAAGGTCTACTCTGATCTCCTGTTCAGGAATTCCTGAATAGATAACATTTTTCAGATTCGTTATCTTCTCCAGCTTTGATTTAAGCTTATCCGCCTCGTCGTGCATTTTTTTCTCGGATGCATTTTCAGAAACCAGAGCTACCTGAAGAATCTTCACATCCGAAGATGATATTTTTTCCGTTTTGATCTGATAAATATCTTTCGGAAGCTCACTGTTTTTCAATGCATTGATCTCTGTCGATATCTCCTGATATTTGTTATCGACATCAACACCATACTTAAATTTAACCTGAAAAGCGGCAACGCCATCTTCAACAGTTGTTAATATTTTATCAATATTTTCCAGTCCGTAGATCTTATTTTCAATTGGTTTAACAACCTGTTCCTCCATATCTTTGGGACTTGTGCCGGGATAGATGACTGTAATCAGATATTGTGGTGGATGCGTGGCTGGATCTTCCGCCCTCGGCATTGTGAACAGCGTCAAAAAACCTACGACCGCAACGAGTAAAAAGATGATCAGCGTAAATTGATAGTTTTTTACAGCAAAATTTGTAATTTTCATCGGTTCCTATTTAATGATTTTAATGGTAGACTGCTCGTTAAGATAAGCACTGTTTGAGATCACGATGTTGTCATTTTTCTGAAGTCCATCCTGAATTAATACTTTAGAGTTTTCGAATTTGGCGATGGTCACAGGTCTTTTTTTGACCTTGTTATTTTCGACAACAAATACAAAGGCTTTATTTCCATCCGCCTCCAACAAAGAGTTATAAGGAATTACAATAAAATCTTCTGAATGCTCCGTCTTGATTTCTGCTTTTCCGAACATTCCAACAGCGGGTTTGCTGTCATTCATCTTCAGTTTAAGCTCCACCTGAAAAGAACCGAGTGCGATATCCGCAGCCTGTGATTTTCTGAAAACGAAAGCATCAAATGTTTTACCCGGGTAACCATCTAACGTTACAGTTGCCTTCTGTCCGATTTTTGTGGATGCCCATTCGGTGTCTGTCAATCCAACTTTTAAGAGATAATTATTATTGTGAGAAGTTTCGTTGATCACTAAAACAGGTGAACCGGGACCTACGATCTCTCCTTTATTGGCCACTTTCATTGAAACAAAACCGTCTGCAGTCGCATAGATCTTTGAATAACGCACATTGAAAGCAACTGCATCTTTCTGCTTGCGGGCAATGTCGAGACCTGTTCTGGTATTCTGAACCTGCTCCAAGGTGTAAACACTGTCTTTGTAAAGATTGCTGGCACGTTTGTAATCACGCTCATTTTTCTGAACATTCAGATCTGACTGATTAAGTCCTGCACGGATTTCCGTTTCATCCAACGTCGCCAGAAGCTTACCTTTTCTGAAAAACTGGCCTTCTTCCACAAAAATGCCATTTACTACTCCACCGATTTTAAAGGAATAAGTGGTTTCGTTCTCAGTAGTTACCAGACCAGATGCATTAATATTCGAAGCTAAAGCTAACGAACCTACAGATGTCGTTTTTACAGCAATGACATCGGCTGTTTCAAAGGGTTTGGTTTCCTTTTTCTCTTCTTTGCAGGATGAAACAAGAAAAAGGGATAGCAGTGATATTGTTATCGATTTATTCATTATCGTTATTATTTTATTTCTTAAAATTAAATGAGGCATTGGCTCTTTCCAGTTCAGCAAAGGCTATCCAGGAGTTGTATAGGGAAATATTGGCATTCATATTTGTGTTGACGACCTGATTTTGAGCATCCAGCAATTCGATGTAGATGGCCATCCCTTCTTTGTACAGTTTGGTCACGTCGCTATTGTACTTTTTTGCAGTCTCTTTCTGTTTTGCATCCGAGTCGTACTGTTCCAGAGCAGATCTCAAATTATTTTGGGAAACTTCGTATTGTAGCAGTAACTGCTGTTTCACATTATCAATTTGAGAATCAAGTTTTTTCCTGTCTTCATCCACCTGCAGTAGCTTGTATTTGTTTTTATTGCCAGAGAAAATGTTCCATTCCAGACTGAGACCTGCAAAATAATAACGTGAGCCTTTATCAACTTTGAAATCAAAATCCTGAATTCCCAGATCTGCAAATCCGCTTAATTTCGGAAACCAGTTGGACCTTGTTAACTGATACACATTTTCATTGATCTCTTTGGCCTGACCCAATTGTTTTAATTCTTCCCTGTTAGAAGTGTTTTCTACAATAAGTTCTGCAGGCAGATCCATATTCTCATCAATCTCAATGTCCGAATCCAGTTTTTGGTTCAAAAGAAAATTAAAATAAGATCTGGCATTATTACTTGTATTTTTAGCTGTCTCCAAATTCGCTTCGATTCTTGTCACTTCATTATCACTTCTCAAAACTGCCGTTCGGTTGATTTTATCATTTTTAAAAAGCGACTTGTTAACTCTCTGATTTTCTTTGACAATTGACAGTGCATTTTCATAAATTCTGATGCCTTCAACAGACTGAAGATATTTGTAATAAGCAATCTTGATTTCCTTCACGAGCTCTCGCTGGTAAATTTCCAATTCGATCTTCTTGACTGTTGTCTGTTGGGCTTTGATCTTTTTGTTGTAGATAATTTCATAGTTCAAAAGTGGCATCGTTGTGTGCAGTTTGACATCATAGAAATTATTCGGATTAATCAAAACCGACTGATTTTTCAACTGCGGAAAAGCACTGGAGTTGGTGATCTGATTCAAAGTGCTGTACACCGGATTCAGCATATCCCCGATGGGAATATCGATAGTTCTTCCCCCATCTGCAACCGTGTAATTGGTTACGAAAGCAACAGTTGGTGAAAATAACGACTTGGCTTCCTGTAAAGCATACAGACTTTTGTTGATGTCAAAATTTTTCTGCTTGACGACTTCATTATTTTCAAGACCGATCTCAATATAGCGGTCGAGATGGTTTTGGGAGTAAGCTATTTGTCCCAAGCCGATCATTAGTATTAGAGATAGCTTTTTCATTATAATATACATTGTTTTATATTTGAACGATGTTCAATTAATAGTCAAAAAAAAACTTTTAAAGTTTTTCCAATATTTTTAAATACTCATTGTAACCTTCGGACATGATTGTATCCGGGCTGCTGAATTTTACTCCTTTTGTTCTCTGACGGATCTCAAGACAGCACATGCCATGTACCAAACTCCAGATCATAAAAGATAAAGCCTCTGAATTATTATCTTTAAAATGCCCTTCGTGCATACAGTCTTCAACAGCTTTTTTCACATAGCCAAATGTATCATTCCCCTCCGACCAAAGTTGGTTCTTCTGTGATTCCAGATATTCCATTGGGGCTTTCAGGTTGAACATCAGATCATACATTTCGGAATTCTCCATAGCGAATTTCATATATACAGATCCCATTTTCCGTAGCCTGAGCATCGGATCCTGCTCGCTAACCAGTTCTTTAAAATATCCCCCTAATTCTTGAAATCCTATCGAATGTAGATCGTGAAAGATCGCATTCTTATCCTTAAAATAAACATAAACAGTCCCAACACTGTAGCTGATCTCGTCAGCAATATTTCGAATAGTCGTATATTCTATACCCTTTTCCACAAAAAGTTTCTTCGCTCCGTTAAGAATGAGAAGTCGTAGGTTCTCTTTTTCTTTCTGTTTTCTTTCGCTTATACTCATTGTTATTTTTTATGATACAAATATATAAATATTTTTTGAACACTGTTCATTTTATTTTTATATTTTTATTTGAAATAGGAGTTGACCTTCGCTATATCCCATCAATTGACCGTAAGATTCATGGACTAATGGAATCCGCCAGAAAATACGTTCAACAGAGAATCAAAACGGCAATGCTTTCTCAAGGCGTTGCTGGATTTTCAGGAAAAACTCAGATTCTTACTTTGACCGGTTCCAGAAAAGCCGTGGACGATTCTAAGCAAGCTCTGTTTCCGCAAATCTTACAAATTTTTCAGTTGGATAATATCAGATTCATTAATAGGGATTTAATTATTCTTAAAAACCAACCTTAATTAGTTTGATTACAAATTGAGACCATTCAATACCACATCGGCGGTTATGATCGCATAACGGCTTTTTTTTTGTAGTAATTGTTATACGCCAAATCTCAGATTATGAATACTAATAAAAAAAACATCACGCTCAGCATCAATGGTGAGTCTCATCATCTTGAGGTGTTACCATGGGTTTCGCTTCTTGATGCTTTAAGAGATAGAATCAATTTAACAGGAACTAAAAAAGGTTGTGACCACGGACAATGTGGCGCCTGTACAGTATTGATAGACGCCAAACGGGTTCTCAGCTGTCTCAGTCTTGCGGTGATGAAAGAAAATACCCAGATAACTACCGTAGAAGGTATTGCGAAAAATGGACAGTTACATCCCATACAACAGGCTTTTATAGATCACGATGCCTTTCAGTGCGGCTATTGTACTCCAGGACAAATCTGTAGTGCCATTGGCTTATTGAATGAGAATAAAGCCAAAACGCGAGAAGAAGTTCAGGATCTGATGCGCGGCAATCTTTGCAGATGTGGTGCCCATAAAGGAATTATAAATGCTGTCTTGTCAGTAAAACAAATCATGTCTCATGAATAATTTTGCCTATACAAAAGTTACTCACGTTGAAGATGCAGTTTCTTTAATCAACGGTCATGATGGCAATAAAATCATTGCAGGTGGTACCAATATTATAGATCTGATGAAGTATTTCGTCACTCATGCAGATACTTTGGTTGACATCAATTCAATTCCAGAAATAGGCGGTCTTACGGAACTTCCCCAAGGCGGTATCAATATAGGAGCTCTAATGACCAATGCCGACACAGCATATCATCCTGTTGTAGAAGAAAAGTATCCTTTACTTTCCAAGGCAATATTGGCCGGAGCATCCGCACAAATCAGAAATATGGCGACCAACGGTGGTAATTTACTCCAAAGAACAAGATGCTATTATTTTTACGATATCAATACTCCGTGCAATAAGCGTCAACCTGGCTCCGGATGTTCTGCGATTACAGGTTACAATAGAATTCATGCAATCTTAGGTCATAGCGACAACTGTATCGCTGTCTTTCCTTCAGATATGTGTGTAGCACTTGCTGCTTTGGATGCGGTGGTTCACATTTCCGGACATGAGGGAGAACATACACTGGAATTTGCAGATTTCCATAGACTTCCTAGCGATACTCCAGAGTTTGACAACAATCTTAAAAATGGCGAACTCATCACAGGAATTGAGCTTCCCGAAAAAGGCTTTGCTGAAAATTATTCTTATTTAAAATTAAGAGACAGAGCTTCGTATTCTTTTGCTTTGGTTTCCGTTGCGACAGGTTTAATATTAGAAAGCGGAAAAATTAAAGAGGCTAGAATTGCTTTGGGCGGTGTTGCTCATAAGCCTTGGCGTGCAAAACATGCGGAAGATTTTTTGGTTGATAAAGAAGCGACAAGAGACAATTTTTCTGTTGCAGCTGATATGATTATAAACGGCGCAGTTGGCTTTGAACATAACAGTTTTAAAATTCATCTTGCTAAAAAAGCAATCGTAAGAAACTGTATGATGGCTCTAGACCCAAAATCACAACGTCCAGGCGCAAAGCCATCTTTATAAAAATCACTTTCAAATACAATATCATATGGAAAATACACCATCTGTCGGAAAACCAATCAGCCGTCTCGAAGGTCATTTAAAAGTAACCGGAAGTGCAAAATATGCCGGAGAATATCAGGCTGACGATTTATTGTACGGTTATGTAGTGAACAGTACAGTCACAAAAGGTAAAATCAAATCAATCGATACTTCGGAAGTGATAACAATAGCTGGCGTGATTGAGGTTTTCACGCATGAAAACAAACCTTCAATGGCATGGTTCGATTTTCAGTATGCCGATATGGATGCGCCCCCCGGAACGGTTTTTAAACCGCTTAAAGATAATGAGATTAAATACAACGGTCAGCCAATTGCGCTGGTGGTTGCAGATAGTTTCGAACTGGCCAGGTATGCGGCCACAAAACTAGACATCGTCTACGAACAGGAAGATTTTGAAACCGATTTAAAAACAAATCTCGAAAAATCCCGTGATCCTAAAAAAGGACTGGCTTCAATGCTTAAACCGCCACCTCCAAAACCGACCGGTGATTTTGATAAGGAATATGAAAATTCATTTATTAAAACGAACAGTTATTTTAGTCATGGAACAGAGCATCACAATCCGATGGAAATGTATGCTTCGACTGTTATTTATGAAGGAAAAGATAAACTGAAAATTTACGATAAGACTCAGGGCACGATTAATTCCCAGATATATGTTGCGAATGTTTTCGGACTGAAAATGAAAAATGTTCAGATAATTGCCCCTTTTGTGGGTGGAGGTTTCGGTTCGGGTCTCCGTCCTCAGCATCAGCTTTTCATGGCGGTAATGGCTTCGTTGGCTTTAAAAAGAAACGTCCGTGTATCTTTGGATCGGGCACAGATGTACATGATCGGGCACAGGCCGCCAACTTTGCAGCATACAAAGTTCGGTGCAGAAAAAAATGGAAAGGTCAATGCGATTTACCACAAAGCCATTGGAGAGACTTCAAGATTTGAAGATTATGTTGAGATTGTAGTCAATTGGTCAAATATGCTATATCCCGCTGAAAACACATTATTGGAGCATGAAATTGTTCCATTGGACGTTTATAGTCCTTTGGACATGAGAGCACCCGGCGGAAGTACCGGAATGCATGCCATCGAAGTAACTATGGATGAAATTGCATACCAGTTAAATATTGATCCTGTAGAATTAAGACTGATAAACTACTCAGAAACTGATAAAAGCAGCGGTAAGGAATTCTCTAGCAAAGAATTGAGAACTTGTTATCTGCAGGGAGCCGAAAAATTTGGTTGGAACAAGAGAAATTCTGAACCGAGAAGCATGAAGCGTGGGAACAAACTGGTTGGATATGGAATGGCCACAGGAATGTGGGATGCCAACAGACTTTTGGGTCGTGCTGAAGCGATAATGACTCTTGACGGAAAGGTTGAAATTAGAAGTGCGGTTACCGATATTGGAACAGGAACATTAACCATTATGACCCAAATCGCAGCAGACGAACTTGGACTTCCAATTGAAGATATAACATTCTCGCATGCAGATAGTAAAATGCCTTTCGCACCGATACAGGGAGGATCTTTTACAACTGCAACAGTTGGTCCGGCAGTGCAGAATGCATGTCAGGCATTAAATAAAAAACTTTTTAAACTCGCTAGAAAAATGGAAAACTCTGTTTTGGGTGATGCTAAATTTAAACATGCTCAGTTTAAAGATGGATGGATCAGTTTAAAAGAATATTCGGAGAATAAGATTAGTGTTAAAGAGGTTTTGGCGACAAGTAAAGAAAAGTCAATAAAAACAACCAATTCTGCAATGCCTAATCCGCTCACGTATGGCAAGAAAGCAAGAGCAGTGCACAGTGCTGTTTTTGTGGAAGTGGAAGTTGATGAGGAACTCGGAGTAATTGAAGTAAAAAGAGCTCTAACAACCGTTGCAGCTGGAAAAATTATCAATCCTAAAACAGCAGAAAGTCAGGTTTTAGGAGGAATGATTTGGGGAATCAGCAAGGCTTTGCATGAAGAGACAATTCTCGACCATCACTTTGGAAAATATATGAATGCAAACTTAGGAGAATATCATGTTCCGGTGCATGCAGATATTCATGATCTTGAAGTTTTATTTGTGGAAGAAAATGATATGTTTGTGAATAACCTCGGCGTAAAAGGAGTTGGAGAAATTGGTGGAGTAGGAATGCCACCCGCGATTACGAATGCTATTTTTCATGCAACAGGAAAAAGGGTTTATGACTTACCTATTCATTTTAACAGACTTCTGTAAATTAATTTTAAATATAAAATTCAATCCCACTGCGAACGGTGGGATTTTTTTATGCTCTCAATTGATCAATCAGTTCAGTCACTTTTCTAATTGTAAAATCGATTTCCTCTGACGTTGTAAATCTTCACAAACTGAAAAGGATTGAGCTTAAAGCATCTTGATCCGATAAACCAAGTGCTTTCAAGACATGCGATGGTTTTAAAGTAACCAATGAACAGAGGGATCCGCTGGAAACTGAAATATTTCCTAAGGCAATAATCCACTGCTCAGGCCATATACTGGGCAAACTAATATTTAAAGTATTGAATATTATGTCTGTTATTGAGTCGTTTACAAAACTTCATTCAATTTTAAGAAGTTCTGTTTCAAGTCTGCCCCTAAGCTCACGCACTTTGATTGCATCAGAATGCATTTCTGCCCTTGCAATCTCACAGGCTTTTCCCATCCCGATAATTCCGCGAACATTTAAAGTCCTGCTTCGGAGATTTCTCTGATGACCGCCACCGTGGATCTGCGATTGTGGTTTTGCTGCATTTTTTTTAGAGATATATAGTGCTCCTATAGCTTTAGGTATAAAGAATTTATGAGCTGAAAAAGCCATCATATCAATCCTGGATTCAGTCAAGTTAATAGGGATTTTGCCAGGTGCCTGTGTTGCATCACAGATCAGTAAAGCACCGTTTGCATGTGCGATTTCTGAAATGGTTCTAATGTCGTGATTTTTACCCGTTTCATTGTTAGACATCAGTACGATTACCATCAATGTCTCAACATTTAATGAAATTTTCAAGTTTTCAAAATTAATGCTTTCGTGCTGATTGACCTGGAGATAGATGGCCCCAAATCCGACAGACTCTATAAATTGACAGGTATCAAGAACCGCCTGATGTTCAATGTCAAATGTAACAATTCTTTTCTCGGATGATTTCTCTAAACCTTTGTAGCAAAATTGAGGCTTTCCGTAGCACCCGATGTATAAATTATCTCTGTTGATTCAGCTCCTGTAAGGCAGGCCACCTGCCATCCTGCCTTTTAAATATGCTATTGAACGTTCAGTCGGTGGATATAATCGCTACTGGCATTGCTATAAAACTGTGTAAAGTATAGAAGCACTGCCTCTACAACTCTTTGATCCACTTTTTGTTGTGCATCATTGTTTAGGAAATATCTTCAAATGCGATTAACAGGAGCGAGGGGATACTATAACTATAAAGTCGGTAAGAAATATGATGCCGAAAGCGTATACCTACACCTGAAGAAGAAAACAGGAGATCCTGAGAAAGCCAAGTCAGCATATATTTTTTATAATAAATAGAAAGAGGCAGAAGCCTACCCAAAATATGCATAGTTAAAAAAAGAATGGAAAAATAAATACGGCTAATTTTCTGCTGATATTAACCTTCATGATGAGAAAATTTGGTCAAATCAGCAGCGAAAATAGACATTCCATTATATTTGCTTATAATAAAAGAAAGTTTGTGCTAAATCATATCAAAAATTTCTCCAATGCTGAAATGCACTTATTACAAAGGCTTCTTAATCCGAGAGTTTTACATAAAAATTAAATCAGATGAATCTTAATTGTTCCATCAGCGCTTTTCTACATTCTGAAGGGCTCATTTGACATATACTACCTAAATGAGCGTCTTTGATAATATCTTTTTTAAGGTTTTGCACTCTTCATCACGCAGCAGATTTAAAAATCGATTTTTATTAATAAAATATGAGTGTGCTGAAAAATATATTTTCCGGTTGCAAAGAAAACCTCAACTGATCCAAATATCTCCGCTAATTATGATAGCTTGGTTGTGAAAATAAGACCCGTAACACTGAGCAGGGACGGATATAAATAGTGTGTTTTACAATTAATAAACTTCGTTATATTCCCTATGACACACTTGTCAACATTATTTTATCATATAATATTTAATTTAGTTAAGATCTAATCTCTATGATTTTGAGCTTATGAAGAAACAACATAGTCTGGTACCCCATATCCCACTCAAACCATCTTGTTGCATTGTTGGGACACTGCGGATGTTTATGATGATTGTTATGATAAGCCTCGCCCCAAAACAGTAAATCGACAGGAAGAATATTTTTGGATGTATTCGTCATTTTATAGTTCTCATAACCGAATTTATGAGCCCACCAGTTAACTACCATTCCCTGTAGCGAACCCATGATAATAGTAGCGGGTAGAAACATCCACTGCCACCACGCTGTGGATAGAAGTGCATAGATTAAAATGTATATTCCTATCCAAAAAATTCTCGTTATATAGTTGTGTGCAAAATCATCGAAAGCTTCCCAGTCAGGCAATCCTTTTTTATATTTATTCTCAGCATCAGTTTTACCTATGTATAGATTGAAATAATTATTCCTGGTAGTCCACATCATTATAAATGGATTAGGATCATTATGCGGAGAATGCGGATCTTCCGGCTTATCTGTATGCGCGTGATGTAAACGATGCATCAGCCCGTAGGTATAAGCACTGATATAAGAGGATCCCTGTGTGATAAAACATCCCAAATAAAATACCTTTTCCCAGAGTCTTGACATTGTGAAAAGGTTATGTGCAGCGTACCTGTGATGAAATACCGATTGAAAAAAAAGGGATGCATACCAATGCACGATAATGAAAATGAATATGGCCATATAAGAATATTTTTTTTTGATAACAGTCATCAAGAAAAATGTATAGCTATAGTACAATTTCAGTGATAACTTCCCATGACATATACGAAGAGCTGGCTATTTTGGATTTAGCAAAGTGCATATTTAACCGAGCAGCAATCTTGTAATCGTAGAGACTTAGTTTTGAAACGGATTTCTAACAAAAACATTTGTTATTGTGATGATCGTTTCTTTGTAAATTCTATAGGGCAGCATTCACCAACGGTTAACTTAGGTGATCATTTTTTTTAATATCAATATTTTTATGACTTTATGGCTTTCATATTGCAATATATGGATCAACTAAAATCTAAACAATGGATAATAATGATTATCGTGATCTGTTTCTTAGAAGGATCATACTGATGAAAATAATAACCAGTATTTTTCTGGGACTATTTATCGGTGTAGTGTCTATACTTATCGTGTTTTATGCATTTTTCAGCAAGCAATTACAGCTGCCCAGCTCTGATTTTACTTTATTATTGATCATCATCCAGTTTATTATACTCGTGGCTACGCTTTTCCTTAGTGTTTCTTTCTTCAGAAGTTATAAAAAAGTACTCACAACTATCAATGATGAAGATTTGAAAACACTGAAAAGAATAAGGGAGTCTCGTTTTTGGTTGGAGAAGTATCTTCCTTCATTTATTATCTATTCCGGAAAAATCAAGGTATTTAAATGGCTCAACCAACCTGAATTTTGCTTTTCTGAACTTAAAGAGATCAGTATTAAAACAAATATGCTTACCAGAGGAAAACAAAATAAAGTAGTAATCTTCAAAAAACGTAGAGGTGGTTCTTTCTTCTTTGCTATTGATAACAATCCATCACAGATACAATACTTATTTAATAAAGCAATTGAGTCTAATCCCAATATTCTCATTGAAGATAGCAGCCACTAGCCAATTTTTTTTGCTGTTTGTAATTATTATTAATTTATTTTTAAAAATCCACTTATGAACATTATGATTAAACGAATGTTATTCCTGACTTTGCTGTATCTTGTATTAACAGCCGTTACGACGTCAACTCTATCTAGACAATTATTTATCCCTATTTTAACAGCTACCAACATAGTATTTGCCGTACTTCTTACGCTCTTAATCTACAATTATTTTAGATTTTTAAAACAAAACACTTCGGTGGATAATGGTCAGTTACTACGAAATCACATTGATAATGTAAACGGTATCTTAGACAATAAGTCTTTATTTAAAATATCTCAAAAGCCCTTCTTATTTGGTCTAGAAGAAGGATTAATAAGTAATAAAAACTTTTACTATAACCATGATTTTTTTTATGCAGTTGACGAGACTGGAGCTGTATCTACCTATGATCTGACCGATATATTTGAACTAAGTGCTACTGGAAGTCAGATTAACAACAGCAGGATCTGGCAAGTTAAGATTAGCGAGGGCACACGTACTGTAGAATATCGTTTTACCCACAACTTTTCCATTTGGAATACAAACTTCCTTAATTTTTATCGCAGGGTAAAAAAAATCCGGCCGGAAGCTATACAATCTAAATGGAGTCTCTGGAAGATGTAATGGTCCAATCAGGTCCTTATTATAACTTTTTAAGATCTATCAATTTTATGTGTCCTGAAGTATCATTGCCGTTTTTATTGCGATAATGAACAAAGACCCAATCCCCTACTGCCTCACCATGGAGTTGATAGCTAACTGTATCTCCTTTTATTAAATATGATTTTTGTCTGGAATACTCATTAGAATTGGAATGGAAAAATGATCTATTAGCCGTCACGATGTAATCACCGACAGTGGCATCTGAAATTTTCCTGTACATTCCATTGAAATCTTCAGTGAGGTGGTCAGTCATACATTTCTCAAAGGTAGCAATAATAGTATGGTCCATCAGTAATATTTTAACTATACAGCCAGGATTATTTTCATCACTTTTTAAGACCAGGCGATTATTGATCAATACACCATGACCATCATACGATCCTGTTTGAGCACTGGGGGTATTCCACCAAGTAAATATTTCAGCGGTCATTATATTTTGGTTTTTGATCAGGGAAATAAGACCGTAAGAACCGTTTTTCTTCTTTAACTTATAGGTTCCATCCTGTGCTTGGATAAGAGCGACTGGTAGAATAGTCAATATATATACCTGTAAACGAAAAAATTCTGTAAGTAGCCCCCGCTGTATCATTTGATGAAATTTTTAAGGATTATTTTTAAAATTGAACTCACGAATTTAGGAAATTTAAATCTTTTTAGATGCGACTAATCTCTCGATTTAAAACGGTGAGCAGTTCATCTTTATCAATCAGTAATAGATCTGTATTGATTTTCATTGATGCTGAAGGTACATAAGTGTGAACAAAGATCTGGGAATGACGGCCACTTGACATCTGAGCTGTTTTTAGAGTGAAATGCGAAATTTGTTTCCACTTCAGGAATTGATGTCCTGAGATGTTATTTGAAATGCCATTATCATTGATTTCCAAAGCAGTAATATTATTAAAGCTTTTAATAAGGCGCCTAAAGTTAACCCACAACTTAAAGATAAATATTGATGCTACTCCCAAAACTATCATTTTAACAATCAATGTTTTAAATGAGTTAACGGTCAGATTATAAAATACGAGATAACAACACCAGCCCGCTCCTATAAGACTTATAAATGTCACTACCATAATCTCGGACCGTTTGAATTTTATTTTAATGCTCACTGTAACTCTATTTAATAGTCTCTTGTAATGGTATATTACTAAAATAATGATTGTTTGAAGACAATTCTTGGGGAATTTTCGCACGAAAATTATCTACTAAACTCTTATTTTTGAAAGTACTTATATTCTACTCTAAATATCTCTTCTGTAGCGGACCTTAAAGTCATTAAGGTAATATAACCTTCGTTATCATATTTATTTTCAGAATTTAAAATATTCTGAGTGCCGTTATTGTATAATGTAATCGACTGGATGGGATGGGTACTTAAATAATAATATTGGAAGGTAGAGAATAAAGTTACAGGGAAAAGATCTTTATCAGGAAGGTTGTACATCGCCCCTTTTTTACTATGGTCATAAGTAAACTTTTCATTCTCGGAACTGCTATGTACATAAGAAATATCTTTTTCCTTAAGCCCGAAACTCAGAAGATTTCCTACCGAATAGCTCATCTGCTGACTGTTGTAGGTCACAGGGTAGGGATCGGAATAATGAGTCAGACCTGACAAGATCCCGTTGGTATACTGTAAAGTATAAGGCTCAGAATTATTGTTCTCCCTAACCACTGTAACCCTATCATTTTGATACGTAAAAGTAATATTCGAATTAGGTTGGGAATATCCGATGATCTGCATCTTCTCATTATAACTTATTTTCGTAGTGATCGACTCACCGTCTTTTGTCAGGATAATTGATTCCGGATACCTTTTAATTGCGGTAATAGGGGTATCGTCATTATTGTTACAGCTCAGCAAGCTTAAAGCAGAAATACTGAAAATCAATATATTTTTATTCATAGGTCTGGTCACTCGAGATTTAAGTACGGAGATGATGAATCTAATGATGCAACGATAATGCCAATGCAAATCAGTCTTCTATCCTAGAAATCGGAATTAAAATTCTACCACATTTCGTTATAGCTAATATCAGGAACAGAAAGAAAGAAAGAAAGAAAGAAAGCAAATATCCTTAATTTTTTTGAAAGCCTGGCAGTTATTATCGGATAAATTCTGACAGCTACAATGTGGGAGGAGTTTTAATTTATGAATCTATGAATCCAAACAGGAAAGCATTGGCAATTTAAAGATGAAGAAATTGAAAAAAAGAGTTTATAAACGATATTTTCAATTTGTTTTAGATTTTCTTGACAAAGAAAATATTGCCGGTACAGATTTAACATGAATATATCTTCAAATAGGATTCAAAAGAGCCAGAAAAAAAGAAAAAATGACTATCAAAAATTCTATTACCTAAAAACTGTATATCCGTTTTTTTCAGTCGGAGACGGTTTAATTTATATCTCTGAATTTACGTTGGTTCCATCTCCTTCTATACGCTTTTCCTTTCTCAAATCTGTAGAAGTAGGTGTCTTTCTCCCACGCATTCGGTCGTATGATAGTATAGCACTCACCATCCGGAAGATCAATGATCTCATGTATTGTTTGAGCCGGAACAAAATGTGATGTACCTTCTTTCCAATGATGTTCTGAAGTAGTGTAGCTTCCATCTTCATGGATTTTGTAAATTCGTTCAACGTAACTTCCTTTTAGAATATGGGTTGTAAAACCGAAAGGATGATCGTGAATATGCTCGTTCTCATCCTTTTTACTAAACTGATGAATAACAGCATCAAACGGCAAGCCTTTCAGATGATGTTTAGTAAAAATTGCATTCATTTTTTCACGGTTCACTTTGATATTAATCATGATATGCGGTTTAATAATTTATAAGAGGAAAGTTTTTGCCAATCACTAAAATATAACTTGGATAGAAACTATTTGTTTCTTACTATGCTTAATGTCGTACTCTGCAAATTTAATTAAAAAATAATAAGCATTTGATTACGATCAGTTTTATATCTTTACAAGTAGCGATATAAATAATATCCTACGGGAATATGAATACGCAAAAACTATCATAATTTGTACAACCATTGTCCAAGAAAAAAAAACAATGCTGTAGCTTAAAGCAGAATAAAAGAAGAACAGTACTTAAAAAAGTTGCAAGAAATGATCATATCAACAATTAAAACTAGGCCTGATATTTTTTCACAAAATGCCATTTCATCAAGAGTAAAGGTAAGCGTAGTAATACCAGTACAAAACGAAGAACAATATATTTTACGTTGTTTGACCGCATTTTCCAAACAAATAGAGGTTTCAGGTAATAAATTAGATCCAAAGCAGTTTGAAATTCTAATATTAGCTAATAATTGTACTGATAGATCTGTTGAAATTATTGCTCAATTTCAGTCTGATTACCCTAATTTAAATTTATACTTTGAAGAGGTTAATTTATCAATTGAGCATGCCAATATCGGTTATGTCCGACGAGCTATGATGGATTCAGCTTTTAAAAGACTAATACAAAATAGAAATGGGATTATCATGACCACAGATGGTGATACGACAGTGGCTCCAGACTGGATTGCGCAAACAATATCCGAAATAGATCGCGGAGCCGAAGTGGTTGGAGGCAGAATCAACCTTTATGAAGAAGAGTTTGATCGTTTGGATGAATTTGCACGACTAATTCATCTGAAAGACGAAAAATATCATTTGCTGGTCGCTGAACTTGAGGGAAAAATTATGGCTGAAAAACATGATCCTGTTCCAAGACATCATCAGCATTTCAACGGAAGTTTCGCCATAACGACTCAATGCTACAAAAGGTCAGGTGGTGTGCCAATCGTTAAAAATTTGGAAGATTGTGCTTTTTTTGATCGGCTAAAAACCTTCGATGCAAAAATTCGACACAGTTTTGATGTTTTGGTAAGCACTTCGGCAAGATGCTCTGGAAGAGTTCAAATCGGTCTTTCCCAACAGTTAAAGGAATGGAGTAATTATGGCAGAAGCATCAAAGATTATGATGTAGAATCTTATAGATCGATTGAAAAGCAACTGAACCAAAAGCGGGATTTGTTCAACATTTGGCAACTTAAACACAAAATTAACAGTGCTGAATTTCAAAATATTATACAAAAAAATAACCCAGAAATAATCACTGATGAATCTAGCTATAAGCATTTTAACACATGTCTATTCTTCGGAGAATGGTATTCAAAAATTAAAACAATTTCCTCAAGTTATGAAAGGGAACCTATCGAAATGGCCATCGAAAATCTCGAGATTGCACTATCGAAAATGTCTCACTAAACATTTTCCCAAACATCGATTCGATAATTCTCCGCTCTATCACTAAAAATATTGGTCAATGTTCCGCTCATCAATTTCTCAAAAGTTTGATGAACTTCATCGCCAGTTTGTGGGTAGTCATGAACCTCTGGCAACCAATGAACTAAAACAATAGCTCCTTCTTTTTTTAACCTACTACGTATCGTTGAAATAACTTGTTCCCAATCTTTCGGAGACAAATAATATGCCACTTCAGAGAGCATTATAAGATCATATGTATCCTCAGGAAATTCGTATTGAAAGTTGAGTTTCCTAAAGGTCACATTAGATAGTTCCCCGCAACGCTTTTGGGCTAATTGCAAAGCTTTTTCCGAAATATCCGTAGCTAATAACCGATCACATCTCTGAGCTAAAAGCTGAGTAAAAACTCCGATCGAGCACCCAATTTCCAAAGCATTTTCATAATGATTCTTTGGTAACGAATCAATTGTTACTTTGTATTTTTGAGCCTCGTACGCACTGGTTTCGAAATTCCAAGGATCATCATTGGCATCGTAAACACTCTTGAAATATTCAAAGTCTAAGGATTGCTTTTGTTCCATTATTTTGAGAGATAAAATGTTTCGTAAGGTACCTTGAACTGGTTGAGCATTTCTTCGGATAGTCTGAAGCCATTAGGATCATCGTTAATCAAATCTGTAATTTGGGAACGGTGTTGAGAGATAGCCTCCTGCTTTCTGGATAAGACGCTGCTGATGTTAATTCGGAACGGCATTGACTCATCATTTGCGGGAGAATCTTCTGGCTGTCCAAGCTCTTTTAACCAAATAGCATATTCATAAATTTTGGCATTATATGTGTCAGCAGCAGCAATTAATTGAAAGGCTGATTGGTGATCAGGATGAGGATCCCGTCGCCAAGGCACGAAAATACTTTGAGGCTTGATAGCATTGAGCATTTTAGAAATATTATGTACGGCAGATTCAAATTTCTCATCCCCGATTCTCGGAACATTTCTGTCTGGGTATCGTCCAAAAATAATATGCTCCTCTGGTACATCTAGAATTCTGCAAGCTTTTATCATTTCCATTTCTCGGAGATCTCTCAGTTTTTCTTTTGGATAGGTTATGCTATTAGGGTGCGACATCGTTCCGTCGCTGAGCAATAAAACATAAACCGTCTTTTCATATTTTCGAAGGAGAGAAATCGTACCTCCGCAACCAAGACTTTCATCATCGGCATGAGGAGCAACAATTAAAGTTGTGCCGAATCCCATCACACATTGTTCGGGTGCTAAAGGAATTTGGTCTAAATCGCTATCAATCATCTTTATTTATTTATTTATTTATTTATTTATTTATTTATTTATTTATTTATTTATTTATTTATTTATTTATTTATTTATTTATTTATTTATTTATTTATTTATTTATTTATTTATTTATTTATTTATTTATTTAAATTCCAGATTTCGCTTGCTGGAGAACTCGAGTTTAAAACGTAGGCTCCAACATCTGCCAATACCTGATCTGGCGCAGGTTGACGAAGATAGGTGTTGAGATCTCGGATAATTCTTTCAAAATGGTATGGTTTATTAAGTCCACGAGCCCCTACACATTTTTGACAAAGAATGATCACCTCTGTACAAATCAGCTCTATTGCGGTGCGCATCATATTGGCAAAAATTACGATTTCTTCTGCTTCTATTTTTGTCGGCCTTTTCATAAAGCGGTCCATTCTATTGGCGGCATCGTTAATCCACTGGTTTCCTGATTTCACTGCAATAGACATTTGACCGATTCTCATTTTTTGAAAAGGATCGTGTGTTCTGTTTAAGCTGATAAGATATTTCTTTGTCTCATCCATAAGTTGTTCTACAGCGCCCATCTGAACAGCAGCAAACCTGACGGCACCGCCACTGAACCAGGGTTGATCGTAATATTCACCTGATTTTCCAAGTAAATTTATTTTAGAAATTTCGGTTTTAAGAAAAGTGATTTTAAAACTTCTGCTTGACTTCATTCCCATTGGATTCCACCAAGTAGACTCACTTTTTACACTCGCTTTTTCCAGCGGAACAACGCACATCTGCCAACCTCCATCTTTTTTTGCAGCAGTTACAATTGGTCTCATTACAAAATCTGTACCCGTAGCGAAAGTCTTAGAGCCATCTAATTGATAGATGTCTTTTCCTATTTTTGAAATAAAAGTTCCATCATTAGCCTGCGTGTTCCAAACTCCAAAAAGTTTTCCCTCAACAGCATCCCGCGCGAAGATTTTCTTCTGTTTTTTCGATCCGAATTGATTGATGAGAATCTGGGCATTAATGTGACCTTCAATGATCCTTCCCAAAATTAGATTGCCCTTTCCTATAGATTTTAAAATCTGAAGCAAAGCTAAGTTGCTACCAGGTAAAAGTCCTAGATCATAACCACCAGATTCCGCAGGTAAACCTGCCGTTAAAAGGTTGGCAGATTTAAGCTTAGACAAGGTTTTTTGTGGAAATGAAGTGACCGAATCTGTTTCTGACGCTTCTAGAATAGATTCCTTTTCTAGGAACTTTATAGTTTCTAATAATTTTAACAACTTTGATTCCTTCATTTTAATAAATTTATGGTCTGTTCGATGACGTATCACTTTATTATTCCAAAACACAAAGACCATTAAATGGTCTTTGTGTTTCTAATCTTTTTATGCAGGATTATTCCTTTCCTGCTCGAATTCCCAAACCCTATGCTTAGCGATTGCAGTAATAAAGGCTTCGACACTATTTTTATGCTCTGAAGTTATAATTGCTGAATCATCGTGTATCATCTTACCAACATTGCTACTTTTAAAAATTTTCTCCGTTTCATCTCCGAAATAAATAGCTTTACAGTGTTTGTAAGCCTCATTCACAAAAAGAATAGTTCCTGGCATATTTTCAGAATCCATTAAAATGGCAGCAGAATTTGTTCCGCCACAAATATACAAAGCATCAAAGCAGACACTTGATGTGCTTGTTAACGAATGCTTTGGAGTGAAGATAGTACCATCATCGCCGTTTACTGTAGCCAAACTTCCAGCAATAATTTGAACAGTAGCTCCACTAGATTCCAATTTGGATTTTAGAGTACTAACTTCAGTACTCTTGACTCCATCTTCCATGATAAAACCAATGATTCTACCCTCGATAGAATCTTTGACAGTATGCTCCATACTTAGAGCTGCAGAAATTTTGGTATTTGGTTCTCTTTCCTTACTCTGAAGAGATTTCACTTCTGCATCGGCTGGAATACTACCGTTTGGTTGTTTTAATTTAGTTACTTCCACTCCCACTTTTTTAGCTACCAATGATGCAAACTCTTTATCTATGAATGCTAGCTGTCCGACAAGTCTTTCACGAATTTCTGGAATTGTAACTTTAGATAATTCAAAAATCAACGCATTCTGAAGATGTTTCTTCTCTGGTAATGACTGACTGTTATAAAATAATTTAGCTTGAGAATAATGATCAACAAAACTTTCGCTTCTTGCCCGAATTTTTCGACTATCAACACGCTCTTCATGAGATGTAAAACCACCATCTTTCATCATCGCTTGGAAGGGACATCCACCTCCAATTGAATTAGGTTCATAACTGACTTTTCCTTTGACAATCTGCTGGCGCATATGACCATCTCTCTGATTGTTATGGACTGTATTGATAGATCTATTAATAGGAATTTCGTGAAAATTGGGAGAACCTAATCTCGATAGCTGTGTATCAGTGTAAGAAAATAATCTGCCCTGCAATAAGGGATCATTACTGAAATCAATCCCTGGAACCAAATGTCCGGGATGAAATGCGATCTGTTCGGTTTCAGCAAAGAAATTATCCGGATTTCTATTAAGAGTTAGTGTTCCAATTATCTCTACCGGAACTTCCTCTTCAGGTACCAATTTTGTCGGATCCAATAAATCGAAGTCAAATTTGTGTTCATCTTCCTCTGGAATTAACTGAACTCCAAAATCCCATTCCGGAAATGCACCGCTTTCAATAGCTTCCCAAAGATCTCTTCTGTGGAAATCTGAATCTTTCCCGGAAATTTTCGTTGCCTCGTCCCACGCAACTGAATGTACACCTAACTTCGGCTTAAAATGGAATTTTACAAAATGAAATTTTCCTTCCTCATTAATCAGTTTAAAAGTGTGTACTCCAAAACCCTCCATCATTCTGTAACTTCTCGGAATAGCGCGGTCACTCATAGCCCACATAATCATGTGCATACTTTCAGGCATCAGTGAAATAAAATCCCAAAAAGTATCGTGAGCCGATGCGGCCTGAGGAATCTGATTATCAGGTTCTGGTTTCACTGCATGCACAAGATCAGGAAACTTCATCGCATCTTGGATGAAAAATACCGGAATATTGTTTCCCACTAAATCATAGTTCCCTTCTTCTGTATAAAATTTGACGGCAAATCCACGTACATCTCTCGCGAGGTCTGTACTTCCAGCACTGCCGGCAACGGTTGAAAAACGGACAAAGACAGGAGTTTCCTTTCCTTCTTCAGAAAGAAATTTAGCCTTGCTATATTTCGCTAAACTCTTTGTAACTTTAAATGTTCCGTGTGCTCCAGAGCCTCTGGCATGAACAATCCTTTCAGGAATTCTTTCATGATCGAAATGAGTGATTTTTTCTCTGAGGATAAAATCCTCCAAGAGACTCGGCCCCCTTTCACCTGATTTCAACGAATCCTGATTGTTATTGATCTTTAGGCCCTGATTAGTTGTTAAAGCTTTATCATAATTGTTGGTAGTATGATTCTGAAGCTGATTTATTTTTTTATCAAAAGAATTATTCTCTTTCATGTAAAATATTTTAAGTATTTGATTGATTGTGATAGATCAAAAATTATTCCTCATATCATTGAAGTCATTTATCTATAATTAATATAAATAGGGATTTTGTCTTACGAGGGTTCAATCGAAATATTATTTGAAAGCATGTCCGAGCTAATTTCAGCATATACGACCTAATGCGCATAAAAATTAAGGCGAGAACAATCTTCCAAGAAGATCGAAGTTTTTCAAATTACCAATCAATTTAAGGTTATGAAATGCAATATGCGAATAAAATCATTAACTTACCTTATGCTTTTAATTCGGATATTAACATGGCTAACTGCAAAATAAGCTTCGAAAATAATTATTAATACTGACTATGGGTATATAAAACCAGAGTTATAGTCGTGGAATTAACCCTAAATCCTACAAATAAGGAAATTTGTCATTTAGAGAAAATCCAAAACGGGAAAACTGATGAAAGCCTTTGATAAGCTAGATATCTCATAGGTGAAGATAGTGACATTAGCATTTGTGGGAGAAAAAACACTTTTTGTGCAACTTTCAAAAATACTATACTTCTAAATAGAATGGATTTAAATGAAGTTTAATGATTTAAAGATAGCAAATATTTTTCAGTGAATTACAGCTCTTTCCAATAAAAAAATATGTAAAAAAATTTACATTGGTCGCATAATGATAGGTAGAAGAAGATCTAATTTTTAGTTTATTAAGCCAAAAGATTTTATGATTATTCGTTCAGATGTGGAAGCTAAAGCTGTGAATTTAGCATAATCAATAATCAGAGGATAGGATCTTCAGAAGAGAAAATAGATGCTGTCCAAAATTACTTATGACCATTGAATAAATATTTCCCCATCCGTTGAGATCGATCTTACTGACATCGTTTAAATACTTGGAATAGTTATTATGTATTTAAAGCTCTTGATTCGCTGAATTTTGTTAAGATTAATACAATTAGTATCAATTCATAATTTTGAAAAGAATTATAATATTCTAAAATATTAATAACTCTGATATATTACGACCTCAGTAGGAGCTATAGATCGCAATAAAATTACACCCTTATGGGATAAACTTTCTAATATCCTTCCGCCGCTGAAATTAAATAACAGTTAACTACAGCTATTATAATTCGTGTTTTATAAGTACTCATCTGTGATATTTAATTACTTTAAAATGAATATAATGATAGAAAAAACCAAAGCCTTTCTTTACTTTGGTTTACTAGAAATAACTTGGATAAAATTTTCTTTATGTAGTAAGTATTATTTCATACCTATTTTCATGGGTCAAGAACGATTTTAACGCATTTATCTTCTTTTTTATCAAAAATTTCGTAACCTGTAGCAACATCGTTAAGTGACAGTCTGTGCGTAATGATGTCGTCGAGTTGTACTTGTCCAGTTTCTACATATTTCATTAATTTATCTATGATCGCATGTACAGATGATTGACCTGCTTTTAACGTTACGCCCTTATCAAATAGCTGTCCAACTCGAAAATTATCGTAGTTCATTGGGTAAACTCCTAAGATTAAAATAAAGCCTCCACGCCGCACCCCACTCAAACAGGCGTCTAAAACTTTTATAGAACCTTTCTCGAAATTAACGAACGCTTTGGCCTTATCAATAATATTTCTATCTTGTTCAAAACCTACAGCATCTATACAAACATCTGCTCCTCTACCCTCAGTCATACGTCTAATTTCATCAATAGTTTGCTTTGCTTCATGCCAAACAATAGTTGCACATCCTGTGAGATTTTTTATCTGATCTAATTTGTACTTTAGGGTGTCAATAACGATAACCTGTTTTGCATTATGAAGAACTGCACTTTTTGCAGCCATAAAGCCTACCGGTCCAGCTCCAAAAATAGCTACTGCCTCCCTCCCTTTAAGATTTGCCCACATCACACCGGTATAACCAGTAGGAAAAATATCTGTAAGAAATAAAGCTTGCTCATCTGTCAATGTATCAATAACTTTCCGTGGTCCGAAATTAGCATAACGAACTCTTACATACTGAGCTTATCCTCCGTTGTACCCTATATAAAGATCTGTATACCCGAACATACACCACCTTTCTCTATCTCTAAACCTCCTTCAGGTCAATAATTTTCAGGATTTGAATATTCACAACCGCCACGAAGATCATGTTCGCAAAAGTAACATCCTCCACATGCAATTGGAAAAGTACGACAACACGATCGCCAACTATAAGATGCTTAATGTTTTTACCCACTTCTTCCACGATTCCCATAAATTCATGACCCATCACCATTGGTCGGGGTTGAGGAATTCCTCCTGAATACATATGTAGGTCATTTCCACAAATGGCTGTTGAAGTTACTCTCAGAATAATATCATTCTCATCTTGCATTTTGGGATCCTCAATAACATCACAGGTAATATTACCAGGTGAGTGAAAAACGGCTGCGTTCTTATTTATTATGTTAATTGGTGTTTAAAATATTATACAAATAGTACACAATAGCAAGAACACTACACACTTATAATCGATTAAGTTAACGAAATACCGTCATAAACCATATTCACAAAGATTAATGACGGTATTACAAAATATCATTATTCGGTATGGTGCCTCATCTAGAAAAAAAACATATAAAGAGGAAGCTCTTCAATGCTTTGGGATACAACTTTCAACGCTTTGTACTCATGAGTTTAATGGCCATTCGTCTTTGGGAACATCTCTTAACTTGTACGGATATGCCCTATTTAGATGCTTGAAAATTAGATCATCTTAAATCAAATATGATCGTGGAATCAATTGGAATAAAGTTTTACACATGATAGAAATAGGTTGGCAGTGGCGGAAGTTCCTCGATGATTTCGCGAAATGACAATTAGCTTATTTTTAATATTCAAAATAGGCAAATGCAGAAGGTTTTGATCTGCTTCTTTCAAAATCGAAAGAAAAAGTACGCTCACAAAGAAGCCAAAGTAGAGAACAAACCTTGCGGATAATAGACAGCCGAAATATAAAATAGAAAAGATCCGATTCCTAAAGGGTTTGATGAAAAAATAATAAAAGGTATTAAAAGATCTCTTGCGTTAGACAAAATGGTTTTTTATTCATCATTACAGTCACTGTAGCCTAAAGTTAACATAATAAGCTAATAATTTATTGATGAGAACTTTATATGATTTTTTTCCTCGTCAAAAATCATACTTTCTGACGGAGATTACAGCGGCGAAATTATTGATTATGTCAAGAGGGGCATTTGGATGTTTGATTCAAATAATCATGAGATAGAACGATAATGAATCAGACTTTAATTACCTCTCTAAAAGATGGATTTTAAATTGCAGATTTTCTTTGTATAATATCGAAAGAAGATTTTATAAGATTTTCATATTCTTGATGGAAAATTCTTACAATATGGTAAAATTAATGGCTTTAAAATTCTCGTTAAATACGATTTAAGCAGTATTTAAAAAACTTTAGTTTATTGTAAAAAATTGTATTGAATTAATTTGCAAATCATTAACTTCGTAAAAAACTTTTCACCATGAAACTAACATTTTATTACTTTGTAAGCATCTTTTTTACAACAACAACCATACATGCACAAGTCGGAATATATACTTCCAATCCTCAAGGTACATTTAATATTGATGCAGCCAAAGATAATCCAGCTGTGGGAACACCATCAGCTGCTCAAGCAGCAAATGATTTAACAGTCAGTACATCGGGTAATTTAGGCATTGGTTTAACGTCTCCTACCAATAAGATACATATCAATGGAACAGATCCAATTCGTGCCACTGGTATACAAGCAGGAAACTCTAATACTGACAGACCATTAGTAGTAGACGGTAATGGAGTCTTTAAATCAATCAACACTTTGAGTGTGTTAGGTATACCAACTCCCGCAATATATAGATTAGAAACAGTTCAAAATAATTTTTTGAACGGAGTAGGTGCTGGAAGTAATCAAACAGTACCTATGGTTGAAGTAAAAAATACTATCAATGGGCTTACTTATAATTCTACTTCTAGAGTTTTGACAATCCCACCAGGGAACTATCAGATGGTTTTTGTATATGAAGCAACGCATGATGATACCGCTGCAGGATCTGTAACTCCACCGTCCACAAGATGCACAATAAGTTCTTATATCGTTGACTTTCCTACAGGAGCAGGTACTACCACACAAAGAATCCATAGTACATCAGCACATAATGCTGGAGGACTTTCAAATCATGGGGGAACTGTAACTTTCACCACTCAGATAACGGGTACTAGAAACTGGACCATTCAACTAGGAAGGGGACAATCCGGAAATTGTTCGGGGGTTGGTATGACACTAGCTCCACTTTCTACTCATTTGCTGGTTTTTAGAATAGGTGATGTGTAGGATATTTTTAGAAAAATCTATTTTACAAATCAAATAATTATCACTTTGATCATTTATTTTTTTTTTACTGTTGAAAAAAGTTAACAAGTTGTAGTATAGGATAGACAAAATAAAAATCTTTAATTCTAGAAAGCAGCATGGTTAGCTGACTGATAAATTAATTAAATTATACGCAGATAAAGAAAAAAGCAATCTCGATTAATTTCAAACCAAAAAGGTTTATTAAAACAACTAGAATAAGGAATACTTTCAAATTTCCGGCTCTGAACTAACAGTGACGCACAAATTAAATGTGATAATAACAACATAGAGATTGGTAATCTGGAAATAGAAAGGGGCTCTATATATATTATAGGATTTAAGCAATGGTTTTCACGCTTCTGAAATTCCAGATATTTTTCGTAAATAGTAGGAACTCGTATAGAGCAACCCTCCCTAATTTCGGATCGAAGTTTTCAATCTTCTTTTTTTGAGTATTTAATTATTCTAAAAATTATCTTCATCAAAGAAAAAATAATAGGTTGTTAATTCTACGTTAGCACATTTTGCTAATAATGTCAGCAGCACTGTCGTTAAATCTTACAACCTAACTCCAGCAGGAAATATTATAAGACCTGCTGAAAATAAGCAATTTACAAGAACAACAGTGCAAGTATATAAAAAAAATAAAATTAACATAAATTTATCCACCTATTTGAAAATATATCAAAACGAGTAATAATTCTTTGGTAATCTATCATTATAAGATGTGAAAAAATTCAATCAGATAATAATAGTAATAGGCTACAAAATTACTGCAACACAATAGCAATATACCAACAATATTTGCTAATACGCTTATATAAATACTATCAATTTGTAAATATGTCTATATCTGGCTAACAATTTGTTGTACAATTAGAAAAAGAATGAAAATATTAAAATTATCGTTATATATTATTGCGTCATTAGGAACTGTCACATTAGTTATTTGGCTGATTTCTAAATCACTGTAAATGATTTTTTTATGAATTATTTAATATTTTACTGTACTGGATGGTGCGAAGGTTTTATTTTATTAAGGGCAGCTTTATCTAAATTTTAATTCATGATGCTTGCAATTAAATGCCATATAAAGATGTTAATGAATTAAGATATCAATAAAACTAAAGTTGATATGCATGTCAAAACATCAGTATATATCAAGCTAAACTTTAAATAAAATCTTTGTTTAAAAAAATACATGTCACTAGAGAAAAAATTTAAATGTTGAAAAAAATCATTTGGATAAGTTAGACTCTCCTATTTTTTTTGTTCATAAAAATATTGACAGTTGACAATCATCTACAAAAATGATAAGAGCTTTATTATGACACCCAATTTTATGTGACAAAATATACGATAGAATTCTAATTAATGATTATACGGTACGGCACTAGTGATCAATAATAATATACAGCTTTCAACAAACTTTTTGTCGGGATCGACATTGAGTTGCTAAAACGTTCTCTCATATTTAAAGTATTTTTATAGGCATCTTTTTATAAAAAACTTCAAGTTGACTTTGTAACTTTTATTACTTTTTATTTTTAATTGATAAAGGCTTTTAGCAAAATAGGCTGTGACAACTGCAGAGTTTTTTCTACTATAAAATGTTAATTCTAATAAAAGAAGTTGATAATCTGAAAATAATTTCCGTTATTTTTAGATTATCATAATTATCTACATTTTTTCGAGAAAAAAATGATATGTTTGTAAAAACTAATAACTACTATAATATGAGAACCATTATTTTACTGGTGGTATTTTGTCATCTGTCAATTAGCGGACAAGTTGGTATTAATAAAATCAGTCCGTCAAGCACATTAGATATTAACGGATCCTTCGGAGCTGCATATAGAGAGGTGTCAGCAAATACCTATACATTGGCAACTACCGATCACTACATTACTTACAACGGAGCTTCTACATCGATTTTTACCTTACCTGCCGTTGCTGCTGGTACAGCAAGTTTCAGTGGTAGAATATATAAAATTAAAAATATCTCAAACTTTGGAATTACCCTTCAAGCGCTTGGCGGCAACACACTGAGGATTGAAAACATACCCGTATCGTCTTTTGTAATACCCTCAGGTGGATACGCTGAAATTATAAATAATAATAATATTTCTGGCGGGACATGGGACCTTTCATTTATCACTCTCCCCAAACCAAATAATGTGGAAATTTATGGTACGCAACTTACTATACCACCACACGGAAATGGTACAACGAACGTAGCAGACTGGACAAATCATACTAATACAGCTTATGACAGTGGGACAGGTGCGGATGCGTGGTGGGTAATCAGTAAAACTTCTACAAGTTACAGCCATACTGCTAATTATTCAAATTCAAGCAGAATGACAATAGTATATGAATACCAAGGAACACCCTTTAATCTTGCTGGTCTTCATCCCATTTTAACAGCAGGTAATAATTCAAGTTTTCCTGATGTCTTTACTTCATCGTTTGTTAGTCTGGCTAACAATGGCACATCCGGAAGAACAAGACTAACAGTCTCAGTGGCAAGAATTGATTTTATCGGAAATAATGGTTCAAACAATAGTAATTGGACAGGAACATTTTTACTAAATCTTCTCTTATCCAGGAAGTTATTTTAGTATCTTGTAACAATCATACATCAAACCATTGTTATAAATGGACTAAAAAATTTACTACCATGCATCAAAAAATCATTGTGAAGAGAAAGTATTCTAAAATTAATTTTCCACTTTTGAGCATACTGGAAAATTGAATTTTCATCAGCTATTCAATCAATCAATCAATCAATCAATCAATCAATCAATCAATCAATCAATCAATCAATCAATCAATCAATCAATCAATCAATCAATCAATCAATCAATCAATCAATCAATCAATCAATCAATCAATCA
>Ga0308164_10000612_pt1 | contig 53003 bp, 44 predicted proteins | sample PhyTR2_FD_201031 | JGI IMG/M metagenome (GOLD analysis project Ga0308164, IMG submission 201031) | Phyllosphere microbial communities from UC Gill Tract Community Farm, Albany, California, United States - DLSLT.R2 | ecosystem: Host-associated > Plants > Phyllosphere > Unclassified | place: USA...
GGGCCCGCTCGATCAACGCCTTCTTGAACGCCGCAGAGGCGTCTTCGATGGCTTCAGCGGTCATCATTCCGTCAGAGAACTGCTCGAGCAGCTCCTTCGGGATTTTCGGTAGCTTGCGTAGTTCGGGCTTCTTTTTGGTTGGCATACATGCACCTCTTGCTCATGTTATGCCCGAACACAAAATTTCTGACACCCCCGGCTGAGTGCGTGAATCCAAGAGTTTGGATTTCCACACGCCATGTCCCGTCAACGCCAAACCCGTCGCAGCTCGCGCTGAGGCCGCAACGCCAAACCCGTTGGAGCGAGCGAAGCTCGCGATGAGGCCCGACCAGCCAGCACATTTGCCAGATTTCTACGGTTTGTCTTTGGTCGGTCCAGACTCGATCGTACTCGAGTCCGGTGGGTATCGCTCTGGAGACCGCGTGGCTCTGCTTCCGAGCCGGCCTTGGGGTTCCCGCCCGCCCTTGGCCCTTCGCTTCGCTACGGGTTCCCTCGCTACGGCGCGCTTCCGGGGGTCGCCACGACGGGCCGTCCCTGGCCTGTCGTGCCTCGCTCGGCATCCATGCCTCGCGCCCCCCTACACCGCGCCTACGCTCGGCCTGTGGGCTGATTGGGCGGGAACCCCAAGGCCGACTCGCAAGCAGAGCTCCGGAATGTGCGGATGGCTTCGATTACAGATAGACCGTTCATTACCCAATATTGCGGTGCAAACACGATCTGTGTAGGAGCTGGCGAAGCCTGCGAGCTTTAGGCTTCGCCGAGTCCCAGCAACCCCAAAATCTCCCCTCTCAGCTGCACCAGATATGGATCATCGCGCTTGCGCGGGTAGTTTCTGTCTACTCGAATCTCCGCGCGAATACGCGCTGGGCGTTCGCTGAAGACGATGATTCGGTTGGCTAACAGCAACGCCTCTTCGACGTCGTGGGTGACCAGCAACGCGGTGTAGCCCTGGCGTTGCCAGAGTTCGATGAGTTCTTTTTGCATGGCGATGCGGGTCAGCGAGTCAAGCTTGCCTAGCGGTTCATCGAGGATCAATAGGCGGGGTTCATTGACCAGGGCTCGGGCCAGGGCTACACGTTGCGCCATGCCACCGGAGAGTTGCCTGGGCCAGGCGCGGGCGAATTCGGTCAGGTGGACTTTGGCCAGTGCAGCGTCGACACGCGGGCGTTGGGCGCTGAGCACGCCTTGGGCTTGCAGGCCGAGGGCGACGTTGTCCCAGACGCGGCGCCAGGGGTAGAGGGTGGGGTCTTGAAAGACCACGACGCGCGTTGGGTCCGGGCCTTCGATGGGCTGGCCGTCGCCCTGCAGGGTGCCGCGGTCGGCGGGTTCGAGGCCGGCGACCAGGCGCAGCAGGGTGGATTTGCCGCAGCCGGAGGGGCCGAGCAAGGCGACAAATTCGCCAGGTTCGACGTCGAGGCTGACGTTTTCGAGCACGGGCAGCGGTGTGCCGTCGAGGTGGAAGGCGTGGCTGAGGTTGTCGATGTGCAGCGCGAGGCCGGGGTTGGGGGTTTTGTGCAGCGCTACCATTTTACGGCTCCTTTTTGCCATGCCAGCAGGCGGTCGCGAACTTTGAATAAGGCGGATATGAGGCCTGAGCAGGCCAGTGCCATGACCAGCAAGGCGGCGTACATGTTGGCGTAGGCGGCCCAGCCTTGGGCCCATTGCAGGTACCAGCCGATGCCGGATTTGACCCCCATCATTTCGGCCACCACCAGGGTGGAGAACGAGGCGCCGAGGCCCATGAACAGGCCGACGAAAACGTGGGGCAAGGCGGCCGGGATGGCAACGCGGAAGATCAAGAAGCCGGGCTTGGCGCCGAGGGTGCGGGCGACGTCGTAGTAGGCTTTATCGACGCTGGCGACGCCGGACCAGGTGAGTACGGTGACCGGGAACCAGGTGGCCAGGGCGATGAGGAAGACGCTGGCGCTCCAGCTGCTGGGGAACAGGAAGAAGCACAGGGGCAGCAGTGCGGTGGACGGTACGGGGCCGAGGATGCGCAGCACGGGGTGCAGCCAGTAGCCGATAGCGCTGGACCAGCCGATAGAGACGCCGGCGATGAAGCCGAAGATGGCGCCGAGGATGACGCCGCTGCCGAGCAGCAGTGCGGAGTGCCAGAGGCTGTCGAGCAGGCGGGGCCAGTCGTTGAAGTAGACGGCGATGAGGGTTTGTGGGGGGGCGAAGAATGGCATGGGGAGAATGCCGAGTTTGGCTGTCAGCAGCTCCCAGAGGGTGAACGCCAGGCCCAGGGCGATCAGCCAGGGCGCGAGGTAGCGCAGGCGTTGGGCCAGGCGCTCTGAGCGTGGGGCGACTAGCGCGAGCATGCCGATGAGCACGGCCAGGGCAACTTCGCCGTTGGCGACGCCGTCGGTGAGCGGCCAGTGGCGGGTGAAGTCGGGGTAGAAGCGTGTGACCAGGCCGGCGGCGAGCCAGGCGAGTACTGCCAGGGCCGGGCGCCAGCCGACGCGTATGGGCTCTGCCGGCGCAGCGGCCTGGGTTTGGGTGAGATCAGCTGAAGACATTGGCGGTGATCTCCTTGGCGAACTGGGCGGCGTTGGTGCTGGAATCGAAGACTTCGACGGTTTTGAGGTCGTCGACGTAGGTGACGATTTCGCTGGTCAGCGCGGCGCCGACGGCGTGGTGGCCGTGGGTGTGGTCGTGGAGGATGGCCTGGACTTCGGCCGGGTTGGTGTTGAGGGCGAATTTCTGGAAGCCTTCAGCCACGGCTTCGGGGTGCTTGACGGCGTAGTCATGGGCTTCGAGGATGGCTTGGGTCAGGGCGGCGGCGACGCGTTTGTCGTCGCGCACGAGTTTGCCGCTGACACCGACAACGCAGCACGAGAGGTTGGCGTACTCCTCGGAAAGGTTGCTGGACAGTTCATGGGCCTGGCCACCTTGGATCAGGCGGTACATGAAGGGGTCGCTGCCGCTGATGGCCTGCACTTCGCCTTTTTCCAAGGCGGTACCCAGCAGGTCGGCAGGGTAGAGTTTCCATTCGACGTCGCGTACCGGGTCGATGCCGTGTTTCTTGAGCAGCACGGAGAAGAAGTTGCGGTCGGGGGCGGCCATGTCGGTGACGCCGATGGCTTTGCCTTTGAGGTCTTCGAGCTTGGCGATGGCGCTATTGTTGGCGCTGAGCAGGCGCATGCAGCCGCCGTGGGTGCCGGCGGTGAGTTTGACGTCGAAGCCTTGTTCCAGTGCTTTGAGCCAGCGCAGGGCCATGCCGATGCCGGCGTCGGCCTTGCCCGTGGCGATGGCTTCGAGCAGCACTTCGGTGGAGTTGCCGAAGTTGACGAATTCGATGTCGAGGTTGTGTTTGGTGAAGATGCCCTGGCCGTGGGCGACGACCACGGGCGCCAGGCAAACGGCGTTGAGGTTGATGGCGAGTTTGAGTTTGCGTGGGGCGTCGAGTTTGATGAAGTCGCCGGTGCCGTTCGGCTCGCCGTTCATGTTTGCCATGTCGTGGCCGCTGTGGTCCTGCCCATCGACGGCCCAGACGCTGCGCGGTAGCGCGAACAGCAGCGGTGTGGCCAAGGCGGCGGCGCTAAGGCCAAGCAGTGTGCGGCGGGACAGTGGGGAACGGCTGGCAACCATGAAGCATCTCCAAACAGGTAGGTTCGGATCCGCGCGCACGGTCGCCGAGAAGGGTTGTATTCGGCCGCTTCGTGCGGCGTGGAAGCACCTTATCACCGCTGTGTTTATGCTCTAAATTCATTTTCGACATATCCTAATATGCCGAATATTTAATAATTACCTTAGACGAAAATCGAATTTCACAGGGTGCGGCCGGCACCCTATCGTCGCCCCCATGACCGACCCCTTCTCCAGGCGGAGGCTCTCCCCTAACCTTCCGACCGGAGCTGTCGCTATGTCCAACCCTCACGCGCCTCGCCAACTCAAACTCGGCGCCATGATCCATGGTGTCGGCCACGGCTGGGGCGAATGGCGCCACGCCCAGGCGCTGCCCAATGCCAGTACCAGCCTGGCGTTCTATCAGGAGCAGGCGCGTTTGGCTGAGGCGGCGAAATTCGATTTCGCGTTTATCGCCGACAGCCTGCACATCCATGAGAAGTCCAGCCCGCACTACCTCAACCGGTTCGAGCCGCTGACGATTCTGTCGGCGCTGGCGGCGAGCACCCAGTATATCGGGCTGGTGGCGACCGTTACTGTGAGCTACACCGAGCCGTTTCAGGTGGCGCGGCAGTTTGCTTCTCTGGACCATCTCAGTAGTGGCCGCGCCGGTTGGAACGTGGTCACTTCTTGGCTGAGCGGCACCGCCGACAACTTCGGCCGCCCCGAGCATCCGGCCCATGCCACTCGCTATCGCATCGCCAGGGAGCATGTGCAGGTGGTGCAAGGGCTGTGGGATAGCTGGGAGGATGATGCCTTCACCTACGACAAGCGCACGGGAGAGTTTTTCGACCCGGCCAAGCTGCATACGCTGGGCCATGAGGGCGAGTTCTTTTCGGTCAAGGGGCCGCTGAACATCGCTCGCTCGCCCCAGGGCCAGCCGCCGATTTTCCAGGCGGGCACGTCCGCGGATGGCCGCCAGTTCGCGGCGACCCAGGCGGATGCGATTTTCGTGCATGGAGACAATTTCGAGGATGCCCAGGCCTATTACCAGGACCTCAAGCGGCGTGCCACCGAAGCCGGCCGTGACGCGAGCAAGCTGGCCATTCTGCCTGGCATTCGCCCTATCGTCGGTCGCGATGCCGCCGAGGTGGAACATCGTTATCAGCAAGCCGTGGACCTGGTGAGCATCGAAGACGCCATCGTCGCCCTGGGTCGGCCGTTCAATGATCACGATTTCACGCAGTATTCGCTGGATTCTCCCTTCCCCGACCTGGGTGACTTGGGCGCCAACAGCCAGAAAGGCAGCAGCGATCAGATCAAGCAACTGGCGCGTTCGAATGGTTGGACGCTGCGCCAGACCGCCCTGCACTTCTCCCGCCCGAGCCGCGATTTTGTCGGTACGCCGGAGTGGGTGGCCGATCAGATCGAGCAGTGGTTCACGGGCGGCGCAGCCGATGGCTTTATCATCCGCACCTTGCTGCCCGACGGCCTGGCGTATTTCACCGAGTTCGTGGTGCCGGTGTTGGTCGCGCGCGGGCTGTTCCGCGCCGAGTACAGCGGCACGACGTTGCGTGACCACCTGGGCCTGGCTGTGCCCGTCAACCGTTACGCCGCACTGCAAGAGGAAGCCTTGGCATGACCAACCTGACCATCGCCAGCCAACTGGATGCGCCCGTCAACCAAGCGGTGCGCGAGCGTTTGGCGCACCGCTACCCGGGTATCAAGCTGGTGGAAGTCCCCACTGGCGTGCCCAGCGACCTGCCGCCCGAGGCGACCATTCTGTTCGCCCGGCCGATCAATATTCGCGGCTACCAGGCACCGCTCACGCCGCCACCGGGCTGGCCGTACGGGCTCAAGTGGATACAGCTGATTTCCTCGGGCCTGGACGCCTATCCTTCGTGGTTGTTCAACGAAATACCCGTCGCCACGGCTCGGGGCAGCGCCAGCGATATCATCGCCGAATTCGTGCTGGCGAGCCTGTTCGCCTACAACAAGCGCCTGCCCGAGTTGTGGAAACATGATGCGGATTGGCACCTGACTGAGCTGGTGCCTGTGAGTGGCCAGACGCTGGGTATCCTCGGCTTCGGTTCCATCGGCAGCCGCCTCGCGCAAAAAGCCCAGGCCTTGGGTTTGCGGGTGGTTGCGCTTCGCCAGAGCGGCGCGCCGTTCGAAATCGAGGGCGTGAAAGCGGCCAAGGACATTCATGAGCTTTTCGCCCTGAGTGACCATCTGGTCCTGGCCGCCCCGCTCAGCCCTGCCACCCGCCATATCGTCAACGCCAAAGTGCTCGCCAGCGCCAAGCCTGGCCTGCACCTGATCAACATCGCCCGCGGCGGCCTGGTGGACCAGGAAGCACTGCTCGATGCGCTGGACAACGGCCAATTGGGCCTTGCCTCGCTAGACGTCACCGAGCCGGAGCCGCTGCCGGAGGGGCATCCGCTCTACAGCCATCCACGGGTGCGGTTGACGCCCCATACCTCGGCGATTTCCACGAACCGTGCGCAGATTTTGAGTGGGGTGCTGCTGGAGAATCTGGAGCGGCATTTGCGGGATGAGCCGCTGTTGAATTTGGCGTCGTCGAAGGCTTGATCGATCACGCCGACGCCCTCGCGCCTGGCGAGAACGAATATGCAGCCGGCAAAGTCCGACTACAGGAACGGGTGGCACGCCCGAATGGCAGGTTGCCTGGGACCCACTGCAGGCTACCTGTATCGGCGGTGGGCGGGCCATCGTGCGGCTGAGTGTGGAAGCGCGCTTGTGCGGTTGAAAGTCCATACTTAAAACATCTGGACACTCAGCTTTTTATATATTTCAAATTTGTTAAACACCACTGTAGGCTTTTTTCAGCGGGCTCACGCCAGCCCGCTTACAAATCCAATAAAAACCAGCAGTGGACACACAACGATGAACAACAACCCCCTATCCCGAGGCCTCGGCTGCGCGACGCTCGGCCTGAGCCTGACCTTCCCCTGCTTCGCCGAAGCCGACTTCATCGAAGACAGCAAGGCCGATCTCGAATTTCGCAACTTCTCCTTCAACAGTGACTATCACCAGCCCGGCGCTAGCCAGTCCAAGCGCGACGAGTGGGCCCAGGGCCTGATCCTCAACTACGAATCGGGCTTTACCGCCGGCACCGTCGGTTTTGGCCTGGATGCCATCGGCCTGTTCGGCCTCAAGCTCGACTCGGGTCCAGACCGCCGTAACACCGGCCTGCTGCCGGTCGGTGACGAGCGCGCGCCAGACAACTATGGCCGTGCCGGTGTGGCGGCCAAGGTCAAGGTGTCGAAAAGCGTGCTCAAGGTTGGCACCCTCATGCCCAAGCTACCCACCGTGCTGCCCAACGACGGCCGCCTGCTGCCCCAGACCTTTCGCGGCGGGCAGCTGACCTCGAAGGAAATCACCGACCTGACCCTGCACCTCGGCCGCCTGACCAGCAACACCGAGCGCAATGATAGCGGCCACGAGCGCATCGAGGTCGATGGCAAGGGCATCACCGGCGGCACGCCCAGCGACAAGTTCGATTTCGCCAGCGCCAGCTACAACTGGACCAAGGGCCTGAACACCGCCTACCACTACGGCGCGCTGGAGGAGAACTACAAGCAGCACATCGTCACCCTCAACCACAACTTCCCGTTGGGCAACGGCCAGGCCTTCAAGACCGACCTGCGCTACGCCCGCTCCACTGCCGACGGCAACAGCAACGTCGACAACACGGCGCTGGGCGGCAAGTTCACCTACAGCGTCAGCGGCCATGCCTTCGGCGTCGCCTATCAGCGCATGAACGGCAACACGGCTTCCCGCACCTGGCCGGCACCGACTCGTTCCTGGTCAACTACGTGATGATTTCCGCCGATTTCGCCAGCCCCGGCGAACGCTCCTGGCAGGCGCGCTACGACTATGATTTCGCCGCCCTCGGCTTGCCCGGCCTGCAGTTCATGACCCGCTATCTCAAGGGCGACAACTTCGCCCGCGGCGCCAAGGAAGGCACCGAATGGGAGCGCAACACCGACATCGGCTACACAGTGCAGACCGGCGCCCTGAAGAACCTCGAACTGAAATGGCGCAATGGCAGTTACCGCAGCAATGGCGGCAACAACATCGACCAGAACCGCGTGATCGTCAGCTACACCCTGCCCCTGCTGTAACCCAAACAATCAATTGGAGCCATCAAGATGCCCGGTCGCAAGAACCTTATCCACCTGGCCGTTGCCTTCGCGCTGTTCGCCAGCTACGGCGCCCACGCCGCCAATACCGCCGACCTGCCCTGCGCCACCACTGAACAATGCGCCGCCCAGGCTGCCAAGATCGGCGCCACGGTGGACAAATCCAAGGGCAAGGGCAACAAGGCCGAAAGCCAGTTTGCCTGGCTCAACCGCATCAACAAGGCCTCGATCGTGATGCTCACCGAGGAGCATATCGTCACCCCGGCCATGGGCCAGAAGATCGCCGGCGGCGTGCGTTACGCCATCGACCAGGGCGAGCTGCCCGACGGCAAGCGGCCTACCGACGTGCTGCAGCTCGAACAGATCATGACCGACAAGATCGGCCCCGAAGCCTCGCTGATCCACTCCGGGCGCAGCCGCCAGGACATGCTCGCCACCTACCGCCTGGCCAAGCTGCGCAGCGACGTGTTGGCCGTGGACGAAGCCCTCAACGCCACTCGCCAGCGCATCCTCGAACTGGCTGACAAGAACGTCGACACCCTGGTGCCCGCCTACACCAACGGCGTGCAGGCGATGCCCATCAGCTACGCCCACTACTTGCTGGCGTTCGAGGCTTCGTTCGAACGCGACGGCCAGCGCATCCGTGAGCTGTACCAGCGCCTGAACCTCAGCCCCATGGGCACTGCGGTGCTGGCCAACTCGGCCTACCCGCTGAACCGCGAGCGCCTGGCCGAGCTGCTGGGCTTTGATGGCGTGCGCGAGAATTCACTGGATTCCAGCCAGGTGTCGACTTATGACATTCCCATCGAGGCGGCCAATATCGCCGCTTCTTCGGCGATTCGTATCGGCGCGATGATTGGCGACATCCACACTCAGTACCATCAGATCCGCCCGTGGCTGCTGCTCGATGAGGAGAAGACCTACACCAGCAGCGCCATGCCGCAGAAGCGCAACCCTGGCCTGCTGATGCGTGCGCGCGAAAGCGCTTCCGACGTGGTCGGCCTGGCCCAGACCGTGACCCTGCGCGCCCACAACGTGACCACCGGCATGACCGACTACAAGTTCGCCTTCGACTCCCTGGGCGTGTTCGATTCGACCCGCGACATGTTCGGTGCCATGAACGCCGTGCTCGAAGCCTTGCAGGTCAACCCGCAGCGCGCCTTGGAAGAACTGGAGAACGAGTGGACCACCTCCATGGAACTGGCCGATACCCTGGAGCGCACCCAGAAAGTGCCGTTCCGCATCGGCCACAGCTTCGCTTCGCTGATCGTCGAAGAGGCTCGCGCCAACGGCTTCACGCCCAAGACCTTCCCCTACGACCACGCCCAGAAGCTCTACGCCCAGGCGGCCGACAAGTACCAGTGGACGCCCAACACCCTGCCGCTGGACGAAGCCACTTTCCGCGCCGCGCTGTCGCCGCAGAACATGGTCAAGACCCGCAAGGGCACCGGTGGCCCGCAGCCTGAAGAGGTGAAACGCATGCTCGCAGAAGCGCACCAGAACCTCGACGGCGACCGCCAGTGGCTCAAGGAGCGCCGCGACAAGCTGGCCAAGGCCGAGGCCAACCTCGACCAGGCGTTCGGCAAGCTGCTGCCGGCGAAAAACTGAAGCCCGGCGCGGGCGTTGTCAGCCCGTGCTCAAGCCCTTCTCCAGCGCTGGCCGGTCGAGTGCCTGCTGCCAGCGCGCGATTACCAGGCAGGCCACGCAGTTGCCCAGCACGTTGGTCACCGAACGGCACTTCATCAAGCGCTCGACCCCCAGCAACAGCCCGACGCTGTCCAGCGGCACCAGGTGCAGCAGGTCGAGGGTGGCGATCAGGGTAAAGAATGCCGAGCCAGCCATGCTGGTCGAGCCCAAAGAGGTCACCAGCGCCACCAGCAACAGTGTGGCCACCTGCAAGGCGCTGAGTTCGATACCGGCCATTTGCGCCAGGAACAGCACCGCCGTGGTCAGGTAGATATTCGAGCCGTTGAGGTTGAAGGCGTACCCGGTCGACAGCACCAGGCGCACCACCTGCTGGTCGCAGCCGAGGCGCTGCAACTTGGCGACCAACCCAGGCATGGCCGCCACCGACGAGCCGGTGAAGATCACCAGCAACAACTCCTCTTTGACGAACAGGATCAGCCGCGACAGCCGCGCCCCCGCCAGCCGTGCCAAAGCCGCCAGCACTACCATGACGAACAGCCCGGAGGCGAGGTACAGCACCGCGACGAACTTGAGCAGCGGCCAGGTCGAGCCGGGCCCGTACTTGCCGAAGGTAAACGCCATGGCGCCGAATGCCGCCAGCGGTGCGAATAACAGGACCTTGCGCAGCAGCTTGAACAACAGTTCCACGACACGTTCCAGCCGCCCCCGCAGCACATCAGCGGCCTCGCCGCCATGGCCGAGCCACAGGCCGAACAGCAGGCCCGCCAGCATCACTTGCAGGATCAGGCTATGGCTGAGGGCCGCACCAAGCACCTTCCCGGCCGCGGTCCACGACCAGGGCTCTTGCAGCAGGCTGCCATAGGCACCCAGCGGATCGCCCGCTGGCAGCGCATTCAACGCCGATTCCAGCCCATGACCGGCGCCAGGGCGCAACAGCAACGCCACCGCGGCCCCCAAAGCCAACGACAGCATGCCCATCAGCTGAAAATACACCGCCACCCGCACACTCAGGCCGCGGCCCTGGCCGCGCAAGCCGGCCACACCGGACGCTACCAGCAGAAACATCATGAACGGCAGCAGCCAGCCGATCACCCTGATGAAGGTGTCGCTGAGAAATTTCATGCCCATCGCCCGCTGGGGGTCGAGCAGCCCCAGCGCGACGCCGCAGGCGATCGCCAGCACTATCTGCAGGGTGGCATTCTTCAATAGCCGAATGGCCATGGGGAGCTCCGGTGCTTGTCGTTATTATTGTGCTGCGCGCCTTGCCACCCTTCGCGGGATTGGGCACGCTTGCCGACCAGCGCCTGGGGTTGATCGGGCGGCCATAATAAAACGTCGCCGGGGCTTGTACCACTGCGCGGCGCCCCACTGCGGAAGCGTGACGATGGAACTGCGACACCTGCGCTACTTTCTGATGGTCGCCGAAGAGCGCCATTTCACCCGGGCCGCGGCGCGCCTGAACATGCAACAGCCACCGCTGAGCCAGCAGATTCGCGCGCTGGAGCAGGAATTGGGCTTCGCCCTGTTCGTGCGCCACCCCAAGGGCGTCGACCTGACGCCTGGCGGCCAGGTGTTCCTCACCGAAGCGCGGGACATCCTCAACCGCGTCGAGGACGCCAGCCGCCATGCCGCGCTGGCCGCCGCCGGTTACGAGGGCAGCCTGAAGGTCGGCTTCACCACCTCGGCGGCGGCCCACCCGGCGATTCCGGCCCTGTTGCGTGCCTACCGTGCGCAATACCCCGGCGTCAGCCTGCTGCTCAGCGAAGGCAACGCCCGCGAACTGACCCAGGAATTGGCCGAGCAACGGCTTGATATCGGCTTTCTCCGCGCCCCGGTGGCGCGCCCGGCCAACCTCGAATTCCACGCCCTGCTGGAAGAGGAAATGCTGCTGGTGCTGCCGGTCGGCCATCCGCTGCTGGCCCAGCGCAGCCACGAAGACCAGCCCTTCAGCCTCGCGCAACTGGCCGCCGAAGCGTTCATCCTGGTGCGCCGCAATGGCGCTCCAGGCCTTTACGGCAACCTGGTACAGGCCTGCGAGAACGCCGGTTTCAGCCCGCGCATCGCCTTCGAGGTGGAGCGTATGCTGACCAATATCAACCTGGTCGCGGCTGGCGCCGGTATTTCCGTGGTACCGGCCTCGATGCGCGGTTTCCATGGCGCCAGCGTGGTCTACTGCCCCCTGCGCGAGGCCACGCCACGGCTGAGCGCCCCCATCACCCTGGTGCACCCCCGGGCCATCGCCAGCCCCGTGGTGGGCAATTTCGTGGAAATGGCCCGGCGGCTTCCCTGAGTCGGGAATTTCACGAAACATCCGCTATGTACTATGGTCACACCCCTGTGCGTCGCACGCGGCGCGATCTTTTTGCATCACGGGGAACGCTCATGAACACCCAAGCACTGATCGATATCGCCCACGCCCTGGTCGCCGACGGCAAGGGCCTGCTGGCCATGGACGAAAGCAGCTCTACCTGCCGCAAGCGCTTCGTGGAGCAAGGCATCGAGGACACCGAGGCCATGCGTCGGGCCTACCGCGAGTTGCTGATCACCACGCCGACGCTGGCCGAAAGCGTCAGCGGCCTGATTCTGTTCGACGAGACCATTCACCAGGCGAAGCTGGACGGCACGCCCTTCACCGAGGTGATTCGCGCCGCGGGCCTGATTGCCGGCATCAAGGTCGACCTCGGCGCCAAGCCGCTGGCCGGCCAGCCCGGCGAGACCGTCACCGAGGGCCTGGACGGCCTGCGCAAGCGCCTCGAAGACTACTTCAAGCAAGGCGCGCGCTTCGCCAAATGGCGCGGGGTGATCAATATCGGCGACGGCTTGCCCACCGATAACGCGATCGCCGTGAATGCCCACGCCCTGGCCCGCTATGCGGCGCTGTGCCAGGAAGCCGGGCTGGTGCCGATCGTCGAGCCGGAAGTATTGATGGACGGCGATCATTCCCTGCAACGCTGCGCTGAAGTCACCGAAAAGGTCCTGCACACCGTGTTCGCCGAGCTCAACGCCCAAGGCGTGCTGCTCGAAGGCATGCTGCTCAAGCCCAATATGGTCACCAGCGGTGCCGATGCCGCCCAACAGGCCAGTGTCGGCGAGGTCGCCAAGGCCACCGTCGCCACCCTGCTGCGCTGCGTACCGGCAGCCGTGCCGGGCATCGCCTTCCTGTCGGGTGGGCAATCGGCCGAACTGGCTTCCGCCCATTTGAATGACATGCATCAAGGTCCGGCCCTGCCCTGGGCGTTAACCTTCTCCTACGGCCGCGCCTTGCAGGCACCGGCGCTGAGCGCCTGGGATGGCAAGGACGCCAACGTCGAGGCCGGGCAAAAGGCACTGCAGCACCGCGCCATCTGCAACCGCGCCGCTGCATTGGGCCGCTACAACGCCGGGATGGAGCGCCCATGAGCACAGCGTTGCGCTTGTACCTGATGCGCCACGGGCAAACCGACTGGTCGAAGACCGGGCAGCACACCAGCCGTACCGATCTGGCCCTCACCGCCCAGGGCGAGGAAGAAGCCAAAGCCTTGCGGCCGCTGTTGCAGACCGTTGATTTCAGCCATGTGTTCAGCAGCCCGCGCCAGCGCGCCAAGCAAACCTGTGAACTGGCCGGTCTGGGCGCGACCATGAGCGTGCTCGACGATCTGGCCGAATGGGATTACGGCGACTACGAAGGCCTGCGCTCGGTGGAAATCCGCGAGCAGCGCCCGGGCTGGGACATCTTCCGAGACGGCTGCCCGCAAGGGGAATCCGCTGCGCAGATCACCGCCCGTATCGACCGCTTGATCGCCTATCTGCACACCTTGAGCGGCGATATCGCGCTGTTCTGCCACGGCCATGTTGGCTGTGTGCTGGCGACTCGCTGGCTGGAGTTGGAACTGCTAGAGGCGCGCCACCTGCCGTTGGCCACTGCCTCCCTGAGCGTACTGGCGCTGGACGCCAAGCATGACAATGTGCCGGTCCTAGCGGCATGGAACCTGACACCGGGGCGCGGTTTTCTGGAGGGTCTTGCCGCCCCGCAACGCTAGCCTGCAGCGCGGCCCCTGGGGCCGCCCTCACCGATGGAGAACCGCATGCGCAAGACACTTTCGACCGAACAGCTGCGCAAGATGGACGCCTATTGGCGCGCCGCCAACTATCTCTCGGTGGGCCAGATCTACCTCGCCGACAACCCCCTGTTGCAAGAACCGCTGAAGCTGGAGCACGTCAAGCGCCGGCTGCTCGGGCACTGGGGCACCACGCCGGGGTTGAACCTGCTGTACGTGCACTGCAACCGGCTGATCCGCGACAACGATCTCAACATGATCTTCATCACCGGCCCTGGCCATGGCGGCCCCGGGCTGGTGGCAAACACCTACCTTGAAGGCTCCTACACCGAGCGCTATCCAGCCATCGAGCGCAACCGCAACGGCCTGCACCGGCTGTTCCGGCAGTTCTCCTGGCCCAACGGCATTCCCAGCCATGTCGCGGCGCAAACCCCGGGCTCGATCCATGAAGGCGGCGAGCTGGGTTATTCGCTGGTGCATGCCTACGGCGCGGCCTTCGACAACCCCGACCTGATCGTGACCTGCGTGATCGGCGACGGTGAGGCGGAAACCGGTGCGCTGGCCGCCAGCTGGCACTCGAACAAATTCCTCAACCCCGCCAATGACGGCGCTGTGTTGCCGATCCTCCACCTCAACGGTTTCAAGATCGCCAACCCCTCGGTGCTGGCGCGTATCGACGATGATGAACTCGACGCGCTGCTGCGCGGCTACGGCTACGAGCCCCATCGCGTCGAGGGCAGCGATCCGCAGCAGGTGCACCAGCTCTTGGCCGCGACCTTAGACACCGTGCTGGCGCGCATCCATGAAATCCAGGCCGAAGCCCGCAGCCACGACGGCGCCACGCTCCTTGCCCGGCCGCGCTGGCCGATGATCATCTTCCGTACGCCGAAGGGCTGGACCGGGCCCAAGACAGTCGATGGCCTGCCAGTAGAAGGCACCTGGCGCGCCCACCAGGTGCCGATCGCCGACTTCGCCAAGCCCGAGCACCTGACGCAACTGGAAGGCTGGCTCAAAAGCTACAAGCCCGAAGAACTGTTCGACGACAACGGTCGCTTTCTCGACGAATACGCCGAACTCGCCCCCACCGGCCACCAGCGCATGGGCTTCAACCCCCACGCCAACGGCGGCGAGCTGCTGGAACCCTTGGCCCTGCCGCATTTCCACGACTATGCCGTCAAAGTGGCCACACCCGGCGCCGTGCGCGCCGAGGCCACGCGGGTGTTGGGTGGTTTCCTGCGCGACGTCATGGCGCTCAGCCTGCCGAGCAAGAACTTCCGCCTGTTCGGCCCCGACGAAACCGCCTCCAACCGCCTCGAAGCGGTGCTCGATGCCAGCGGCAAGGCCTGGATGGGCCGCGTCGAAGACGTCGACATCAACCTCAGCCAGAGCGGCCGGGTGATGGAAGTGCTCAGCGAGCACCTGTGCGAAGGCTGGCTGGAGGGCTACCTGCTGACCGGCCGCCACGGGCTGTTTTCCTGCTACGAGGCCTTCATCCATATCATCGATTCGATGTTCAACCAGCACGCCAAGTGGCTCAAGGAAAGCCGCGCGATCCCTTGGCGCAAGCCGATCGCCTCGCTCAACTATCTGCTCACCTCCCACGTGTGGCGCCAGGACCACAACGGCCTGTCGCACCAGGACCCGGGCTTTATCGACCACGTCGCCAACAAGAAAGCCGACACCGTGCGCGTGTACCTGCCGCCAGACGCCAACTGCCTGCTGTCGGTGGCCGACCACTGCCTGCGCACCCACAACTATGTCAACCTGATCGTCGCCGGCAAGCAGCCGGAATGGCAGTGGCTGGACATGGACGCCGCCGTGCGCCACTGCACCGCTGGCGCTGGCGTGTGGAAGTGGGCCAGCAATTGTGGCGACAGCGAACCGGACGTGGTGATGGCCTGCGCCGGCGACGTGCCGACCCTGGAAACCCTGGCCGCCGTGACCCTGCTGCGCGAGTACGTGCCGGACCTCAAGGTGCGGGTGGTCAACGTGGTCGACCTGATGATTCTGGAGCCCCCGAAGGAGCATCCCCACGGCCTCACCGAGGTCGATTTCGACCTGTTGTTCACCCAGGACAAACCGGTGATCTTTGCCTTCCACGGCTATCCGACGCTGATCCACAAACTCACCTACGGCCGCACCAACCACGCCAATTTCCACGTGCGCGGCTACCGCGAGGAAGGCACCACCACCACGCCGTTCGACATGGTGGTGATGAACAACCTCGACCGCTACCAGCTGGCGCTCGACGTGATCATGCGCGTGCCGCGCCTGCACGCCGAAGTGGACAAGGCGCAGAAGCGCTACTGGAGCAGTATCGAGCGGCACAAGCTGTACATCAGCGAACAGGGCATCGACCTGCCGGAGATCCTTGAATGGCAATGGACAGCGTGAAGACGGTACTGGCGCTGAACAGTGGGTCGTCGTCGCTGAAGTTCGGCGTGTATCAGGTCGATGGGCGCCTGGTCACCACCCTGCTCAGCGGCGAGGCGCAGGCGCTGGGCAGTCCGCAGGCCAGCTTCAGCGTGGCCGATGGCGCCAGCGAAACGCTCGCCGAGGGCAGCGTTGCAGAGGTAATGAAGCGTCTCGAGAAGCTGCTGGACGAATCGCAGTTGCCAGCGCTGGATGCCATTGGCCACCGTGTGGTGCATGGTGGGACGCAGCTGTTCGGGCCTTGTCGAATTGACGATGAGGTATTGGAACAGTTGCAGCAGGCGAGCAGCTTCGCTCCCTTGCACACCCCCGCCGCGCTCGCGGTGATCGCCGAGGCCCAAGCGCATTTCGCTGATGTCCCGCAGGTCGCCTGCTTCGACACCGGCTTCCACGCCGACCTGCCGGCCGTGGCGCGCACCTTGCCGCTGCCCAAGCTGTTTCGCGACCAGGGCTTGCGCCGCTACGGCTTTCACGGCCTGTCCTGCGAATCCATCCTGCGCCAGCTAGGTGACAAGGTGCCCAAGCGCTTGGTGATCGTGCACCTGGGCAACGGCGCCAGCGTCACCGCCGTGCGCGATGGCCGCTCGGTCGACACCAGCATGGGCCTCACCCCCAGCGGCGGCCTGATCATGGGTACCCGCAGCGGCGACCTAGACCCCGGGGTGCTGATCTACCTGCTGCGCGAGCGGCAGATGGACGCCACGACGCTGGAGCAGTTGATCGACCACCAGTCCGGGCTGCTGGGTATCTCCGGTGTCGCCAGCGATATGCGCACGCTGCACGAAGCCGCAGCGGCCAACCCCGAGGCGGCGTTGGCCATCGAGATGTTCTGCCAATCGGTACGCAAGCAGATCGCGGCGATGGTTGCGGTGCTCGAAGGTGCGGACCTGCTGGTGTTCACCGGCGGCATCGGCGAACACGACGCGGACGTACGCGGCCGTATTCGCGCGGGGCTGGCGTGGTTGGGGATGCAAGGCAAGGTGCGCACCTTGCCCTCGCTGGAGGATGAGCAGATCGCGCTGGCGGCAGCGCAACTGCTCTAGTGGGTGCTCCGGCGCGATCAACATACATGTACTGTACCTCGGGCGGAAATATCTTGTACCGATGTGGCGATACCTAGGGCCAACGCTGCTGGGGTCTACTTCCCCCTCTCGGGACCCTGCCGCCTTGACCTGGTCCCATATTGGGACTAGGATCCGCTCATGAGAATCATCGCCACAAGCCACTTGAAACAGTTTTGGCAGAAATATCCGGACGCTGAACAGCCGTTGTTGTCCTGGGTCGACGAGGCAAAAAACGCCAAATGGGCAACACCTGCCGATATCAAAGCCCAGTACCGCAGTGCCAGCATCCTGAAGAGCCGCCGGGTTGTGTTCAATATCAAAGGCAATGACTACCGGCTGGTGGTCGCGGTCGCCTATCGGTTTGCTGCGCTTTACATCAAGTTTGTCGGAACCCACCAACAGTACGATCAGATAGACGCCGACACGGTGGAAATGGAGTAACCGTTATGAACATTCATCCCATCCATACCGAGCAAGACTACCAAGCGGCGCTCAAGGCCGTATCCCCGCTGTTTGATAACGAACCCGAGCCCGGCACCCCCGAAGGGGATTACTTCGACGTAATGGTGACGTTGATCGAGGCTTACGAAAGCAGGCACTTTGCGCTCGATCTACCTGATCCGATTGCTGCGATCCGTTTCCGTATGGAACAGTCGGGGCTATCGCCGGCAGACCTGATGCCCGCGATTGGCAGAAAAAATCGCGTCTATGAAGTGTTAAACGGTACGCGCGCGCTGACCCTGCCGATGATCTGGAAGCTCCACGAGATGTTTGGTATTCCAGCGCAAAGCCTGATCAAGCCGCCGCGAGCAATCGCTGCGAATTGATCGCCCGAACCACTGTTCAGCAACCGGACACTTGCGCCTCGCAAGTCGGCAAAGCTGCCTCCAGCGCCATGGACGGTGACCCTGCTCAGCCGAGGTCGCCGCCCCCTACCGGCAAGGTCACGCCGGTGATGTAGGAGGCGTCATCACTGGCCAGGAACAGGATGGCGCCGACTTGCTCATCCAGCGTGCCGTAGCGTTTCATCAAGCTGCTGTCGACGGTCTGGTCGACGATCTGCTGGTACCAGCGCTGCTCATCCGCGCTCGGCTCGGCGCTGTTGCGCGGGATGCGCCGCGGTGGTGCTTCAGTGCCGCCGGGCGCCGTGGCATTGACCCGTACCCCGCGGCTTGCCGCCTCGAACGCCAGGCAGGCGGTGAGCGCGTTGACTCCGCCCTTGGCCGCGCCATAGGGCACGCGGTTGATGCTGCGGGTGGCGATCGACGAGACATTGACGATGGCGCCATGACCTTGCTCGAGCATGCCCGGCAGCGCCGCGTGGCAGCACCACAAGGTCGGGAACAGCGAGCGCCGCACTTCGGCCTCGATCTGCTCGGGTTGGTAATGCTCGTAAGGCTTGGCCCAGATGGTGCCGCCGACGTTGTTGATGAGAATGTCCAGGCGGCCGAAATGGGCGATACCCGTCGCCACCACCTCGCTGCATTCAACGTACTGCTCCAGGTCGGCGGTCAGGCTCAACACGCCGCTCAGTTCATGCACCAGCTCGGAGCGGTCGACGGCGACCACTTGCCCCCCCTCTTCCAGCAGCCGCTCCACCAGCCTGCGGCCAATACCTTGGGCGGCGCCGGTCACCAGCGCCACCTTGCCTGCGAATCGCATGCTCATGCCGTACCTCCCTTCACGCCGCCGAGGCGGCGAATTTTTCGTAGTAGAAGTTGGCCGGGGTAATGCCCTGCTCGCGGATGTACTGGCTGACCGCTTCGACCATCGGCGGCGGGCCGCACAGGTATACATCCACGTCGCCCTCGTTGAGGTGGCCGGGGGCGATGTGCTGGGTCACGTAGCCCTTGAGCGGGTGCTGGCTCTCGGGGTTGGCCACGCAGGCGCCGAAAGTGAAGTTGGGGATCTGCGCGGCCAGTGCCGCCAGCGTGTCCAGTTCCACCAGGTCGAAGTCGTTGGTCACGCCGTAGATCAGGTGCACGGGGTGCGGGCTGCCCTGCTCGGCGATTTTTTCCAGCATTGCCGTGAACGGCGCCAGGCCGGTGCCACCGGCGAGCAACAGCAACGGCCGGCGGATCTCGCGCAGGTAGAAGCTGCCCAGCGGGCCGGCCAGGGTCAGGGTGTCGCCGGCCTTGGCCAGCCCGGTAAGGAAGCTGCTCATCAGCCCGCCCGGTACGTTGCGAATCAGGAAGCTGACCTCACCGCCCTTCTGCAGCGAGCTGAAGGAGTAGGCGCGGGTTTGCTCGCTGCCCGGTACCTGCAGGTTGACGTACTGGCCGGGCAGGAACGCCAGCTTGTTGAGGGCCTCGCCCTTGATCTTCAGGGCAATGGTGCTGTCCGACAGCTGCCGCACGGCGCTGATCTGCGCCTGGTAGCGGGCCTGGCTGACTTTGCACACGTCCGAGCCGACCGGCACGCGCACCACGCAGTCGGTCTGCGCGCGCATCTGGCAGGTCAGCACGTAGCCTTGCTCGGCCTCCTCTTCGGTGAGGGCATCGTCGATGTATTCCTGCCCGAGGTCGTACCGGCCGGCTTCGGCGAAGCATTTGCAGGTACCGCAGGCGCCGTCGCGGCAGTCCAGGGGGATGTTGACGCCTTGGCGGTAGGCCGCGTCGGCCACGGTTTCACTGGCGTTGGCCTGGATGAAATGGGTCACGCCGTCTTCGAAATTCAGGGCGATTGTGTGCATGGTGCACCTCGCTTTTGTTGGGCTGTTCAGATGTGGTAGATGTCGATGACCTGGCGCACGTAGTCGTTCTTCAGTACCACTTTCTTGGCCTTGATCAACGGCTGTTCGCCGCGGATATCGAGGGTGTAGAAGCTGGTGCCGAAGTAGCTGTCGACGGTCTTGTAGCGAAAGCTCAGGGTGTGCCAGTTGAAGCGCACCTGGCACAGGCCATCGCCCTGCTCCAGCAGCTCGATATTGCTCAGGTTGTGCGAGGTGCGGGTGTCGGGGATGCTGGCGCTGGAGCGCTCGGTCTCGATGCGGAACACACGGTCTTCGAGGCCGTCGCGGCGGCCATACCAGATCAACGAGATCTCCCGTTGCGGGTCCTGGGTGAGTTCGTCGTTGTCGTCCCACGAGGGCATCCAGAAGGTGGCGTCGGCGGCATACATCTCCAGCCAGCTGTCCCACTGTTTGTCGTCGAGGTGGCGGGCTTCGCGGTAGAGAAAGTCGCGCACGCTTTCATAGCTGATGGTCATTGCGCGGCCTCCACCAGAATGCGCTGGGCCAGCTCTTTTTCCGCGGCTTCGAGCATGGTCTGCTGCCAGTACTTGTGCTGCATCACGAACAGCCCCTCGTCTTCGGTGCGCACGCCGCTGAGCAGCGGTTGCAGGTCGATTTCCGCGGCGGCGGCGTCGGCGCCCTGCACCCAGTGGGCGGCGCCGCGCGACATGTCGTTCCAGGCGGTGGCGCTGCCCTGGTAGCCCATCTGGCAGGAGCGGAATTCCTCCAGGTCATCCGGCGTGGCCATGCCGCTGACGTTGAAAAAGTCCTCGTACTGGCGGATGCGCTTGGCGCGCGCTTCGTCGCTCTCGCCCTTGGGGGCGATGCAATAGATGGTGATTTCGCTGCGGTCCACCGACAGCGGCCGGACGATGCGGATCTGCGAGCTGAACTGGTCCATCAGGTAGACGTTGGGATACAGACACAGATTGCGCGAGTTCTCGATCATCCAGTTGGCGCGGGCCGAGCCGAAATCTTGCGCCAGCTCGTCGCGGCGCTCGTACAGAGGGCGGTCCTCGGGGTTGGCCCAGCGGGTCCAGAGCAGCATGTGGCCCTTGTCGAACGAGTAGAACCCCCCGCCCTGCTTGGCCCAGCTGCCAGCGCTCATGGTCGGTGTGTCGCAGCCGGCTTCGCGTTGCTTGCGCTGGTTCTGGGTGGCGGCGTAGTTCCAGTGCACGGAGCTTACGTGGTAGCCGTCGGCGCCATTTTCAGCGGTCAGCTTCCAGTTGCCTTCATAGATGTAGCTGCTGGAGCCGCGCAGCACTTCCAGGCCATCGGGGGACTGGTCGACGATCATGTTGATGATCTTCGCCGACTCGCCCAGGTGTTCGGCCAAGGGCGGCACGTCGGCGTTCAGGCTGCCGAACAGGAAGCCGCGGTAGGACTCGAAGCGGGCGACCTTGGTCAGGTCGTGGGAGCCTTCGCAGTTGAAGCTGGACGGGTAGCCGGCTTCGGCCGGGTCCTTGACCTTGAGCAGCTTGCCGGAGTTGTTGAAGGTCCAGCCATGGAACGGGCAGGTATAGGACGCGCGGTTGCCGGTCTTGTGCCGGCACAGCATGGCACCGCGGTGGCTGCAAGCGTTGAGGAAGGCGTTGAGCTCGCCGTTCTTGTTGCGCGCGATGAAGATCGGCTGGCGGCCCATCACGGTGGTGTAGTAATCGTTGTTGTTGGGGATCTGGCTTTCGTGGGCCAGGTACAGCCAGTTGCCCTCGAAGATGTGCTTCATCTCCAGGTCGAACAGCCGCGGGTCGGTGAACATCTCGCGCTTGCAGCGGAACACGCCCTGCGCGTGGTCTTCCTCGAGCAGCGAATTGAGGTATGCAGTTCCCAGGGACATGGCCGGGGCCTCCGTTGTTATTGTTTCAGGCCAGGTCAGGTTAGGGCTTGGGGAGTGGTGGGAATATCCAGTGGCTGCGCGGGGGTATCCGGAATTCGCTGACCGTTGTCCGTTCTTTGCGGGGGGTTATCCGTTTCTTGCAGGCGGACGACTCTGCGTTCATTGGCAAGATTGCAAAATCCGGGCGAACCGGATAGATTGGATACATGTTTATGAAATAGCCTTTATACCCTGCCTGGAGGAACCATGACGATCACTGCTGAAAAACTCGACATTCGTCATGCATTCACGGGCGACCTGAAGGCCATTTCAGCGCGGATGAACGCGGCTGCGGACGCGCAAGGCGTGGTACTGATCGTCAACAAGGCCTCCGCAGAAACCCTTGACGCACTGGGCAGATCCCTCGAGGTGTTCGCCCAACTGTTCTCGGAAACCTTGCGCCAGGCTGAACAGGCGACCCTGGATCAGTTGGTGGCATTGTTCGTGCCCAAAGTCCCGGTCAGCTCGAACCTGCTGCGCGAAGCGCAAATGCTCGCCAAGGCGAAGAAAGCCGTGCTGGAAAGCGGGGATTGGGTCTCCGCGGCCGAGATTGCCAAGCTTGGGGCGTTCAGATCCAGCAATCCCAGTTCACAGCCCAATAAATGGAAACGCGAGCAGCGCCTGTTCGCCATCCGCCACAACGGGGTCGATTACTTTCCGGTGTACGGGTTGGATAAAGACGCGGCCTATCGACCACTTCCAGCCATGCGGGAGGTGATAAAGGTGCTCGAGCCCGAGAAGAGTGGCTGGGGCATGGCGTACTGGTTTGCGTCGGTGAACAGCTACCTTGGCGGCAAGCGGCCTCAAGACCTGTTAAGCAGGGATCCACAACGTGTGATTGCTGCGGCACGAGAAGAGGCGGCTGGCGTCACTCATGGTTAAGGCACCTACTCGCGACCGGTTTTCCAATGAACTGCATCTCACCTTGACCACCGTTCCCGCCGGAACTGTTTTGCATCGAATCCATCTCGGCGCTTTTCAAGCCGCGCAGTTCAACCCGACGGGCATGGGAAACGCCAGGTTCAGCCCCATAAGGGACGCTGCAGGAAACGTCATACCTACCTTGTACGCGGGCACGACATTCGATTGCGCCGCCATGGAAAGTATTTTTCATGACGTGCCCTATACACCTGGCTACAAGACCTATCCCAAGCGCCGGCTGGCGGGTCACGAACATTCGACACTCGAAGTTTCGGCCGATATCCAAGTGGTCGACTTGACGAGCAAATCGCTACGCCGGCTTGGTATTGAACGTCGCGAACTGATCGACACCGAAGCTGACAGCTACCCCACCACCCGCAACTGGGCGCAAGCCATCCACACCATCGCGCCGCAGGCACAGGGACTGCGTTGGGTATCTCGCCAGGATGACACCGCTGTGGCAATGGTGCTGTTTGGCGACAGAGTGGCACCGAAGCAGGTCGCCAAGGCTGAATCCAGCTACGATTTGCTCGCGCACGAAGCGACCTACAGCAGAGTGATGGACCTGGCCGAAGTCATCGGCGTCCTGCTCGTTTCAGATTAGGCGATGGCGCTTGAACGTCTGCGAAGGCAGTTCGCCGAACAGTAAGCGGTAGTTTTCGGAAAACCGACCCAGGTGCAGGAAGCCGTAATCCAGGGCCACTTCGGTGACGCTGCGTACGCTGCACTGGGGGTCGCTGAGGCAGGCGTGTACGCGCTCGAATTTCTTGCGGCGGATGTAGAGCTTGGGGCTGACGCCGGCGTGGCGTTCGAACAGGCTATAGAGGGCGCGGCTGCTCATTTGCGCCTGGCGGGCCAGTTCGTCGGGGTGCAGGTCGAGCTTGAGGTGGCGCTCGATGTAGTCGTCGATGCGCTCGAAGGTTGCGTTCTGCGCGCCCACGGCCTGGCGCTGGACGTTGGTGCGCATCAGGCCGAGCATCTTGCCGGCGATGATCTGCTGGTAATGCTCCTGCACTCGCAGCATCGAGTCGGCGGCCTCGGCTTCGTGGCAGAGCATGCCCAGCAGCCCGGCGAAGCCGTCGAGGTCGGCGAGGCGGTAGCGGTTCTCGAGGAACCGCACGCCGCCCTCGGGCACTTCCCAGCGTTGCTCGCGGCACAGGTCGTCGAGCAGGTGGCGGGGCATCTTGAGGATGAATTTTTCGCAATCGTCGGAATAGGTCAGGTCGACCGGGTCGTCGGGGTTGATCAGCAAGAGTTCGCCGGGCGCCAGGTAGAGGTCGTCCCGGGGACCGCGGGCCAGGCAGTGGCCGCGGAGCAGAATCTGCAGATGGTAGATGGTTTCCAGCGCGCTGGAGGTCACGCGCACGCTGCCACCGTAACTGATGCGGCAGAGGTCGAGGCTGGCGAGCTTGCGGTGGTTGAGGTCAGCGGCGGGCTGCCCGCGGGCGGGCATGCGGATGCAGTGGGAACCGACATGCTGGTTGACATAGGAGGAGACGGCATAGGGGTCGGCATGTTCGAACACCCGACTGCGATCGCTCAGCAGACGACTTTCCATCACACGGCACTCACGGCTTGTTGTTATTGTTCGGCCAGGGTCTTCGCCGAGGCTTGTTGTGCGGGCCAGCTTACGCCGTTTCGCCTGCCGGTTGAACTGCCCGTCGGCGGACGCGACCGGCTTCTACGGCAACGGCCCGTAGAAGCAGGTTAATCGGCCTTCGCGGCGGGGAGAAATACTTTGTGCCTATGTGACGATACCTGGCAGGTATGCAAGGCACCTGCAGCTCAATACCCCTCTTTCTTCAGCAACTCGTCCACGGTGCCTTTCACCGGTCGCTGGTAGAACTTCAGCAGCTCGCTGGCGCGGTTGGTGAAGATGCCGTCGACGCCGGCGGCCATGACCTTCTGGTAGTCCACCGGGTCGTCCACGGTATAGACGTGCACGAGCATGCCCTTGGCGTGGGTCATCTGGTTCATCCAGGGCTGCACCAGGTCCATGTAGCTCTGGTCGCCGCCGTGGGTGAGCGCGGCCGAAGGCCCGGTGCCGATGGCGCCGTTGGCCTTGGCAAAGTCCAGCCATTGCTCGAACTCGGCGTGGTCGCGGGGCTGCTGGCGGGCATAGTAGGCCGCCTTGGTTTCGCCGCTGGCGGCGTCGTAGGGCTTGTCCGACTGCCCCGCCATCCCGCCCTCGCCCACCCACAGCAGGAGGATTTTCGGCACCTTGGGCATGTTCTGGTTGAGCAGGGTCAGGCTGTTGCGCTCGAAGGTCTGCAGCACCGCATGATGGCCGTCGGCGACACTGCCGTCTGGCTTGAGCCAGCCGCGTTGCTTGAGCTTGGCGGTGAGGTCCTTTTCGATGCCGGGGAAGAGTTGCGGCGCCTTGGTCTCCATGTACAGCCCGGGGCGGTGCTCGGGGTGCTGGTCGGCGATGTCGATGATTTCATCCAGGGTGAGGATTTTCAGGCCGGCGTAGCTGGGGCGCGCGCGGTCGGGGTAGGCCTTGTTGAACCAGCTGCCGGCGTCGAGGGTTTTCAGCTCGGCGAGGGTGAACTGGCTGACGGGCTGGTCCTGGCGGTCGGGGAATTTGCGGGCGATATCGGTGGTACGGGTGAGCTTGGTGTCGTGCAGGGCGATCAGTTGGCCGTCCTTGGTGCGTTGCAGGTCCATTTCCAGGTAATCGGCGCGGAGGTCCCGGGCCAGCAGGTAGGAAGCGCGAGTGGATTCGGGGGCGTCGTAGGAAGCGCCGCGATGGCCGATCACCGCTGGCCGCGGGATGTGGTTGGCCTTGGCGATGGCTTCGGGGCTAGGGGTTGCAGCCTGGGTGGCGCCGCTGGCGAAGGCCAGGGTCAGTGCGCTGGTGATGATCGTCTTGTGCCAGTTGGACAACATGCAAGCGCCTATTGGGTATATGGGGACGGTGAATATAGTCCGGGTTGAACATGACAGGGCGGTTGCAGTGAGCGTGGGGAAAAGCTCGCGAGCATCGCTCGCTCCAACGGTATTGCGTTGAAGCCGGCTGTGCAGCAGCGCTGCGGGTATCGCCATTTTCGAACGGTTGCCGCGCGTCATTCTAGAGCGAGCATCGCTCGCTTCAACGGTGACCGCGTTGAAGCCGGCTGTGCAGCAGCGCGGGGGTATCGCCATTTTCGAACGGTTACCGCGCCTCTTGTTGGAGCGAGCAACGCTCGCGATGAGGCCCGCGCAACACTACAAAGGCAAAGGTCCGAAACATCCTGCAACAGCGATGGCAAGCGGCCTGCATCGCTTGCCATTAGTATCTGCGAATGCGAACGAACAGCATCTATGTGAGCTAAGTCGCGCATGCCTTCCTCCCCCCTTTTTTTTCAAGGACCGACCCTTTATGCGTCACCTGCCCAAAACCCTCCTGGCCGCCACTTTCGGCCTCCTGTTGAGCACCCACGCCACTGCCCACGGCCTGTGGACCGAAGAGCGCCGCGGCAATATCGAAGTGGTGTTCGGCGACGGCGCCGAAGACGATGCCTACAAACCGGCCGCGGTGACCCACGCCTGGGCCTTCGACGCCGCTGGCAAGCCGGTCGCCACCACCATCGAGGCGCAAACTGACCACGCCCGCATCAAGCCCGCCGCCAAGCCCGCCAGTTTGCTGGTGAGCATGGACGGCGGCCTGTGGGCGCAGAAGCCGGACAAGACCTGGGTCAACGAAGGCAAGCAACAGGTGCCCGGCGCACTGGACGCCCTGCGCGTGCAACGCTACAGCCTCGCCATCCACGAAGCCAAGGCCAAGGTCGAAGTGCCGGCCGACGTCCATTTCGCGATCGTGCCGCAGGCGGATCCGCTGAGCGTGGGTGTGGGCAAGAACCTGCCGGTGAAGGTGCTGCTCGATGGCAAGCCGGCGGCGGACGTATCGCTGATCGGCGACTTCCGTGGCGCGCCGCACACGGCGTCGGTGAAGACCGATGCCCAGGGGCTGGCCTCGGTGCCGGTGCGCAATGATGGGTTGAATATCATTGCGGCTTATACCTCGCAGGATTTGGCCAAGAACGCCGATGCGAACAAGGTGAGCTATTTCACTTCGTTGACGTTTATTGGTACGCCTGAGCACGATTGATTGCACCACCGGGCCGCCTTTTGTGGTGGCCTTGAGAACGCCAAGCTCGCAGGCTTCGCCAGCTCCTACGCCGGTTGCATTTCACTTCTACTTCAATGTTGTGAATACGGTCCGCGTAGGAGCTGGCGGAGCCTGCGAGCTTTTTTGCGGCCGTCAACCAGTCGTCGGCACTCGCCTTGACGAACAATTGCATACAACCTAACGTTCAACCCAAGCAAACACGCACCAACAAACAATAAAAACCGGTTGATTGCACACAATGTCCACATCCCTCCCCGTCGACGACGTCTACACCGCCATCAAGCACGCCATCAGCGAGGCGCGCTATGCCCCTGGCGATTACCTGCGCGAAGCCCACCTCGCCGAAGACCTAGGCGTCAGCCGCACACCCATCCGCGAAGCCATACGCCGCCTCGGCGCCGAAGGCTGGCTGGAAGTGCTGCCCAACCGCGGCGCGCGGGTCAAGCAGTGGAGCATCGCCGACATCGAGGACATCTTCGAAGCCCGCGCCCTGATCGAGCCTTACCTCACCGCCCAGGCCGCCCACAATATCGACGCTGGCGCCCTGGAAGAACTGCAGGCCCTGGCCGAGCGCATGCGCGAAATCGAAGCCAGCGGCCGCCCCGATGTGGTCAGCGACGCCTGGTACGCCGCCAACAAGCGCTTTCACGAAATCATCAGCGCAGCCGCTGGCAACCGCCGGCTGCAGGCATCGCTGCAGGCGATCAAGGAAATGCCGCTGATCAAATGGACCTTCACCACCTTCGGCCATGAGGACCGCGCGCGCAGCGTGCGCCAGCACTTCGAGATTGTGCAGGCGCTGAGCGCGCGGGACCCGGTGTGGGCCGAGGCGGTGATGCGCTGCCACATCCTGGCGGCACAGGCCTCGGTACTGAGCAAGGCGCAAAAGGCGCCCGCCAGCATCCTGGTGTAGCGACTGCCCCCGCCTGACGGGGACACAACAATAACAAGACGCAGGAGATACCCCCATGATCCGTACCGCCAACGCCGGTGCGCGGCTTGACCGTCTGCCGACTTCGAGTTTTCACCGGCGCATTCTCTGGCTGATCGGTGCCGGCATGTTCCTCGACTCGTTTGACATCTACCTGGCCGGTGGCGTACTCGGCGAGCTGACGCGCAGCGGTTGGTCGAACATCACCCTGAATGCCGCGTTCCTGTCGTCGACCTTCGTCGGCATGCTGATCGGTGCGTTCTGCGCCGGCCTGCTGGGCGACGCCAAGGGCCGCAAGTTCACCTACCAGTTCAACCTGGCGATCTTCGGCCTGGCCTCGCTGGCGGGCGCGGTGGCGCCGAACATGACCTTCCTGATCGCCTGCCGCTTCTTCATGGGCCTGGGCCTGGGCGCGGAAATCGTCATCGGCTACAGCTCGATCGGCGAGTTCATTCCGCCGAACGTGCGCGGGCGCTGGTCGTCCTACCTGTCGCTGATCACCAACTCGGCGCTGTTCGCCTCCACCGCGCTGGGCTACCTGATCATCCCCACGGTGGGCTGGCGGGCGATGTTCGCCATCGTCGGCATTGGCGCCCTGGCGGTTTGGCTGATGCGCAAGACCATGCCCGAGTCGCCCCGCTGGCTGGACGCCAAGGGCCGCCATGCCGAGGCGGACCAACTGCTCAAGGCCATCGAGGCGGAGTCCGTGCGCGGCCAGCCGCTGCCACCCCTGCCCGCGCAGGCACCGGCGCTGCCCAACCAGCACGGCTTCGGCTCGCTGTTCCGTGCGCCGGTACTGCGCCGCACCTTGGTGGCGGTGTGGATTCAGGTAGCGATCAACGTGGTGATCTACGGCTTTATCGTCTGGGTGCCGACCTTCCTGGTGCAGCAAGGCCTGCCGCTGAAATCGTCGCTGGGCTACACCACCCTGATGTCCCTCGGCGGGCCGGCCGGGGCGCTGGTGGGGGTGCTGGTGGCCGACCGCATCGGGCGCAAGAACGGCTTGATCGGCGTGTCGATCGCCGCCGCGCTGTTCGGCTGGCTGTACAGCCAATCCTCGGGGCTGGAGACCGCGACCTTGTGGGGCTTCCTGCTGTTCACCTGCACCTACCTGATGGTCGCGCTGGGCATCGCCACGTATATCCCCGAGCTGTTCCCCACCGAGAACCGCATGCGCGGCGCTGGCGTGGCCGGTTCCGCCGGGCGCCTGGCCGGGATCATTGCGCCCCAGGTGGTGGTCGCCCTCTATGCCGGCACCGGCCTGGACAACGTGCTGGCGGTGATCATCGGCGCGCTGCTGTCCATGGCCCTGGTGCTGCTGTGCTTCGGCGTCGAAACCAACAAGCGCTCACTGGAGGAAATCGCCAGCGAAGCCGCCGCGAATGCGCCCCCGGCCCTGGCCAAGGCGCTGCTGCCTAAAAACAAACACTAAGAAAAAGGAAGACCCTCATGAGTGCTACCCAACTGCGTCAACAGCTGAAAGCCAAACTGGCCGGCCCCGAGCTGATCACCGCCCCCGGCGTGTTCGACCTCATCTCCGTGCGCCTGGCCGACAGCCTCGGTTTCGACTGCCTGTACATGACCGGCTTCGGCACCGTCGCCTCCTACCTGGGCGAAGCCGACGCCGGCCTGGCCACCTACACCGACATGGTCAACCGCGTCGCCGCCTTCTGCGGCGCCAGCCAGACGCCGATCATCTGCGACGCCGACACCGGCTACGGCGGCCTGCTCAACGTCGCCCACACCGTGCGCGGCTACGAGCGCGCCGGGGCCGCAGGCATCCAGCTCGAAGACCAGGAATTCCCGAAGAAGTGCGGGCACACCCCAGGCCGCCGCGTCATCCCCATCGGCGACATGGCCCGCAAGATCAAGGTGGCCGCCGAGAGCCGCGACGACCCTAACCTGCAAATCATCGCCCGCACCGACGCCCGCACCTCCCTGGGCCTGGACGAAGCCCTGCGCCGCGCCGAGGCCTACCTCGAAGCCGGCGCCGACGTGCTGTTCATCGAGTCGCCGGAAAGCGAAGAGGAACTGCGCATCATCGGCTCGCGCTTCGACGTGCCCCTGCTGTGCAACGTGGTCGAAGGCGGCCGCACCCCGCAGTTGAGCCCCGCCGACCTGCAGGCGCTGGGCTTTTCTCTGGCGATCTACCCGTCGGCCGGCTTCCTGGCCGTGGCCAAGGCCCTGCAGCAGGTCTACGGCGAGATCAAGGCGCGCCGCGGCACCCTCGAAGCCGGCCCGCAGCTGTATGGCTTCAAGGAAATGTGCGAGCTGATGGGCTTCCCCGCCGTCTGGGCGTTCGACCAGGCGCACGCTGAATGATGCGCCTTTGGTAGGCTGTCGAGATTGGCCACGAAGTGCCATAGTGACGTCTGCACACCCAGCGCCCGGCACCCTTGCCGGGCGTATAAGAGCTAACAAGACGCCACAGGTGCCCGCATGTCGATCTACGCAGAAGGCCTGGACCAAGGTCCGGTAAACCACGTTGCCCTCACCCCGCTCAGTTTCATCGAGCGCACCGCCCATACCTATCCCGAGCACACCGCCGTGATCCACGGCAGCCTGCGCCGCAACTGGGCGCAGACCTACAGCCGCTGCCGGCGCCTGGCCTCTGCACTGGCGGCCCGCGGTATCGGCCACGGCGACACGGTGGCGACCATGCTGCCGAACATTCCGCCGATGCTCGAAGCGCACTTCGGCGTGCCGATGATCGGCGCCGTGCTCAACACCCTGAACATTCGCCTCGATGCCAGCGCCATCGCCTACATGCTGGGCCACGGCGAGGCCAAGGTGCTGCTGGTGGACCGCGAGTTCACCGAGGTCATCCGCGCCGCCTTGGCCCAGCTGGAAAACCCGCCGCTGGTGATCGACGTCAACGACCCCGAATACGGCCAGGGCGAAGGGCTGCCCGGCGTGGACTACGAAGCGCTGCTGGCCGAGGGCGATCCGGAGTTCGCCTGGCAGTGGCCGGCTGACGAGTGGAATGCGATCTCCCTCAACTACACCTCCGGCACCACCGGCAACCCCAAGGGCGTGGTCTACCACCACCGCGGCGCCTTCCTCAACGCCGTCGGCAACCAGATGGCCTGGGCCATGCCCCACCACCCGGTGTACCTGTGGACCCTGCCGATGTTCCATTGCAACGGCTGGTGCTACCCCTGGACCATCACCGCCCAGGCCGGCACCCACGTGTTCCTGCGCAAGGTCGACCCGGCGAAAATCATCAGCTTGATCCGCGAGCACCACGTCAGCCATTTCTGCGGCGCGCCGGTGGTGCTCAACGCCTTGGCCAACGCCCCCGACTGCCAGCCCTTCGAGCACCCAGTGGCAGTGATGACCGCCGGCGCCGCGCCGCCCGCGCGGGTGATCGCCTCGGTGGAAGCGCTGAACATCCAGGTCACCCACGCCTACGGCCTGACCGAAACCTATGGCCCGGTGACTGTGTGCGCCTGGCATGGCGACTGGGACACCCAGACCGCCGACCAGCGCGCGCAGCTCAAGGCGCGCCAGGGCGTGCGCTACGCCACCCTCGAAGGGCTGATGGTCGCCGACCCCGCCAGCGGCGCCCCTGTACCGCGGGACGGTGAAACCATCGGCGAGATCTACATGCGCGGCAACACCGTGATGAAGGGCTACCTGGGCAACCCCGCCGCTACCGCCGAAGCCTTCGCCGGCGGCTGGTTCCACACCGGCGACCTGGCCGTGTGGCATCCCGACGGCTATATCGAGGTGCGCGACCGCCTGAAAGACATCATCATCTCCGGCGGCGAGAACATCTCCACCATCGAAGTCGAAGGCGTGCTCTACCGCCACCCGTCGGTGCTGGAAGCCGCAGTGGTGGCCCGCCCCGACGAGAAATGGGGCGAGACGCCCTGTGCCTTCGTGACCCTCAAGGAAGGCCACGAGCACATCGGCAGCGATGACATCATCCAGTTCGCCCGCAGCCAGCTGGCCGGTTTCAAGGTGCCGAAGACCGTGGTGTTCACCGCGCTGCCGAAAACCTCCACCGGCAAGATCCAGAAGTTCGTGCTGCGCGAGCAGGCCAAGCAGCTGTAGAAGCGCCGAAGGTGGGCACGCGGTGGCAGCGCATTGGGCCGCCGCGTGTTAGCCTGAGGGCAGTTTTCCAACAGCGATGGCCATGAGCAAAAAAGCCCCCGTCACCGTCACCGATATCGCCCGCCGCGTGAACATGACGCCCGTGACCGTGTCCCGCGCCTTCAATCGGCCCGAACTGCTCAAGCCCGAGACCCTGGCGCGCATCCTCGAAGTCGCCCAGGAGCTGGACTACGTGCCCAACGCCTTCGCCCGCAGCCTCAAGCGCAGCGAAAGCCTGATCATCGGGGTGATCACCGCTTCGGTCGACAACCCCTTCTACAGCGAGATGATCAAGGCCATTTCCCGCGAGGCGAAAAAGCACGGCTACACCATCATGCTGGTCGACACCGACGGCTCCGAAGAACTCGAGAGCAAGGCCGTCGACACCCTCCTCAGCTACCGCGTAGCCGGCATCGTGCTGTCACCGGTGTCGGACGAGCCGGATTACCAGCCCGCCTACCTCAGCCGCCTGAGCAACGGCGACCTGCCCGTGGTGCAGCTCGACCGCGCCCTGGCCGACAGCCCCTTCAGCCACGTGGTGCTGGACAACCGCGAAAGCGGCCTCAAGGGCGCACGCTACCTGCTGGCCCAGCAGCCCGACCTGCAACGCCTGCTGGTGCTCACCGGCCCGGCCCATTCGCGGATTTCAGTGGAGCGCCTGAAGGGCGTGAAGGCGGCGCTGGCGGAGGTCGACCGGCCGGTGCAGCTGGACGTGTTCGCCGGCGACTACAGCCTCGAACCGGCCTACCAGAATACCCTGCGTTACCTGCGGGAACAGCCGCGCCCGGACGCCATCTTCGGCTTCAACCAACTGATCACCCTGGGGGCGATGAAAGCCCTGCGCGACCACCGCATCGGCCTCGATGAAGTGGCCCTCTGCGGCATCGACCGCCTGCCCTTCGCCGACATCTTCGGCGTGCCCACCGCCTGCATCGCCCACGACGCCTCCCTGGCCGGCAGCAGCGCGGTGCGGCTGTTGCTGGAACGCCTGCGCGACCGCAGCCTGGGCAAGCGCAAGGTGGTGATCGTCGGCGAGTTGGAGAACGGCGCTCAGCGCGCCGTGTAGCCGCCATCGATCGGCAGGCACACGCCGCTGATCATCGAGGCCGCGCCGCTCAACAAGAACAGAATCGGCGCCGCCACTTCGGCGGTCTCGGCGAAACGGCCCAAGGGGATCGCCGCCAGCGCCGGGTCGCGTTTGCTCGGCGCGCTCCAGGCCATGGCGCCCATGGGCGTGAGGGTCACGGTGGGGTTCACGGCGTTGACGCGTATGCCGTGTTTGCCCCACTCGCCGCACTGCACGCGGGTCATGGCGTCCAGCGCGCCCTTGGAGGCGCAGTAGCTGAGGTGATCGTCCAGGGCGACCAGCGAGGCCTGGCTGGAGACGTTGACGATACTGCCCGCTACGCCGTGCTCGATCATCTTGCGCGCCACCGCTGCAGCCACCAACGCGGCGGCGCGGACGTTGATGGCCAGGACCTGGTCCAGCGCCTCGGCAGTGACTTCGCTGGCCGCTTCCAGTATCGAAATACCCGCGCAGTTGACCAGCCCGTGCAGCACCGGCAAGCCCGCCAACGCCGCGTTCAAGGCCTCGCTGTCGGCCATTTCCACCCGCAGGCTTTCGCAGCCCTGCTCGGCGAGCCGCTCCAGGGTACTGACGTCGCGCCCCATGGCGAACACGTTGGCGCCGGCCGCCAGCAACTGCTGCGCGACCTCCCAGCCGATACCGCTGCTGGCACCGGTGACCAGTACCCGCTGCCCTCTGAAATCGAAACCACTCATGTGGCCGCCCCCTGCAAGCGATGCATGATGGGTTTGAGCGCCGGGTACAGCGCCACGTAATCGTCGAACAGCCGTGAGTACAGGGCTACCGCGTCAGCCTGGGGCTCGGCGCGCCGCTGCAGTTGCACCCAGCCGCGGTGCACCTGGGCGTCGTCCACCAAGCCCACCGCATGGGCCGCTAGCAGCGCCGCACCCAGAGCCGCTTCGACCTCCTGGACGATGGTGTCGACCGGGTAGCCGGTGACGTCGGCGATGATCTGCATCCACAGGTGCGAATGCGCCGCGCCGCCGACCACAATCAGCCGCGGGTCCAGGGATTGCGCGCCACGCGCACCGGCTTCGATGTTGTGGCGCAGGGCGAAGCTCACGCCCTCGAGCACGGCGCGGTACAGGTGGATGCGGGTGTGGTAGAGGTTCAAACCGACGAAACTGCCACTGGCCATGGCGTCCCATACCGGGCTGCGCTCGCCCATCAGGTACGGCAGGAACAACAGCCCGTCGCTGCCCGCGGGCACTTGCGCGGCCGCCTGCTCCAGGCGTTGATGGCTGTCTTCGCCACTGGCCAGGGCCTGCTGCATTTCGGCCTGGCAGAACTGCTCGCGAAACCAGCTGACCGAGGCACCGGCAGTGATCGCGCCACCGAAGATGTACAGGTCTTTCGCACCGTTGAACACATGGGGAAAGCTCACCAGCCCATGGCGCGCGTCCACCTGCTGGTTGAGGTAGCCCCAGCACATGCTGGTGCCGATCATCGCCACGTGGTTGCCGGCCTGGGTCACCCCGGCGGCGAAGGTGGCCATGGCCGCGTCCACGCCTCCAGCCAGCACCGGCATGCCCGCCTGCAGGCCAAGGCGCGCGGCCCATTCGGCCGTCAGCCCGGCGACCACCTCGCCGCTGTGCAGCAGCCGCTCGGGCATCATCGCCGCAGGGATGCCAAGGGCATCGAGCATTTCTGCTGACCACTGCCGGGCGCGCTGGTCGTAGAGGCCGCCGATATTACCCGCCGAACTGTGGTCCACCGCCACCTCTCCAGTGAGGCAGTAATTCACATAACTGTTGGGCGGCAGCAGGTAGCGGGTCTTGGCCCAAACCTCGGGCCGCTCCTGCTTGAGCCAGAGCATCTTGGTGAAGCCGTAATAACTGTCGACGCCGTTGCCGGTGATCGCCTGCAAACGTTCCAGGTCGACATGCTCGCGTACCCACTCGACCTGGGCACCGGCGCGCCGGTCCATCCAGATCAGGCACGGGTGCAACGGCGCGAGATCGGCATCCACCGGGATGCCCGAGCCGCCATACAGGCTGCTCACGCACAGCGCCTTCACCTGCGCGGGCGCCACATCGGCGCTGGCCATGCAACCGGCCACGCAGGTTTCCACGGCCGCCAGCCACACCTGCGGCCACTGCTCGGCCCAGCGCGGCCTTGGGGTGTCGACCTTGTAGCCTTGGCTGTGCTGGGCAACGATGTGGCCATTGCCATCCACCAGCAGCGCCTTGGTGCTCTGGGTGCCGATATCGACACCTATCACGTAGTCCATGGCGGTCACGCCTGCCCGGCGGGCTTGAGCAGCACCTTGATGGATTTGGTCGAGTTGGCCAGTTCGAAGGCTTCGGCGTAGTCGTCCAGGCCGAAGTCATGGGTGACGATGCCCTTGGAGGTCACCAGGCCGCGCTCGAACAGGTCGATGGCCACCGGGTAGCAATAGGGCCCCAGGTGAGCGCCGCGCACGTCCAGCTCCTTGCGGTCGCCGATGATCGACCAGTCGGCGCTGGTCTCGGCGCCGAACACGCTGAACTCGACGAAACGCCCGAGCTTGCGGATCAGGTCCAGGCCCTGGGTCACGCCGATCGGCACACCGGTGGTCTCGATATACACGTCGCAACCGTAGCCGTCGGTGAGGCCATTGATGATCGCCCGCGCATCGTCGCGGCTCGGGTTGATGACCACGTCGGCGCCGTATTGCTTGGCCAGTTCCAGGCGTTCGTCGACCATGTCGATGACCACCAGTTTCTTCGGTGTTTTCAGCGCCGCCACCTGCACCATGCACAGCCCGAGCGTGCCGGCACCGGCGATCACCAGCACGTCGTCGAGCTGCACGTCGCCACGGTTGACGGTGTGGATGGAGCAGGCCATGGGCTCGATCAGCGCCGAGTCTTCGAGCGATACCGACTCGGGGATGCGGTGCACGATGGCGGTTTTCGGGATGCGCATGTACTGGGCCATGCCACCTTCAGCGACGTCCTTCTGGAAGCCGAAGATGTTGTGCACTTCGCACATCCAGTACTTGCCCGACTTGCAGAAGCGGCACTTCTCGCAGGGCACGATTTGCTCGGCGATCACCTTGTCGCCTAGCTGCACGCCGAAGTGTTCCGCGGCGCCCTCGCCTACCTGCTCGACGTAGCCGAAGAACTCGTGGCCGGGAATCACCGGCGCCTTGACCCAGGGGCTTTCACCGCCCCAGAACATCGCCGCGCCAGAGTGGCACTTGCAGTCGCTGGCGCAGATACCGCAGGCGCCGATGCGAATCACCAGCTCCAGTGGGCCGGCCTGGGGCTTGCCGATACGCTCGAGGCGGTAGTCTTTCGGGGCGTGGCAAACGACGGCTTGCATGGTGGTTTTTGTTGTGGTTTCCATGATGATTCACCTTGTTGAAGACGAAGAGATTCATGGCGGCCGGGTGGCCGCTTTGGTTGATCGAATGATGCGCCTGCGATGAAAGTCGGCTGGCTTCAAGCTTTTTGCGGTAGCGCAAATCGCCAAGCTCGCAGGCTTCGCCAGCTCCTACTCCTGACCGCCCACACAACTCGATACCTGGGGCGGAATACGGTCGGAGTAGGAGCTGGCGAAGCCTGCGAGCTCCTACCCCTGACCGCCCACACAACTCGATACCTGGGGCGGAATACGGTCGGAGTAGGAGCGGGCTTGCCTGCGAGCTTGGCACCCCGTACTGCACCGAAAAACTCAAAAATAGAAACAGCCTCCCCTTCACCGCTACTTATGCCGCTGCCGGCTGATAAAGATCGCCAGCAAAATGATCCCGCCCTTGATCACGCTCTGCACATAGGGCGACACCCCCAGCATGTTCAGGCCATTGTTGAGCACGCCCAGCAGCATGGCGCCCACCAGGGTGCCGAGGATCACCCCGCGCCCACCGGCGATCGACGCGCCGCCCAGCACCACTGCGGCGATGGCATCCAGCTCGAAGCCGACCCCGGCGTTCGGCTGCCCGCTCATCAAGCGCGACGCCAACACCAGCCCGGCAATGGCCGCCGTCAGCCCGCTGATGGAATACACCAGCAGCTTGTAGCGCGAGGCCCGCACGCCCGAGAGCCGCACCGCCTCCTCGTTGCCGCCGATGGCGTAGATATAGCGCCCCACCCGTGTCTGCTGCAGCAGCACCCAGGCCAGCAGGTAGGTCACCAGCATCACCAGAATCGGCACCTGCACCCCGAACAACGAGCCGCGGCCCAGCCAGGAAAACCACTCCGGCATGCCGGCAATCGGGTAGCCGTCGGTGTACATCAGCCCCAGCCCGCGGGCGATGCCCATGGTCGCCAGGGTGACGATGATCGGCGGCATTTTCAGGTAGGCGACGAAAATCCCGTTGCCCACGCCGAAGCCGGCACCGATCAACAGGCCGATCATGATCGCCAAAGGCGCCGGCACGCCCGCCACCATCAGCCCGGTGGTCAGGGTCCCGGACAGCGCCATCACCGGCCCCACCGACAGGTCTATGCCGCCGGTCAGAATCACGCAGGTCATGCCCACGGCGATGATCGCGTTGATCGACACCTGCCGGGCGATGTTCTCCAGGTTGGCGCCGGTGAGGAACTTGTCACTGGCGAAGATCATGAAAACGGTCACCACCAGCAGCCCCACGAAGGGGTAGAACGCGGGCGAGCGGGTGAACCGCGCCAGATCGAATTTTACCCGGGCCGGCCGCGCCGGCAGGGCTTTAGTGGACGTAGTCACTGTGCAGACTCCCGGTGGCGTGGCGCATCACCTCTTGTGGATTGACGGTTGCGGCTTCCAGTACGTTGACGATGGCGCCCTTGTGGAACACCGCCACGCGGTCGCACATGCCGATGATCTCCGGCAGTTCGGAAGAAATCATGATGATCGCGAAACCTTGGGCGGTGAGCTGGCGCATCAGGCTGTAGATTTCCGCCTTGGCGCCGACATCGATGCCGCGGGTCGGCTCGTCGAAGATGAGGATGTCGCAGTGGTGGTTCAGCCAGCGGGCGATCACCACTTTCTGCTGGTTGCCACCGCTGAGGTTGAGCACCCGGCTTTCGCAGGTGGGCGCCTTGATTGCCAGCTGTTTCATCAGCTGGTCGGTGGTGCGGTTTTCCTTGCCGCGGTCCAGCAGGTGGCTGTGGCCTTCGTATTTGCCGAGGTTGTTCAGCGAAATGTTCTCGCGAATGCTGAAGTCGACGATCAGCCCCTCGCTCTTGCGGCTTTCCGGCAGCAGACCGATGCCATGGGCCAGGGCCGCGGCCGGGTCGCTGAGGTTGACGCTTTGGCCGTGCAGGCGCACGTCCTTGCTGACCACCGACAGCGCGCCCATCACCCCCAGCGCCAGCTCCGTGCGCCCCGAACCCACCAGCCCGGCAAAGCCGAGAATCTCGCCGCGGTGCAGGCTGAAGTGGTTGTGCGGGCCGTTCTTGCTCAGCTGAATGTCGCGCACTTCCAGCACCACTTCACCGGGCGGGCCGGCGTGCTTGGGCGGGAAGCTGGCGTCGAGGCGGCGGCCGACCATCATCTCCACCAGGGTGTCGATGTCGCTGTCGGCGACGGTCAGGGCGCCGACATTGCTGCCGTCGCGCAGCACGCTGATGCGGTCGCACACCTGGAAGATCTCCTCCAGGTGGTGGGAGATGAAGATCACCGCCACGCCCTGGCTTTTCAGCTCGCGCATGATGCCGAACAGCAGCTCGGCTTCGGTGGGCGTGAGGGTGGCGGTTGGCTCGTCGAGAATCAACAGCCGCGCTTCCAGGGCCAGGGCCTTGGCGATTTCGACGAACTGCTGCTCCGCCACGCTGAGGTGCTGCACCGGGCAATCGAGGTTGATCTGCACGCCCAGGCGGTCGAACAAGGCAATGGCCTTTTCGCGCATCTGCGCCTTGCGCAGCCAGCCCACGGCGTTCACCAGTTCATGGCCGAGGAAGATGTTTTCCACCGCCGTGAGGTAGGGGATCAGGCTGAATTCCTGGAAGACGATGCCGATACCTGCGGCAATCGCCTCGTGGTAAGTGGCGAAATGCTGCTCGGTGCCGTCGATCAGGATAGTGCCCTGGTCCTGATGCTCGACGCCGGCGAGGATCTTCATCAGCGTCGACTTGCCCGCGCCGTTCTCGCCCAGCAGGGCGTGGATTTCACCGCGCTCGACCTGCAGGTTGATGGATTTCAGGGCATGCACGCCCGGGTAGCTCTTACAGATATTTTCCAACTGCAGCAGGCTGCTCATAAGCACCTCGTTCACTGCGGATCGGGGGGTGTCGAATCGCGGGCATCGCCCGCTCCAACGGGATTGCGGTGTTCCTATTACGGGCGACGCCTGCTCTAACAGGATTGCGCCGCTCCTATCTCGGGCTACGCCCGCTCTAACAGGATTGCGCCGCTCCTATCTCGGGCTACGCCCGCTTTAACAGGATTGCGCTGCTCCTATTACGGGCTACGCACGCGATACCAGGGAACCACGCAATCCCGTTGGAGCGGGCGATGCCCGCGATGGGGGCGCCGCAGAATCCGCTGCCTATCACCAACTAAAGGTCTTGGCCTTGGCCTGGTCCACCAGCAAAATGTCCACCGGTATCGCCTTGGGCACATTGGCGCCCCACTTCTTGGCGAGGGCGATGCCTAGCGCCAGGCGCACCTGATCACGGGGGTACTGGGCCGAGGTGGCGATGAACTTGCTGCCGGGCTTCTGGATTTCCTTGATCGCTTCCGGGGCACCGTCGACGCTGGTGAGCTTGACATCCATGCCGCTGGACTGGATCGCGGCCAGGGCGCCGAGCGAGCCGTTGTCGTTGACGCTGAACAGGCCCTTGAGGTTCGGCTGCGCCTGCAACATGTTCTCGGTCACGCTGAGCGCCTGGTCACGCTCCTGCTTGCCGTTCTGGGTGCTGACCAGCTTGATGTCGGGGTATTTGGCCAAGGCATCCTTGCAACCGCGTACGCGCTCCAGAATCGGTACCACGGCGATGCCGTCAAGAATGCCGACATCGCCTTTGCCGCCGATGTTTTTGGCCAGGTAGTCACAGGCCTGGAGGCCCGCGTCGTAGTTCTTGGAACCGACGAAGGAGTCCAGCGGGCCGTTGGCCTGGGCGTCGACCGCGACGACCACCACACCCTTGTCGTGGGCTTCCTTGACGGCCGCCTCGACGCCGACCGAGTCGGTAGGGTTGATGATGAGGATGTCGATGCCCTTCTGCAGCATGTCCTCGATGTCGCTGATCTGCTTGGCGACATCGTGGCGGGCGTCGGTCACCAGCAGTTCGGCGCCGATGGTCTTGCTGGCGTCCTGCAGGGCGTCCTTCATGGTGACGAAGTAAGGGTTGTTGATTTCCTGGAACGACACCCCGATCTTCATGGGACCGGCCTTGGTGTCGGCGGCTTGGGCGCTGAGGGCTGCGCTGCTGCACGCGACAGCGAACGCGAGCGAGCACAGGGCGCGGGAAAAGCCTTGGGGGGCACGAACTGTCATAGCGAAGGATCCTTTTTGTTTTTATTGTTAAAGCGGAAATGTCATCGTTAACATTGATGACGCTAGCAAATAAAAATGGGGCCCGCAACTGGCTACCGACGTGGGGTTGAGGGGATTTTCCGGCGCTGCCGAACCGCCGCGTTGGAAGGGTCGGAATAGACGCTTCGGGCATTGTTGCCGCTCGAATGTCAGCGCCGCAAAATGTCCTTGAAGGAGGCCAGCAGGTACTGGCGCACCTCGAAGAAATTCTGACTGTGAGCACGCGTCGGGTCCCAGACCAGGCCAACGTCCATGGACGGCACCGGGTCGCTGAGCTGGCGCCGCACGATCCGCAAGCCATCCAGTGACCAGGGCCGATAGACCAGATCGGACAGTATGGTCACCCCCTGCCCCGAGGCCACCAGGCTGCGCACGGCTTCGATCGAAGAGCTGCGGTAAACCGGCTTCGGCTTGAGGCCATAGTGGCCCCAGTATTTGTTGACGGTCGCGACGTGCTCGTCCATGTCCAGCAACACATAACGATGGCTGGCGACATCCGCCAACCCCACCCGGCCCTCGCTCATCAGCGGGTGGTCAGGCGGGCCCCACAGCTGGCGCGGCGAGCGAATCAGGGGTTCGCACTGCAGGGCTTTGTCGTCTGGCAGATTGGAGGCCAGCAGCAGGGCCATCTCCATCCCGCCGCGTTGCACGCTGGCTTCGATATCGCTGCGCTGCAGCTCGATGAACGTCGGCTCCAGGGCAGGAAACTGCTTTTCCAGCGCCTGCATCAGGGGCGCCAGCACGTAGGCGGAGATGGTCTCGGTCACGCCGATTTCAATCGCGCCGGTGGCCAGCGAGGGCCTCAGCGACACCGCCTGCATAGCCTCGCGCATGGCCTGCTCGACCTGCTGGGCGTGGCGCAGAAACCGCCCACCGGCCTCGGTCAGGCGCACGCCGCCAGCATGGCGCGTGAACAGCGCCGCGCCCACGGTTTCTTCGAGAATCTTCAGCGAAGCCGTCATCGATGACTGGGTCACATGGCAACGCAAAGCCGCCTTCGACACCTGCCCGGTCTCGGCGATGGCGATGAAGTGCTGGAGCTGTTTGAGAGTCGGCAGCATCGATTTTCCCGATATCCCATTACCAATTAATTGAATTTTCAATACGGGCGACAGCAGTAATACCATCTGGCTATGACGTTTCCAAGGGTGCCCCCGGCGATGAGCGCGGTTCAACGGCAGGACAAAGTGGGCTATTGCACCTTGTGCCGCTCCCGGTGCGGCACGGTCAACGTGGTCGAGAATGACCGGCTGATCGAAGTGCGCCCCAACCCCGAGCACCCCACCGGCAAAGCCATGTGCCTCAAGGGCAAGGCCGCGCCCGAATTGCTGCACAGCGCCGACCGCCAATTGCTGCCGATGCGCCGCACCAACCCCAAGCACCACCCGGACCCGGGCTGGGAAGTGATTTCCTGGGAGCAGGCGCTCACCGAAGTGGCGCACCGCCTGCGCACCGCACGCAGCGAAAGCGGCGCCGAATCGGTGGCCTTCGCCGTGACCACACCCAGCGGCACGCCGCTCAGCGACAGCATCGACTGGATCGAACGCTTCATTCGCCTCTATGGCAGCCCCAACACCTGCTACGCCACCGAAATCTGCAACTGGCACAAGGACCACGCCCACGCCTTTACCTTCGGTTGCGGCATGCCGACGGCCGACTACCGCCACGCCGAAGTGATCCTGCTGTGGGGTCACAACCCCACCAACACCTGGCTCGCCCAGGCGGAAGCCATTGGTGCCGGGCAGGCGGCCGGGGCGCGGATGATCGTGGTCGACCCGCGCAAGACCGCCCTCGCCAGCCAGGCCGATTGCTGGTTGCGCGTGTGCCCCGGCGCCGACCTGCCCTTGGCCATGGGCCTGGCGAACCTGTTGATCGAGAGCCAGCGCTTCGACCACGCGTTCATCCGCCACTGGAGCAACGCCCCGCTGCTGGTGCGTGCCGACAACGGCGAGTTCCTGCGTTGCGCCGATATCGGCATCGGCGGCGAACAGGATTATGTGGTGTGGGACGGCGAGCTGAATGCGCCTCAGGCTTCCGCCGGGCTTACCGAGCAAGCCTTGCAACGGGCCAGCCTGCGCGGCACCCAGTGCCTGGCGCTGGTCGATGGCGCCCAGGTCGAATGCTCCCCCGCATTCGAGCTGTACGCTCGAGAGTGCGCCCAATACACCCCGGCGCACGTAGAAGCCTTGACCCATGTGCCCGTCGCCCAGTTGCTGGAAGCGGCGGCGCTGCTCGGCGCCTCTTCACGAGTGGCCTTCCACGCCTGGTCCGGCGTCGGCCAGCAGGACAATGCCTCGCAAACCGACCGCGCCATGGCCTGCCTGTACGCCCTGACCGGCAGTTTCGACCGCAACGGTGGCAACCGCATCTACCAGAAGCCCGACTACCGGCCGGTGATGGCCGCCAACCTGCTGGCACCGCAGCAGCGCGCCAAGGCCCTCGGCCTGGCGGCACGCCCCCTCGGCCCGCCCTCGCAAGGCTGGGTGACCGCCCGCGACCTGTACCAGGCCATCGTCCATGAACAGCCCTATGCCATTCGTACCCTGGTGGCTTTCGGCACCAACCTGCTGCTGTCGCAACCCGACGTACACCTCGGCACCCAGGCGCTGGAAAAGCTGGATTTCTACGTGCAACTCGACCTGTTCGAGTCGCCCAGCGCCCGCTATGCCGACATCTTCTTGCCAGTCAACACCCCGTGGGAGCGTGAGGGCCTGCGCATCGGTTTCGAGATATCCGCGCAGGCCGAGCAATGGGTGCAACTGCGCCAGCAAATGGTCACGCCCCGTGGCGAATCCCGCTCGGACAGCGACGTCGTCTTCGACCTTGCATGCCGCCTGGGCATGGCCGACGACTTTTTCGGCGGTTCCCTGGAAGCCGGCTGGAACTACATGCTCGAGCCCCTGGGGCTGACCGTCGAACAGCTGCGGGCCAGCCCCGAGGGCGTTTCAATCCAGACGCTCGACCAGGAACTCAAATACGCGGCGAAACCCCGCCACCAGGGCTTCAACACCCCTACGGGCCTGGTCGAACTCTACTCCGAGAAACTCCTGCGCCATGGTTATAGCCCCCTGCCCCGGGGTTCCGACGTCAACCCACGGGACGAAGCCCATTACCGCCGCTATCCGCTGGTACTGACATCCGCCAAGAACGGCTACTTCTGCCACAGCCAGCATCGCAGCCTCGCGTCACTGCGGCGCAAGGCGCTGTATCCGGTGCTGGAAATCTCCGCTGAGCTGGCCAAACAACAAGGCATCGATGCCGGCGATACCGTGCTGGTCAGCACCGACAGTGGCCAGGCACGGTTCTGCGCCGCCATCGCCGACGGCCTGCATCCTGCGGTGGTGGTCGGCGAGTACGGCTGGTGGCAGCGCTGCGAGCCCCTCGGCCAGAACGAAATACCGGTGCAAGGCGCCACGGGTAGCAACTTCAACAGCTTGATCAGCAACGCTGCGGTAGACCCGATCAGCGGCTCCTCGCCCTTGCGCGCCTACCGCTGCACCGTACAGCGCCACCCGCAAGGCAGCGACCCGGGGCGGCGCTGGGAAGGCCTGCGCGCCTTCACCGTGGCCGGCCTGGTAGCGGAAAGCGCCGACGTGCTGACCGTCAGCTTTACTACCCTCGATGGCGGCAGTGTGCCCGACTTCCAGCCCGGCCAGCACATCACGATCGAGCTCGGGACGCCGGGCGTACCGACCCTACGCTCCTATTCGCTGACCGGCCCGGCACGCCTGCCAGGCCGCCGCGGCTATCAGATCTCGGTGCGCCGCGCGGTCGCTAAGGATGCCGAGGTGGGCCTGGGTTCCGGCTTCATCCATGACCAGCTCAAGGTCGGCGACCCGTTGCTCGCTCGCGTGCCTTGCGGGCAGTTCATCCTGCCCACCCAGACCCAGCGGCCCTTGGTGCTGATCGCCTCGGGCATCGGTATCACGCCGTTTCTCAACCTGTTGGAATCGCTGCAAGGGCAGCCCGACACGCCGAACGTGCTGCTGCTGTATGGCAACCGCAACGGGGCTTCACATGCCTTCAAGGCCAAGCTCAAGACCCTGGCCGCCGGGCTGCCGAAGGTCAAAGTGGTCAACTACTACAGCCTGCCGGACGCCGCAGACACGGACTACGACGTGCTCGGCCGAGTCAGCGCCGGAGCCGTGCCCAAGGCCTTGCTGCGCCAGCGGCCACTGGTCTACCTGTGCGGCTCCACGGCCATGATGGAAGAGGTCAACAGCGCCCTGCAGCAACGTGGCGTGCCGCGCTTCGATATCCAGCAGGAAGCCTTCAAGTCGCCCGTCACCCCGGTTATCACGCCCGGCCAGAGCCACGAGGTGACCTTCGGCCGCTCCGGCATCATCGCCCGCTGGACTTCCGCCGACGGCTCGCTGCTCAGCTTTGCGGAAAAACTCGGCGTGCGCCTGCCCAGCGGTTGCCGCGTCGGCCAGTGCGAAAGCTGCGCGGTGCGTGTGCAACAGGGTGATGTGGTGCACCTGCACGGCGAGGAACCGGACACGCCTGAAACCTGCCTGGCCTGCCAGGCGATACCCACCAGCGCCATCACGCTGGATGCTTGAGATGAATTCACAAGGTCCTGGCGGCCGCCCAACTGGTTTACGTTCAAGCCGCACAATAATTATAAATAGCCACACTGATTGCGTTACTGCCTTCCGCCCCCCATTTCCAGGAAGACATCCATGAATGAGTCCGTGCTGTACCCCAGCGAGAGCCGTGAGCGCCTCGGTTTTTTCGAGCGCATTGCGGTTGGCGTATCGAACTGGTCGGAACGCTGGTTCCCCGATTCCTATGTATTCGCCGCCATCGCGGTGCTGCTGGTGGCCGCTTTCGCGCTGGCCATCGGTGCACCGGTAAAAGCAGTGGCGGGCGCCTTCGGCGACGGTTACTGGAGCTTGATTCCGTTCACCATGCAGCTGTCGTTCGTGGCCATCTCGGGCTACGTCTGCGCCGTTTCGCCCGTGGCCTCGAAGCTGATCGACCGGCTGGCCGCGCTACCGAAATCCGCCCGTGGCGCGGTGACCTTCATTGCCTTCGTCAGCATGTTCCTGTCGCTGTTCAACTGGGCCATCAGCATGGTCTTCAGCAGCCTGCTGGTACGGGCCATCGCCCGCCGCACCGGCCTGCAGATGGACTACCGCGCCGCCGGCGCCGCCGCCTACCTGGGCATGGGCGCGACCTGGGCGCTGGGCCTGACCTCGGCCGCCGCGCAAATCCAGGCGAACCCGGCAAGCCTGCCGAAGTCGCTGCTGGATATCACCGGCATCATCCCTTTCTCGCAAACCATCTTCCTGTGGCAGTCCATGACCATGGCCCTGGTGCTGATCGTCATCTCGCTGCTGGTCGCCTGGTTCTCCACCCCGGCGCCGGAACGCGCGGTGACCGCCCAGGCCCTGGGTGTGGACCTCAACGTGAGCGAAGACAAGGCGCAGGGCCCGCAACGCCCAGGCGAGTGGCTGGAACACAGCCCGGTGCTGACGCTGCTGATGGTGGCGCTGGGCGGCATCTGGCTGTTCTATGAGTTCACCACCAAGGACCCGCTCTACGCCATTTCATCGCTCAATACCTACAACATCCTGTTCCTGATGCTGGGCATGCTGCTGTGCTGGCGGCCACGGCGCTTCCTTGATGCGGTGGCCAAGTCGGTGCCGTCGCTGGCGGGCATGCTGATCCAGTTCCCGCTGTACGGCGCCATCGCCTTCATGATGACCAAGGCCCCGGGCCTGGATGGCGCGACCCTGTCGCATCACATTGCCTCGGCGTTCATAGCGGTGGCCGACAGCAACACCTTCGCCCCGGTCATGGGCGCCTACTCGGCGGTGCTGGGCTTCCTGATTCCTTCGGGCGGCGGCAAGTGGATCATCGAGGCACCCTACGTGATGCAGGCCGCCAACGAACTGAAGGTCAACCTCGGTTGGGCGGTGCAGGTGTACAACGCCGCCGAAGCCCTGCCGAACCTGATCAACCCGTTCTGGATGCTGCCGCTGCTGGGTATCCTCGGCATCAAGGCGCGGGACGTGGTGGGTTTCACCTTCACCCAGTTGCTGGTGCACACGCCCGTGGTACTGGTGATGCTGTGGGCGTTTTCGCTGACCCTGGACTACCTTCCGCCGGTCATGCCCTGAGCCGCCACCCTGCCCTCGCGTCGCCTGTACTGGACAGGCGACGCCGCAGCGGCTAATCATGCAAGCAACAAGCCCCCATAAAAACAACCAGGGCGTTGCTGATGAACATTCTGTACGACGAACGCCTCGACGGCGTTCTGCCCGCTGTCGACCCGGCCGAACTGCTGAGCGCCCTGCGCACTGTGGCACCGGACCTCGAACTCCTGCACCGCAGCGAAGACCTGTGCCCCTACGAATGCGACGGCCTCTCGGCCTACCGCACGACCCCGCTGCTGGTGGCCCTGCCGCGCCGGCTCGATCAGGTCCAGGCGCTGTTGCGGCTGTGCCATCAGCGCCGCGTGCCCGTGGTCGCCCGCGGCGCCGGCACCGGCCTTTCCGGCGGCGCCCTGCCGCTGGCGAAGGGCGTGCTGCTGGTGATGGCGCGCTTCAACCAGATCCTTGAAATCGACCCCCAGGCGCGCTTCGCCCGCGTGCAGCCCGGCGTGCGCAACCTCCCCATCTCCCAGGCCGCCGCACCGTTCGGCCTGTACTACGCGCCAGACCCTTCCTCGCAAATCGCCTGCTCCATCGGCGGCAACGTCGCCGAAAACGCCGGTGGCGTGCACTGCCTCAAATACGGCCTGACCGTGCACAACGTAATGAAGGTCGACATCCTCACCGTCGAAGGCGAAGCCCTCACCCTGGGCAGCGACGCCCTCGACAGCCCCGGCTTCGACCTGCTGGCGCTGTTCAACGGCTCCGAAGGCATGCTCGGTATCATTACTGAAGTCACGGTCAAACTGCTGCCCCGCCCGCAAGTGGCGAAAGTGCTGCTGGCCGCCTTCGATGACATCGAAAAAGCCGGCCAGGCGGTGGCCGATATCATCGCCGCCGGCATCATCCCCGGCGGCCTGGAAATGATGGACAACCTCGCCATCCGCGCCGCCGAAGACTTCATCCACGCCGGCTACCCGGTCGACGCTGAAGCCATCCTGCTGTGCGAGCTGGACGGCGTCGAAGCCGACGTGCACGACGACTGCGAACGCGTACGCCAGGTGCTCGAAAAGGCCGGCGCCACCGAACTGCGCCAGGCCCGGGACGAAGCCGAGCGCGTGCGCTTCTGGGCTGGGCGCAAGAACGCCTTTCCCGCCGTTGGGCGCCTGTCGCCGGACTACTACTGCATGGACGGCACCATCCCCCGCCGCGCCCTGCCGCACGTACTGCAAGCCATCGCCGACATCTCCCGCCAGCATGGCCTGCGCGTGGCCAACGTGTTCCACGCCGGCGACGGCAACATGCACCCCCTGATCCTGTTCGACGCCAACCAGCCCGGCGAACTGGAACGTGCCGAAGCCTGCGGCGGCGCCATCCTCGAACTCTGCGTGGCCGTGGGTGGCAGCATCACCGGCGAACACGGCGTCGGCCGCGAGAAAATCAACCAGATGTGCGCGCAGTTCAACGCCGCCGAAATCACCCTGTTCCACGCCATCAAGGCCGCCTTCGACCCCCATGGCCTGCTGAACCCCGGCAAGAACATCCCCACCCTGGCCCGCTGCGCCGAATTCGGCGCCATGCACGTGCACCACGGCCAGCTGCCCTTCCCCGACCTGGAGCGCTTCTGATGCTGGGCTATCGCGACCAAGACGACGCCGAGCGCCTGTTGGTCCAAGTCGAACAAGCCCTGGCCAGCAACACCCCGCTGCGCATCCAGGGCGCCGACAGCAAGGCCTTTCTCGGCCGGCAGACCCAGGGGCAACTGCTCGACGTATGCAGCCACCGCGGCATCGTCAACTACGACCCCACCGAACTGGTGATCACCGCCCGCGCCGGCACCCCGCTGCAGCAAGTGCTCGACGCCCTCGACGACGCCGGCCAGATGCTGCCCTGCGAGCCGCCTTTCGCCGAACGCGGCGCCACCCTTGGCGGCGTCGTCGCCGCTGGCCTCTCTGGCCCGCGCCGGCCCTGGGCTGGCGCCATCCGCGACTTCGTGCTCGGCACCCGGCTGATCACCGGCCATGGCCAGCACCTGCGTTTCGGCGGCGAAGTCATGAAAAACGTCGCCGGCTACGACCTCTCGCGCCTGCTGGCCGGCAGCCTCGGCTGCCTGGGCGTGCTCACCGAAATTTCCCTCAAGGTGCTGCCCAAGCCCCGCTGCTGCACCAGTTTGGCGCTGCCCATGAGCCGCGAACAAGCCGCCGAACGCCTGGCCGAATGGCGCCAGCAACCGCTGCCCATCAGCGCCGCCTGCTTCGACGGCGAAATCCTGCGCCTGCGCCTCGAAGGTGGCGAGGGTTCGGTCATGGCCGCCCACGAACGACTCGGCGGCGAGCTGATCGACTCACACTATTGGCACGAGCTCAACGCCCAGCGCCTGCCGTTCTTTGCGCTGCGCGCTCCCCTGTGGCGCCTGTCCCTGCCCGAACGCTGCCCGCCCCTCGACCTCCCCGGCCAGCAACTGCTCGACTGGGGTGGCGCCCAGCGCTGGCTGAAATCCACCGCCTTCGAACCGCACATCCGCCAACTCGTCAGCGCCCACGGCGGCCACGCCACCTGCCTTACCCCCGGCGCCGCGCAATCGCCGCTGCAGCCCCTGCCGCCGGCGCTGCTGCGCTACCACCGCCAACTCAAGGCCCAGCTCGACCCCAAGGGCATCTTCAACCCAGGCCGAATGTACCAGGAGCTCTGAGCATGCAAACCACCCTCAGCGACCACGCCCGCCACCTGCCCCGCGCCGAAGAAGCCGAGCGCATCCTGCGCAGCTGCGTGCACTGCGGCTTCTGCAACGCCACCTGCCCCACCTACCAACTGCTGGGCGACGAACTCGACGGCCCGCGCGGGCGCATCTACCTCATCAAACAAGTGCTCGAAGGCCAACCCGTCACCCCCTCCACCCAACTGCACCTGGACCGCTGCCTGTCGTGCCGCAACTGCGAAAGCACCTGCCCCTCCGGCGTCGACTACCACAACCTGCTGGACATCGGCCGCGCCGTGGTCGACCACGCCGTGGCGCGCCAGCCCGGGCAGCGCCTTCTGCGCAGTGGCGTACGCGCGGTCGTCACCCGGCCAACCCTGTTCAAGGCCCTGGTGCGCATGGGCCAGACCTTCAGGCCACTGCTGCCGGATGCCCTCAAGACCAAGCTGCCCGCCCAGCTACCGCCTTCGAAAGCTCGCCCCACCCAACAACACACCCGCCATATGCTGATGCTCGAAGGCTGCGTGCAACCCGCCCTCGCCCCCAACACCAACGCCGCAGCCGCCCGCGTGCTCGACCGCCTGGGCATCAGCGTGACCGCCGTAAAAGAAGCCGGCTGCTGCGGTGCCGTGGACTATCATCTGGATGCCCAGGCCACCGGGCTCGACCGCGCGCGGCATAACATCGATGAGTGGTGGCCGCATCTGCAGCAAGGGGCCGAGGCGATCGTGCAGACCGCCAGTGGCTGCGGGGCGTTCGTCAAGGAATACGGAAAGTTGCTGGCGGATGATCCGGCCTACGCGCTGAAAGCCGCGCAGGTGAGCTTGCTGGCTCGCGACCTGGTCGAAGTGCTGGCAGCGGAGCCGCTGGAAAACCTCGCCGTGCAACCAAAATCCCAACGCCTGGCGTTCCATTGCCCCTGCACACTGCAACACGCCCAGAAGCTCGGCGGCGCCGTGGAATCGCTGCTCGTACGCCTAGGCTTTCACCTGAGTCCCGTAGCAGACGGACATCTGTGCTGCGGCTCGGCGGGGACCTATTCGATCACTCAGCCGCAACTGTCGCGGGAGTTGCGGGATCTGCGCTTGAATGCGTTGGAAAGCGGCAAACCAGATGTGATCGTGACGGCGAACGTGGGGTGCCAGAGCCATTTGGCAGGCGCTGGGCGGACGGCGGTGCGGCACTGGATCGAGGTGGTTGAAGACGGTTTGGGCTGAGCGACAAGACGAGGGTCTTTATTCAAGATCAAAAGCTCGCAGGCTTGCGCCAGCTCCTACGGCTGTGGGCGGAAGCTCAATCGGTGATGGACCCATCCCGATCGGATTTCGCTGGCATGCTCAAATCCTGATCGAATGTCACCCCGAATTTCACCGGGTCAACCTGATCGACGTAGGAGCTGGCGCAAGCCTGCGAGCTTGGCGTCTTCAACTACACCGAACACCCAACGTTCGTCAGCTATTCCCCGGTAAAAGCCTGACCCACTCCATTCCTGGCGATCAAAACCTCGGCGCCACCGTCCCCCTGAGCATCAACTCCTCCACCTCCGGCGCCAGCTGATTCACCGCTCCCAGATAATCAATCAACTCCGCAGCACGGCTCCCCCGCAACCCGGCGGTGGTCAACACCCCCTCATACACGTAGGTATAAACCCCAGCCACCGCAAACGCCTTCAACTGCGCAATATGAGCCCCCTGCCGCGCCGACGTACTCTGGAAAATCTTGCTCGCAAAAAACCGCCGCCGCGCCAACGGGCTCTCGAACGCAACCTCCATGATCGCCATCTCGGCCCGCGCCGGCGGCGCAAAATGCGCCACATCGGGCGACGGCGGGCGCTGGCCGTCATTGACGAATGGCGCACACAGATGCAGCCGCACCTTGAGCACCGCATCATCCGTCGCCAGAATCGGACCCAGGTCAGTGCGCAAATAACTGTGCAGGTCTTCAAGCGTACCGCGAGGGCTCAGGTGCAGATGAATGCGGTCTGCCGTGTCGGCGCCATTCATCCCCTCATCATGCAGCTCATTCACCAGCGTGACCGAACCTTGCGGCAGATCGTAGGCCAGCGTCTCTTCAAACATATTCTGCTCATCGCCAAACAAAATCGGACTGGCCCCCTTGAAGCGCTCCTGCTCGTCGGGCGACACGAAACCAATCTCCACGCCACCATCAAGCTCATAGTCCGCTATTTCCTCAACCCCCGGCGGCAGCGGCCACAGATGTGCATCCTGCTCGCGCGTGAAGTGATGCTGGATATACAACCCCAGCCCCGGCAGCCGCGAGCACAACGGCCCATGCACATCACGCCAATAGTGCGCAAAAACCTCATGGGGCACGCGCTCGCGGCGCTTTACGGTGGTGTAGCTGTTGATTTCGATCATGGGGCACCTGTTCTGAACACACGGCGGGTTACTGTTCAGAGCGGCGGGGTTTGGCGGTGGTTCAAGGTTTTCAACGGCCACAGTGCAGGCAAGACGCGAGGCTGAAACTATTCGTTCCGCACCTAGATATTTGAAGCCCGCACACACTCTTGGGAGCACACCCACGCGGTAATACGCCCATCACCATGGGACGTGCGCGTTACATCTCGTATGCAAAATCAACAATCGGGCTTCAATCAAAATATTACCGCTTAGCAAATAAACCCATCGCATCATTACAAATTTCATCCCCAACCAACCTCCGCTTCTAGGGCCTCATAATCAGTGACAGTACAGAATTGCAACATTATTTTGCAGCACTCTCCTAGCTGCAATTATTTGAAACATATTTAACATTCAGTAGCATCTTTGCACTGTGCATCCATATTCATTTAGCGCCGCCGGTGCTAGGTTACTGGCTAGCGACCGCACTCAAACTCTGCGCCCTATAGCCACCGGCGCCACAGGCACTGAGGCAGAATCCCGCTTTGCGCGCATAAACCAAACTCGCTACAAGCTAACGCTTTGTTTATGCGCTCAAGTTATTTACCACTGCAAAGAATGAGAATCATGCCTAGCGACTCCCATTTGTTCTCAAGCTTTCAGCTCCTCGTTGGCCAAGCCAACCTCGAAGTTGCCTCCTTCATCCCCGAAGAAGCCCTCAGTACCCTTTCAAACTTCGATTCGATGAGCTATCGACTGGACGAGTTGCTCAATGCCGAAAATCCCAATCCCGCGCTTCCAGACATATGCCATGGCACCCGTCTGGGCTTGATACAGCACTACCTGAGTTTGGGCCGCGAGCAGGGCCTTATTCGCGAAGACGACCTTCTGACTTATGTGCTGATGATCGCTCGTAACGGCGAAGCATTGAGCAGAACGCCTGCCTGGCACGAAGCCATTTCAGCCTGCCGCGAGCAAGGCACACCCCTCTCCGACGCCGTGCAGACCCACCTGCGTCCCGCCCACCTCGAGTCCCATTCATGAACAGCATTTTTGAAACGCTTGAACTCTGCAAAAAACTCAACGCCGGCTACAAACCCGCCTTGAATAACAGCCCCGTCGCCGACTGCACCCGCCGCTTCGACCTCCTGCCCCTGCGCTACGCCGCCGTCGGCGGCAACCCGGGCCAACGCGCGCGACTGCCCCAGCTCCCCGACCATCTGCGCCCGTTCGACGACCTCGGCGAGCTCACGCAATCGAGCTACGCCATCCGCCCATTACGGGAAGGTTTTCTCTACCTGCTGATCAAACGCCGCAGGCAAGAAGCCCACGAATGGCACAGCCAGTACCGCATCTCCCCCAACGGTTCGCTGTTGTACATCAGCGCTGACGCGCCGTGGGAACCGATCCCCAGCGCCGCCACCTTCGAAGAGATCGTGCGCGGCTTTGGCTGGGCCATCACGCTCTATGATCTGGACGATATCGAGGAACTGCGCCCGCTCTACAGCCCCTCCCCGTTGACGCAAAACATGCTCGACAACTACCGACTGCTCGACAATCAATACCGAGCCACCTTGCCCAGAATCGATATCGCGAAATTCATCCAACCTGCGGACGCGCCTCCTCAACCGCATGTGCTCAAACACGACGAACTGCATTACGTGGCCGACTTCAAAGCCCAGCAGGACCCAGCCCTGCAGGTGCTGCTCGGCGCCCAGCCGTTCAACGTCGGCCAGATCGTCT
>Ga0308164_10000613_pt1 | contig 53001 bp, 51 predicted proteins | sample PhyTR2_FD_201031 | JGI IMG/M metagenome (GOLD analysis project Ga0308164, IMG submission 201031) | Phyllosphere microbial communities from UC Gill Tract Community Farm, Albany, California, United States - DLSLT.R2 | ecosystem: Host-associated > Plants > Phyllosphere > Unclassified | place: USA...
GACAGGGTGTTGGTGGCGCAGGCCGTCGAGGGACCGACGCTGTATCACGCGGCGGTGGTGGAACGCTTGCAGGAAGGATATCCGAAATGGATCGCTTCCGTGATTGATGTCTACCGCGGCCGGTACCGGGTCGAGACGCCGCTCTTTGCCCGTTGCCGACTATTGGAGATACGTCATCGAATTCTGAATGGAACAATCGCGGTGCCCCACACGGAGGTGGCCGAATTGGCCAAAGCCATGCGCCTGCTGGCGGAGGAATGCGCGAACGAAAACTGCCTGGCCGATCTACGTACGGAGAAAAACGTGATGCTGCGCCATGGGCGCCGGGCTGTCATTGTCGATCCGACCTATCCCGTCGACCTGGACTAACACAAATGCTAATCTCATTGTCGGTGGACTGCTCTGGTCCCCGGTTAGCAGAGTTTCACTACGACCGGTGCCGCTACACCTTGGAGGTGCAGGCTATTGCGCTTTCTCCCGAGGACGGTTCGTTCACCTCATGTGGGGCTGGCTCACGCACGAAACTACTGCTGATCTGATCGAAAATGTGGAGGCCGCGCGCGCATTGATTTTCGGCCACCGGTTCTGCCCCCTCCCACGCATACCATGTAGCCTACATCGTTGGCACTTGGCCTACCGATTTTACAAGCCCACGCTATACATAACCCATGCTCGCATCCATGGGAATCGCTTGGGTTTTGTCGGCCCTGCCAAGTTGGGCGCAAATGGCCTACCCAGAAAATGGGTCGCCGCTGGATCCGACCTCTATCTCGCAGCAGCCCATAAGTGTCCAGAAAGAGCGGCTTGACTTCGATGCCAACTCCGGTAAAGACGTCGGCCTACAGGTCATTTCTTTGGCGCGAAACATTAGGACACGCGACCGGTGCAAGCTTGATCAGTTGCTGCACTGCTTTAGGTTAGCGCCTGGTGTAATCTGCGGCCTCGCCTATTATCCGAAGAGCACCTGCGCCGATTTTAAATTAGTTTCATCAAGAATAGACTGTTGTAACTTGACCGGCGGTTTCCGCGCTAGGCTGTGTGAAAACGCCAAATCTCAAAATATTCGTGGGTGAGGTTACCATTCCCGACACCGAGAAAACGGCGTAGCGCGCGTTTTGAGAGGCCGATTTTTGAAGAATCAGAATTTTTCTGCGTTTCCACACAGCCTGGCCCCAAAGCCGTCAGTCGCAAAATGCGAAGCTGAGCCCCCCGCAATCCGCTACGCAACTTGCTGCACATCCCCGATGGACGTCTCATCCGATATCTGCACAACTTGGCAATTTGGGGGCTCGGGCATTTTAACAAGACCAATCCCCACCAAGATAGCTGTTCGGCATTTGGACGCATACTCATCATCTTCTTGGCAAGACATATACTTCACTGCTTCAAATAAGCTTGAAGTAGTCACCAGAGCTGTAATCTGAGAAGTTGCAGCCGTAATGCACTTGTCGGTAAACTGAGTATTACGCTCCGATGGCGGAGTAAGCCGGTAACCATTGCCAAATAGCACGCCCTTCGCGGGAGCAGTAACTTCTTCCCTTTGCAAATCTTCGTGAATGTTCATAGCCAGTTGTCTTAGCTTATCCACATTCACCGCTTTCGTATCCTTCCCTTCGGCTTCCCCTAGCAGTCGCCCCTCAGCACATTCAAACACAACATCGAACTCAGAAGTACCATCCTTGAATTGAGCAGCGGTAAAACCCAAAGTCTTCAGACCTTCCACAATGGCGGTTTCTAGCGGCTTGCCCTTTTCATATAACAAGGCTCTTGGTGTGCCTGCCGCACTTACCGCTTCTTTAAGTGTCTCTTTTTCCCGCTGAGCTTCCTCAACTCGTCGTTCTGCCTCTAATAATTTGACTTTCAACACCTGCTCTTCGGGAAGTATATATGCCGATTCAGCCGCCCAAAGAGGCTCAGGAGTAACCTCTGTTGTGCTTTTCAGGGCCTTGTCCAGATTGATGACTGTACTGAGAAAACGAACAGCGAACTCTTCGGCTTTTGTTGTCCATTTCGCCCCTTCTTCGTCATCGTCCCCAGTTCTTCACGCTCAATGAAACGGGCGGCTGGGCACTCGAGTTGCAAGGCATGTTCTTCTTCGGCGCCGTGGCTGTCGCGCTGCTGGGTGCTGGCCGCTTCAGCCTCGGCGGTACTGCCAACCGATTCAACTGATTGTCGACCAACACCACGCGCTTGCCGCCATTCGGCAAGCGCGTCTTTTTTTGCCCGCCATGACCACATCGAATAACATGACCACCACTTCCTCCTACCATCCTGCGGCAAAATTCCAGCACTGGCTGATGGCCGCGATCTGGATCGCTGCATGGGTAATCGGCTTTATCGCCGTGCATTTCCGCGACGATTTCAACACTCACCACCAGCTGACTTTCCTGCACAAGGCCATCGCCAGCACGGTGCTGTTCCTGACGGCCGTGCGCATTGCGTGGCGCCTGACCCACCCGGTGCCGCCGCTGCCAGCGTCGATGTCGCCGGCCATGCAGCGCGCTGCCCACTTCGGTCACTATGCGCTGTATGCATTCGCGCTGATCGCGTTGCCGCTGTCGGGCTGGCTGTGGAGTTCGGTGGCCGACAAGCCGATCATGGTGCTGGGCCTGGTGCAGTTGCCGCCGCTGGTGGCGCCGGCCCCGGAGCACTACGACCTCGCCAAGCTGGTCCACCAGTTCCTGGCCTGGAGCCTGGGACTGATGGTGGTCGGGCATGCCGCTGCCGCGCTCAAGCACCACCTGGTGGACAAGGATGGCGTGCTGCTCAGCATGCTGCCGAAACGCCGCGACCGTTGACGCGATAACGGCGGTCAGTCGACCGGCGCCCCCGCGTCGGAGAAGGTGTCGAATATCAGGCTGCGCAGCCATTGGTTGCCCGGATCGCGGTGGTACTTGGCGTGCCAGAAGACGTTGATGTCGATTGGCGTCTTGACCACCGGGTGATCCACGTATCGCAGGTTGAACGGCTTGACGCAGGCATGGGCAAAGCGCTCCGGCACGCTGGTGATCATGTCGGTGGTGCTGATGATGTGGCCCACGGCTACATAGTGCGGCACTGTCAGTTTCACTTTGCGCTTGATGCCCTTGCGTTCGATGGTGGCATCCATGTCCGCGTGCCCGGTGCCGGCGGTGACCACCACCACGTGGTCTGCGGCGCAAAATTCATCGAGCGTGATCTCCGGCTTGTCGAGCACGTGGCCAGCCCGGAACATGCACACGTAACGCTGGTGGAACAGCCGGCGCTGGAAGAAGCCCGCCTTCAGTTGCGGCAGCAATCCCATAGCCAGGTCCACGTGGCCGGCCTCCATCTCATCGCGCAGGTTGACCGCCGTATTTCGCACCGAACTCATCGTCACGCGCGGCGCTACCTTGGCCAGCAGGTCCATCAGCTTTGGCAAAAAATAAATCTCGCCGATATCGGTCACGCCCAGCGTGAACTTGCGATTGCTGGTCAGCGGGTCGAAACTGTGGCGGTCGTTGAGCGAACTGTGGATGGTGCTGAGCGCGTACGCGATCGGTTCGGCCAGCTGGTTCGCGTACGGCGTCGGTTCCATGCCTTTCGATGTGCGCTGGAACAGTTCGTCTCCCAGCAGGAGCCGCAGGCGCTTGAGCGCGTTGCTCACGGCGGGTTGGCTCAGCCCCAGTTTTTCCGCCACGATCGATACCCGCCGCTCCATCAATAGCTGGTGAAACACCAGCAGCAAATTCAGATCGACGTCTTTCAGTTCCATAAAGTAATATTCATTTGAGTGATTCTATTCATTCACCAGATTCTATATATTTATATTACCTCAGTTCCTATACTCGTCAAAAAACAAACAACGAGACATGGATTCAACATGGAACTGATCGTACAACCGCTGGGCCGCAGTGTGCCCATCGCTGCCGGCGACAATCTGCTGGCGGTCCTGCGCGAACACAATATCCCGATTTCCTACAGCTGCACCGCTGGCCGCTGCGGCACCTGCCGCTGCAAGGTGCTCGACGGCCACGTGGCCGAAACGGGCCAGGAAGCGAAGATCACCAACCCCAACGAAGGCCGCTACGTGCTGGCCTGCATGTGCACGCTGAACGAGAGCTGCACCATCGAAGTGCCGGAACCGGACGAAATCGTCACCCACCCGGCCCGCATCGTCAAAGCCGAAGTGGTGGCCATCGAGGACGCCACCCACGATATCAAGCGCATCGTCCTGCGATGTAGCAAGCCGCTGTCGTTCTCGCCCGGCCAGTACGCGATGCTGCAGTTCACGCCCGAACATATCCGCCCGTATTCGATGGCGTGCCTCGACACCGACGGCCACCTGGAATTTCACGTGCGCCTGGTGCCCGGCGGCCGTGTCACCGGCTATATCCGCGACCAGCTCAAGGTTGGCGACAGCGTGCGCGTCAGTGGTCCGATGGGCACTGCCTACCTGCGCCAAAAACACCAGGGACCGATGCTGCTGATCGCTGGCGGCACCGGCCTGGCGCCGGTGCTGTCGATCCTGCGCGGCGCCCTGGCCACCGGCATGGACAACCCGATGCACGTGTACTTCGGCGTGCGCGCGCCGGCCGACATCTATTGCGCCGAGCAGCTGACTGCCATGGCCGCCAGCCATCCCAATGTGCAGGTGCACATCATCGTCGCGATGGGCGATCGGGCTGGTACGCACCGCCGTGGCCTGGTAACCGATGCAGTTGCCGAAGACCTGCCCAATCTCGACGGCTGGCGCGCTTACCTGTGCGGCGCACCGCCGATGGTGGACGCCGCAACCTTGCTGCTGCGCCGCCGAGGAATTCAACCGGAACACGTGTATGCCGACGCGTTCTATGCCAGTGCCACCTGATGGAGACCCCGATGAACATGACCGAGCAGGCCGCGACCAAAGATCCGGCGCGTGAACAGTTTTACCGACGTATCGACCAATACAACCTGACCCCGCTGTGGGAGGTACTGGGCACGCTGGTGCCGAACAACCCGCGTCCCAAACAGGTGCCGGCGCTGTGGCGCTATGCCGACGTGCGCGAGAACGTGATGGAATCGGGCACGCTGATCACCGCCGAGGAAGCGGTGCGCCGCGTGCTGATCCTGGAAAACCCCGCCTTGCGCGGCAACGCCTCGATCACCCAGTCGCTCTACGCCGGCCTGCAAATGATCATGCCGGGCGAAGTCGCGCCAGCGCACCGCCACACCCAGACCGCGCTGCGCCTGGTGCTGGACGGCGAGGGCGCTTACACCGCCGTCAACGGCGAGCGCACCACCATGCACCGCGGCGACTTCATCATCACCCCCGCCTGGACCTGGCACGATCACGGCAACCTCGGCGACCAGCCCGTGGTGTGGCTCGACGGCCTCGACATTCCGCTGGTACGCTTTTTCGACACCGGCTTCCACGAGCATTCCGACCACGCGGTACAGGATACTGCCCGCCCGGAGGGCGATGCGCTGGCGCGCTACGGCAGCAACCTGCTGCCGGTGGACTTCCAGCAGCAGGCCAGCGAGCCGACCAAAATCTTCGTCTATCCATATGCGCAAGTCCGCGCCGCGCTGACCGCGATTGCCGCCGGAGCGACGGCCGATCCGCACCTGGGCCACAAGATGCGCTACGTGAACCCGGCCACCGGCGCCTCGCCGATGCCCACCATGGGCGCCTATGCGCAGCTGCTGCCGGCCGGCTTCGAGACCGCGCCATACTGCTGCACCGACGGCACCGTGTACGTGTGCCTGGAAGGCGCGGGCAGCGCGCAGATCGGCGACCAGACATTCCAGTTCGCGCCGAACGACGTGTTCGTGGTGCCGTCGTGGCACACGCTCACGCTCACTGCCGGCAGCGAAACCGTTCTCTTCAGCTTCTCCGATCGTCCGGTCCAGCAGGCGCTGGGCATGTGGCGTGAAGAAAAGCACTAACCCTCACATCAAACGCATAACTACATCGGAGCACACCATGCAATACGCCATTCCACCCGCCGCCATCAACACGCTGGAAATCGCCGGCCAGGATGCCGCCTTCCCGGTCAACCGCATCTTCTGCGTGGGCCGCAACTACGCCGCCCACGCCATCGAAATGGGCAAGGATCCGACCCGCGATGCACCGTTCTTCTTCATGAAGCCTGCCAGCGCCGCGGTGCGCGCCGGCACCGAGGCGATCACCATTGCCTACCCGCCGAAAACTGCCAACTACCACCACGAGATCGAACTGGTGGTGGCCATCGGCAAGGGCGGCGCGAATATTGCGGTGGAGCAGGCGCTGGAACACGTGTACGGCTACGCCGTAGGGCTGGACATGACGCGCCGCGATCTGCAACTGGAAGCGCGCGACAAGGGCCGCCCGTGGGAGTTTGGCAAATCGTTTTCGCAGTCGGCGCCGATCGGCCCGCTGCATACGGCCGCTGCCATCGGCCATCCTGAACACGCGGCCATTACGCTTACCGTCAACGGCGACCAGCGCCAGTCGTCCGATATCGACAAGCTGATCTGGTCGGTGGCCGAGTCGATCGCCTACCTGTCGCAGTACGAAACCCTGGAGCCGGGCGACATCATCATGACCGGCACGCCGGAAGGTGTGGGCGCCGTGGTGGCCGGCGACGAAATGCGGGGCGCCATTGCCGGCCTGGGCGAAATCGTGGTGCGGGTGGGCCAGGAGAAAATCCATGAGTGAGCACATCAACAAGCACGCGATTTTCCCGATCAAGCCCGTGTGGGAGCAGCAGGGGGCGAGCCGGATTCCGTTCTGGGCCTACACCGATACCGATTTGTACAAGCGCGAGCTGGAACGCTTCTTTTACCAGAATCACTGGTGCTACGTGGGGCTGGAAGCGGAAATCCCGAACCATGGCGACTTCAAGCGCACGGTGGTGGGCGAACGCTCGGTGGTGATGGTGCGCCGCGATGATGGCGGCATCACCGTGGTGGAAAACGTCTGCGCCCACCGCGGCATGCAGTTCTGCCGCGAGCGCCACGGCAACAAGAAGGAACTGGTCTGTCCTTACCACCAGTGGAACTACAACCTGCAGGGCGACCTGCAGGGCGTGCCGTTCCGCCGGGGCGTCAAGCAGGATGGCAAGGTCAACGGCGGCATGCCCAAGGACTTTAAAACCGAAGACCATGGCTTGACCAAGCTGAAAGTGGCCACCCGCGGCGGCGTGGTGTTTGCGTCGTTCGACCATGATATCGAGCCGCTGGAAGATTTTCTGGGTCCCGAAATCCTGTCGTACTTCGACCGCCTGTTCAACGGTCGCCAGCTGAAAATTCTCGGTTATAACCGCCAGCGCATACCCGGCAACTGGAAGCTGATGCAGGAAAACATCAAGGATCCGTACCACCCGGGCCTGCTGCACACGTGGTTCGTCACGTATGGCCTGTGGCGCGCCGATAACAAGTCGGCGCTGCGCATGGATGAACAGTTCCGCCACGCGGCCATGATCTCCACCCGTGGCACCGGCGGCCAGAAGTCCGAAGTGACGGCCGGCGTCACCAGTTTCAAGGAAAGCATGGAGATCGAGGACAAGCGCCTGCTCGACATCGTGCCCGAGGCCTGGTGGGGCGGCCCGACCGCCGTGATGATGACGGTGTTCCCCAGCGTGATCTTCCAGCAGCAGGTCAACAGCGTGTCCACCCGCCACATCCAGCCCAATGGCAATGGCTCGTTCGACTTCGTCTGGACCCATTTCGGTTTCGAAGACGACACCGACGAGATGACCGAGCGGCGCCTGATCCAGGCCAACCTGTTCGGTCCGGCGGGCTTCGTGTCGGCCGACGACGGCGAGGTGATCGAATTCTCGCAACAGGGCTTCGAACAAAAGCCGTTCCACCGCGCGCTGGCCGAACTGGGGGGCCTCGACTGCGAAGATACCGAACACATGGTGACCGAGACGCTGATACGCGGCATGTACAACTACTGGCGCAAAGTGATGGAGGTGTGATCGTGAGCCAACTGCAAACCTATTTCGAGATTACCCAACTGCACGCCGCCTACAGCGCGGCCGTGGACAGCAACGACTGGGACCGCTGGATCGCGCTATTCACCGACGATTGCGAGTACAAGGTGCAGCCACGCGAAAACCATGAGCGCGGCTTCCCGTTGTCCACGCTGGCCTTGCTGAGCAAGGGTATGTTGCGCGACCGCGCTTACGGCATCCGCGAAACCCTGTTTCACGATCCGTACTATCAACGCCACGTGGTCGGCCAGCCGCTGATCGTGAGCGAGCAGGGTGACGTGATCGTGACGGAAACCAATTACACGGTGTTCCGCACCAAGTTGAGCCAGGAAACCACGGTGTTCAACGCGGGCCGCTACCTCGACCGCGTGCGCCGCACGGTCGATGGTCTGCGCCTGGAGTCCCGGCTGTGCATTTACGACACCGAGATGATTCCCAACTCACTGATTTATCCAATCTGATTTTTCCAATACAGGAGACAGCGATGACCACGCAACTTTGGATAGACGCCGTCGCGCAAGATGCCGTACCCGACGAGGACGTCATGGCCGTGGACGTGCACGGCCGCGAACTGGCCTTTTATGGTGTCGACGGCCAGGTCTACGCGACCGACAACATTTGCACCCACGGCCACGCGCGCCTGAGCGACGGCTTTTTGGAAGGCACGCACATCGAATGCCCGCTACACCAGGGGAAATTCGACGTGTGCAGCGGCAAGGCGATGTGCGCGCCGTTGACCGTCGATATCCGGACCTACCCGGTCAAGATAGAAAACGGCCGCGTATTTGTAGACCTCGGCGACATCTGAACCAATAAAAAATAACCGGAGACAAAGATGAAAACGAAAAATAACTGGAACACCCTGGCGGTATGCGGCATGCTGTCCTGCGCTGGCCTGGCCGGCAGCGCGCACGCGCAAATCAAGGTGGGCCTGATGGCGCCGCTCACCGGCAGCCAGGCAGTGGTGGGGCAAGACCAGGTCGACGGCTTCATGCTGGCGTTGGAGCAGGCCGGCGGCAAGTTCGGCGGCCAGGCCGTGCAGGTGTTCAAGGAAGACGACCAGCTGAAACCGGAAATCGGCAGCCAGGCCGTGCGCAAGCTGATCGACAAGGACCGGGTGGACGCGATTGTCGGCCTGAGTTTTTCCAACGTGCTGATGGCCAGCCTGAAAAGCCTGACCGAGTCGGGCACGGTGGCCATTGCCACCAACGCCGGGCCGTCGCCGATCGCCGGCGCCGCCTGCGCGGCCAACGTCTTCTCGGTCGCCTGGCAAAACGACGGCGCTGCCGAAAGCATGGGCAAGTACATGCAGGACAAGGGCATCAAGCGCGTGTACCTGATGGCGCCCAACTACCAGGCCGGCAAGGACATGCTGGCCGGCTTCAAGCGCTACTTCAAGGGCGAGGTGCTCGACGAGGTGTACACCCAGGTCGGCCAGTCCGACTATTCGTCCGAAATCGCCCAGCTGCAGGCCGCCAAACCCGACGCTGTCTTCGCGTTCTACCCGGGCGGCATGGGCGTCAACTACATCCGCCAGCTGAGCCAGGCCGGCCTGCTGACGAAACTGCCCAATTATTCGGTGTTCACCGTGGACGGCACCACCATGCCGGCGCTGCGCGACGCGGCCGTGGGCACGACCTTTGGCGCCATGTGGGATGCGGCGCTCGACAACGCCGACAACCGCGCCTTCGTCACCGCCTTCACCACCCGCTACAAGCGGGTGCCGAGCGAATACGCGGCCGCCGCGTTCGACGCAGGCCGCCTGCTGAACGTCGCCGTGGGCAAGCTGCAAGGCAAGCCGGCGGACAAGCGCGCGCTGGCGGCAGCGGTCAAGGCGTCGGGCGACCAGTTCCGCTCGGTGCGTGGCCCATTTGCATTCAACAAGAACAACCTGCCGATCCAGAATTATTACGCGTTCCAGGTCGTCAAGGAAGGTGGCGCTCCCGTCGTCAAGCAGGTGGCCACGCCGCTCACCGGGCACCGCGACGCGTACGCCGCCCAGTGCCGTCTGCCCTAAGCAGAGCACGTCATGACGATGAGTCTGTTATTTACCCAGCTGCTCAACGGTTTGCAGCTGGGGGTGCTGCTGTTCCTGCTGGCGGCAGGGCTGACGCTGGTGTTCGGCATCATGAGCTTCGTGAACCTGGCCCACGGTTCGCTGTACATGCTGGGCGCGTATTTCGCGGCCAGCGCTTACGCGTACACCGAGTCGTTCGGCCTGGCGCTGCTGGCTGGCGTGGGGGGCTGCGTGGTGCTGGGCTTCCTGCTCGAACGGCTGGCCATCTCCCGCCTGTACCGGCGCGACCACCTCGATCACGTGCTGACCACGTTCGGCATGGTGCTGTTCTTTAATGAACTGGTGCGCATCGTGTGGGGCCCGCAACCATATTTTCTGCCGGTGCCCGCGTTCCTGGAAAACACGGTGGACCTGCTGGGCATCAGCTATCCGTCGTACCGCTTCGCCATCATCGTGGTCGGCTTGCTGGTGGCGTTCGGCGCGCATCTGCTGATGCACAAGACCCGGCTCGGCATGCTGATCCGGGCCGGCGCCGTCAATCCGGCGATGGTCGGCGCGCTGGGCGTGGACATCAAGCTGCTCAACGCGCTGCTGTTCGCGCTCGGCGCGGCGCTGGCCGGGCTGGCCGGCGTGATGGCCGCGCCGATCCTGTCGATCCAGTCGGGCATGGGAGAGCCGGTATTGATCACGACCCTGGTGGTGATCGTCATCGGCGGCATCGGCTCGATCAGCGGCGCGTTTTATGCGGCGCTGATCGTGGGCGTGGCCGATACCTTGGGCCGGGCATTCCTGCCCACGCTGCTGCGCGAGGTGGCCAGCCGCGAGGTGGCCAATGCGGCCGGCCCCGCGCTGGCCTCGATGCTGGTCTATGTATTGATGGCGCTGGTCCTGGCCGTCCGTCCGCAGGGCCTGTTCCCTGCAGGGAGAAGCTGATGTCGCATACCGTGTTCAAACCGGCCACGCTGGTGACGCTGCTGGTCCTGGCCGTACTGGCTTGCGTGCCGCTGGCGGCGCACCTGGCCGACCAGCCGTTTTACCTGGCGTTTTTTGCCCGCATCATGATTTATGCGATTGCGGCCAGCGCGCTGAACCTGGCGCTCGGCTACGGCGGGCTTGTGAGCCTGGGCCACGCGCTGTTCCTCGGCATCGGCGCGTACAGCGTGGCGATCCCCGCGTTCCATGGCATCGACAACGGCTGGCTGCACCTGCTGTGCTGCGTCGTCGTCTGCGGCGTGGTGGGACTGGTGACGGGCGCCGTCAGCCTGCGCACGACCGGCATCGGCTTCATCATGATCACGCTGGCGTTCGCGCAGATGGGCTATTTCGTGTTCGTCAGCCTCAAGCAATATGGCGGCGACGACGGCACCACCATTGCCGCCACCAGCAAGTTCTTTGGCGCCGACCTGGGCCAGGCGGGCACCGTGTACTGGGTGGCGCTGGTGTTGCTGGTACTGGTGTTGTGGTGGATGGCGCGGCTGCGCGTGGCGCCGTTCGGCATGGTGCTGCGCGGCGCCCGGCAGAATCCGCGCCGCATCAACGCCATCGGCTTGCGCAGCGTGCGGTACCAGCTGGCGGCGTACGTGCTGTCGGCCGTGCTGTGCGGCGTGGCGGGCATGCTGCTGGCCAATCTGACCGGCTTCGCGTCGCCGTCCACCATGACCTGGATGATCTCGGGCGACCTGATCGTGATGATCGTACTGGGCGGCATCGGCACCGTGTTCGGTCCGCTGCTGGGAGCGCTGGCATTCCTCGGCCTGGAGGAAGTCCTGAAAATGGTCACCGAGTACTGGATGGCCGTGTTCGGGCTGGCCATCGTGCTGATCGGTGTGCTGGGCAAGGCCGGCATTGCCGGGCTGCTCGATGGTCTGGCATCGCGGCGGCCAGCGTCGGCCCCGGCCAAGCGGGCGGCGCCTGCTGCCGTGACCATCAGCAAGCCGGTGGGAGAACAGGCATGAGCGCGCTGCAAACGACCGGGCTGGTGAAGCGTTACGGCGGCATCCTGGTCACCGACAACGTCTCGCTCGACATCCGCCCCGGCGAGCTGCACGCGATCATTGGCCCCAACGGCGCGGGCAAGAGCACGCTGATCAACCAGCTGTCGGGCGAGCTGGTGTCCAACAGCGGCGGCGTGGCGTTCCACGGCGAGGATATTACGAGCTTGCGGATCGACCAGCGCGCCCGGCGCGGCTTGCTGCGTTCGTACCAGATCACGTCGATCTTCGAGCAGTTCACGGTGCGCGAAAACGTCACGCTGGCAGCGCTTGGCGCGCGTGAACACGGCTTCCGTTTCTGGCAGCCGTTGCTCGGCCGCGCCGACCTGGCGCACCAGGCCGACGAGGCGCTGACCGCGTGCGGACTGGCCGATCACGCGCAGGCGCCGGCCGGGGACCTGGCGTATGGCCAGCGGCGCCAGCTGGAGTTGGCCATGGCGCTGGCGGCGCAGCCGAAGTTCCTGCTGCTCGACGAGCCGATGGCGGGCATGAGCGTGCAGGAATCGCAGGCCGTGGTGGCCATGCTGGCGGGCCTGAAAGGCAAGTACGCGATCCTGCTGATCGAGCACGACATGGACGCCGTGTTTGCGCTGGCCGACCGCATCTCGGTGCTGGTCTACGGCAAGGTGATTTTCACGGGCACGCCTGACGAAATCCGCGCCCATCCCGAAGTCAAAACCGTGTACCTGGGCGAGGAGGGTATTGAGGCATGAGCATGCTACTGAAAATCGACGGCTTGCAGGCATCGTACGGCCATGCCCAGGCGCTGTTTGGCGTATCGCTGGCGGTGGACACCGGCCAGGTCGTGACGCTGCTGGGACGTAACGGCATGGGCCGGTCCACCACCATCAAGTGCCTGTTCGGCATGCTGGCGGCCAAGGCCGGCACGATTGCGTTCAGCGGCCAGCCGCTGGCGCGCATGGCATCGCACCAGATTGCCCGCCTGGGCCTGGGGCTGGTACCGGAAGGGCGGCAGATTTTCCATAACCTGTCGGTGGAGGAAAACCTGGTGGCGACGGCGCGCGCGCCGCGCGGCGGCCATGCGCTGGCGCCGTGGACCTTGCCGCGCGTGTACCGGTTCTTTCCGCGTTTGCAGGAACGGCGCGCCAACCTCGGCTGGCAGCTGTCGGGCGGCGAGCAGCAGATGCTGGCCATCGGCCGCGCCCTGATGACCAACCCGCGCCTGCTGGTGCTCGACGAAGCGACGGAAGGACTGGCGCCGATCATCCGCGCCGAAATCTGGGCCGCGCTGGCGGCGCTGAAACAGGAAGGGCTGTCGCAGATCGTCATCGACAAGAACGTTGGCGCGCTATTAAAACTGGCTGACCGCCATTACGTGCTCGAACGCGGCAAGGTGGTGTGGGATGGCGATTCCACGCAGCTGCGCGCCGAGCCTGACGTCATTCATCAATACCTTGGAGTATAAAAATGGCAGAACGTGTGCTTCACAATTATTTTCGCAGCTCGTCTGCGTACCGCGTGCGCATTGCCCTGAACCTCAAGGGCCTGGCGTACAGCTATGCGTCGGTGCACCTGAACCGCAATGGCGGCGAACAGTTCGGAGCGCCGTTCGTGGCACTCAATCCGCAGCAGCTGGTGCCAGTGCTGAGCGAACCAGGCCTCGACATCAGCCAGTCGCTGGCCATCATCGAATACCTCGATGAACAGTATCCGCAGCATCGGCTGCTGCCCGGTTCGGCGGCGGATCGCGCGTACGTGCGCCAACTGTCGCTGGCGATGGCGTGCGACATTCACCCGCTCAACAACCTGCGCGTGCTGAAATACATTTCCGGTCCCATGGCGCAGCCCGATGACGTCAAGCAGGCGTGGATCGCCCACTGGACCATTGCCGGGCTCGAGGCGCTGGAAGCGGAACTGGCGCGCGCGCCGCGGCGCGGCCGGTTCTGCCTTGGCGACACGCCCACCATGGCTGACTGCTGCCTGGTGCCGCAGCTGTTCAATGCCCAGCGTTTCAATATCGACCTGGCGCCGTATCCGACGCTGCGGGCCATCGACGCGCACTGCCAGGCGCTGGAGGCATTTCAACAGGCACACCCGGGGCGGCAGCCGGACGCCGAATAATTCACCAAGACCGCTGCAAAAAACAGGCAGCACCGTTCCTACATAACAAACATAACGGAGACAACAATGAACAATGCGAAACACGGCGCAGCCCTGCTGCTGGCCATCGTGGGTACCATCGGCACCCTCGGCGTCAGCAGCTCGGCCAGGGCACAAAGCTCGGTCACCATCTACGGCCTGCTGGACCAGAGCGTGGCCTATACGTCCAATGCCAACGCGGCAGGCGACTCCATCGTCAAGCTGCCCACGCTGACCGGTTCGTTCCCGTCGCGGCTCGGCTTTCGTGGCGTGGAGGACCTTGGTGGTGGCCTGCAGGCGGTATTCACGCTGGAGGCGGGACTGCTGATGGATACCGGTGGGCTGAGCCAGGGTAACCGGCTGTTCGGGCGCCAGGCGTCGGTAGGCCTGAAAGGCGATTTTGGCACGGTGACCATCGGCCGACAGGTCAACATGACTTTCATGGCCATGCTGAAATCGGACGTGATGGGACCCAATTTGTTCTCGATCAGCAGCATCGACCCGTATATCCCGAACGCGCGCAGCGACAACGCGGTTGGCTACTATGGCAGCTTTAATAACATTGTGGTGGGGGCGACTTACAGTACTGGTCGCGACAGTTCATCCGCTGGCGGCCCCGGCGCTACCAATTGCGGTGGCGAGGTAGCGGGCAATGCCAAGGCGTGCCGCCAAGTGACCGGCCTGCTTGGCTACGAAACGCCGGCGTACGGCTTCAATGTCGCGTACGATATCTTGTACGGCAACGTGGGGGCGGCCAACGGCCTGACCAGCAGCGATCGCAGCGACAAGCGCCTGATGCTCAATGGTTATGTGAAGGCGGGCGCGGTCAAGGTGGGCGCCGGCGTGATGGACCGGACCACCGATGCCGTGACGGGCCTGACCGAGTCGGATTTGTACTTCCTGGGTGCCAGCTATCCGCTCACGCCATTGCTGGCACTCGATGCACAGGTGGCGCGGCGCGACCAGAAGCGCAGCGCCAACGACGCCACCCTGCTGGTGGCGCGCCTGACCTACAGCCTGTCGAAACGCACGGCGGTGTATGCCGCGCTGGGCCGCATGAAGAACAGCGGCTTGTCCGCCGTATCGCTCGATGCGGGCGGTACCGTGGGCGCGGGATTGACGCAGAACGGCCTGATGACCGGACTGCGCCACGCGTTCTGACCGCAGTCTATCCGAACAGCTTGCCGGCGCCGGCCCAGTCGGACGGCTTGACGTCCTCGAACACGACGTAGATGTAGCTGGCGTCGGTGCCAGTGTGCTTGACGATGCTTTCGGTGATTTCGGCAGCAACCACTGCCTTGGTTTTGGCTTCCTTGCCTTCAAACCAGGTGACGCGGACGACGGGCATAATGTTCTCCAGGTGGGTAAAAATGTAGCTTAACCCGGTAGCCGGCGGCAATAAACAGGCTGCACCTCGCCATAGCGTCAACTATATGTCTACAATGAGATTTTGTATTGTGGAGTACACATGATCGCCATGGAATCGTTGAGCGGCATTGCCACCTTTGTGGCGGTGGCGCGGGCGTCGAGTTTTACCGAAGCGGGGGAGCGGCTGGGGGTATCTAAATCGGCGGTGGGCAAGGCGGTATCGCGGCTGGAAGACCGGCTCGGTGTCAAGCTGTTCCACCGCACTACGCGGCGGCTGTCGCTAACCGCCGATGGCGAGGCATATTTCGCCGTGTGCGCGCAGGCGTTGGACGGTATCGCCGAAGCGGAGGGCAGCCTCGGCACGCGGCTGATGGAACCGGCCGGCCGGTTGCGGGTGGATATGCCGGCCGCGTTCGGCCGCAAGGTGATGATGCCGATCCTGCTCGAGCTGGGCAAGAAGTATCCGGCATTGCAACTGACGATCACGTTTTCCGACCACGTGATCGACCTGGTGGAGGAAGGCGTCGATGTGGCCATCCGGTTCGGCGCGCTGGACGATTCCAGTGACCTGGTGGCGCGCAAGCTCGCCAGCCACCGCTGGGTGATCTGCGCCACGCCCGGCTATCTGCGCCAGCACGGCGTGCCGCAGACGCCGGCCGACATCGCCCAGCACCGGTGCATAGTCGGCTATCGCAGCGGCCGGCCGCTGTCCTGGCATGTGACCGAGGACGGCGCCGCCATCCGCCAAGCACCGCCGCCCACGTACCAGATCAGCGACGGCGAATCGATGATCGACGCGGCGGTGGCGGGAATGGGACTGTGCCAGATGCCGTTGGCGCTGTTCCGGCCGCACCTCGAGGCGGGCGAGCTGGTGACGGTGCTCGATGCCTACACCACGCAGCAGGTCGACGTGCATGCCGTCTGGCCGCGCACGTCCCACTTGCGGCCCAAGGTCAGGCACCTGGTGGATACCTTGCTGGCATTGGCGGAGCAGGGCAAGCTGGACTAAAAATATAAAGCATGGGGGAGACACCGTGACCATCGAGAGCGAATCCGGACTGCGACTGTCCGAGCGGTACACCCGGGTCGTCACGCCCGACCTGGGTGAGGCGGGTGCAGTGATCGAGCAGTTGCAGGGCGCATTCACGGCGCGGCCTGCCGGCGCCACGGCGCGCGAGCGGCCCGTGCACGTGCGGGCGACTGCCTGCGGCCACGTGGCGATTTCCACGTTCCAGTTCGGTCGAACCCTGGAAATTTTCCCCCATGGCCTGGCGGACGCGGTGCTGGTGACCACCGCGATTGCCGGCCGCGCCGGCTTGCATACCGGCGCCGGGCACGCCCGCCACGCCCACGGCATCGAGCCGGGCAGCACGTTTGTCGCGCAGGAGGAGGACCGGCCGAGCTTTCTGTATCAGCCGGATACGGAAGTGCTCAAGTTGCGCTTCGACCGCCAGCGGTTCGAGACCTTCAGCCGCAGGATGGGGGACCATGTGCCGGCTGGACCGCTGCGCTTCGATTACAGGATGCCTGCCAATGCCGCCAGCGGCCGCTGGACGTCGCTGTTGCGCTTTATGGTGGCCACGCTCAACGGCACCCCCTCGGCTCAGGAGATTGCCAGCATCGAGGAGCTGTTGATGCTGACGCTGCTCAGCGTACAACCTGGCACCCACCACGCCGAGCGCATGCCCGGCGCCGCCCGCATTTCGCCGCGCCAGTTCAGGCAGGCGGTGGAGTACATGCACCAGAACCTGGAATCGGACATCCGCCTCAGTGACCTCGCCGAGGCGGCGTGTTGCAGCATCCGCTCGCTCACGCGCGCGTTTCAGCAGGGCTGCGACACCACACCCATGCAATACCTGCATGGACTGCGGTTGCAGCAGGTACACGCCGAGCTGGCGCGCGCTCCCGCGCGTGATACCACTATTTCGGAGATCGCCTACCGCTGGGGGTTTCGCCACTTGGGCGAATTCAACCGGAAGTACCGCGAGGTGTATGGCGTCACGCCGTCAGCCACCCGCGCGGGCGCCGGTGGCTGACAGCAAATACTGGCCAATAACCGTCAGCGCTGGCCAGTTCCCGTAAGACGTGCAAGGCAGTCATCTCTACTCTGTGCAGACCGGAACCCCATCAGAGGGCCGGACTACACCAGACTGGAGGAGACTATGTCAGGCATTGACTACCAGGCGCCGCTCGAGGCGGCGCTGATCAAGGGGCGCATCGACCGCCGCACATTCATCCGCTTTATGGGCGCTGCAGGCCTGTTCGGCGCCGGCGTGGAGGCACAGGCGGACGCGCTCGACGCCATCCGCGCCAACCAGGCCGAACGCGGCAAGACCCTGCTGGGCGCTTACGACTACATCGTGTGCGGATCCGGCAGCGCCGGTTGCGCCATCGTCAACCGGCTGGCCGCCAATCCCGACCTGAAAATATTGCTGATCGAGGCCGGCGACTGGGATACCGCGCCATCGGTGGCGGACCCGCGCCAGTGGTTTACCAACCTCGGCACGCCGCGCGACTGGGCATTCGTGGCCGAACGCTCACCGCACGTCAACGGCCGCGCCATTCCCGAGCACATGGGGCGGGTGGTGGGGGGCGGCAGCAGCATCAACGCCACCATCTGGGCCCGGCCGTTCCGCAAGAATCTCGACGACTGGGTGGCGGCGACCGGCGACCCGGCCTGGGGCTACGACCATGCGCTGGAGATCTACCGGCGCGTGGAAAACTGGCGCGGCCAGCCCGACGCCCGCTACCGCGGCCAGGGCGGTCCCGTATGGTGCCAGCCCGCCCAGGATCCGGCGCCGATCGCACCGGCCATGCTGCAGGCCTGTACGTCGCTGGGTTTGCCCGTGCTGGACGACCTGAACGGCGCCCGCGAGGAGCGCGATACCGGCTTTGCGCTGATGAACCAGATCATCAAGGATGGTCAGCGTCACAGCATGGCGCAAGCGTACCTGTATCCGGTGCTGGGGCAGAAAAATGTCACCATGCTTGTCAACACCCATATCGACCGGCTGGAGCTGCGTGGTAACGAAGTGATCGGCGTGCGGGTCACGCGCGACGGCAAGACGTTCGTGGTCAAGGCTGACCGCGAAGTGATCGTGTCCACCGGCGCCATCAATACCCCGAAGTTGCTGATGTTGAGCGGCATCGGCGACCAGCAGGAACTCAAGCGCCACGGCATCAAGACCGTGATGCACGCGCCCGAGGTCGGCAAGAATTTCCAGGACCATATCCTGCACGGTGGCTGCCTGTGGGAATCCACGCTGCCGGGCGACCTGCGCAACAGCGGCGCCGAAGCCTCCGGCTTCATGCAGAGCAATGCGGGGCGCCAGGGCGCGCCCGACCTGAACCTGGTGCAGATCGAGCTGCCGTATGCCAGCGACGTGCTGGGCAAGCGCTACAACCCGCCCGGCAACAGCTGGGCACTGTGCGCTGGCCTGGTGCAGCCCAAGAGCCGCGGCAGCATCGCGCTGCGTTCGGCCAGCGCTGCTGACAAGCCGGTGGTGCACGCCAACTTCCTCAGCCACGAAGACGATGTCAAGGCGCTGGCGGTGGGCATCGAGATGTGCCGCGACATTGGCAACGCCGGGCCGCTGCGCCAGTACGTCAAGCGCGAAGTGGCGCCCGGCCGCCGGCTGGCCGGCAAGGAGATGGCCGACTTCATCCGTGACGGCGCCACCACGTATTTTCACGAAAGCGGCACCTGCCGCATGGGCAAGGATGACCGCGCCGTGGTGGACAGCCAGCTGCGCGTCAACGGCATCCGCCGCCTGCGCATTGCCGACAGTTCGGTCATGCCGCAAATCGTTTCGGTCGCCACCATGGCCACGTGCGTGCTGATCGGCGAGCGCATGGCCGAAATCCTCCAGGCCCAGTCCTGATCCTTCACTCCACGGGAGACTTACCAATGGAAACAAAGCTCATTATCGATAACCAGCACGTCGCCGCCACTGGCGGTGCGACCTATGCGCGCGTCAGCCCCACGTCGGGCGAGCGCGTGACGGTGGCCGCCGCCGCCACCGTGGACGATGCTGTCCGGGCCGCTGCCTCGGCTGGCGCCGCCTTCAAAAGCTGGTCGCTGACCAGCCCCACCGAGCGCCGCCGCATCCTGCTCAAGGCGGCCGATTTGCTGGAAGCAAAAGTGCCGGAGTTCATCCGCGTGATGGGGCTGGAAGTGGGCGCGTCCGAATTGTGGAGCGGTTTTAATGTGATGCTGGCGGCGAACCTGTTCCGCGAGGCCGCCGGGCTGGCCACGCAGATCCAGGGCGAGACCATTCCCACCGACAAGCCGGGCGCATTCTCGATGACCATGCGCCAGCCGGTCGGCGTGGTGCTCAGCATCGTGCCGTGGAACGGTCCGGTGGTGCTGGCCGCGCGCGCACTGGCCTACCCGCTTGTGTGCGGCAACACGGTCGTGTTCCGGGCGTCCGAAGCAAGCCCGCGCACCCACGTGATGGTGGCCGAGGCCCTGCTGGAGGCGGGCCTGCCGCCGGGCGCCCTGAATGTCATTACCAATGCGCCGGCTGATGCGCCCGAAGTGATCGATGCGCTGATCGCCCATCCCGCCATCCGTCGCATCAATTTCACGGGTTCCACCAAGGTGGGCCGCATCATCGCGCAAAAGGCCGCCGCCCAGCTCAAGCGCTGTCTGCTCGAATTGGGCGGCAAGGCGCCGCTGGTCGTGCTGGACGACGCCAATGTCGACGCGGCAGTCCGCGCCGCCGTCTTCGGTTCGTTCCTGTACCAGGGGCAGATCTGCATGTCCACGGAACGGCTGGTGGTCGATACTGCGATTGCCGACGAGTTCGTAGGCAAGTACGCGGCACGCGCGCAGGAACTGCCGGCCGGCGATCCTGCCAAAACAGCGGGTTGCGTGATCGGCCCGATGGTCAGCAGCGAGAACGGCGCGCGTCTCAATGCGCTGATCGACGACGCGGTCGGCAAGGGCGCGACCCTGGTGTGCGGCGGTTATGCCGAAGGTGCGGTGATGCCGGCCACGATCCTCGACCACGTGACGCCGGCCATGCGCATCTACGACGAAGAAACCTTCGGCCCGATCACGACCGTGGTGCGGGTGACCGGCGTGGACGACGCAGTGCGCGTGGCCAATGACACTGCCTATGGCCTGTCCGCCGGCGTGTTCGGCCACGACGTCCATCGTGCGCTGATGGTGGCCACCCGCATCGATGCCGGCTGCGTCCACGTCAATGGCGCTACCGTGCAAAACGAGGCGCAGTCGCCGTACGGCGGCATGAAGCAGAGCGGCTACGGCAAGTTCGACGGCCGCGCGGTCATTGATGAATTTACCGATCTCAAGTGGATCACCATCGAGCCGGAAGACCAGCAGTATCCATTCTAAGAACCGTAGCGGAGGAGACCCGTGATGAACAAGAATCGACAGGCCGCAGTGCGGCTGGGCATGGCGGCCGCGATCGGCGCGGCGCTGTGCATCCCTGCAGCGGCCACCGAAGGTGGCGGCAGCATTTACCCCAACGGCGTGGAAAATTTCCTGGTGGGGGCCATGCCGCCGCCGGGCTTTTATCCGCTGGTGTACGCCACCAGCTACCACGCCACCAGGTTGCGCGACGGTGACGGCAACGACATCGCGGCCGCTGTCGGCGGCTTCAAGGCCGACGTGGCCGGCGTGATTCCACGCTTTATCTGGGTGACGGACCAGAAGGTGCTCGGTGGCCAGCTGGCTGTCCATGCCATCGTTCCGCTGCTCAATGTCGATGTGCGTGTAGGGGCCAACCAGAACCGCAATACGGGCATCGGCGACATCAACCTGGCTGCCGCGCTCGGCTATCACGTGTCCCCCGAGCTGCATTACGTGGTAGCGCTGGAAACTAACGCCCCGACCGGACGCTACGAACGCAACGATGTGGCCAGCATCGGCCGCAACTACTGGAATATCGAGCCGCTGCTTGCCGTGTCGTACATCCAGTCGAAAGGAATCAATGCCGACATCAAGCTGATGTACGACTACAACTTCCGCAACCGGGACACCGACTACAAGTCAGGCCAGGAAGTGCATGCCGATTACGCGCTGGGCTGGGGCTTTGGCAATGGCTTTGCTGCCGGCGTCAGCGGTTACCTGTACCGCCAGGTGACGGACGACAAGATCGGGGGACGCGCCGTGGCGGGCGGCAATCGCGGCCGCGCGTTTGCCATCGGCCCGTCGCTGCGGTACCAGAACGACAAGGGCTGGCTGTTTACGGCCAAGTACGAGAAACAGTACGACGTGCGCAACCGCTCGGCTGGCGGCGCATTCTGGATCAAGACCCTGATCCCCCTGTGATGGACGGGGGCGCGATGCCATGACAATGGGCCCGGCAGTTGCCGGGCCCATTGTATTTGCGCTACAACGATTTTATTGCTTGATGCCTTCGGCCTGGATGCGCAGGGTCACCGGCATCTTGAAACCATAGCCCTTGCCGTAGTCAATGCCGAAATCCTCGCGGCTGAAGGTGGCGATCGAATCGGTACCGCACACTTCCTTTTTCAGCATCGGATTGTCGAAGCACTTGTACGACAATACCTTCAGGTTGACCGGTTTCGTCACGCCGTGCAGCGTCAGTTCGCCGATGACTTCGACCGGGACATTGCCCTTGAACTTGAACGACGTGCCCTTGTAGGTGGCGGTCGGGAACTTGGCGGTATCGAAGAACTTGTCGCCTTTCAGTTCAGCGTCCAGCACGCTGTTGCCGATGTCGACCGAGTTGAGGTCAATGGTGACGTCCAGCGTGCCTTTCTTGGCAGCCGTGTCCAGCGTAAAGCTGCCGCTGCTCTTGTTGAACTTGCCGCGCCAGACCGACACGCCGCCGAAGTGGTCGGTCTCGAAGCTGGGATGGGTGTGCGCAGGGTCGAGCTGGTAGGTGGCTTCGGCAGCGCTGGCGCCAAAGGTGACGCCCAGCGACAACAGGGCAGCGATCAGGATGTTACGTTTCATGGTGTTTCTCCAGTTTGAGCCGATCCGCAAAGGACCGGCGTTGTGACAGGGGATGCTTACTTGATGCCGATCCAGGCCGGGGCGACGGTGGTGCCATGGCCGGCGCCGTAACCGAAGTAGATATTCAGGCCGCCAACGGGTTCCAGGTAGCGGGCGTTTTTCAACGGACCGGCATCGACCGGCAGGAAGCCGATGCTGTCGATCAGCACGCGCGCCGTTTGACGGGCTTGCTCGCTGTCGGTGGCGTAGTACACCGGCACCTGGGCGCCGGCCAGGGTCGGGCCTTCGGCCAGCACCTGGGCGAACACGGTGTTGAAGGCCTTGACCACGTTGGCGCCGGGAACCGCTGCGGCGATCTCTTCGGCCGCCGAGGTGCTGTGGCCGATGGTCAGGCCCATGTAGTCGGCGGTCAGCGGGTTGGTGATGTCGATCACCACGCGGCCGGCCAGGTCGCCCAGCGACTGCAGTGCTGGCACCGCGTCGGCATAACCGGTGGCAACGATGACCACGTTCGAGTCGCCCAGCGCGTCGGCGGCAGCTGCGGCCTTCACACCGGTAAATTCAGCTGCCAGGGCGGCAGCCTTGGCGGCGTCGCGCGCTGTCACGGTAATTTGATGACCGGCCTTGGCCAGTTGTTGGACCAGACCACGTCCCATGTGGCCTGCGCCGATGATGGTGATATTCATGCTGTTGCTCCTTGTAAGGTGACTGCAAGTGTGCAGCCGATAGAGAGACTTTACCTGTTGCTCGATAAGAGATAAATATGGTTTAGAATGATTGTTTGTTCCGATATTTGAGACAATGGATAAATTCCAGGAAATGAAGGTCTTTGTTGCCGTGGTTGACAATGGCAGCTTCGTCCGCGCCGCCGACGCGCTCGATACGTCGAAGGCCGCAGTCTCGCGCCTGCTGGCCGACCTCGAGCGGCGGCTGGCCGTCCGCCTGCTCAACCGCACCACCCGCACGCTGTCGCTGACCGACGACGGCAAGATCTTTTACGCGCGGTGTACCGAGTTGCTCAATGCCCTCGAGGAAGCCGAATCCGAGCTCAATACCCGCACCGGCGAGGCGGCAGGACACTTGCGCGTGACTGCGCCCGTCACGTTCGGCAATAACCTGCTGGCGCCGCTCTGGGGCGACTTCCTGGCGCTGCACCCCAAGGTGTCGCTCGACGTCTCGCTGTCGGATCGCACTGCCGATCTGGTGGAGGAGGGGCTCGATCTGGCGGTGCGGATAGCGCGCGCGCCGCACCCGGTGTTCATTGCCCGCAGGCTAGCCACCACCAGGATGATCGTGTGTGCGTCACCGGAGTACCTGGCGCGGCACGGCACGCCGGCGGTGCCCCAGGATATCGGGCAGCACGAGGTCGTGGCGTACAGCTATTGGTCGTCGCGTAACGAGTGGGAATTGACAGGAGCGGACGGCGCGGTGCAGACGGTCAAAACGCGTCCGCGCATGCACGCCAACAGCGGCGACACCTGCGTCGCTGCGGCGCTCAAGCACCACGGCATCGTGATGCAGCCCGACTTCCTGTTGTATGAACCGCTGCGCTCGGGCGCGCTGGTGCGGCTGCTGCCGGAGTACGAAGCGGTGGAGTTGGGGATCTATGCGGTGTATGCGTCGCGCCGGCAGCTGCCGTTGAAGTTGCGGTATCTGATCGATTTCCTGGTCGAGTCGTTCCAGGCGCCGGTCTGGAATGACTATTAATTGGTCTACGCGCCACAGACGAATAGCTACTGTGTCTGTTGCCCGCCTTGGCAAACAGACGCGAGTCTGCGATAGTTTCCTACCGCGTGACGTTGCGCTTCTGCCGTTAAATTTCCCCGACCATGATTAAGACACTCTCTGAGCTGTTGCAAGCCCTTCGAACCACTGAAGCCCAGATTCTCGCGGCGCAGGATATCAAGCACGGTCCGACAATCGGTGATATGTACGAAGGATTGACACGCGATATTTTGACCCGCGCAATCCCGCCAGAATTAGGGCTACAGGTCGTAGCGGGCTTTATTGAAGGGCTGGATGGCAATAAAAGTAATCAGGCCGACGTGTTGCTGGTTCGTGGTGCCGGCAGGGAAATTCCTTACACTGGAAAATATATCTGGCCGATCCAAGACGTGCTTGCAATTTTCGAAGTGAAAAAAACTTTGTATGGCGAAGATTTGAAAGACTCTTTCGCAAAGATGCACAAAGTAATGGATCTCCATCGAGAGTTCGCTGCTTCAGGCGGTTATGCTGGCAAAGCGATTAACTTCGCTCATAAAAACTTTGCGATGCTGACCGGGTTTCATCCGCGCGTCGACGACGTCGACCACCTGCCAATGCCGCTACCGTTGATACATCATTGGCTGGAGCTCGAGCAGCTTGCACCGGTGCGCATTGTTCTCGGCTATGAGGGTTATGTCAACGAAAAAGGATTGCGATCAGGTATCGGTGAGCTGATGGACAAGCAAGGCGATGGCATTGATCGAGGGTTTCTTTTCTATCCGACACTAATCATTTGTCGCGAATTCTCGGTTGTAAAGAGCAACGGCCTTCCTTACTACTATCCGCTTGATCACCATACTTCGTGGTGGCATACGATGATGTCTAACGCGGAAAATCCGACCAAGATATTGCTTGAGCAGATCTGGACAAAAATTAACGTGGAAATGGAAATCAGTTTGCCGATGGATGACACCCTTCAGCAGGAGATATTTTCCCCATTCTTGAGGCAAAAGTTTGTGCAGCGTGAGTTAGATGGGGTGATGCGATCTGGTTTTGCAGAGGATCGTTTCGATCATCTGCCATCAAACGCACCACACACACCTTCCGAGTGGGTCCCGCACGACGCAGAGATCGTCGAGTCCGTAATCTTGATGAGGGCGTCGGCCAGTGGTTCGGTGTCGATCGACGACCAGGGACTGCAGAGTTTTGCTCGCAAAGAAGGAACCAGCGCGGAGGATGCTGTGCGCGAAATGGTGCGCAAGCGCATCTTGGGGTGGACAGATGCAAGCGAGCGCGTGGCTCGACCTATTGCGACTTCCTACGCGACAGTTTTCACTCCGACTGGGAAAACTGTCGTGTCGGAGCAGTCTTCGCTACTGAGCTTGTGGGCACTGGAGCAAATTCCTTCCCGCGGTCCAAATAAGGAGTAGCTTGCGAGGCGCGCGGGATTCGAAAGCACTGCCTCTTAAATCACACGAGAGCGAGAACGTCGCTTACCGCTTTGCGCGGTTTTTTCGGCCAGTTGGACGGGCCGGCGTAACCGACCGTGACCATCATCACCGGCACTTCGTTGGCCTGCAGTCCGAATGCATCGGCCACGCCAGCCTGGTCGAAGCCGATCATCGGGCAGCTGACCAGGCCCTTGCCTTGCGCCGCCAGCATCAGGGTCATCGCCGCCAGCGAACCGGAGCGGATGGCCTCGTCGCGCTGGAAGCCTGGATTGGTGCCGTACATGTTCTGCACCGCGCCCACCCAGCCGTTGTAGATGGCCTCATCGATGATGCCGGCGTCAAGGGTAGGCTTGAGCGCAGCCTCGATTGTCAGGTGCGGTTCGAGCGTGCCGCAGATGATGAAGGTGACAGCCGCTTCGACCACTTTTGGCTGACCGAAGGCCAGCGGCAGCAGGCGTGCCTTGGCTTCGGCGCTGCGCACGGCGATGAATTTCCAGTTCTGCAAATTGAAGGCGGACGGCGCTTGCGTGGCCAGTTCGACCAGTTCGGAAATTTCGGCTTCCGACAGCGTGCGGGTGGAATCGTAGCTGCTGGCCGAGGTGCGGGCGTGGATCAGTTCTGCAATGTTCATAGGGTGTCTACCGTGGTGGGATGAGGAAGGACGCCAGCTTAATGGCGCGCGCGCCGCGAATAAACACGCTCGCGCTCGCCATAGCGTCCACTTTTTCTCTACAGTCGCAGTTACTTCCGATCGAGGAATGCGTCGAGATCGGCCGTGAACTTGTGCGGGTTCTTGAAGGCGAGGAAGTGATCGCCCTGCTCCTCGGCGCTGTACACGTGCAGTTCGCTGCCGGGAATGACCGAGTGGATCCAGCGCTGGCCGCTCAGCGAATCGCTGTACACGCCGGTGAAGATGGCGGTGGGCACGTCGATGCGCTTGCTGATCACGTCGCGCCAGTCGTTGGTCACGTGGTCGAACATCACGCGCTTGAGATCGGTGATGTCGTTCTTGACGACCGCCTGCGCAAACGTTTCGGAGTTCTGGTAGTACGGCGAATCCATCAGCATGGCGCGCTGGAACGCCTGGCTGTTGACGATCATGGTGTTGGGCGCCTTGCCCGAGGTGAAGGAATCGATCATGCGCTCGGCGTCGCTGGTGATGGCGCCGGCGTCCTGGCGTTCCTTTTCGGTCCAGTCGGCGTGGCTGTAGATCGATGGCGGTTCATCGATGAATACCACCTTGTTGATGCTTTTGGTGCCATAGGTATCGATGTAGCTCCACAGCACCGACGCCCCCATCGACCAACCGCAATAGTCGGCTTTCTTCAGGCCCAGGTGGTCGTTCAGTTCTTTCAGGTCTGCCGCGAAGCGCGAGATGCGCGAGCCGTAATCGACGTGCTGCGACAAACCCTGGTTGCGCGGGTCGAGCACGATCACGCGGTACTTTTTGCTGAGCAGGTACATCACGTTCAGGTATTCGGCGCCATTGGCGGACCAGCCCGGAATGAAGACCAGCGGTTTGCCTTTACCCGCTTCCCAGTAAGCCAGCTTGACGCCGTCGCTGGTGGTGAAATGGTTGATCTGTAAATCCCTGAAGTCCGATAGCTTCGATGGCAGGCCCGCGAGCTGGTTCGGGAATGCGATGTCCTTGCCCACGACGGCAATGGCGGGTGCGGCGCTGGCAGCAGCGGTCAGGAGCGACAGGGCCAGCCCGGCGGCGGTAGAGCGGAAGCGCATGGTAGATAGCCTTTCAATGAATAATGCCGCTACTGTGGACTATAAACATGCGGGAATAAATATCGAATAAAATTAGTCACTTGAAATAGAGCATTTTTAATCGTGTTGATACTGGGACTGCCTGCATGGACCGACTACTGAGCATGACCGTGTTTGCCAAGTCCGTCGAACTGGGCTCCTTCTCTGCTGCTGCCGAAGTGTTGCGCATGTCGCCGCAACTGGTCGGCAAGCATGTACACATGCTCGAGCAACAGCTGGGAGTGCGCCTGCTCAACCGCACCACGCGGCGCCAGCACCTGACCGAGATTGGCACCAGCTATTACGAAAAGGTCAAGCTGATTCTGGCGGAGGTGGCCTCGGCCGAAGGGCTGGCCGCCGACAGCCGTGCCCGTCCCAGTGGCCGGCTGCGCGTCAATGCGCCGGTGACCTTCGGCATCCATGCGCTGATGCCGCGGCTGACCGAATACATGGCGGCGTATCCGGAGGTGCAGGTGGAAGTGTCGCTGGCGAACCGCTATGTCGATGCGCTGGAGGAGGGGGCGGACGCCGTGTTCCGCGTGGGCGAGCTGTCCGACAGCAGCCGCATCGCGCGCCGCCTGGCGCCGTACCGGCTGATTCTGTGCGCTGCGCCCGCATACCTGGCCGCCCATCCGCCGATCACGGCGCCGATCGACCTGGCCAGCCACGAGTGTCTGGGCTTTGCCTACACCGAATTGCGCACCCACTGGCGCTTCGACGGTCCGGGCGGGCTTGTAACGGTCCCGGTGTCGGGGCGGCTGATGGTCGATAGTGGCGAGGCCCTGCTGATGGCGGCGCGCGCCGGCATGGGCGTGATGCTGCAACCGGCAGAACTGGTGGAACCCGAGTTAACGGCCGGACGGCTGGTGCAGGTGTTGCCCAGGTATCGCGCACCGGACCGTCCCTTGCATTTGCTGTTCGCACCGGACCGTCAGATGACGCCCAAGCTGCGCAGCTTTATCGAGTTCGCCGTGGCGGCGTTTGGTGCGGCACGCGATTAAGCTGCGCCCGTTAGCCGCCTGCGGCGGGCTGTTGTGCCCGGGCGATCTGCAGGTTCTTGAAATACGCAACGGTACCCGATTCGATCCAGAAACCGACGCCGCCGCGTGCCTGTGCGCCGCGTTTCAGGTCGGTCACGATCAGCGTGGGCTGCGAAGCGCGATTGACGTACAGCCGGGCAGCGCTGCCGCGCACGTCGATTTTCACATGGATCCAGGTCTGCATGGCGACATCGACGTACGACTCGTAAGTCTCGGGCGCTTCGCGCCGCAACCGCGCGAAATCATGGTCGGGGTACGAGAAATACTGCGCCGTGTGGTTGCGCCGGACCTGGTCGTCCACCCGGCTGTTGACGGGCCGTAAGTAGAGTCCCTCGAACTGCAACTGCGCATCGATCCGGAAGCCGACACCGATGAAACCGCGCGCATAGGCAGGCGCGCCCGGCGCCAGCGTGCTCAAAAGGTCGAGTTCGATCGTGCCGTCGCCGAAATCGCAGGGCAGCCAGGCCAGCATGGCGCGGTCGGTGAGGGTTTCAGTCGCCGGGTCCTGGAACGACGACGGCGGCATGTCCATTTTCAGCACCGGCTCGCCCAGATAGTCGGTGTTGACCAGTGATACGCCGGCCAGTTTGAAGTGCGCGCTGTCTGCCGTTCCGGCGCACGTGGCGGCGCCAGCGTTGGTGGTGAGTGCGGCTGCCAGACCGAGCGCGATCAGGGGCGCATGCTTGCCGTGGCCAGCCATTCCGAATACTCGTCGCATTGTGGCTTTCCGAATGTTGTACATGGTCGGTACTGTGGGCTCTGTATGGCACGGTATCAATACCTGAACACGCTGGACACTTGAAACCCGGTATTTCCAATCCCCTGTTGGCAGATGGCCACCGGTCACGCGCCCAGCGCCTCGGCCAGGAAATCGACAAACGTGCGCACCTTGGCCGACAAGTGCTTGCGGCTCGGGTACACCGCGTACACGCCCAGTTCGGCGGACTGCCAGCCGGGCAGCAGCTGCACCAGGCGCCCGGCAGCGAGGTCGTCGCCGACAATGAAGTGCGGCTGGAACAGGATGCCGGCGCCGCTCAGGCCCGCCAGCCGGATGATGTCGCCGTTGTCGGCGCGGATCGGCCCGGAAATTGGCACGACCAGCGGGCCGTCCGGCGTCTCGAAACGCCAGTCGGCGCCGCTGCCGGTGAGGCTGTAGCCCAAGCAGGCGTGGCCGCCCAGTTCTTCGGGTGTGCGCGGGGCCCCGTGCCGCGCCACATAGTCCGGGCTGGCGCACACGATGCTGCGCACGCCACCGATCTTGCGCGCGATCAGGTCCGACTGTGGCAGCGCGCCGATGCGCACGGCCAGGTCGAACCCGTCCTCGATCAGATCCACCTTGCGGTCGCTCAGGGCAATGTCGAGCTGCACCTGCGGATAGGCCTGCGTATAGGCGCCGATGATGGTGGCCAGCCGGTGCTGGCCGTACGACAGCGGAATCGTTACGCGCAATACGCCCTGCGGCGTGCGTGTCATGTGTCCGGCGATCTGTTCGGCATCTTCCACGTCCTGCAGGATTTCGGTGCTGCGGTCGTAAAACGCGCGCCCCGTTTCGGTCAGGCTCAGGCGCCGGGTGGTGCGGTTCATCAGCCGTGTACCCAAGTGCTCTTCCAGTTTCTGGATCTGCTTGGACACCATCGCCCGCGAAATTTCCAGCTTGTCGGCGGCGGCCGCAAAGCTGCCGCCGTCCACCACCGCTACATACATCCGCATCGAATAAAACAGGTCCATGGCATCTCATTGTCAATTTAAAGGAAATAGTCTAGTCACTATCGACCTATTTATCAACTCGCTTGGCGGGGCTAAGATGGCGGCATCCCATCAATCGAGGTGCACCATGTCTCCGCTCCCTACCATTTTCGTTTCCCACGGCTCGCCTATGCTGGCGTTGCAGGACAGCCCGGCTCGCCGCTTCCTGCAAGGGCTGGGCGCCAGTCTGCCGCGTCCGAAAGCCATCGTGGTGTTTTCCGCACACTGGGAAACTGCCGGTGCGCCGGCGGTATCGCTGGCCACGCAGCCTGCCACCATCCATGATTTCGGCGGCTTCCCGCAGGCGCTGTTTGACATCCAGTATCTGCCAGCCGGCGCGCCAGACGTGGCGGAGCAGGCGGCGGCGCTGTTCGAGGCAGCGGGTATCCCGGTCGGCCGCCACCCGACGCGTGGCCTGGATCACGGTACCTGGGTGCCGCTGCGCCTGATGTATGCGGAGGCGGACATCCCGGTGCTGCAGATTTCCATCGTCCGCGGTGCCGGTCCGGCCGCCCACCAGGCACTGGGCCGCGCGCTGGCGCAACTGCGCCACGAGGGCGTGCTGGTAATCGGTTCCGGTTCGCTGACCCACAACCTGTACGAATTCCGTGGCCAGGCCGTCGATGCACCGGCACCGCAGTGGGTGACCGGATTCGAACAGTGGATGCGCGACCGCCTCGCCGCCAGCGACACCGAGGCATTGCTGGACTACCGCAACCTGGCGCCATTTGCCGCCCAGAACCACCCGACCGAGGAGCACTTGCTGCCGCTGTACGTGGCGATGGGCGCGGCCGGACCGGGCGCCACGGCGCAGCTGCTGCATTCGAGTTTTGAACACGGCGTACTGGCGATGGACGCCTACGCCTTTAACTGAAAGAGGACTGCCATGACCAACGCACTGCACACCACTCACATCGAACCGGTTTCCGGCCTGACTTACCGATTGCGTCCCGCCGAGGGCGAGGCCAGCAAGGCGCCCTGCCTGATCCTGCTGCATGGCGTGGGCGCCAACGAGCTGGGATTTATCGAACTGGCCCAGCAGATGGACCCGCGCCTGAACGTGGTGCTGGCGCGCGGACCGCTGGAATTGGGGCCGATGCAGTTCGGCTGGTTCCAGGTGCAGTTCACGCAGAACGGCCCGGCCATCAATCCGGTACAAGCCAACGCGTCGCGCGAGAAACTGATCGCGTTCATCGCCCAGCTGCCGCAATTGCACGGCGTCGATCCGGCCCGGGTGTGGATCGCCGGCTTCAGCCAGGGCGGCATCATGAGCGCCAGCGTGGGCCTGACGGCGCCGGAGCAGGTGACGGGCTTCGGCATCCTGAGCGGGCGCATCCTGCCCGAAGTGCTGCCGCTGGTGCAGCCGGGACCGGCGTTGCAACAAGTGCGGGCGTTTATCAGCCACGGCGTGCAGGACGACAAGCTGGGCATTCACTTCGGCCGCAATGCCAGCCAGGTGCTGGAAAGCTTCCAGGTGCCGCTGACCTACCATGAGTACCAGGCCGGCCACACGCTCAACATGGCGATGGTGAATGACTTCAAGCAGTGGCTGGCGCCGCAGATCTGACGTTTTTTCAACCGATTCGATATTGTTTACTTGAAAGTCTTTGTCTAGGCAAGTATTATTCGCCTTCTTTCTGGAGGCGCTATGCAGCAGTCGGCCGATAGCAGTATCGACTATTTGATCAGTGGTGGTTTGGGTCACATGGTCAGCTCTTTGCGCAATGCGATCTTTGCTGCGCTTGAGAACGAGCTGGCACCGCTGGAACTGACCTCTGCCCAGTTCGTGGTGGTGATTGCGGCCATGCGGGGCCGCGCGCGCACGGTCAACGAGTTTTGCGTTTTCGCCGGGGTTGATGCGGGTTCAATGTCCCGTTTGCTCGATCGCCTTGAAACCAAAGGCATCGTCCGGCGTGTCCGTGACTACACGGACCGCCGGCAGGTGCACATCGAGCTGACCGACAAGGGGCAGCAGTTGTCGCCGCAGATCATGCCCGTCATTGCCAAAGTCTACGCGCAATTTCTCGACGGTTTTTCAGACGATGAGGCGGTGCTGTTGCAATCGCTGTTACAGCGATTACTCGACAATGGAGTAGCACGCTGATATTTTTTTGCCGATATACTTGTCTAAGCAAAGAGTTATTAATATGAAACTTATATACCGATGCGGTGTACCGTCGCTCGTCCTGTTGCTGGCAGGCGGTTGCGCTGCACCCGACATGGGACCGCGTGCCGCACTGCGCGGCGCCGAGACGCTCACGGCCGACACCAGCGTCGGCAACGTTGCGCTGTCACCGGCCGCCTGGCCCGCCGAGCTGTGGTGGGAGCGGTATCGCGACCCGCAATTGAACGCGTTGATGGCGGAGGCGCTCGCGCTCAGCCCTACGCTGAAAATGGCGCAGGCGCGCGTGCGCCAGGCCGACGCCATCGTCGGCCGCGCCACGGCCGCAGATTCGCCGCAGGTGGGACTGGCCGATAAAACCGTGCGCCAGCGGTTCAGTGCCCACGGCACCACGCCGCCGCCAGTTGCGGGCCAGTGGCGATGGGTCAATGAGGCAACGCTGAACGGCGCGTACGAGTTCGATTTCTGGGGCAAGAACCAGTCGGCGGTGCAAGCGGCCGTAGGCCTGGCGCGGGCGGCGGAAGTCGATGTCTACGCCTCGCGTCTGGTGCTGGTGACCAGCATCTTGCGCAGCTATGCACGCCTGCAACAGGCCTATCTGCAACGCGATATTGCCTCCGCCACCCTGGCCCAGCGAGAGCAAATGCTGGAACTGACCGGGCAACGGGTGCGTGCGCGGATCGACTCGACCATCGACCTGAAGCAGGCACAGGCGCTGATCCCGCCGGTCAAGGTGCAAGTGGCGCAGCTCGACGAGGCGATCGAACTGGGCAAGGCCGAACTGGGTGCGCTATCGGGACAAGGTCCGGATCGCGGCCTGGCATTGCAGAGACCGGCGCTACACGAAACGCGTGCGACCCTGCTGCCGAGTGCATTGCCGGCCGAGCTGATCGGCCGTCGTCCCGACGTGGTGGCCCAGCGCTGGCGGGTGGAAGCGGCCGGGCAGGAGATCGCCAATGCCAAGGCACAGTTTTATCCGAACGTCAGCCTGACGGCGTTTATCGGCGTGCAGAGCCTGGGGTTTGCCAACTTCAGGGAAGCGTCGAGCCGCATCGGCGGTATCGGGCCGGCCATCAGTCTGCCGATTTTCGATGGTGGCCGCCTGGAGAGCAACCTGGCCGGCAGGAATGCCGAGTACGACTATGTCGTCGAACAGTACAACGCCACCGTGATCGATGCCGTACGCGACGTGGTGAGCCAACTGGTGTCGCTGCGTGGTATCGAGGACCAGCGGGCCATGCAGCGTGAGGCCGTCGCGACCGCCGATGACGCCTATGCGCTGGCGCAGCAACGCTATCGCAGTGGCGTGGGCAATTATCTGCAGGTGCTGTCCGCCGAGCTGCAAAAGCTGGCCGCCGCGCGCAAGCAAGCCGACCTCGACATGCGTGCCATTGAACTGGACATCGCCCTCGCGCGCGCGCTCGGCGGTGGTTACGCGCCGCAGGGCTGACGCCTATCCCGAATGACTTGAGAGAGAATCCGTATGACCGCACACGCCAACCCGGCCACCACCGCCGCCGCCGCCGATAAGCGCCGGCGCACCCTGTTGACCGCCGCCCTGATCGCGGCACTGGCCGCCGCCGGCGGTTACGCGTTCTATTGGTCGCAAGGCAGGCAACTGCAGGAGACGACTGAAGATGCTTACGTGGAGGGCAATATCGTCCAGGTCACCTCGCAGGTGGCCGGCACGGTGCTGGCGATCGGCGCCGACAACACCGATCGCGTGACGGCCGGCCAGCCGCTGGTTAAACTCAATCCGCTCGACGCGCAACTTGCGCTCGAACGCAGCGAGGCGATGCTGGGCAAGACCGTGCGCCAGGTGCGCAGCCAGGTTGCGGTGGCGTCGCAGATGCGCGCCAATGTCGAGCTGCGCAGCGCCGAACTGCGGCGCGTGCAAGCGGACGTCGACCGCCGCAGCGAACTGGTGCATTCGGGCGCGGTATCGGGCGAAGACCTGGAGCATGCGCTGGAAGCGGTACGCACGGCATCGGCGGCGCTGAAGTCGGCGCAACAGCAGTACGCGGCCAATCAGGCTTACGTGGACGGCACCACCGTGGCGACGCATCCCGATGTCCTGAACGCTGCCGCCCAGGTCAAGGATGCGTACATTGCGGCGGCGCGCGCCGTGGTGCCGGCACCGGTAGCCGGCATCGTCGCACGCCGCAACGTGCAGGTGGGACAGCGGGTGGCGGCGGGCGCGGCGATGATGTCGATCATCCCGCTCGACAGCTTGTGGGTGACCGCGAATTTCAAGGAGTCGCAGCTGCGCCATATCCATGCCGGCCAGCCGGTGCTGCTCACGGCAGACGCGTATGGCCGCCAGATCGTCTACCGCGGCAAAGTGATCGCACAGGAAGCGGGTACCGGCAGTGCGTTCTCGCTGCTGCCGGCGCAAAACGCCACCGGCAACTGGATCAAGGTGGTGCAGCGCCTCCCGGTGCGCATTGCGCTGGACCCCGCCGAGGTGCGCACCAATCCGCTGCAACTGGGCTTGTCGATGCGCGTCAGCGTCGATACCAGCGTGCGCGACGGCACGCCGTTCGCGGCAGCCGTCCATGCGACGCATGCCTATGAGACCGACGTCTTCGCGCACGAAGGTCAAAACGCGGCGGCGCTGGTCACGCAGATCATCGCCAGGAACATGGGCAGCCCCGCCAGAGCCGGCGCCAACTAGGAGCGCGCCGATGCCGACCACGCCCACCATGCCGCGCCATCCGCAACTGCTGCTCTTCACCATTTTTACGCTCACGTGTATCGAGTATCTGCAAAGCGGGATGATTGCTTTTGGCGCCGGCCCGATCATGGGAGAAATCGGCGCGGCGCCCGAGGAATTCAGCCTGATCAGTGCGGCCTACGCCTGCGTGGCCATCGCTGCCATTGCCAAACAGCGCTGGTTCGCCGAGCGCCTGGGCTGGCGCCGCTTTGTGCTGCTGTCGCTGGCATTCTTCATGGTCGGGGCGGCCCTGTGCGCGCGGTCGTCGACCTATCTCGAGTTCATGGCCGGCAGGATCTGCATGGCGGTGGGCGGCGGCACCTTGATGACGTCGGCGCGGGTGCTGGTCAATCTGTTTCCACCGAGCCCGTCACGCTTCCACGGCATCCGGTATTTCGCCACCGCGCTGGCGGTGGGCAGTGCTACCGCACCGATGCTGTCGTCGACCGCCATTTCGCATGACAGTTGGCGCTGGATTTTCGGCATACTGATCGTGCTGGCCGCCGTGGCCGGCGTGCTGGCCATGGCCTGCCTGCCGGTGGAGACGCCCGCGCGCGAGCTGCATACCGAGTCGCATCCGGTGTTGCTGATGGTGCTGATCGCCGCCAGCTTCCTGGTGCTGTACACGCTGCAGCGGTCTTATTACGATTTTTATGGCGACTTCGCCCTGTTGGCCACCGCCGGCGTGCTCGGAGTGATGGCGCTCGCGTATTTCGTGCACGCCATGCATGCGCACCGGCGCACCCTGCTTGATATCCGCAGTCTGCACAGCAAGCGCTACTGGAGCGGGGTGGCGCTGTTTACGGGATGCTATGCGCTGATGGCGGCCACCAACTACATGCTGCCTGCGCTGTTGCAGCGCGGCCTCGGGTTCGCGTGGGAGGTGATCGGCCAGGTGCAGACGTCCGGTCTTGCCGCCACGGTACTGACCTGGCTGGTGATGGCGTTCATTTTGCCCAAGAAGCCGGCAGCCAAAAAATACTACCTGATCGGCTTTGGCGCCCTGGCGCTGTTTGGCTGGCGCATCGCCAGCTTCAGTCCCGGCGTCAATTTGTGGTCCGACTTCGTCCCGGCCCTGGCGTTATACGGCATGTTCGTGATGCTGGTGCTGGCCACCACCGCGATGCATACGTTTCGCGAGGTCCAGCATAACGAGACGGTGTTCTCGCATGCCCAGCAGGTGAAAAACATGCTGGCCCAGTTCGGCGGCAGCCTTGGCATTTCGCTGGCGACGCTGACCTTGCAGAACCGCACCGCGATGCATTATTCGGCGCTCAATCCGCACTTCGCTGCCGGCGACCCGGCCTACGAGCAGGCGCTGCACCAGTTGGGCGATGCATACGCGCTGGCAGGGGCGGCCCAGCCCGGAGCGCTGGCAACGGCGGGACTGGCGCAAGCGCTGGTGCAGCAGGCGACGCTGCTGGCCACCCTGGACTATTTCTGGATCGTGGCCGGTATCGGCGTGGTCGGGGCTGTGGTCATGCTGGTGCAGCGCGTGCTGAAATAGCGTGTAGCCGGTCCTCGCCCTTGGCGAGCCCGGCGGACAAATCTGCCCACCGCTGCAAGTGTCAATGCGGCATTTACAGCGGATGAAACCGCTGTCTATAATCCTGCTGCGACCAGTGGTTGCTGAAAGTGCGATCCATGCGAGCGCCTTTGACTCCTGATACCTCGGCCCGGACGCACCATGACCAGCAGACCATCCCCCGAACAACGACGCGAGCTTGGTACTTTTCTCAGCAGCCGGCGTGCCCGTCTCCAGCCCGACGAATACGGTTTGCCGAAAGGCCCGCGCCGTACCCCCGGGCTGCGCCGCGAAGAAGTGGCCGTGCTGGCCGGCGTGAGCGTCAGCTGGTATACCTGGCTCGAGCAGGGGCGTGAGATCCAGCCGTCCGTCGATGCACTGCGCCGTATTTCCAAGGTGCTCAAGCTCGACCCGGTGGAATCGAACCATTTGTTTGCGCTGTCGTCGCGCGAGGCGCCATCGCGGGCCACCGGCGGGGCGCTGAGCGACGGCCTGGAGTTGCTGGTGCACGCCATCCCCGTGCCAGCGTATGTGCGCAATACCCGGCTCGATATTCTGGCCTGGAATGATCCGATCGCCGACCTGTTCGTCGACTACGCGATGCTGCAGCCGCACGAGCGCAATACGCTGCGCCTGCTGTTTTTATATCCGCCGTATCGCACCCAGATCCTCGACTGGGAACAAATGACGCGGGGGATGATTTCGGCTTTTCGCGCCTCGCGCGCCCAGGCGCAGGACAAGGCGCCGTTCGACACTCTGATTACCGAGCTCAATGGGTTGAGTCCCGAGTTTCGCGCGTGGTGGCAGGACACCAATGTGGCCGGTTTCGACGAGGGTGCCAAGCAGATGCGGCTGCCTTCCGGCGAAGTTACCGCCTTTACGTACGTGGCATTAACCCCCGCCGGCAGGCCGGACCTGTCGCTGGTAACGTACATACCCACCCCGCCATCATCCGCTTAAAGGGAACCCGGCGTGCCCATGACTGCCAGTCATAGGATAACAACACGCCTTCTTCAGTTTGCAATGATTGCCTACAGTGATGTCACAGCAGGGCTTGAACCCTGCGCTTTCATCCTACGGAGGTAACCCATGTCGCAAACTGATCCTCAACCCGCAGCCTACGCCGTATCCCGCAACCCTGCTACTGGCGAACTGATCGCCACGTATCCGTTCCAGACGCCCGTCGAGGTCGAAGACCTGCTCACCACCAACGCCGCTGCCGCCAGCATGTGGCGCGCCACGCCGATGGCCGCGCGCGTGGCGACCTATCGCCGCCTGAGCAATGTCCTGCGCGAAAACACCGACCGCCTGGCCGCCATGATCACCGCTGAAATGGGCAAGACCATCGGTGCTGCCCGTGCGGAAGTGGAAAAGTGCGCCGCCACCATCGACTGGATCGCCGACCACGGCCCGGCAATTCTTGCCGATGAACCGGTGGCAGTGGACGGCGACGACCAGGTGCATGTGTCATATCTGCCGCTGGGCAGCATCCTGGCGGTCATGCCCTGGAATTTTCCGTTGTGGCAGGTGATCCGTGCCTCTGGCCCGATCATGTTGTCTGGTAACGGCTTGATACTCAAGCACGCACCGAATGTCATGGGCTCGGCCTATGCGCTGCAACAGATGCACGAACTAGCCGGCTTCCCGCCGGGCCTGTTCTGCAACCTCAATGCCGACAACGACACCGTGGCCCACGTCATTGACGACCCGCGCGTTGCCGCCGTCACGCTGACCGGCAGTGTCCGGGCCGGGGCTGCCATCGCGGCGCGGGCTGGCAAGGCGCTTAAAAAAAGCTTGCTCGAACTCGGTGGTGTCGATGCCTTTATCGTGCTGGCGGATGCCAACATTGATCTGGCCGTGAAGGCGGGCATCGAGGCACGCTTCCAGAATGCCGGGCAGGTGTGCCTGGCAGCCAAACGCTTCATCCTGGAAAAATCCATCGCTGCCGAGTTCACCCGCAAATTCGTGGCGGCCGCCAGCCGCTTGCAGACCGGCAATCCGCTTGAAGCCGCGACCACCATCGGCCCGATGGCGCGCCGCGACCTGCGTGACGAACTGCACGGCCAGGTCCGGCGATCGCTTGCTGCCGGCGCCACGCTGCTGCTGGGGGGCCATCCGATCGCAGGCCCCGGAAACTTTTATGCGCCGACCGTGCTGGCCGACGTCAAGCCGGGCATGGCGTCATTTGACGAAGAAACTTTCGGCCCGGTGGCCTCGATCGTGGTCGCAGAAGACGCCGAGCACGCCATCGAACTGGCCAATACCAGCGAATACGGGCTGGGCGGCAGCCTGTGGACCAGCGATGTGGCGCGCGCCCAGCGCGTGGCGCGGCGCCTCGAAACCGGCGGCGTGTTCATCAACGGCTATCCCGCCTCGAATGCCCGCATACCAGTGGGCGGCGTCAAGAAAAGCGGTTATGGCCGCGAGCTGTCGCACTTCGGCCTGCGCGAATTCACCAATGCCCAGGCGGTGTGGGCAAAAACCGTCAACTAATTCCCAATTTAAATTTTTAACTTTCAGGAGTACACCATGAACACCATCATCCGCACCGCTTCCGCGCTGGCACTCGCCCTGGCGGCCACCACCAGCGCAATGGCCGCGCCCGTCAAAAACATCGTCCTGGTCCACGGCTTTTTTGCCGATGGTTCGGGCTGGAAAGGTGTCGCGGACATCTTGCAACGCGATGGCTACCAGATCGCCGTCGTCCAGCAACCGGAAACCTCGTTCGAGGAAGACGTCAAGGTCACCAACCGCGCCATCGAGACGGCGAATGGCAACAGCATCCTGGTGGGCCACAGCTACGGCGGCATGGTCATCACCGAAGCGGGTGTCAATCCCAAGGTGGCCGGCCTGGTCTATGTTTCGGCGTTCGAGCCGGAAGCGGGAGAGAGCCTGCTCACGCTGGTGAAAAAGATGCCACCGGCCGGCGACTCGATCAAGGCCACGGCCGACGGCTACCTGTACGTGGACCCGGCCCGGTTCCATGCCGACTTTGCTGCCGACGTGCCGGCTTCGGATGCTCGGTTCATGGCCCTGTCGCAAGTGATGCCGACCGTGAAAACTGCCGGCACTGCGGTCACGCACGCGGCATGGAAAAGCAAGCCCAGCTGGGCGGTGATCACTACGGCCGACCGTACCGTCAATCCCGAGTTGCAACGCTACATGGCAGCGCGTGCCGGCAGCAAAGTCGTTGACCTCAACGGTAGCCATGCGGCCTTCATTGCGTACCCGGAACAGGTGGCCAAGGTGATCGAGCAAGCTGCGCAGCAGGCTGGCAAGTGACCGGTTGCCGCCTGCTGTACGCCGGCACAGACCGCGTCACATAGAGACGACCGGCGCTGCGCGCAGGTAATCGCCGCGCACCGCCGCGCTCAGCATGAATGCAGCCAGATCGGCGCGCGACAGGTATCCGGTCACCCCTGGTCGCAAGGCAGTACCGGCGCGGTAGTTGCCAGCAGCTTTGCCATTGGTCAGTGCCGGCGGGCGCACCAAAGTCCAGTCGGCGGCGCTGGTCCGGACCAATGCTTCCATAATGTCCTTGTCATGCATCTTGGCGGCAATCATGGTGCGCACGAATCGGATGAACCAGGAAGCTTTGCGGGTTTCCGATGCGCCATAGGCGCTCAGCGCGATCAGGCGGTGCACGCCGCAGTGTTCCATGGCCGGCAGGATGCTGCGTATGCCTTCGCTGCACACGGTCGCCGCGCCGCCCTTGCGCGCACCGAGCACGCTGATCACGGCGTCCGCACCCTGCACCACGGACTGTACCGCAGCTGCATCGTCCAGCGCGCCCACCACGCGCCGCAAGCCGGCGTGCTCGACCGGCAAGCTGTCCGCGCTGCGCAGCAGGACCGTGAGCGTGTGTCCCGTGTCGAGCGCCTGCTGAACTAGGTGGCGACCGGTGGCGCCGGAGGCACCAAAGATGGCGAATCTCATGGCTGCTCCCGCAACGATGGTTGGTTGCCGCGGAGCGGCGCTAGTACGGTCACAGCCTGCTGCCTGAGCGCCGGTGCGCTGGCGAGAAAGTCGCTGCTGTCCAGGCGCCATGGCTCGCCATGCAAGTCGGTGATGCTGCCGCCGGCCTCGGCCACGAGCAGGGCGCCGGCCAGCAAGCCCGAGCGCACCTGGCTGTGCTGCCAGAACAGGTCCTGGCGGCCTGTTGCCACCTGCACCAGTTGCAGCGTGGCCGGCACCGATACCCGCACCACCAGCGCCGCTTCCAGCATGGCGGCAACCGACATGCCGATGCGCTGCCAGGTCGCGCGACCTTCTCCGGGAGCGGCCTGGCCGGTACCTACCATGGCGGCGTTCAGCTGCGTTTTCAGTGACGCGTGCAGGCGCTGCCCGCCGATCCAGGTACCGCCGCCGCGCGCGGCGGTGTAGGTGTCGCCGGTCAGGGGCAAGTGGACCGCCGTCAAAATCGGCAAGTTGTCGCGCACCAGCGTTGCGGTGATGGCCCAGTCGGGCAGGCCATGGATGTGGTTGATCGCCCCTTCCACCGGGTCGACGACCCACCACTCACCCGGAGGCAGCGGGCCGGCCCCGCCTTCGTCGTCATCCCATCTGGCTGCGGGGAGGGCAGCGGACAGTGCCGGTCGCAAGACGGCGAGCGACATCGCATCGTTGGCGGCAATCATGGCACCGATGGCATGACGGTCGGCAGGGCGGCTGCCGGCGTCGAAAGTGGCGCGGACTACGCGGCCCGCGGCCCGGACCGCCGCGACGACCTGGGTGAGCAGGCGCGCGTCGCCCGGCCTTGCTGGCTCGTTTGTGACATTCAAGATATTCATGGATGGTGTTCTGTCTTTGTGCAAGCGAAACAATTCGCTTGACTGGAGACGAAAATAATATGAGCATTTGCTCACATGAACAACTCGCATTCCGCCCGCCGTGCAGCGTGTGCCTGGGACGGGCCGCGCGCCGCTCTCGGCGTGCGGCTGCTCACATTTTTGATATGACCCCGCTGAAAAAATCCGCCGCCTTGCGCGGTGTTACGCCACGCAAGGCGCCGACCCAATCGCGGGCGGCGCTTACTGTGGAGGCCATTCTCGAGGGGGCCGCGCAGGTTCTCGAAGAGGGCGGACTCGAGCGCTACACCACCAATGCTATTGCCGCGCGTGCCGGCGTGAGTATCGGCTCCCTGTATCAGTATTTCCCGACCAGAGATGCCGTCACCGTGGCGTTGATCGAGCGCGAGAGGGTGGACCTGGCTCGCGAGGCGACCGCGGCACTTGCATTGGCGGACCGCCGGCAGGCACTGCACCGGTTGATCGAAGTGGCGGTGCACCACCAGTCTCGTCGACCGGCACTGGCAGTGCTGCTCGATTTCGAACAACATCGGCTGTCTGCCATCCTGCCGGCTTCCGGGCATGGTGCAACTGTGCGTACGGCGCTGGCGGGATTTTTTCGGGACAGTTACCGGGGCGCGTGGCTGGCTCCGGAACTGGCTGCCGCCGAACTGATGGCTCTCATCAGTTCGCTCACAGATATTGCCGGTCGCCATGGGGCGGTCCAGCCAGTGCGACTGGTGGCGCGTATCGAAGGCGCCGTGCTTGGCTACCTGGGCACCTTCGAATAATCCGGCCAGCAAGCAGTATGGGGCGCTCCTAGGCGCGAGCGGTATCGAAGCGGAGCATGCCCCGCTGCAGCTCAGCGGGCACTGCATGGCCGCGGTCGTACAGGAATTGCGCCAGCACGAAATACAGGGCACGCAGTTCGGGGGACGTATCGCGGTCGCGGTGACACAGCACGATCGGGCAGGTAACCGCTTCGGCCAGCGGGCGGTATGCCACACCCGGCGCAGCCACCATGCGCGCTGCTGCCGGCACGATCGATACGCCACAGCCGGCGGCAATCATGATCAACGCGGTGTCGTACTGGTCCACTTCCAGCACGTTCGACAAGGTCACGCCGCGTTCGTGTAATTGCGCCAGCACGTGGTCGGCCAGGCTGGGGCGGGGCTTGCTGGTGTACACCAGAAAGGGCTCGTCCTTGAGCGCAGCGAGCGGCAATCCTTCTTCCAGCGTGGCCAGCGGGTGATCGAAGGGCAGGGCGGCAATCATCGGCTCGTCGCGCAGCACGATCCGTTCAACCCCTTCCATCGGAATTACCACGCGGCTGATGCCGGCATCGATCGTCCCCTCGCGCAGGGCCGTGGCCTGCTCGGTACTGTTCATCTCCAGCATGCGGATATCGATGCGCGGCAGCGCCTGGCGAAACTGGCGGATGATCGCCGACAGGTTGCCATGAAAGTTGGCGGGCACCACGCCGAAGGTAAACGTGGGACGTTCGTTGTTGACCAGCCGGCGCATGCTCGACATCATCGCGTCGGCCTGCTGCAGGATTTGTACTGCCTGCTCATAGAACATGCGGCCGGCGGGCGTGAGCGTGAGCGGCCGCTGTTCGCGGTTGAGCAGCGTGGCGCCCACTTCGGCCTCCAATTCCTGGACCCGCTGGCTTAGCGGCGGCTGCGCCATGTGCAGTGCCTCGGCGGCTGCAGTGAACGAACCCAGGCGGGCCACCGTGGCGAAATAACGCAGTCTCTTCAGGTCCATATCGGTTTTTAGATAATTATTTTTAGCATTATGCCTTGTCAGGAAAGGAATATATCAAAGCGATATAAAGTTAATCAAAATGGTATTTTTCAAAACAAGTGGGCGTGCTTATACTCGTTACATTACTTTCATGAAACAGAGGAGATCAGCATGACCCAAGAAGCACTGGCTGAGCGCCAGGCCATTCGCGCCGCCGTAATGCATCAAGCACATCAACCGCTGAAATTTGAATCCGCATCGCTGGAAATGCCGCGCGATACCGAGGTCCTGGTGCGCATGGTGGCCACCGGCGTCTGCCACACCGACATGGTGGTGCGCGACCAGATGTTCACCACTCCGATGCCGATGATCCTGGGCCACGAAGGCGCGGGCGTGGTGGAAAAAATCGGCCGCAGCGTGACCACCGTGGCAGTGGGCGACCACGTGGTGATGACTTACGCCTACTGCGGCCTGTGCGCGCCATGCGCGACCGGCCACCCGGCCCACTGCCAGCACATGGGTGAACTGAATTTCGCCGGCGGCCGCCTCGATGGCACGTCGTCGGCATGCAGCCACGATGGCGGCGAGCTGCATGATCACTTCTTCGGCCAGTCGTCGTTTGCCACGCACGCCATCGCCAGTGAGCTGAACGTCGTCAAGGTGCGTGAAGACGTGCCGCTTGAACTGCTGGGCCCGCTCGGTTGCGGCATCCAGACCGGCGCCGGCGCCGTGCTCAACGCCTTGAAGGTACACGCCGGTTCGTCGTTCGTGGCGTTTGGTACCGGCGCCGTGGGACTGGCCGCGATCATGGCCGCGCGCGTGGCGGGTGCCACCCGCATCATCGCCGTCGATGTCAATCCGGCGCGCCTGGCGCTGGCACTGGAACTGGGCGCCACCCACGCCATCAACAGCAAGGAAACCGATCCGGTGCAGGAGGTGCGCAAGATCACGGGCGGCGCCGATTTTACGCTCGAGTGCAGCGGCCGCGCCGAGGTGCTGCGCCAGGCCATCGACAGTCTGGGCACGCTGGGTACCTGCGGCATCGTGGGCGCCACCCGCGAAGGTACCGAAGCATCGTTCAACGTCAACGACGTCATGATCCCCGGCCGCCGCATCATGGGCATCGTGCAGGGCGACGTGGTGTCGCGCACCTTCATTCCCGAGCTGATCGAGTTGTACAGCCAAGGCCGCTTCCCGTTCAACCGCCTGGTCAAGTTCTATCCGTTCGAGCAGATCAACGAAGCGATGGCGGACAGCGAAAGCGGCGTGACGATCAAGCCGATCCTGCGCATCGCGCCGGTCTGAGCGCGGGAGCGGCGCGCATGCACGACAGCGGCCAGGCCCTGCAACTGGCGGACCGCTACACCAAGGTGTCCACCATCGACCTGGGTGCGGCCAGCCCGATACTCGAGGGCCTGCAGGGGCCGTTTCGGGTCCACCAGCGGGTGCGCGACGCAGTCGGCGCGGTCTGCATCCGCGCCGCGCTGTGCGGCACGATCGCAGTCTCCACGCTGTCATTCGGGCGGTCGGTGGAGATCGTGCCGTCCGGCATGGACGACGGGCTGCTGGTCACCACCGCAATCCGGGGCACGGCGGCCATTGCCAACCGCGACGGCGTGTTCCAGGCACACACGGGGGATACCCTGATCGCCCACGCCGAGGATGACCCCACGTTCGTGTATGCGCCCGACACCGAGGTGCTCAAGCTGCGCTTCTCCCGTCAGCGGCTCGAGCAGGTGGCCGCCCGCCTGTATGGCGCCGCCGGCGCCGGCCGGCTGCATTTTGACACGGCGATGACCACGCCCGGCGCTAGCCGGCGCTGGGCCGCGCTGGTGGGCTACCTGCTGACCACCCTGAATGGCGCCGACCTGGCGCCGGTGTCCGCCCAGGAGCTGGGCACGCTCGAAGAGCACCTGATGCTCACGCTGCTCAACATCCAGCCGCATAATTACCATGCCGCGCATGACCTCCAGCGCGACCCGGCGCTGCGGTACTTCCGCGCGGCCGCCGACTATATTGACCGCCACCTGGCGCAACCCCTCACCATCGACGCGATCGCCGATGCTGCCTGTTGCAGCGCACGGACGCTGGCCCGCGCGTTCGATGCCGCGGGCCAGACCGCTCCCATGCAATACGTGCACCGGCTGCGCATGGAAAAAATCCACGCCGAGCTGGGCGACCCGGCGGCGGCCCATGCCACCATCGCCGAGATCGCCTTTCGATGGGGCTATAGCCACCTCGGTGAATTCAACCGCAAGTACCGGCAGATGTTCGGCATCACGCCGTCGGCGGCACGCCTGCCGCCAGCCAATGCGCTGGCCTGATTGGCAGAAATCCGCCAGCCATCTGGCAAAGATCCGTAAGACTGCCGCATCGGCCAGGGCTAATCTCCAGACAGAGCGAAAAGCGTGTGCGCCTTCCGCCTTTCGAAACGAACAGGAGATTCAGATGGAAACCAAACTCATCATCGATAACCAGGCCGTCAACGCCAGCAACGGCGCCACCTTTACCCGTGTCAGCCCGACCACCGGCGAAACCGTCACGGTCGGTGCCGCCGCCACCCTGGCCGACGCGATCCAGGCCGCCGATTCCGCCGCCTTGGCCTTCAAAACCTGGTCGCAGACCAGCCCTACCGAGCGCCGCACCATGTTGCTGAAAGCGGCCGATATCCTGGAAGCGAAAGTGCCGGAATTCGTCCAGGTGATGGCGCGCGAAGTAGGTTCGTCGGAACTGTGGAGCGGCTTCAACGTGATGCTGGCCGCCGGCCTGTTCCGCGAAGCAGCGGGCCTGGTCACACAAATTCAGGGTGAAACCATTCCAACCGACAAGCCGGGCGGTATGTCGATGACGGTGCGCCAGCCGGCCGGCGTGGTGCTCAGCATCGTGCCATGGAACGGCCCGGTGGTGCTGGCGGCGCGCGCCATTGCCTATCCTATCGCCTGTGGCAACACGGTGGTGTTCCGCGCGTCCGAGGCCAGTCCGCACACGCACCTGCTGGTGGCGCAGTCGCTGTTGGAAGCGGGCCTGCCACCGGGCGTACTCAATTTTGTCACCAACGCTCCGGATGATGCGGCCGAGATCATCGACGCTCTGATCGCCCATCCGGCGGTGCGCCGGATTAACTTTACCGGCTCGACCCGCGTGGGCCGCATCATCGCTCAGAAGGCCGCTACCGAGCTGAAGCGCTGCCTGCTCGAACTGGGCGGCAAGGCGCCGTTCGTGGTGCTGGACGATGCCGACCTCGATGCGGCAGCGCGCGCCGCCAACTTCGGTGCCTTCCTGTACCAGGGCCAGATCTGCATGTCCACCGAGCGCTTCGTCGTGGACGAGAAAATCGCTGATGACTTCGTGGCGAAATTCGCCGCGCGGGCGCGCGACTTGCCGACCGGCGACCCGGCCGTTACGCCTGGTTGCGTGGTCGGTCCGGTGATCAGCGCCGCCACCGGCGTGCGCCTCAATGCATTGATCGACGATGCGCTGGCCAAGGGCGCAGTGCTGGTCTGCGGTGGTGCGGCGATTGGCGCCATGATGCCGGCCACCATCCTCGACCATGTCACGCCCGACATGAAAATCTACGACGAGGAAACCTTCGGTCCGCTCACGACCATTGTGCGCGTCAAAGATACCGAGCAGGCCGTGCAAGTGGCCAACGACACGGCATACGGCTTGTCGTCGGCGGTCTTCGGCCGCGATCTGCACCGCACCTTGTCGGTGGCGATGCGCATCGAAGCCGGCGCCTGCCATATCAACGGCCCGACGGTCCAGAACGAAGCACAGGCGCCATACGGCGGCTTCAAGCAAAGCGGGTACGGCAAGTTCGACGGCCGCGCCGTGATCGACGAGTTCACCGATCTGAAATGGATTTCGATCTCGCCCGACAACCAGACTTACCCGTTCTGATCGCCTGACGGCAATCAGCACCAGCGCACGGCGGCTGCAGTCAGGCCGCCGCGCGCGCGTTAACAGGAGTGCAGGAGTGACATGAATACCACGGACACGGAAGCCATCGTCATCGTCGGCGGCGGGGCAGGGGGGCTGGAGCTCGCTTGCAAGCTGGGCCGAAAACTGGGGCGTGACAAGGTAACGCTGGTCGACCAGTCGTTTTTCCATATCTGGAAGCCGTCGCTGCACGAGGTGGCCGCCGGCACGATGGACATGCACCGCGAGGCGCTGCCCTATGCCATGCTGGCCCACCACAATCACTTTACGTTCGTCTACGGTGCGCTTACGCAGCTTGACACCGAACAGCAGACGATCGTCGTGGCGGCCGTGGACGAGCAGTCGGCCGCGCCAATTGTGGCCGAGCGCACGCTGCGGTATTCGCAGCTGTGCATCGCGGTGGGCAGTACTTCGCATTATTTCAATACGCCCGGCGCGGCCGAGCACACGATTTCCCTCAATACCCCGGAAGATGCCGAACGCTTCCGGCTGCAGATGCTGCGGCACCTCACCGTGGCCGACAGCCACAAGGCGCAGGACCCGGCAGCGGGCGTGGATGTGATCATCATCGGCGGCGGCGCCACCGGCGTTGAACTGGCGGCCGAGCTGCGCGAAGCGAGCAACCGCTATCTCGACTACGGCTTCCGGCGCCTGGACCCGCTCACCGACATCCGCATCACCTTGCTTGAAGGCGCGCCGCGCATCTTGCCACCCTTGCCCGAGCGGGTGGCGACGGCAGCAACCCGGCTGCTGAAGCAGCGCAATATCGCAGTCGAATCCGCATGCCGGGTCGAGCGCATCCTGCTGGGCCAGGTGGTCGATACCACGGGGCGCATCCATCCCTATCAGATCTGCGTGTGGGCGGCGGGCATCCGGGCGCCGGCCTTTCTTGCCACGCTGGGCTTGCCGACCAATGGCTCGGGCCAGCTGCTGGTGGACGGCCGCCTGATGGTCGAAGGGCAATCGAACATTTATGCGTTCGGCGACTGCGCCGCTTGCATGATGGCCGATGGCAGCCGGGTGCCACCGCGTGCGCAGGCCGCGCACCAGCAGGCCGATTACCTGTATCGTTCGCTGCTCCGCCAGGCGCGTGGGCAGGCGCCGGTGGCACCGCCTTATTTGTACCGCGACTACGGTTCGCTGGTGTCGGTTGGCACCCGGGCTGGTGTCGGTACCCTGATGGGATCGTTGCGCGGCCGCTCATGGTTCGTGCGCGGCGTAGTAGCCAGGATGCTGTATGTGAGTCTGCACCTGCTGCACCACCGTGCCGTGCTGGGATGGGCCCGCACCTGGGGATTGACGGTGGCGCGGGCAATGGTGCGACGCAATACGTCGCTGGTGAAATTGCATTGAGATGAAGCGGCGGTGTTCCGGGACCGATTACCGCCACTACCGCCTGCGCGATGGCTTACTGCTTGAACTTGAGCTTGGAGCCGTCGAAGGTCGTCACCATGCCCGCCATCATGCCGTCGTGCGTGATGTAGGCATCGGAACCATAGTATGGTTCCGCCAGGAACGGCGCTTCGGCTTTCCAGTACACGACCAGCGTATCCCCGAATTTGGCGCTGCTTTGTGGGATGAAGCGGATCCCCTTCAAACCGTTCGGGCGCGGCGTGACAAAGCCCACGAACAGCTTGCCGATCGCTTCGCGGCCGCGGGCGACCTGGCCGTCGAGCATGTGTACTTCGCCATTTTCAGGAAACTGTGCAACCAGGCGGTTCCAGTCGCTCTTGTCGACTGCGTCCAGGTGTTCGGCCAGTACCTGTTCCGGCGAGGCTTGCGCCTTCATTGGCGGCAGCGTCAGCGGTTCGGCCGACCAGGCGCTCGCGCTGGTAAGCAGTGCGATCGAGGTGGCCAGGGCAAGGCGGCGAATCGTGTTCATGGTGAAGTCCTTCATTAACGGTATTTTTTCTGGTGGAATCGTGCCCGGCATGCCGGGCTAAACTGTATGACTGCAGGCAGTCTAATGCGCTTGGGAATTGCGATAAACAGGCTGGTCGTCGCAGCAGCGTCCTCTTTTTATCTACAATCGGAGAACTGGCAGCATTGCTGGAGTTCTCATCACCAGCGCGACGTGTAAGTGAGCGATCCGTAACCCTTGCGCCGGCCGGAGGCTGTCGTCAACGCGCTGCCGTTTTGCAACGAGAACGAGAGCGATGCGTTGTCCCAGCCGTAGGCCAGGCCGGCCAGTGCCACGACCTGGGTTTCGCGCAGCTCGGCGGTGCTGGCTGTTACCGGCCGGTTGTCGCCGATACCCATTTGCGCGAACATCCGGTCCGCATGCACGCCGCCATACACGAACCAGCCGCGGCCCAGCACGCTGGGATCGCCGGTACGCATGGACTGGCGCATGGTGGTCGAGTAACTGCGCTGCAGCCCGGTGCCGTAGCGCAGCAGCAGGCTGCCGCCGGCCGAGGATTGCCAGTTGCCCCACGCGACACCGCCCAATGCGATCACGTCTACGCCGGGTTTTGCATCCGCACTGTGGTCCGACGCGAAGCGCACGGCACGGTAGCGCTCGATGCCTATCATGGGCCGGTTTCCTACCTGGTAGTCCCAGCCTTCAGGACGCTCCGAACCCGTGACGCGATGAATAAAGCGCTGCGACTGGCGTGCGCCCGATGCCGGACCAATCATGCCGATATTGATGGCGAGCATGTCGGCAACATCTCCCCGTACCGAAACCTGGGCCGCGCGCAGCCACAGTGCGCCGAGATACGGCGCATCGGCCGGGTCGGGCACCTTGCGGGTGATGTCAGCCGGCGTCACCATCAGCTGATTGAGCGAGGTGACCGTCAGGCTGGCCGGCCCCACACTGAGCCACGAGGCGACTGGAGCCAGCAGCGGCTGCGGCGCGATCGCGGCTTCGCCCGCCGAGGTATTGCGCAGGTGTGCCAACGCGATGCCGTTAGTGTAGCCGCCGCCATCGCTGCCGGCAAAGATATCGTTTTGCAGTCCCACCAGTAGCCGGCTTTCTTCGGCGCTGGCGCTCGCCGGGGCGCCGAGCAGGAACAGCAAAGGGAGTGGCAGTGCCAGGGCACTGGCGCGCGGGTGCGGGAAACGGAGAAACGGGGGGCGGGTCATAGCGAAGCCTGAACGTCGTTGGTGGAGCCGCGCCGCAGGATGGACCCGTCAGTCCCGGCGCTGTGGCATGACGGGAAGAACTGCTAGCGGAAAAAGCGGGCGGCAACGCTGCCGAGCGACTGCACATCGACGCTGATCTGGTCGCCGGCGGATACCGGTATCGCCTCCGTAGCGCCACCGCTAAGGATCAGCACACCGGCGGGAATGGCGCGTCCGCGCGCGCCCAGCATATTGGCCAGCATGGCCACGCTGGCGGCGGGGTGGCCCAGTACGGCGGCGCCCGAGGCGGTCGCGGCCACCTGTCCGTTCTTGCGCAGCACGATGCCGAGATGTTTCAGGTCGAGTCCCAGTGCCGGTACCCGGCGCTCGCCGAGCACATAGCCGGCGGCTGATGTGTTGTCGGCGACCACGCTGGCAACATCGAAGCGGAAGTCACGGTAGCGTGAGTCGATGATCTCGACCGCCGCGACGACGTAGGCAGTCGCCGCCAGCACATCGCCGATATGACAGCCGGGGCCTTGTAACGGGCGGTCCAGCACGAAGCCGATTTCCGCTTCCACCCGCGGGTGGATCAGGCGACCGATATCGATATCGGCACCGCTCGTGTAGCCGTGATCGGCGTTCAGAAAGCCGTGGATTGGCTCGGTAACGCCCATTTGCTTGATCTTGGCCGCGGACGTCAGACCCATTTTCAGGCCGTCCACGCCGATGCCGCGCAGCGCCTTGGCCGTGCGGATCGCATCCTGGATCGCATAGGCGTCGTCGAGGCCCAGCGCGGGATATTGGCTGGTGATCTTGTCGAGCGGCGTGGCGGACAGTTCGGCTTGTTCGAGCTGTTGCGCCAGGGCCGCGATGATGGATGGGTCGAGGGACATGGTATTCCTTAAATGAAGCGGACCTCGGCGGCGCCGATGGCGCCCAGGCGCATGCGCACGATATCGCCGCGCTGTACCGGCACCATGGCCGCCAGCGATCCGGAAAGAATGACCTGGCCGGCGCGCAGGGTTTGGCCCAGGCTGCCGAGGGTGTTGGCCAGCCACGCTACCGCCGTGAGCGGATGGCCCAGCGCCGCCGCGCCCGCCCCGGTGGCCACCACCACGCCGTTCTTTTCCAGCGTCATGCCCACCGTGGCGAGGTCGATGGCATGGGGATCGGCAGCGCCGTCGCCCAGCACGAAGCCGGCCGACGACGCATTGTCGGCAACGGTGTCAATGATGGTGATGTGCCAGTCGCGGATGCGTGAATCCACCACCTCCAGGCACGGCATCACGCAGCGGGTGGCGCGCAGGACATCGGCCTCGGTGATGCCGGGCCCGGCCAGGTCAGCCGCCAGCAGGAAGGCGATTTCCCCTTCGGCCATGGGGGCGATCAGGGTATCGTATGGGACGGTCTGGTCGGCGTACAGCATGGCGGACGTGAGGTGGCCGAAGTCCGGCTCCGCCACGTTCAGCATCGCCATCACGGCATCGCTGGTGACCCCGATCTTGTGGCCGACCAGGCGCTCGCCGGCGTCCAGGCGGAGTTGCAGCCAGCGTTGCTGGATGCGGTAGGCATCGTCCAGCGTAATGTCGGGGAGGCGTGCTGAAAGCGGGGACAGCGGCGACCGGTCGATTGCTGCGGCGGCCAGCAGTCCTGCTTGCCGCGCAAGTTCAGTTGGATTCATGGTGGGACGCGAAAGAGCAGATAGGCGGTGCGCAGGTCGGGGAGTTGCCGTCCTGCGCACCGGGGAGCTGAGTTGATTATTCGATGCCGATCCAGGCTGGGGCGACGGTGGTGCCATGGCCGGCGCCATAACCGAAGTAAATGTTCAAGCCGCCAACGGGTTCCAGGTAGCGGGCGTTTTTCAACGGACCCGCATCGACCGGCAGGAAGCCGATACTGGCGATCAGCACGCGCGCCGTTTGACGGGCTTGCTCGCTGTCGGTGGCGTAGTACACCGGCACCTGGGTGCCGGCCAGGGTCGGGCCTTCGGCTAGCACCTGGGCGAACACGGTGTTGAAGGCCTTGACCACGTGGGCGCCGGGAACCGCAGCGGCGATTTCTTCCGCAGCCGAGGTGCTGTGGCCGATGGTCAGGCCCATGTAGTCGGCGGTCAGCGGGTTGGTAATGTCGATCACCACGCGGCCGGCCAGGTCGCCCAGCGCTTGCAGTGCTGGTACCGCATCGGCGTAGCCGGTGGCGACGATGACCACGTTGGAGTCGCCCAGCGCGCTGGCCGTGGCTGCGGCTTTGACGCCGGAAAACTCCGTGGCCAGCGCCGTTGCCTTGGCGAGATCGCGTGCAGTAACGGTGATCCGATGGCCGGCTTTCGACAGTTGTTTAATCAGGCCGCGACCCATGTTGCCTGCGCCAATGATGGTGATATTCATGTTGTAGCTCCGCGTAAGGTGGCTGCCGGTCGGCAGTCGATGGCGAGACTTTACGCGTTACGATCTGGGAGATAAAGGTGCGTTGAAGTGATTGTTTGTTCCGAAAAATGATCCAATGAAACGCCACTACATCTGCAGACGCTTGCAAGTCATAATTCCGAGCATGACAAATGGGATAATCCGCAGGAAAGATGTTGTCGATCCGCCCCAGAGGCCGGTGCGGCTTTGGTAATGGGCGCAGCTTTCGAGTGTATTCTCTTTGATGGTATGACCGGGCGAGCCAGCCTAAAAACTCTGTGAATTCAGAGAAGGGTACACTGTAAACGATCGAGTGCGGATATCGATTCCGCTATAACCAGATGATTTAAGGCACAAAAATCGCCATCGAAGAATATCGCGGATCATCAATGGCATTTGCCTTACTGGCATCCAGCGCGCGTGTGGTTCACAACGTCGTGTCACGCCTCCCAGAAATCGTGTAGCCGATGCTCTACATCTGGGCCAGCCACGCGGAGTGAACGCTTTGTTACCGTGGTAAGAAGCGAATCCCGCTGGCGTGCGGTCCGACCTGCAGCAAGTCCGGCTGGGTGCCGTCGAGTACGCGGTCGCCCACCCGCACGTTGTCGAGCGTAATGCCGCGCACCGCGCGCGCCTGGTCGTAACCTTGGATCATGGA
>Ga0308164_10000615_pt1 | contig 52936 bp, 51 predicted proteins | sample PhyTR2_FD_201031 | JGI IMG/M metagenome (GOLD analysis project Ga0308164, IMG submission 201031) | Phyllosphere microbial communities from UC Gill Tract Community Farm, Albany, California, United States - DLSLT.R2 | ecosystem: Host-associated > Plants > Phyllosphere > Unclassified | place: USA...
CCCCGGCAACATCCTGCGCGAGCATATCCGCGAGGAGATGTACGAGCGCCTGGCCGGCGAACATGCGCCCTACAACCTGAAGTTCGTCACCAACGGCGTGTCCTGCACCACCGCCAGCATCATCACCGCGGCGCTGGGCATCCGTGACCTCGACAGCCTGACCCGCGAAGACATCGCCCGCATCCAGCACATTCACCTGCTGCTGGTGATGTACAACGCCATGCAGCCCGGCGTATTCGCGCTGTCGGGCTGGGACCTGGTAGGTGCCTTGCCCTTGCCGGCCGAGCAGGTGGCGCACCTGATGACCGATGGCGACACCCGCTGGATTCACCGCGGCGCCTACGACCTGGTCGACCTCGACCCCGGTGCCGAGTACTCCGCCGGCAACATGCCGCGCCCACGCACCCTGTATGGCAGCTTGACCGAGCAGCTGCAGCGCAGCGACTCCTTTGCTTCCCAGCTGAAGAAGGTGCTGGCGGTGCGCCGCGCATACGATATCGCTGCCAGCAAGCAGATCCTCATCCCCGACGTGCAGCACCCGGGCCTGCTGGTGATGGTGCATGAATTGCCGGCCGGGAAGGGCACCCAGATCACCGCCCTGAACTTCGGCAGCGAAGCCCTGGTGGAAACCCTGCACCTGACCGGCGTTGCCCCGGGGGTGGTGGTGGATATCATCAACGAACGCGTGGAAGGCGACCTGACGGAGCAGGGCGAGTTCACCATTTCCCTGGACCCTTACGAGGGCCTGGCCTTGCGCGTGGTCAGCACGTCACTGCCTTGATTTGCCTCGGGAATGACCGGCTGGTCAGCGAGCGCTCACGTTCTGGCGTACGCGGTTGCCGCCGGTCGAGCCGAGCAAGCTTTTCCGCAAAAACTCGCCTAATTTCTTACTGGAACCGCGTTGAATAGTGGCAAGATGCAATTGTGCGGGACGGTTGGTTTTGGGGCGGCGTGCATGATCAAGAAAATCGAGACCTCGGACCTTCTCCTTGGGATGTACATCCATGCCCTGTGTGGCAACTGGATCGACCATCCGTTCTGGAAAGAACGTTTCCTCTTGAACGACCCCCAAGACATTCTGCGCATCCAGCGCTCGGCCATCAGCGAAGTGATGATCGACACCAGCAAGGGCCGCGACGTCAAAGCCCAGCCCGTGGCGGTCAACGCCTCGGCGGCCGGCGCTCCGGTGGCCGGCGCCCCAGAGCCGGTAAAGCGCGTGGCGATGGATGCCGAAATGTCCCGGGCCATCAAGATCTGCACCCGTGCCAAGGCCGCTGTCACCAGCATGTTCAACGATGCGCGCATGGGCCTGGCGATCAACACCAGCGAGTCCGAGGCACTGGTGGAAGAGATTTCCACCTCGGTGCTGCGCCACCCCCACGCGCTGATCAGCCTGTCGCGGCTCAAGACCTCCGACGAATACACCTACATGCACTCCGTCGCGGTGTGCGCACTGATGATGGCCCTGGCCCGCCAGTTGAGCCTGCCCGAAGCCTGGGTGCGCGAGGCGGGCATCGCCGGGCTGATGCACGACATCGGTAAAATGACTATCGGGAGCGATATTCTCAACAAGCCCGGGCGCCTGACCGACCCGGAGTTCGCCGCGATGCGCCTGCACCCTGAAGGGGGCGTGAAGATCCTGCAGCAGAGCGGCATCCTCAGCGCCGCGGCCTACGACGTGTGCCTGCACCACCACGAGAAATTCGACGGCACGGGCTACCCGTTCGGGCTGGAGGGCGAACAGATCAGCGTATTCGCACGAATGGCGTCGATCTGCGACGTGTATGACGCGATCACCTCCGAGCGTCCGTACAAGAAGGCCTGGGGGCCGGCGCACTCGATCCGCGAGATGGCCAGTTGGGCCGGGCACTTCGACGAGCAGATCTTCCAGGCCTTCGTGCGCACGGTGGGCATCTACCCGGTGGGTGCCCTGGTGCGGCTGAACAGCCAGCGGATCGGGGTAGTGGTCGAGCAGGACGATAAATCGCTGCTCAGGCCCAAGGTAATGATGCTATTGTCCGCGCGAACGAAGATGCCGCTGGAGCGTAAAGTGCTCGACCTGTCCCGTGCCGGCGAAGAAGACAAGATCATTCGTATCGAATCGGCCAAGGACTGGAACCTGGGCGATATCGACGCGATCTGGACAGGTCGTCCAGGAAACTGAATTGACTGCAATGAACCCGTTACCCAAGGCCCCGGTCGGCAGCTCGGCGGCCCCACTGTCGCGCCTGCATTTTGTCCTGGCACTGGGCGCGATCCTGCTGCTGGCCGTAGTCGCGCGCCTGCACGGCCTCACGGCCACCGCCATCTGGTGCGACGAAGCCTCCAGCATCGTCACCAGCCAGTACAACATCCCCGACCTGCTGTACCACGCCGCCCATGATGTCCACCCGCCGTTGTACTACCTGCTGCTGCATGGCTGGATGGCGCTGTTTGGCGACGGGCTGTTTGCCATACGCGCGCTGAGCATGGTGATCGGGGTGGCCATCGTGGCGGTGGGCATCTTGCTGGTGCGCCAGCTCGCTACGCCCCGGGCGACCTTGCTTGCGGGGTTATTGCTGGCGCTGTTCCCGTTCACCGTGCGCTACAGCCAGGAAGTGCGCATGTATTCGCTGCTGACCCTGGTGCTGCTCGCTGGCACCTTGGCGTTGATACATTGGCTGCGCGAACCGCAGCGCAGTGGCTGGCTGGCGCTTTACGTGGTACTGATGACGGCGAGCTTCTACACCCATTACTTCACCATCTTCTGCGTGCTGATGCATTGGCTGCACGTGGGGCTGCGCAGCCTGCGCCGCGACGCCATCTTCAAGCCACTATGGACCGCCCGCTGGTGGCTGGCCAACGTCGCGATCGCGCTGCTGTTCATGCCCTGGGTGCCCAAGCTCTATGACCTGCTGATGCACATGGCGCAGCTGGAAGCGGGCAACGATGTGGGCTGGATCTCGCCGGTGACGGCCTGGTCGCTGCCCAGCGCGATGTGGACATTCTGGACCCTGGACGATGGCGAGGCACTGCCCCGCTGGCTGTTCCTGCTGCTGCCGGCGGTGATCGTCGCCGCCGCGCTGCTGGTGGCCCGCGCCGACCGCTCGCCCCAGCGTTTCAGCCGCTTCCTGCTGCTGTACACCTTTGGCCCGATTGTCGTGGTGTTCCTGGTTTCGCTGATTTCTTCGGTGATGGTGGAGCGCTACCTGGCGTTCGCCGCGATCGGGCTGCCGATCCTGCTGGCGCTGTGCATCGAGCAACTGCGCCAGCGCTCGCGGCTGCTGGCCCTCGGCTTGCTGGCCGCGGTGCTGGTGGTGGACGGGGTAGGGCTGAAAGAGGTGTACCGGGTCGACGAACCGCAATTCGACGTCCAGGTCAGTTATATCAACCAGCATTTCCAGCCGGGCGATACAGTGGTCATCAGCGACCTCTACTGGTATTTCACCTACGTCTATTACAACACCCAGCCGCTGGTGCCCAAGCTCTTCACGCCACCGCGCAACGAGGGTGGCATGGGCCGGCCCAATGCCTATGGTTTCGGCACCTTGGTGGACCAGCAGGGGGCGGATATCTACGTAGACGGGTTGGCCCAGTTGCCAGCGCACGACAACCGCATCTGGCTAGTGGGTGCCAGTGGGCTGGACGATGAGTTCAAGCACATTCCACCGAGCTGGCAGCTGCTGGATGACCAGAAGCATCCGGACAGTGAAGTGCGGCTGTATGTGGCGCGGGCGCACTAGGTCCGCAACGGGCAAGCTTTTTCGCGTATAGTATTTGCATCGCAGCCAACACAGGGTGTTGCACATGTCCCAGACAGCCAAGCAAATGCAGGACGAGGAATCGCAGATTCCCTTTCTGGCCGAAATCGCATTTGGGCAGGCACGTGACGAGGCCATCAAGCGTGGTTATCGCGTGCTCTACATCCAGGACGGCGAATTGCGCGAAGTAGAGGGTGGTCAGCAGGAGCGAGTGTTGCGCGTCGGCAAATCCACCATCCATGCTCGCAAGGGTGTGCGCGTTCAGCTCAAGCCGCTTCGCGAGCGCCATGTTTGAGTTATCAGCCTCGCATCCGTATTTTCGCCGGCCCTAACGGTTCTGGCAAAAGCTGCTTCAACACCATGATCGAACCCCGGATGCTCGGGGTTTACATCAATGCCGATGAAATCGAAAAGAAAATCAAGGCTGGCAATCAGCTGGACTTTTCCGATTTTCAGGTGAGTCCGGTTTCTTCTGAATTTACCGCCTTTCTTTCGCGCCACCCGGTGCTCAAGAAGTCTTCCGTCGCCGCGCAAGTGATTGCTAGCCTGGCACTGCACGGTAGCGTCCTGCACTTGAACGGTGTCGCGTTCGACTCCTATCTGGCGTCGGCCATCAGCGATTACATCCGCCAACAGTTGTTGGGCGCAGGCATCAGCTTCACGTTCGAGACCGTCATGTCCGACCGCAGCAAGATAGAACTGCTCGCGCTCGCGAAAGCGAAGGGCTATCGGGTGTATGTCTACTACATCGCGACGGACGACCCGGAAATCAACGTATCCCGTGTCGAAGCGCGGTTCCGTGGCGGCGGCCACGGGGTAGCGCCTGTCAAGATCCGCGAGCGCTACAAGCGTTCGCTCGACCTTCTGGCGGATGCGATTGCACTGTCTGACCGGGCCTTTGTGTTCGACAACTCCGGCATTCCCGGCAGCCACGTGTGGCTGGCTGAGATCACGGATAGCCATGAGCTGGAAATCATCTCCACCGAGCTGCCAGATTGGTTCCGTAGCGCAGTGATGGACAAGTTCGGGGTTGACGCCAGCGACTTGGAATAGCCCTTCGATTATGTTGTTTTGCGCAACAGTGAATTGCACGCCTGTAACAAAATATTTCTTGATTGTGAAACCGGTTTCATCCAACCTGCGCGACAATTCGCCTCACATGGCACGCAGCCATTGCGCTGCCTGTGATTAGAGCGAAAACCTGCCCCCGCGGCAGGTTTTTTTGCAACTGCAATGAAACCGGTTTCAGCGCATCGCGACTCGACCCAGCAGAGGAGGGCGCCGCGCTGAAGAATGCCTTCACACGAGACCGACATGAAACACACTCCCGACTCCCCCGACGCGTCGCGCCCCTGGGCTGCGCCGATGCGCCGCCGTACCTTGCTGGCCGGCATGACCGTTGGCGCCCTTGGTTTTGGCCTGGCTAGCAGCTGGCCGCAACTGGCGCTGGCCGCCACCGCCAACGCCCCGGATGCCGCGTGCTTCTTCGAGGCCTCGCAGATTCTGACCGGCTATGACGATCTCGACCCGCTCACCGCGCAGCGTATCAGCGCCGCGATGATCGCCCAGGCGCCCGCCATGGCCGGTGCCCTGAGCACCCTGGCCGATCTCACCAAGGTAGCGGACAACCGCTTCAGCGCCGAGACCTTGCTGGCCGCGGCCAAGCAGGCGGGAGTAGGGGACGCGGCATTGGCGCTGGTCGCAGCCTGGTTCAAGGGCACCGTCGGCCACGGCCAGACCGCCCAGCTGGTGGCTTACCGCCAGGCATTGATGTACCGGCCGGTAAGCGATGGCTTGATCGTCCCCACCTATTGCGGCAACGGCCCGCTGTGGTGGACCGCGCCCATTCCCGATGCCAATGCCCCCGTAGCCGGACCGAGGACCGCCGTATGAAAGCCCCTGTATTTGCAGCCAACGGCGATGTCAGCGCCGATGTGATCGTGGTCGGTTCCGGCGTCGCCGGTGCCTTGATCGCCAACCAGCTGGTGGCCGAAGGCTATTCAGTGGTCATCCTCGAAGCCGGCCTGCGCATCCAGCGCGCCCAGGCCGTGGAGAACTGGCGCAACATGCCGTTCGACAACCGTATCGGCTCGGACTTTCAAGGCCTGTATCCCCAGGCCGAGCACGCGCCGGCGCCCCTGTACTTCCCGAAAAACAACTATGTGGGCCTCAGCGGCCCGAGCGGCAGCAGCTTCCAGCAAGGCTACCTGCGCACCTTGGGCGGTACCACCTGGCACTGGGCGGCCTCGTGCTGGCGCCACCTGCCGGTGGACATGCGCATGCAGTCCGAATACGGCGTGGGCCGCGACTGGCCGATCAGCTATGACGAGCTGGAGCCCTATTACTGCCGCGCCGAAGAGGCCATGGGCGTCGCCGGCCCCAGCGATCCGGAGATGCAATCGCCGCGCGAGCGCAGCAAGCCATACCCGATGGACATGGTGCCCTGGGCCTACGGCGACAAGCGCTTCGCCGAAGTAGTCAACGCCCACGGCTACAAGCACATCCCGATCCCTCAAGGCCGCAGCACGCGGCCCTGGAAAGGCCGGCCGACCTGCTGCGGCAACAACAATTGCCAGCCGATCTGCCCGATCGGCGCCATGTACAACGCCATCCATACCATCGAGGAAGCTGAGCGCCATGGCGCGGTGTGCATCACCGAGGCCGTGGTGCACAAGGTCGATACCGACGCCACCAACCGTGTCACTGCCGTGCACTGGCTGCGCCCGGACGGCTCGTCGCGCAAGGCCACCGGCAAGGTCTTCGCCCTAGCCTGCAATAGCCTGGAAACCCCGCGCTTGTTGCTGATCGCCGCCAACGAGCAGAACCCCAACGGCATCGCCAACTCGTCCGACCAGGTCGGCCGCAACATGATGGACCACTCCGGGTTCCACTGTTCGTTCATCGCCAACGAACCGCTGTGGATCGGCCGCGGCCCGGCCCAGAGCAGCTGCATCGTCGGCCCCCGCGACGGCCATTTCCGTGGTGAATACTCGGCCAACAAGATGATCCTCAACAACATCACCCAGGTCGCCAAGGCCACCGAGCAAGCCCTGGCCATGGGCCTGGTCGGCCAGGCGCTAGAAGCCGAGATTCGCCGCCGCGCCAGCCACGGCGTCGACCTGTCGATCAGCCTCGAGCCGCTGCCCGACCCGAACAACCGCTTGACCCTGAGCAAAACCCGCATGGACCCCCACGGCCTGCCATGCCCGGACATCTTCTACGACGTCGGCGACTACGTGCGCAAAGGCGCCGAAGCCGCGCACAAGCAGCTCGAACATATCGGTCAGCTGTTCGGCGCCACGGAGTTCGTGATCACCACCAGCCTCAACGCCAACAACCACATCATGGGCGGCACCATCATGGGCAGCGATCCAAAGACCTCGGTGGTGAACGGCGACTGCCGCGCCCACGACCACACTAACCTGTGGTTGCCCGGCGGTGGCGCGATGGCTTCCGCCAGCGTCGTCAACACCACCTTGACCATGGCTGCGCTGGCCATCAAGGCGGCCGATTCCATGAGCCAAGCCCTGGCGCGAGGATAAGCCGATGACCACATTGAAAATGCGCACGGCAATCAGCCTGGCCGTGCTGAGCGGCTGCCTGAGCCTGCCAGCGCTGGCCCTCCACCAGGTGCCGGCCGCGGCCACCACCCCGGTCGCCAGCCCGGTGACCCTGGAAGAGCAGGGCCGCCGCCTGGCCGTGGCCGGCGATTGTATGGCCTGCCATACCGTGCCCGACAGCGATAAACCTTTCGCCGGCGGCTATGCCATCAACTCACCGTTCGGTGCAATCTATTCCACCAACATCACCCCGTCGAAAACCGCAGGCATCGGCAACTACAGCGAACAACAGTTCGCCACCGCCCTGCGCGATGGCGTGCGTGCCGACGGCAGCCGCCTGTACCCGGCCATGCCCTATACCTCCTATGTGCACTTGACCGACAAGGACGTCGCCGCGCTCTACGCCTACTTCATGCACGCGGTGCAGCCGGTCGACCAACCAGCACCGGCCACCCAGCTGAATTTCCCGTTCAACATTCGCGCGTCCATGATCGGCTGGAACCTGCTGTTCCTCGACAGCCGCAACAGCCCCAGGCCGGCCCTGGCCAACGCCCAGCTGCAGCGCGGCGAGTACCTGACCAACACCCTGGAGCACTGCGGTGCCTGCCACACTCCGCGCAACCCGCTGATGGCCGAAATCACAACCAAGGCCCTGAGCGGCGGCATGGTCGGCCCGTGGTTCGCACCCAACATCACTTCCGACCCGGTCAGCGGCATCGGTGCCTGGAGCGATGACGAACTCATCGAATACCTGAGCACCGGCCACGCCCGCGGCAAGAACCAGGCTGCCGGTGGCATGGCCGAAGCGGTGCAGAACAGCTTGCAGTTCCTGCCCCGCGAAGACCTCGCCGCCATCGTCGCCTACCTCAAGAGCACCACGCCGGTACGCGAGGAGGGTGCCACCCAGCCGGCCTACAGCTACACCGGCGATGGCCATGGCTCCGCCGAAGACGTGTTGCGTGGCGTTGGCCAGTACAACGACCACGACAGCCTGCACAGTGGTGCCGCGCTCTATAGCGGCCTGTGCGCCAGCTGCCACCAGCCCAATGGCCAGGGCAGCGCCAACCAGGCCTACCCGTCGTTGACCAACAACACCGCGACCGGCTTGAACACCGCAGCCAACCTGATCTCGACCATCCTCTATGGCGTCGATCGCCTGAATGGCGAGCACCATGTGCTGATGCCGCGCTTCGATCACTTGTCCTATGTGCAGCCGTTGTCCGACCAGGAAGTGGCAGACGTGGCGAACTATGTGCTCAAGCGCTTTGGCAATGGCGCGGTGAAGGTCAGCGTCAAGGACGTGACCGTCGCCCGTAATGGCGGGGAAGCGCCGCTGTTGGCGGTGGTGCAGCCGTATATCGTGCCAGCGATGGTGGTGGGGATTGTGGTGCTGATTGGGTTGTTGGCATTGTGGATGCGCCGCCGCCGGCCTTGAACTGAAGATCGGCCAGGCGGGCTGCCGCCTGGCCGATCAGCACAAAGGGCTGGTTGGCCCTCTTCGCAGCACGGTGCTCAGGCGCCCCGACATGGCGCGCTGCGACAACCTGCGCGTCATCAACGTGCACGCTGCCGGCGACACTGTTGTAGAGGCTCTGGAAGCTGATCAGCAGCAGGCTGTGCACCGCCAGCACGGTGAACACCAGCACCAGCCCGGTTCATTTTTGGTTTTGGCACAGTAATTGCGGAATACTCATAACGTATTGTTAAGCGTTGGCCCCAGCGCAGGCGCGGTAATGGCCAGCAAGGGGAGGTGCCATGCAATCGCTCAATCTGCGGCAGATCGAAGTTTTTCGGGCGGTAATGATTACCGGCTCCATCAACGGTGCGGCGCAATTGCTGTTGGTGTCACAGCCCGCCGTGAGCCGCATGCTTTCCCACACCGAGGCCCGGATCGGCTTTCAGCTGTTCGAACGGGTCAAGGGCCGGCTGTATCCGTCACCCGAAGCGCGCCGCCTGTTCGCCGATGTCGAGTCGGTATATCGAGACATCCAGCGGGTCAACACCACGCTGCACGACCTGGTGCAGCAACGCCACGGCGTATTGCGGATTGCCAGCAGCCCGAGCCTGGGTCACCAACTGGTGCCCGACGCCATCGCCAGTTTCCGGCGCGGCAACGCCGATATTCGCGTCAGCCTCGAATGCCTGCGCCACGTGCTCTTGCGCGACCGCTTGCTGGACCAGCAGGCCGATCTGGGTATCTCCTTGTTTCCTATCGACCATCCCAACCTGCGGGCCGTACCCCTGAGCAATATCCGCGTGCTGGTCGTGTGCCCCGCCGGGCACGCCCTGACCCGCGTGCCAGCCGGGGAGCTGCCGCAGGCGCTGGCCGAGTCGCCGTTTGTGGGTTACCCGGCCGATACGCCATTCTACAGCTGCGTGAAGCCGGCCTTCGAACGCCAAGGGCTGCCGTACCGCCCCGACATCGACGTCGACTCGCCCCATCACGCCTGCGCTCTGGTCAAGAATGGCGCCGGCTTTGCCGTCGTCGATGAAATCTCCTTCCGCGCCTCGGGCCCTGAACGCATGGCGATATTGCCGATATTGGCCGACCAGCGCCTGACCGTAAGCCTTGTGCACCTGCGCCGCGAACCCTTGGCGCAGTTCGCCCAGGGCTTCGTCGACCACCTGCGGCGCACCTTGGGCGAGAGCGCTTTCGAGCTGCTCAGCGTCGATTAACATCAGGTTAACGACGGTACACGTATTGGCATGCGACAAGCGCTTTTGGCGCTTCCACAATGGGACCATCCAGTGCAACAGGTCCGCCGGCACCGAGCCGGCCTCGTGGGAGGAAAAGCGACATGCGCGAAATTGTCATCGGCGGCGCCCAGTTGGGGGCCATCCAGAAAAACGAATCCAGGGCCAGCGTCGTCCAGCGCATGCTGGTACTGCTGGAACAGGCCCGCCAACAGGCCTGCGAGTTGGTGGTGTTCCCGGAACTGGCGTTGACCACCTTCTTTCCTCGCTGGTACATGGAAGACCAGCAGGAAGTCGACACCTGGTTCGAGCGCGAAATGCCCAGCGACGCCACCCGCCCGCTGTTCGATTTCTCCCGTGAGCACGCTATCGCGATCTCCTTCGGCTATGCCGAACTCACGCCCGAAGGCCGCCATTTCAACACCTCGATCCTCACCGACCGGCAGGGCAACATCGTCGGCAAGTACCGCAAGGTGCACTTGCCCGGCCACGTCGAGTTCGACACCGCGCGTGATTTCCAGCACCTGGAAAAGCGCTACTTCGAACCCGGCGACCTGGGTTTCGAAACCTGGGAAAGCCAGGGCGCGGTCATGGGCATGTGCATCTGCAATGACCGCCGCTGGCCGGAAACCTACCGCGTGATGGGCCTGCAAGGCGTCGAATTGATCCTGCTCGGCTACAACACCCCCGCAGTCAACTCGCAGATGCGCAGCGAAGGTGAAGAGCACCGCCTGTTCCATTCGCAACTGTGCATGCAGGCTGGCGCTTACCAGAACGCGACCTGGGTGGTGGGCGTGGCCAAGGCCGGCGTCGAGGATGGCTTCCCGCTGATGGGAGGCAGCGTGATCGTCGACCCCAATGGCTTCGTGGTCGCCCGGGCTGAAGGGCAGGGCGACGAGCTGATCGTGCATGCCTGCGACATGGACCTGTGCAATTTCGGCAAAACCACCATCTTCGATTTCGCCCGCCATCGGCGCATCGAGCACTACGGCATCATCACCCGCCAGACCGGCGTTCAACGCCCCTGACCCAGAGAGAACCGGCTATGCGCAGCGTGTACCTGAACGGGGTGTTCGTCCCTGAAAACGAAGCGAAGGTCTCGATCTTCGACCGCGGCTTCATGTTCGCCGACGGCATCTATGAAGTCACCGCCGTGCTGCAAGGCAAGCTGGTGGACTTCGATCTGCACCTGGCGCGCCTGCGCCGTTCGCTGGGCGAGTTGGCCCTCGAGCTGGCGCTGGACGCTGCGCAACTGCTGGCGATCCATCGCGAGCTGATCAGCCGCAACGCATTGACTGAAGGCCTGGTGTACCTGCAGGTCACCCGCGGCGTGGAAGACCGCAACTTTCTCTACCCGGCCGCCGGCAGCCCGCTTACGGTGGTGCTGTACACCCAGGCCAAAGTGGTGCTCGACAGCCCGCTGGCCAAGCGCGGCCTGCGCATCGTCGGCCTGCCCGACCTGCGTTGGGGCCGCAGCGACATCAAGACCACCCAACTGCTGTACGCCTGCATGGCCAAGGAGCAAGCCAAGGCTCTGGGCGCAGACGATGCCTGGCTGGTAAAGGACGGCTTCGTCACCGAGGGCACCTCCAACAACGCCTTCATCATCACCCACGCCGGCGCGCTGGTAACCCGCGAGCTGTCCCGCGCGTTGCTGCCCGGCACCACCCGCGCCGCGTTGATCCAGCTGGCCGCGGAGCACGGGCTGCGTTTCGAAGAACGCGCATTCACCCTCGAAGAAGCCCAGGCCGCCGCCGAAGCCTTCATTACTTCCTCGACGTCATTCGTGTACCCCGTGGTCAGCATCGATGGCCAGGCAGTGGGCGACGGCACACCCGGCACCCTGACCCGGCGCCTGCGCCAGCTGTATATCGACCATGCGCTGGAGGTACTGGCCTAGCCAGCCCTCGAACGGCCCCGGCAGCCGCAGAGCAGCCGGGCCTTGCCACAGTTTTTTACTACAGGACGACTGCCGACACTCTCCGTAGCCCATCGTAAGGAATGTTGAGCATGAAATTACGCCCCTCCCGCGAGTTGTTCGCCCGTTTATTGTTGCCAGTGGGCCTGGTGGCCGCGTTGAACGCACCGGTCTCCCAGGCGGCTGAAAAGACTTTGCACGCGGTGATGTCGTCATCCCTGCGGGTGCTTGACCCGATCGCCACCACCGCGCAGATCACCCGCAACCACGGTTACATGATCTACGACACCCTGATCGGCATGGACGAGCACTTCGTGCCCAAGCCGCAGATGGCCGACTGGACGCTCTCGCCGGACGGGCTGACCTACACCTTTACGCTGCGCGATGGCCTGCTGTGGCACGACGGCAAACCGGTGACCGCGACCGACTGCGTGGCCTCGCTCAAGCGCTGGGCGCATTTCGACATCGGCGGCCAGCTGATGATGAAGTACACCAGCAGCATCGTCGCTACCAACGACAAGACCATCACCCTGACCCTGGCCAAGCCCTTTGGCTACGTCCTGCAGCTGCTGGCCAAGCCGTCGTCGGTGGCGGCGTTCATGATGCCCGAGCGGGTGGCGAACATCCCCGATGGCAAGCCCATTACCGACTACACCGGCTCGGGCCCGTTCGTGTTCGTGGCCAAGGAATTCGACCCCGGCAACCGTGTGGTCTACGAGAAATTCAAGCAATACGTACCGCGCAAAGAACCGGCCAGTGGTACGGCGGGTGGCAAGGTGGTGAATGTCGACCGGGTGGAATGGATCAACATGCCCGACCGCATGACCGCCATCAACGCCCTGTCGTCCGGTGACGTGGACTTCATCGAGCAGCTGCCGATCGATCTGCTGCCGGTGGTGCAGGCCGACGAACACTTGAAATCCGGGGTATTGAGCAAGCTGGGCAGCATGACTGGCGGGCGCATGAACTTCCTCTACCCGCCGTTCGACAACCCTGACATTCGCCGCGCCGCGCTGTTGGCGCTGAGCCAGAAAGATGTGCTGAACGCACTGGTCGGCAACCCCGAGTACTTCAAACAATGCGCCTCGGTATTCGGCTGCGGCACCACCCTGGAAACCGAAGCGGGCGGCGAGTCGCTCACCTCCGGCGGCAATCTCGAAGCCGCCAAGGCGCTGCTGAAAAAAGCCGGCTACGACGGTACCCCCGTGGTGATCATGCAGCCCACCGATGTGCCCAGCCAGGCACCGCAGCCTGTGGTCGCGGCGCAGGCGTTGCGCAAGGCCGGCTTCGTCGTCGACCTGCAACCGATGGACTGGCAGACCCTGGTGTCGCGCCGTGCCAACCAGAACCCGCCCGCGCAGGGCGGCTGGAACCTGTTCTTCACTTACTGGAACGCCGAAACTATCTGGAACCCGGTGGTCAACCCGATGCTCGATGGCAGCGGCCAGAAAGGCGCCTGGTTCGGCTGGCCGACCGACCCGCAGATGAACCAGTTGCGGATCGATTTCGCCACGGCCACCGAGCCTGCGAAACAGAAGGAAATCGCCGTGGAGATTCAAAAGCGCGCCATGGACCAGGTGGCTTATATCCCGCTGGGCCAGTACTACGACGTCGCCGCCTGGAACAGCCACATCAGCCATCTGATGACGGGGCCGTCGACGGTGTTCTGGAACGTCGAGAAAACCGACTGATCACCGCGTCATGATTCTTGCCTTCGGGGGCTTCAATGCTTGGTTACTTCCTGCGCCGCGTGCTGGCGGCGATTCCAGTGATGCTGGTGGTCGCACTCTTTGTGTTCCTGCTGCTGCGCCTGTCGCCGGGCGATCCGGCGGCGATCATCGCTGGCGACATGGCCAGCCCTGAACAGCTGGCCGCGATTCGCGAAAGCCTGGGCCTGAACCAGCCGTTGTACCGGCAGTTCTTCGTGTGGATCTGGCAACTGCTGCACGGCGATTTCAGCACCTCGCTGATGGCCCACACGCCGGTGCTGCACATGATCGGCCAGCGGTTGGAACCGACCTTGAGCCTGGCGCTGGTGGCGATCGTCTTCACCATCGTCATCTCGGTACCCCTGGGGGTGCTGGCCGCGTGGACGCACGGGACCTGGGTCGACAAGCTGGTGATGTCGACCTCGGTGCTGGGTTTTTCGATACCGGTATTCGTGATCGGCTATGTGCTGATCACGGTATTCGCCCTGGACCTCAAATGGCTGCCGGTGCAAGGCTTTCGCAGCATCGCTGATGGCATCGGGCCGTTCGCGCAACGCATCGTGCTGCCGGCGCTGACCTTGTCGTCGGTGTACGTGGCGCTGGTGGCCCGCATGACCCGCGCCAGCATGCTCGAGGTGCTCGGCGAGGACTACATCCGCACCGCGCGGGCCAAGGGCCTGGCGGAAACCCACGTGCTGTTTCGCCACGCGTTGCGCAACGCCATGATCCCGATCCTGACCGTGATCGGCACCGGTTTCGCCCTGATGATTTCCGGCGTGGTGGTCACCGAGAGCGTGTTCAACATTCCCGGCCTGGGGCGGCTGATCGTCGACGCCGTGCTGGCCCGCGATTACCCGGTGATACAGGGCATGATCCTGCTGACCAGCGGCGTATACGTGGTCATCAACCTGCTGATCGACCTGTCGTACGCGATCAGCGATCCGCGCATTCGTTATTGAGGGCAAAGGCCATGAGCAAACCCGTTACCTTGAGCCTGCCCGCACCGCGGCGGCGCTTCGTCAACCTGGCCCGCGTACCGCTGACATCGGCATTGGCGCTGTTGGTGCTGGTGCTGATCATCGCCATGGCGGTTTTCGCGCCGTGGGTCGCCAACCATGATCCGGTGGCCCTGGCGCCCGCGTTTCGCCTGAAACCGGCCAGCGCCGAATTCTGGCTGGGCACCGACGCCTATGGCCGGGATCTGTTTTCACGCATCGTCTACGGCGCGCGCATATCGCTCACCGTCGGCCTGGGTGTCACTGTGCTGAGCATCCTGATCGGCCTGCCGCTGGGCCTGCTGGCCGGCTATTTCCGCCGCCTGGACGCGCTGCTGATGCGGGTGATGGATGGCCTGATGGCGATTCCCGGCATCCTTTTGGCGATTGCCATCGTGTCCTTGAGCAGCGCGGGCGTGTGGACCGTGATGGTCGCGATCATGGTCCCGGAAATCCCCCAGGTGGTGCGCCTGGTACGTTCGCGGGTACTGTCGACCCGCGAGGAACCCTACGTGGAAGCCGCCGTGCTGATGGGCACCTCGACGTTCAAGATCCTCACCCGGCACTTGATGCCCAACACGCTCGCGCCGTTGATCGTGCAGGGCACCTACATCTGTGCCTCGGCGATCCTCACCGAAGCCATCCTGTCATTTCTCGGGGCCGGCATCGGCACCGAGATTCCGACCTGGGGCAACATCATTGCCGAAGGCCGGGTGTACTTCCAGCTCAAGCCATCGCTGGTGCTGTGGGCCGGCCTGGCGCTGTCGTTGTGCATCCTGTCCATCAACCTGTTGGGTGACGTGGCCCGCGATGCCCTTGACCCACGCATGAAGAAGAGGGGCGCTGCATGAATTCGCCAACCCAGGATACCCTGCAGGTCGAGCACCTGTGCGTGAACACCGCTGACGGCAAGCCGATCTTGCAGGACATCAGCTTCAACATCCGCGCCGGGGAGACCCTGTGCCTGGTGGGGGAGAGCGGTTCGGGCAAGTCGGTGACCTCGCTGGCAACCCTCGGGCTGCTGCCCAAGGGTGCCTTGCAGGTCGCCGGTGGGCGCATCGTACTGGACGGCGAAGACGTGCTGCACGTCAGCAACGGCCGCCTCAAGGCCCTGCGCGGCAGCCGCATGGCGATGATCTTCCAGGAGCCGATGACCGCCCTCAACCCGGTGCTGAGTGTCGGCCGGCAGATCGACGAAGTGCTGCAGACCCATACCGACCTGGGTGCCGCGCAGCGCCGCGCGCAGGTGATGAATGCACTGGAGCAGGTGCACCTGCCGGACATCGAGCGCATTCACGACGCCTATCCCCATCAACTGAGCGGTGGCCAGCGCCAGCGCATCATGATCGCCATGGCACTGGTGCTCGAACCGCGGCTGCTGATCGCCGACGAACCGACCACGGCGCTGGACGTGACCACCCAGCAACAGATTCTCAAGCTGATTCGCGAACTGCAGCAAAAGCATGGCACCGCCGTGCTGTTCATCACCCATGACATGGGCGTGGTGGTGGATATCGCCGACCGCGTGTGCGTGATGCGCCAGGGGCGGATCGTCGAGGCTGGCGCGGTGGACGCGGTGCTGGCCAGCCCCCGCGAGGACTATACGAAATCCCTGCTCGCCGCCGTACCCAGCCTCAAGCCGCGTGCTGCGCGCCGCGAGGCACAGAGCGCGCAGGTGGTGCTGGATGTGAGTGAACTGGGCAAGGTCTATCCGCCCGCGGGTGGCAGCTGGCGCTGGTTCGGCAAGCCGCGGGAGGGGACCCGGGCGGTGCACGATGTGTCGTTCACCCTCAAGCGCGGTCGCACTCTGGGCATCGTCGGCGAAAGCGGCTCGGGTAAATCCACCGTGGCACGCTGCGTGATGCGCTTGCTAGCGCCCAGCCATGGCGCCATCCGGGTGACCGGCAAGGAAATCTCCGAGCTGTCGGCCGCCAGCCTCAAGCCGCACCGCAAACGCATTCAGATGATCTTCCAGGACCCCAACCGCTCGCTCAACCCGCGCATCACCATTGGCAAGAGCCTGATCGAGGGGCCGATGAACCACGGCGTGTCCCATGCCGAGGCCTGGGCCCGGGGGCAGCAGTTGCTGGAACTGGTCGGCTTGCCCGCCGACGCCATCGGCCGCTACCCCCATCAGTTCTCCGGTGGCCAGCGCCAACGCATCGCCATCGCCCGGGCACTGGCCATGGAGCCCGATGTGATTGTCGCCGATGAAGCCGTCTCGGCGCTGGACGTCTCGGTGCAGGCGCAGGTGTTGCAGTTGCTGGACGATATCCAGCAGCGCATGGGCGTGGCCATCCTGTTCATCACCCACGACCTGCGCGTGGCGGCGCAGCTGTGCGACGACGTACTGGTGATGCAGCACGGCCAGGTCATCGAGTACGGGCCGGCGGCCCAGGTGCTGGCCGACCCGCGCCAACCCTATACCCAGCAATTGATGGGCGCGGTGTCCGGCAAGGGCTGGGACTTCGCTACTGGCCAGAGGGTTCAGCCATGATGTACGACCTGCTGTTTCGCGGTGTCACCGTCGTCGACGGCACCGGTGCCGCGCCTTATCTCGCTGACCTGGCGACCCAGGCCGACCGGATCGTCGCCATCGGCGACCTTGCCGGCCAGGGCGCGCAGCGCGTGATCGAAGGCGCCGGGCGCTGCCTGATGCCCGGCTTCATCGATGTGCACACCCACGACGACACCAACGTGATCCGCAGCCCGGACATGCTCGCCAAGGTCTCCCAGGGCGTGACCACGGTGATCGTCGGCAACTGCGGGATCAGCGCTTCGCCAGTGGTACTGCCCGGCGTCCCGCCAGACCCGATGAACCTGCTGGGCGGCCGCGATGCGTTCGTGTACCCGACCTTCGAGGCTTACGCCGCCGCTGTCGAGCAGGCCGTGCCCAGCGTCAACGTGGCAGCGCTGATCGGCCACACCGCGTTGCGCGCCAATGTCATGGCGCAGTTCGACCGCCCTGCCGACGAGCAGGAGCTGCAAGCGATGTGCGCGGCACTGGAAGCTGCCTTGAGCGCCGGCGCCATCGGCTTGAGCTCCGGCCTGGCGTACACCAACGCCAAGCAGGCGCCCATGGCCGAAATGCAGCCGCTGGTCGACATCATTGGCGCCCACGGCGCGCTGTACACCACCCATATGCGCAACGAACACGACGGTTTGCTCGACTCGCTGCAGGAATCCTTCACCACCGCCCGCAACGCCGGGGCCGACCTGGTGATCTCCCACCTCAAATGCGCCGGCGCCGGTAACTGGGGCAGGGCGCCGCTAGCCCTTGCCGCCCTGGAGCAGGCCGCCAGCGCGCAATCCTGCAATTGCGACTGCTACCCCTATGCCGCCAGCTCGACCACCCTGGATGCCTGGCGCGTCGATGGCACCATGGAGATCTACATCACCTGGTCCGACCCCCATCCGGAGATGGCCAGGCAGACGCTCGCGGCCATCGCCGCACAATGGGGCGTGTCGCAATGGGAGGCAACCGAGCGGCTGCGCCCGGCAGGGGCGATCTATCACATGATGAGCGAAGACGACGTACAGCGAATTCTTGCCCATCCGTTGTCGATGGTCGGCTCCGATGGTTTGCCCAACGACCCCAATCCGCACCCGCGCTTGTGGGGCACCTTTCCACGCGTGCTGGCCCACTACTGCCGCGACCTGAAGCTGTTCGACCTGGCCGAGGCCGTGCGCAAGATGACCGGCCTGTCGGCCGCGCGTTTTCGCTTGCAGGACCGTGGCGTACTGCGCGTAGGCGCATTCGCCGACCTGACCCTGGTCGATATGGAACGCATTGAGGACGTGGCCACCTACAGCGACCCCTGCCGGCAGGCGCCGGGCATCGACCTGGTGGTGGTCAACGGTGTGGTCGGCTATGAAGGCGGCAAAGTGCGGCAACGGCAGGGGCGCCTGCTCAGGCGCCAGCCGGCCGCGGTGGCGGGTTAAACGGTGGCGGCGGTCAGCATGATTTCGACCAGCACATCCGGCGAGGCCAGGTCAGCCTGGATCGTCGCGCGGGCGGGAGCGGCGCCTTCGGGCAGCCACTGGCTCCAGACTTCGTTCATCGCGGCGAAATCGGCGCTGATGTCCTTGAGCCAGATCTGCGCGCTCAGCAGCCGCGTCTTGTCGCTGCCGGCCTGGGCGAGCAGGGCGTCGATCTTCGCCAATACCTGGCGCGTCTGGCCAGCGCAATCCTGGCTACGGTCATCGGGCACCTGGCCCGACAGCCACGCCAGGCCACTGTGAACGACGGCGCCGGCAAGGCGTGGATTGACGGAAATTCTCTGGATGCTCATGACAACTCCTGATGGGGTAATGGACGGACCACGCTACCCAACCTGGCGGTCCATTGCCATGACCAATTTGACGGTCGGCCTTAACCTGGCGCTAAGGCCGCCTTCGCGACACGCTATTGAGAGGAACGACCTGTGCAGGTAGTGGTGATTGGAGCGGGTGTGGTGGGGCTGACCAGCGCCTGGTACCTGGCGCGGCAAGGCGTACAGGTGACGCTGGTGGATCGCCACGCAGACGTCGCGCAAGAGACCAGCTTCGCCAACGGCGGGCAACTGAGCTACAGCTACGTGGCACCCCTGGCCGAGCCCGCGGTGCTGGGCAAACTGGCCCAGTGGCTGCTGCGCGCGGAGTCGCCGCTGCGCTTCCGGCCACGCCTGGACCCAGCGCAATGGCGCTGGTGCCTGGGTTTCCTGCGGGCCTGCACCGATGCCCAGGTGCGCCGCACCATTGGCGAGATGCTCAGCCTTTCGTACCTCAGCCGCGATGCGCTGAACGAACTGCTGGCCGCACATCCGCTGGACTTCGACCTGCTGCGCACCGGCAAACTGGTGGTGTACCGCGACCCGGCGGCACTGGCTGCCGCCGGCCCCATGGTCGATTGGCAACGCGAGCTGGGGGCGGACCAGCGCATCCTCGACAGCCGCCAATGCGTGGCGCTGGAACCCGCGCTGCACGCGGTTGGCGCGCAACTGGCGGGTGGCATCTACACCCCAGGCGAGGCGACCGGCGACTGCCTGCGTTTTTGCCAGGCCATGAAACGCTTGCTGGAACAGATGCCCAACGTGCGCTTGGCCCTGGGCAGGGAAGTGCAGGCCCTGAAGAGGGAGCGCCAACGCGTGGTCGCGGTGCAGACCGACGACGGCGAATTGCCGGCCGACGCCGTGGTCATGGCCGCCGGGATGTTCAGTGTGCGGCTGCTCAAGCCGCTGGGCATCACGCTGCCTCTTTATGGCTTGCGGGGTTATAGCCTCAGCGTGCCGATGGGGGCAGACGCGCAAGTGCCAAGGCTGAGCGTCACCGATGCTGCGCGCAAGATCGTCTACGCACCCCTGGGTGGGCATCTGCGCATCGCGGCGATGGTCGATATGGGCGTGAGCAGGGCAGAGATCGATCCGGCGCGGATCGATCTCCTGAAGCGCCAGGTTGCCGAGACCTTCCCGGAGATCGCGTTGGAGAGCGCACAACCTTGGGCAGGGTTACGTCCCAGTACCACCGATAGCAAGCCCATCGTCGGGCGGGCGCCGGGGATTGATAACCTGTGGTTGAACGTGGGGCAGGGGGCGCTTGGCTTCACGCTCGCGCTGGGGAGTGCAAAGCTGCTGGCTGCGCAGATGTTCGGGGAGGCGTTGCCGATTGATGCGCGGCCGTTTGAACTGCGCTGAGGGGTGGTTTCAACAGGATATGGATATTAACTCAACTAAATAGTCATTTAGTTGAGTTAATTAATATCAGTATTTGTTTCGGCGAGCAGGGCGGCGGCACATTCTATTCTGCGAGGCGATTTATAAGTTCCGACTTGGTATTCACCCCATGCTTGCGAATCAAAGTACCGCGGTGCACATCCACGGTCCTTGGGCTGATGCCGAGCCTGCGCGCTATCTCTTTGCTGGTCAGCCCATCCAGCAAGAGTGCCGCCACGTCACGTTCTCTCTCAGTCAGGCCAGCGCTACGGCTGCCTTTACTGTCGGCCGATACCACCTTGTTGAACACCCAAGCCGCCAGCTCATAGGGATTTTCTTCATGGAACCCATAGCCCCGCACACTCAGCCATAAGTGCGTTCCATCCAAACGCCGCATCATCCGTTCATCCTCGAAGTCCGCGTGCACCGCCAGCATGGGCCCGAAATGAAGCGCCGCGCTTTCGAAATCCTTGCGCTCGGGGTAAAGAACCTCGAAGGATTGCCCGATTATCTGCTCCCGGGCTGCCTGAAAAACCTCGAGCGCACGCTGGTTGCACGCAACCATCACGCGGTGCCTGGCGACGATGATCGCCATCGGCAGGTGCCAGAACAGGTTGTCGACATCCAGGTCATTGAGCGGGCTGGTCATACAGGCTCCTGCAACTGAAAAATACCTACGTAATTACATTGGTCGACGGCCAGCGGATTCGGCACTACCATAACACCGCAAGTTAAGTATCAACAATAGATACCGGGTTATATGCTATTCGCACCAATTAATTATCTCGAAAATTCCTTGCTACTGACCAGCCTGCCATCTAGCCACGCACGTTAATACATGATGGGAGAGTGTAGAAATGACACCAGCCGAACTCCACGCCAATGCCATCGTGATCGATGGTTTGATCATCGCCAAATGGAACCGCGAGCTCTTTGAAGACATGCGCAAAGGCGGCCTGACTGCCGCTGGCTGCACCGTTTCCGTTTGGGAAGGCTTCCGGGCAACGCTGGACAGCCTCGCCAACAGCCAGAAGCTCATCCGCGAAAACAGCGACCTGGTGCTGCAGGTACGCACGACGGACGATATCCGCAAGGCCAAGGAACAAGGCAAGACCGGCATTATCTTCGGCTTCCAGAATGCTTATGCCTTTGAAGACCAGATAGCCTATATCGACATATTCAAGCAACTGGGCGTGGGTATCGTGCAGCTGTGCTACAACACCCAGAATTTGGTGGGTACCGGTTGCTATGAGCGCGATGGCGGGCTCTCCGGTTTTGGCCGCGAAGTCGTAGCGGAAATGAACCGCGTAGGCATGATGTGCGACCTGTCTCATGTCGGCTCGAAGACCAGCAAAGACGTCATCCTTGAGTCCAAACAGCCCGTGACCTATTCACACTGCCTGCCATATGGCTTAAAGGAGCACCCGCGCAACAAGACCGATGCAGAGCTGAAGTTCATCGCCGATCACGGCGGCTTCGTTGGTGTGACCATGTTTACGCCGTTCCTGGCCAAGGGCGTGGAACCCACCGTTGACGATTACGCCGAGGCGATCGAATACGTGATGAACATCGTGGGTTCGGATGCCGTCGGCGTCGGCACCGATTTTACCCAGGGGCATGGCCAGGACTTCTTCGAGTATCTGACCCACGACAAAGGTTACGCGCGCCGGCTGACCAACTTCGGCAAGATTATCAATCCGCTGGGCATGCGTGAGGTCGGGGATTTTCCGAATCTGACGCAAGCGCTTTTACGGCGCGGGCATCCGGAGCGGACGGTGCGCAAGATCATGGGAGAGAATTGGGTTCGGGCCTTGGGTGAGGTTTGGGGGGCTTGATTGGGGTTTGGGGTGGCTAACTGGGTTTGGGTGGGCGTCTCGGCTGGGTTGGCTGGGACGATTGTTGTGGAACAGCGGCTTGAGTGGAGTATCCTTGGGTTCGCATAATGTATATTATGTTAAATCTAGTATTGCTGTGCGTGGAAGTCTGGCCGTCTGTCCTGCCGCAATTCTCTCGGGGCTGTTCTAATCCGTGAAGGCGTTATCACCTCCACTCGTGTCAATTTAGAGTTGGACCCAAAAGGAGCCCGTCATGACCGTAGTCGATCGCCTCCGGTATCTGCGCGTCGTTCTAGTTCTGGCAGGCTTCGCGTGCCTCGCTCTTTACCCACTTATGTTGTTCTGGCCGTCCGGCTGGACTTGGCACGTCGATCATTCGGCCTACCCGGCGATGATCATTGGCATCTACGCCACACTTGGCGTGTTCTTGATCCTGGCCGCACGGGATCCCTTAGCCAATCTGAGCCTAATCTGGTTCACCGTGTGTTCCAGTGCCGTACACGCGGGAATCATGGCCGTCCAGGCGGTCACCCAGCCGGGACAATCAGGCCACTTGGCAGGCGACGTGCCGGCGCTCTTCATCGTGGCGGTTGCCTTGGCCATTTTGACGCCCCGCGAGCAACTGGCCATTGAGCTCCAGAAACACAATGGGGCCTGAGAGCAGGTTTTACGGTCAGGTTTAGGCAGGATGCACTACACGGCCGTATAACCACCATCAGCATTAATACAAGCCCCCGTCACCAGCGAAGCCGCGTCACTGGCCAAAAAGGACACCACCCGCGCCACCTCCTCCGGCCGGCCCAGCCGCCCGATGGGCTGTTTTTGCAACAGGCCGGCCAACAGTGTGGCGGGCAGCTTGGCCAGCAACGGCGTCTCGATGTAGCCGGGCGAGACGCAGTTGGCGCGAATGCCGCGCTGTGCATAGGTGAGCGCCACGCTGCGGGTCAGGTTCACCACCGCCGCCTTGGAGGCGCAATAGGCATGGCTGTCGGCCTGCCCGACATGGGCGAGTATCGAAGCCATGTTGACCACGGCACCACCGCCGCGCGCGAGCATGTGCTGTACCCCATACTTGTTGCACAGAGCCACGCCCGTGAGGTTGATGTCTATCACCCGTTGCCAGCCCGCCAGGTCGAATTCATGTATCGGGCTTTTCTGCTCGGGTATGCCCGCATTGGCGACCAGCACATCCAGGCCGCCAAAGCGCTCGACTGCCGCGTCCATCAGGCCTTTTACGCTTTGCGGGCTGGTCACGTCGGTTGGCACGAACATTCCGGGGCATGGCAGCTGCGCTACCAGTTCCCGCGCGCTTACATCGACGTCCCCTACCACCACGTAGGCGCCTTCGGACGAGAACAGCCTGGCCATGGCCGCGCCGATGCCAGAGGCGGCGCCGGTGATCACCACGACCTTTTGTGCGTGGGAATTGATCGGGCCGCTCATGCGCGTTTCTCGGTGATCAGGTGGCTCGGCAGGCCCGAACCGGCCTTTCTGCTCTGGCAATAAACGGCCAATGCCGCCACGCCCGCCGGCACCAGCATGGTCATGCAGATCTGCGCCATCGACCAGCCGAGGCTCATCATGTGCGCACCGGCGAAGGCACTGAGCACGGCGCCGATGCGCCCTACTCCGCTCATCCAGCTGGCACCGGTGGCACGCGCCTGGGTGGGGTAATAGGTCGCCGCCAGGGCGTTCATGCCGACGCTTACGCCGTTCAGGCCAAACCCTACCAGGCAGGCAACGGTGCACAGCAGCAGAAAATGGCCGGTGGACTGGCCGATGGCGAAAATCGCCAGCCCGCAGGCCAGAAACATCAGGGTAAGCACTGCGCGCTTGCCCCAGCGGTCCATCGCCCAGCCCGTGAAGATGGCACCCGCCGGGCCGCCCACCTGGAAGATGGCGGTCACCACCGCCGCTTCGGCAACGCTGTAGCCGCCGACCTCCTTGACCAGCGATGGCAGCCAGCCGCTGAACAGGTACACCATGAACAACGCGATGATATAGCCCACCCACAGCATCAAGGTGCCGAACAGGTAGTCGCGCGACAGCACCAGGCCGATGCTGCTGGTACGGGCGACCACTGGCGGTATCACAAACACTGAAGTGTCGCTGACCACGTCCGGTGCCAGGCGGCGCATGATCTTGCGAATTTGCGCCGGCGGCGCATGGCGGCCGACCAGGAAGGTCACCGACTCCGGCAATTGGAAATACAGCACCGGCAGCACCAGTAGCGGCAATACGCCGCCCATCACCAGCACACTCTGCCAGCCCAGGTGGGGAATCATCCAGGCACTGGCGAAGCCACCGAAGGCGGCACCCGCCGAGAACCCGCAAAACGCCAGGGTGATGAGGAACGAACGGCTGCGCTCCGGCGCATACTCGCTGACCAGAATGCTCGAATTGGGCATTGCCGCGCCCAGGCCCAGCCCGGTCAGAAAACGCAGCACCACCAGCGTCTGCACGTCCGGGGCGAACGCGGTGAGGATGGTCAGGGTACCGAACAGGAACACGCTGCACAGCAGAATGATCTTGCGCCCGTAGCGGTCAGCCAACGGCCCTGCCGTCATGGCCCCCCCCGCCAGGCCCACCAGCGCGGCGCTCAGCACCGGCCCCAGCGCGTGGGCATCCAGGCCCCAATCGAGCTTCAACTGCGGTGCGATGAAGCCCATGATCGCCACGTCGAAACCGTCCAGGGCGATGATCAGAAAGCCGAAAAACACCACCCACTTCTGGAAGCGCCCCGCGGGGCGGCTGTTGACCAGTTCACGCACATCGATAGCTTTGCCTGTCATGGGGTAATCCTTTGCTTGTTATTGTTGTGATTGCGTCGGGTGCCAGGCGGGTGGCTCAGCCGTTGCCCGGCGGGGCAAAGCGTACGGGGCGGATGATGCGCGTTTCCTGGGCCACCACCAGGTGCCGCGTCGCCTGCAGGTAGGCGCCGAAGCGCGGGTCGCTGTCGCGCGCCAGGCTGCGCCGTTCGAAGTCGTCGAGGCTGTCGTAACCCCACAAGTGCACGACCTGGTTCAAGGGCCCGATGCTGCTGGTGTAGAACGCCAGCGGCTCGCCCAGGTGCTCGCGCAGAATCGGCAATGCCAGGCGCTCGAACACCTCGAGAAACTCGGGCATGCCGCGGGGCGCGAGGGTGTAGATGCGGTGGTCGACCACCGGTTTTACGGCGCTCATGCGGTTTGCTCCTTGCGCTGGCCGACCACCCCGAGGCGCGGGCTGGCGAGGTGCAGGCCGGTGATATAGCCAAAGGTCAGGATCGGCCCGAGGGTAATCCCCGCCCCGGGGTAGTTCCCGCCCATGATGCTGGCCCGGTCGTTGCCGACCGCGAACAGGCCTTCGATAGGCTGCTCGTGCTGGTCGAGCACCTCCCCGACCACGCTGGTGCGCAGGCCATCGAAAGTGCCGAGGTCGCCCATCACGGTTTTCACCGCGTAGTACGGCCCGTCGCCGATGGGCGCGACACAGGGGTTGGGCCGGTGCGTGGCGTCGGCCAGGTAGCGATTGAAGGACGTCGTGCCCCGGCCGAATTCGCGATCCTCACCCTGGCTTGCGCCGAGGTTGTAGCGCTGCACGCTGTCTTGCAGGCCCGCCGGATCGATGCCGGCGCGTTGCGCCAACTCGGCCAGGGTGCGACCCTTGAGCAAGTAGCCGCTGCGGATCAAACCGCCCAGTGGCATGGGCGAAGGCTTGGCGAAACCCAGCCCGTATTTGCCCAGCGTGCGTGCATCGCAGACCAGCCACATGGCGGTTTGCGCGCGCCCGGCATCGTTGGCGACCATCGCCTCGCCCACGTCGTGGTAGGAGTTGGATTCGTTGGTAAACCGCTGGCCTTGCACATCGACGCCGATCACGCCGGGCTTGTAGCGGTCCAGCAGGTGCGGGAAGGCGGTGAAGCCGCCGTTGCCATCGGGTACTTTCGACACCGGCATCCAGGCCGCCGGTGCCTTGAGGCGGATATCCACGCGCCCGCCCACGGCCTCGGCCATGCGCGCGCCGTCACCGGTGTTGCTGTCCGGCACCGGCGAAAAATGCTCGCCGCCGCGCTTGACGTGCGGATACGCCTCGCGCAGCCGCTGGACGTCGTGGGAAAAGCCGCCACCGGCCAGCACCACGGCCCGGCGCGCCTCGATACGCAGCTCACCGGCGGCGGTTTGCGCCAGCACGCCGCTGACCCGCCCGTTGTCCCGCAGCAACTGGCGGGCGCTGGTGCCGGTCAGAATCGTAATACCCAGGTCCAGCGCCGACTTGGCCAGCCGCGCCGCCAGCGCGTTGCCGCTGGTGACCTGGGTGCCACGCCGGTACAGCACCATCTCCTTGAGGTGGGTGGCCAGCCGTTTGGCCACATACACGAACGAGGTGAACGAACGGGTGGCATTGAAGAAATGCTTGAGGTCGGCGTTCGACGAATTGAACATCATGCCGATGAAGGTGATGGTCTTGAGCGGCGGCCGCAGCCGCGCCATGTCCGCGCCCAACTGGCGAATATCGAAGGGTGCGGCCAAGATTGAGCGGCCGATGTCCAGGCCGCCCGGGGCGTCCGGGTGATAGTCGGGGTACAGCGTCGGGACGAACTGGACCGCGGTTTCCTTTTGAAAGAAATCGACCATTTTCGGCCCGTATTCCAGGAATGCTTCCACGGCGGCCTCGTCGTGGAATGCCCCCGCCTGATCGCGCAGGTAGGTGCGGGCCAGCGCCAGACTGTCGTTGGCCTGTTGGGCCTTGCCCAGCGAGTTGTTGGGAATCCACAGCACCCCGCCGGAGAACGCCGTGGTGCCACCGAAGCAATCGGCCTTTTCAATGACCAGCACGTCCAGGCCGGCTTTTTTGGCAGTGATGGCCGTGCTCAGGCCACCCGCCCCGGAGCCGATCACCAGTACATCGCAGGTACGCTTCATGGCCGCGCCTCCTCGAAACCCGGGCGCGGCAATAACGCCATGCCCATGCTTTCAAAGCCGCCGTCCACCAGTAACTCGGCACCGTTGACATAGCTTGCCCGGCCACTGGCCAGGTAGAGCGCAGCGTCGGCGATGTCTTGCGGCACACCGATGCGCCGGCTGGCGGTCATCGCGCTGCGCTGCTGCTCGACCCGTGCATCGGCATAGAAGGCCGCCGACAAGGGCGTCTTTATCAAGCCCGGGCACACGGCGTTGCTGCGCACCCCACGGGCGCCCCACTCCACCGCCAACTGCCGCGAGAGCATTGCCACGCCGGCCTTGGCGCAGCTGTAGGCGCCGCTCCAGGGTTGCGGCGAATGAGCGGCGATGGAGGCAATATTGACGATACTGCCGCTGCCTTGGGCGAGCATTTGCGCGCCAAACGCCTGGGCACACAGCAGATAGCCCGCCAGGTTGACCGACAGCACCTGGTTCCATTGCGCCAGGGTGATGGCCTCCAGGCTGGCCGCACGCAAGATGCTGGCGTTATTGATCAGCACATCGCAGCGGCCATAGGTGTTCGCTACCTGCTGGGCGGCGGCCTGAACGCTGGCGGGGTCGCTGATGTCGCATGCCAGCGCATTGACCCGCGCGCCGTGCTCGCTCAGCGTTGCGGCCAGCGTCCGGCATTTATCCAGGTCCAGGTCCAGCAACACCACGTCGGCGCCTTGCGCCACCAGCGCTCGCGCCACTTCGGCGCCAATTCCGCCCGCCGCGCCGGTCACCACACATACGGTGGAGGCCAGGCCCAGCCAGCCATCAGGTTCATTGTTATTGTTCATGCCACTCTCCCACTTGCGCCACGCTTTGCGACGCTTCGACCGGGGTCAGGTTAGGGCGCCAGCGGCCAGGGCGGGAATAGACAAAAACTGCAAACGTCGGCACTTTTGCGGCAAACGGCCCACCCTCACGGGCAGCTGTGGCAGAGTAGGGCCTTCGTCAACAATTCAAATAATAGCGATGACCTCTATCCCGAATTACGCCTTGTATGGCGAGTCCGTCCAGCCGGTATGGCACGACGCACTGCACGTAGAATCGGTATCCCTGCGCTCGGGTGCCTACCAATGGGAAATTGCCCCCCACCGCCATGAAGGCCTGCTGCAGATTCTGTACCTGCAGCGGGGCAGCGGGCAGGTAAAGCTAGACGGTGAATGCCTGCGCGCGGTGTCGCCCTGCGTGATCATCGTCCCCGCGCAGTTCGTCCACGGCTTCAACTGGGACGGTGCCGTGGAAGGCGAGATCGTCACCGCGGTACAGCACCCGCTGTCCAGCATGGCCGCGGCATTGTCCCAGGACCTGGTCGACCGATTGCTCCAGCCACGGGTGATCGCGATGCCCGCCTGGCCCGACGCCCACAACCCGCTGTTGCACTTGTTCGCCAGCCTTCGCGAGGAATACCACAGCCGCGCGCAAGACCACTTGGCCTGCACCATGGGCCTGCTACTGGCGCTGGTCACACAGATTCTGCGCCATGACCACGCGCAACGACCGGCCAACGGCGAAGGCCCTTCGCGTCGCTCGATGCAGATGGTGCATTTTCGTGAACTGGTCGACATGCATTTCCGCCAGCATCTGGGCGTGAAGGATTACGCCGAGCAGTTGGGCATGACCGTGGCCACTTTGGGCAGGGCCTGCCAGGACCAACTGGGCATGCCCCCCATCACCTTGATCAGCTCGCGCCTGGTACTGGAAGCCAAACGTGAACTCGCCTATTCGGCCATGAGTGTGAAGCAGATAGCCCACGCGCTGGGGTTCAACGATGTGGCCTATTTCAGCCGTTTCTTTCGCAAGCATATGGCTATGGCACCAGGCGAATATCGGGCATCTCAAGCGGCCGGGGGCGGCACCAGCCCAAACCAGTCGATGATTTGAGTTTCCGTTCCGCCTTCAATATTCATAGCACTCGAAGCTCAAGCGTCCCGACCTCACAACTACGGCGTCCCCCCAGCCCGCTGCTGCCGAAGCGCCTGCGCATACCACTCAAACTCGTCCAAAAACTTGTTCATCTGCCTCGTCGTACGTTCATCCTTCGCGCGCCCGTCATCTTCCAACGCATCGCCAATACGCGGTATGGCAAACAAGCTCGGAATGCTCGGCATCCCCAGCTCACCCACGATCATCCGCAACTGCATAGCCGCCCGCACGCCGCCGAACCCGCCTGCCGAATAACAGGCAATAGCCGATGGCCGCCAGAAATACTCTTCGAGAAAATGATCCAGCAGATTCTTCAGCGCTGGGGGAACGCCGTGATTGTATTCGGCACTCACCAGCAGAAAACCGTCAGCCCGACGGTAAAGCGTCGCCAGCTGCTCCAGTTCAGCGGGCGCCGAGCCGTGCGGATATTCCTTGTACATGCGGTCCAGCAGCGGTAAGCGGATGACCATCGGGTCAACCAGTACCGCCTCATGCCCGCGCTTCTGGAGCGCCGTCAACAACAGGCGCGCTGCCTTTATTCCTTGGCGCTCAGTGCGCACCGAGCCCAGCAACAGGGCGATCGTCAGCGGTTTGGCATCGGTCATGGGTCAGGGTCTCGGCTATAGGTGACCTTTGCAGACTAGTCGTTATGCGCCAAACCGCTTGGCGGCTCAAACAACGCACACCCGATTACGCCCATTGCCCTTGGCCAGATACAACGCCCTGTCCGCCCGATCGACAATGCCCTCCAACGCCTCACCCCCCTGCCCTTGTGCCAGCCCGATACTCACCGTAAAGAACAACCGCCCCCCACCATGCTCAACCTGGCATAACTGCGCCTGAACGCGAATTTTCTCCGCCAAGGTTTTAGCCGTCGCAAGCGTCGCACCCTTGAGCACCACGATGAACTCCTCGCCACCCCAGCGCGAAACGATATCCGAAGCTCGCAAGGTGGCCTTCAGGCAGCCGGCAAACGCGACCAACACCGCATCACCGCCCAGATGCCCGCTGCTGTCATTGATCGCCTTGAAGTGATCCAGGTCGATCATCATCACGCATGAGTGCAACCCCTCGCGCCGACTCTCGAGCAATGCCTGTTCCGCCAACAAGGTAAAGCCCCGGCGATTGAGCAGGCCCGTCAATGGGTCCCGTAGCGTGAGGGTTTCGATATGGCGCAGATAGCGTCGCGTTACCCAGCCCACCAGGCTTAACACCAGGGCGGTAACGCCCAGGCATACCAGCAGATTGACCCAGAGGGTGCGGCGTACGGGTTCCATCAAGTCGGAATCATGCTTGTCGACCAACAAGTACCAGTTCAACTCGGCAATGAACCGAACATTCACGTAGTGCTGTTCGCCGTTGAAGGCGTAGTCGAACGTGCCGTCGCGCAAAGGCATCAGTTGCTGGCCCAGCGGTGCCAACGCGGCGACTTGATCGATAGACACACCTCTGGCTGAAGCCAGCTGGCCACCCGCGCCAGTCAGTACCAGATTCCGGCTGCCATCCACGAAGTACAAGGTACGATCGAACAGGCGCTGGTAGTTGTCGATCAACAGCAGCAACTGGTCGACCGTGATGCCGATACCGACGACACCCGCGAACCGCCCTTGGTCATCGCTCACCCGGCAGTTGACGAACATGGTCTTGCGGTCTGGGTCGATGACGACCTCCCACGGCTGCCCACTGTCACGAAACTGGTACAACCATGCCGAAGTCTTGTGGCTGGGGTCCATGTGTTCGAACACGCCGTCCTGGTCGTAATAGGTCTGGGTACGCTGCGAAACGAAGAAGGCGCTGGTGGTGTGGTTTTGCTCACGGATATCGCTGAGAAACCGCGATACCAAGCGTGGGTCCTGCTCTCCTCTGTTAATCCAGTCATGGAGAAATACATCGCTGCTCAGCGCCCGCGCGACTTGGACGGGGCGCACCAGATCATTGCGGACTTCGCCATACACGGCGTTGGACACCAGCGGCAATTCGGTATTGATGATGTTTTCGCGCAACGCCGTTCGCGAGGTGTAATAACTCGACAGCGTGGTGGCTAAAAACCCCAGGCTGATCAAGGCGCCGAGCAAACCCAATATCACCGGCCGTTTGAACGTTACCCACGCAGTCATCTATTCAATCCTGAAGGCATACAGGCGAACTCAGGCTTGTGCATAACGTTGCAAGGCGTTACCCAGCACTCCTACCGTCTGGGCGATATCGCGATTGCCCAACGAGACCAGGCCGATCTGCTCCACCGAAGCCTCCGAGGCATGCCGAATGGACACCAGGTCATCGTTCATGGTTTTGCAGGTATTGGCCTGATCGACGCTGGCCGCGGCGATGGAGCGGTTGAGCGTCCCCAGGTTCTTGACCTGCTGGCCGATAAGCCGCATGTGCTCTTGCACGCCCTTGGCATGCTCGGTCATCTCGGCCGTGGTGTGCACGGCATCGCCCACGCGGTTGAGCATGGCGTCGGAGGTGGATTGCAGGTCGTCGAGCATCGCACGGATTTCTTCGGTGGTCTTGCCGGTGCGAATGGAGAGTTGCCGCACCTCGTCGGCCACCACCGCAAAGCCGCGCCCGGCATCGCCGGCACGGGCGGCCTCGATGGCCGCGTTCAAGGCCAGCAGGTTGGTCTGCTCGGAAATGCTGCGAATGGCCCCTAGCATGTTGGCCATGGCCCCGCAGGTTTCACGCAGTGCCTGGCCGGTGCGCGATGACTCGGTCATGCGCGCGTTGAGCTCGCCGACCTGCTCGTGCCAGCGGTCGATCATGACCCGCAGGTCCCGGACCCGCTCGCTGGTCAAGTCCGTGGTGCGTAGCGCATCATCGGCGCTGCGGGAGATTTCCTGGGTCAGTTGCACCACCGATTGCATGCCTTCCGAGCAGCCGACGATCAGCTTGTGCTGGCGGCCGAGGGTGACGCTGGTGCTGGTGCTTTTCAGCTCGATGCTGCCGCTTTCGCCTTGCAGCCGAGTACTGGTCTGGGCGACCAGGCCGATCAGCTGGGTCAGCCCTTCCAGGGTACTGTCGATCGCCGAGCCTATCTTGCCGAACTCGTCACTGCCGGAAAAACCGACCCGCTGCCGCACGTCCCCCTGGGCAATCACCGACATCACTCGCTCGATATGCCCCAGCAACGGGATCAGGTTGTTGCTGACTGCCAGCGCTACGATGACAATGACCGCCCAGCCGGCGACCAGTAGCACCACGCATTGGCTTCGGTCGAAGGTGGGCGTCGGCCCAGTGCCCAGCACGTACAGGGCAATCAGCAGCAGGCCGGTCAGGTAGGTCGGCAATAGCAGCTTCTGGCGCAGGGAAAGGTTCATGAGCAGGCGATCAGTCCAGCTGATCTTTACATCGATAGCCATTGCAGTACTTCCGGAATGAGCAGGAGGGTGGCCGTCCCGGCCGTGAAAAGTGGACCTTTCGGTCAGCTTTTACCCCTAAGCATTTTCCGCGCCACTTGAGCCTTAGCCCAGAAACGCGCCGGTTCCGGGGCGTTTCGACGACGGTACTGCCTAACAATTGCACAGCCTTGGCGCATCGCCGTAGCCTTTGAGCAATCACCGTGCAGCCAGCACCTTGCCTATCTCGACCACAATCTGCAGCGTCGCGTCTTCGATCGCCCCCTCATTGCGACACAAGACCCAGCCGTGATCGATCACCGCTTGCTCGAACGCTTCGGTACAGGCCACTTGCTCTTCCAGGCTATGAATCACCGTACTCCCCAACCCCCGCGTACGCCCCGCCGCCCGCGCCCACGAGATGTCGGGATCCGTCACGACACCCACATGCAGATCCGGCACCCGCACCTCACGCTCGCTGTTCAGCCGCAGAACCTCGGCAAACGGCACCATTCGGCGAAACGCGGCATCGGACGGGTACCAGCGGTCGATCAAGATGATGCAGCCCGGTGGCTGCTTGGGCAGTACGTGCTGGGAGATCCAGGCGCGGCTATCGGCGAAACGCTCGCAAATCGCCCGCTCCAGTGCCGGCGCTGGATCACGGGCGAACTGATTGACGAGGGCCATGGTAGCGGCCCTGTAGGGATCGCTCTTGCGCTCACAAAGCCGGACGACCTTCTTGCCCTCAGCCCTCAGCGCCTGCGTGACGGCCTCCAGTAACGTGGTTTTACCGGTGCCCTTGGGCCCATCCAGAGAAACAAACAGGGGAGGATTCACTCTTCAAATAAGGATGCGCAGGCATTATGGCTGATTACCCGGTCGCTTCAACACAGGGCTCGCCCAACCGTGCAGGAAGCGCCACCATGCCAGCATTCAATGAAACCTGCTCCATCCCCGACCTGCTCGACCCTGGTTATGCCGTATAATCGCCGCCCATTGAAAAATTGGATGCCGGGAGGCGTTATGCAGCAGTTGTCGAAGTGGTTCCCGCTGATAGATCAGATGTCGCCGAGCATGAAGGGCTTGTGCAGTGTCGTTTTCGCCACGGTCGTGGCGTGCACCGTGGTGGTTTTCGTCGTATTTCGCGGCCGCAAAAACCCCGAAGCAGATCAGTGAAACTCGCCTGGATCAGCCACGTTCAATGAGTTGATCGAACGCCTCGACTATCTCCACGCCCGCGTCGCCCATGGCGCGGGTCGCGGCGGCGGCGGTTTCCTCGAAAATCGCCTTGCAGGCTTCTTTCAACACGATCACTTCAAAGCCGGCTTTGGCCAGCTGAATGGCTGTGTCCTTGACACAGAAGTCGAACGCCAGGCCGCCGACGATAACCCGTTCGATACCCTGCCCTTTGAGCACTTCGATCACGCCAGTGGTTCGGCGCTCCGACACGTCGTGAAAGCAGGCGCCGAAAGGATGAAGGTTCGCCTCGATCCCCTTCCAGACGAAGAAGTCGTAATCCTGCGGCTGGGGAAGACCGTCCAGCAGCTCGAAGCCCGTGGTGCCCACCACGCAGTGGCTCGGCCAATATAACGGTGCTTCTGTGAGGCCTGTCGCAGTCGCCATCAGGCTTCGATCAGGATTGACCCAGGCGGCGTGAGCGGAATGCGCGTCCTTGGAGCCGACGCGAAAACAGCCCAGGCTGGCCATGCGGTTCAACGCGGGCGCAAGGGTCTCACCGCCAGCGACGGGCAGTTCATCGGGGCACCGAGGCGTGAAGCCCTTCTGGGCGTCGACATCGAACGTGGCGGTCTTGTACGTCATCGTGTTCTCTCCGAGATTTGGGAACAAAAGCCACTGGGTCCTATTGAACAGCCAAACCTGGCCTGTATAGATCAAGCTGTACAGTTATCTGCTTAAGCGCGAACTCTTTTAGTCGAGGTCCCGCGGACACTATACGGCCGATAAGCTCGTCAATGGTCCGGGCAAGAATTTCAAAAAAAGACGTTTTGCGCCTCCAGGCTGGCCGTAATAGACGCGTCGGATGGTCCACATCAAGAGGCCTGTCCCGAAAAAAATCATATAGAATCCCCGCGTTTGTATTGCAACCTAATACGTGACAATCCAGCCGAACGGCCCATGTCGCGGCCAGCCATAGCCCGACCTTAGCGACCTCCAGTGGAAACGCCTCCAGGATGACCACCGACCACCCCCCCGCCGCGCCTGTCAAGATCACCCGCGGCAGCGCCGCCTTTCGCGCCATCACCCTGTGCATGACCCTCGCCGGCCTGGCCACCTTCGCCCTGATGAACTGCGTGCAGCCGCTGATGCCGCTGTTCACCCACACGTTCAATATCAGCCCGGCGCAGGCGAGCCTGTCGCTGTCGATCAACATCGGTGTGCTTGCCCTGCTGATGCCCTTCGCCAGCCTGGTGTCGGAGCGGCTGGGGCGCAAGCAGGTGCTGGTGGCCTCGCTGCTGTCCTCGGGCGTCATTTGCGTTGCCTCGGCGACTGCCGACAGCTGGAACACCTTCCTGTTCTACCGTGCCTTGCAAGGCGCGGCGTTCAGCGGCGTGCCGGCTATCGCCATGGCCTATATCGCCGAAGAAGTCGCCTCCTCGGACTCGGGCTATGCCGCAGGTGTCTACGTGAGCGGCGCGGCCTTCGGCGGCATGGCCGGCCGGGTGTTGGCGGGCTTCGTGGCCGATGCCTGGGGCTGGCGCGTAAGCCTGGTTGCCATCGGCGTGGTTGGCGTGACATCGGCGGCCTTGTTCACCTGGCTGCTGCCGCGCTCTCGCCACTTCGTTTCCCAGCGCTCCGGCTGGAAGCCACTGCTGGGCATCTACCGCCAGCACGCCAGTAATCGCGCGCTGCAACGGGCCTACCTGACCGGGTTCATGATGATGGGCAGCCTGGTGATGGTGTACAACTTCCTCGGCTTCCGGCTGATCGAGGCGCCATTCAACCTAAGCCAGACCTTCGTCGGCTCGCTGTTCCTGACCTACCTGGCGGGCATCTACGCGTCTACGTTCGCCGGCAAGCTCGCCGACCGCCATGGCCCCAAGCTGGTCACCATCGGCTCGCTGGCTTGCTGCGCCGTGGGCGGGCTGATGATGGTGGCGACATCGCTGCCGGTGGTGGTCACCGGCCTGGTGCTGTTCACCGTAGGTTACTTCGCCACCCACTCGGTGGCCAACGGCTCGGTGTCCCGGCAAGTAACTATGGGCAAGTCCCAGGCCTCGACGCTGTACTTCGTGTCGTTCTATATCGGCGGCGCCATTCTCGGCTGGGCTGGTGGCGTGGCCTGGGCGCACTTTGCCTGGCTGGGGGTGACGATCCTGCTGCTGGCCGTGATCGGCCTGACCTTCCTGTTCGGCCTGGGCACCGCGCCACCCGGGAAAGCCGCTGGCAGATAAGACGGCGCCGGCGACCACAACAACGAAGGGCTGGAACGCAGTCATTTGACCGGTTTGAACACCCGTACGGTTGAGGGCGGGTTGTTCACCAGCTTGTTCGCCGGGCGCTTCGGCCGCGCGATCAGCTCGCCGCCACAGTTGGGGCATTGGCCCTTGAGCACGTCCGCCACGCAGGGCGCGCAGAAGGTGCACTCGAACGAGCAGATCCGCGCCAGATCCGATTCCGGCGGCAGGTCGCAATCACAGTGTTCACAGCCAGGGCGTAGTTCGAGCACGGGGTTTATCCTTCAATCCAGGTCAAGCCGCTATAGGCCCTGGAAATGTAGCAGTTAGCAAGGCCCGCCCGCCATGGCCCAGGCTGGATGAAATCTGCTTCAGCGCTTTCCCAACCGGCAGCAGTTTCCCTAAACTGCGGGCTTCTCCAGAGGAATTTCCATGCCTGCCTTTTCCACGCCTGCTCGCTTCAAGCCCCTGTTCCTGACCTGCCTGCTGGGCCTTGCCAGCTTTGGGGCTGCCAGTGCCGCCAGCGCCGACGCCTTCGTCGACCAATTGGCCATGGCCAACGCTGCGGAAATCCAGGCCAGCCAGGTCGCCCTGCAGAAAGCCAACTTTGACGACACCCGCACCCTGGCACGCCGGCTGATCAATAACCACACCGACCTGGCCCAGCAACTGGCCGAATTGGCGACGCAACTGAACATCAGCCTGCCCGACGATGCCACCCTCAAGGCGCAAGCCGCCAAGCTGCAGACCCCAGGCGCCAAGGGCCAGTCGTTCGATGCCGCCTTCGCCACGGCGCAGATCAAGGCCCACGAGCAGGCGGTGAAGTTGTTTGAAAACGAAGCGCAGACTGCGACAATCCCAGAGCTCAAGGCTTTTGCTACCACTAACCTGCCGATGATGAAGCACCATCTGCAGATGGCCGAGCGCCTGCTCAAGACCCATCGCCACTAAGCGTTCAAGGAAACCCGATGACAAGCGAAACACCCGAAGCCATCAAGGCCCGTAAACTCACGCAGCTGGAAGCCTTGCTGGAAGCCATCGCCATTGAAGAACGCCCGCTGTCGAAGGCCTTCTACCACGGCTGGATTCTCTCGTCGGCCATGGAGCTGTGGGACCGTGGCGTGTTGAGCCAGGAAGAGCGCCAGGGCATCGAGGCGCGGGTCAATGCCATCGTCAAGGGCGAGGCCGACGAGGAATAATCGCCAGCCAGCGAGGCTCTGCTGGCGTGCAGCAACGCCGGTCAGCTGTCTCGCACGCACAGCAGCACTTCGACAAACCGCCCCGCCCCCGCCTTCACCTCGCCACCCTGGCGCGTCACGCAGTGAAACGCTGACTCATAGCCCAGACGCTGCGGCAACAGCGCCCGCAACTGGCCCTTGTCGACCCACGGCTGCGCGTAGTGGCTGGGCAGATAGCCGATATACGTCCCCGAAAACACCAAGGTCGCAATCGCCTCCATGGACCAGGCGCTGATGGCATGGCCGAACTTGATATCAAACGGGCGACGGCTTTCGGCCATATACCCGCGCTCCACGTAATCGGCGCGGCCGATGTCTTCCAGGCTGGGCTCGGCGCTGAAGAACGGATGCGAGGCGCTGCAATACAGATGCTGTTGCTCGTTGAACAACGGCTCGTAGCGCAGCCCCGATAGCTGATGATGAAAGGCGCCGATCGCCAGCGCCAGGCGCTCTTCCAGTACCGCCTGCTCGAGTTCGTCGGGGCGCATCACGTGCAAGTCGATGCGGGTGCCTGGGCGCTGCTGGCGGTAGAGGGCCAGGGCCCGGGGGATCAACCGCTGTTCGTGGGTAATCAGGCTGTCGACCATACCGATGGGCAACATTTCGCGGTCGCGGTCGCCGATGGCTTCGGTGCGCTGGCGAAAATGCGAGACGTTGGCGAACAGCTCCTGGGCGGCCTGGTAGGTCTGCTCGCCGTCTTCGGTCAACTGGAAGCCACCCTTGCCACGCTTGCACAACGAGTAGCCGAGGCGGATTTCCAGGTCGCGCACCAGCACGCTCAGGCGCGGCAGGCTGGTGTTGAGGCGTACCTGCGCCGCAGTAAAGCCGCCAGCCTCGACAATGGTGCAGAAAATGCGCAGCGTGCGCAGATCGATGTCGTTGAAGTTGCCGAGCATGGTGGCCTCGTGGGCGGGGTTTGCTGAAGGCTACAACATCCAGCGAACCGCGCCCACACCTCAGCCGTTCATGACCCCGCCGCCGTTGACGCCGAGTATCTGCCCAGTCATGAAGCTGGCCTGGGGCGAAGCCAGGAAGACCACGGCGGCGGCGATTTCTTCCGCCGTGCCGAGACGCTGCAGCGGGTAGCGCGCGGCTTCTTCACGGATATAGTCCGGCCCCAGCCGCTCGACCATGGGCGTCAGCGCACCGCCCGGGGCCACGCCGTTGACGCGAATGCCGAAGGGCGCCAGCTCCCGTGCCAGCGACTTGCTGAGGGCGATGAGCGCGCCCTTGGCCGCGGAGTAATGGCAGAGGTTGGCGCAGCCGAGTTGGCCGAGGTCCGAAGCGATATTGACGATCACGCCGCTGCCTTGGGTCTTCATCAAGATGGCGGCCGCCTTGCAGAAATGAAAGGCGCCGTAGAGGTGGACCTGCAAGGTGCGGTCCCATTGCGCCAGGCTCATGTCGGTGATGGGCGACTCTTCGAGAATGCCGGCGTTGTTGACCAGCACATCGAGCCGCTCGAGGCCGGCGAAGGCCGCTTCGGCGGTGGCCGCAGCGGCGACGTCGCCCAACGCGAACACCACTTCCACTCCCTGCGCCCGCAAGCTCAATGCCAATGCCGCAAGCTCGGCGCCGAGTTCCAGATCATTGAGAATGGCGCGGTCGCCCGGTTGCGCCAGGCCGCGAACGATGGCATTGCCGATGCCCCGGGAGGCGCCGGTGACTAAAAAGGTTTTCATCGGTGCGCTCCGTCAGTAAGGGTGCTGCAGCAGCCAATCGGCATACATCGTGATCCCGGCTTCCAGACTGTATTGCGGTTGGTAGCCTAGCTGATCGGAAGCCGCGCTGATATCGAAACGGGCGTTGGCGTCCAGCACATCCAAGGTACCCGGCCCCAGGTCGAACACTGCCCGCGGGTAGCGCGCCAGCACCAGATCGGCGACTTCGCGATAGCTACGCTGGTCGCCAGCGGTGATATTGAATGCCCGTTGCAGCAGCACCCCATCATCCACTAGCGCCGCCAAGATACAGGCATTGGCCACATCGCTCACATGCACATACTGGAAGCGATAGTCACCACCCTCCCGCTCACTCAACGGAGTGCCGTCAATGGCATGGCGCAGCAGGCTTCGCAGATAGCACTGCATGATCTGCCCCGGCCCGTAGATCCAGCCCGGCCGCAGCGAAACCACGCTGACGCCATACAAATCGCTATAGACATTGCCCATCAGCTCGGTAAAGACCTTGGTACAACCATAGGGCGTGGTCGGTGCCAACGTCGCGGCTTCATCGATCACACCCAGCGCTTGGTTGGGGCCATAGGCACACTCGGAACTGAGGTTGACCACCCGCCGTACACCGCTCAGGCACGCGCATTCCAGCATGTGGGTAGTGCCGACGGCATTGGTCAGCACGGTCTGCAGCGGAATGCGCCGCGAGTCCACCGGATGAGAGATCGCCGCGGTATGGATGATCGCGTCCGGCGCCAGGGAGCGGCAGCACTCCAACAGGCTGGGCAGGTCCGCCAGGTCGCCCTGATGATAAACATACGAAGGGTGTTCGCAAGCAGGCAGCAGGCTGCGGTCATAACCACTGACCCGATGCCCGCCAGCCAGCAACTGGCGCACCACTTCCTGCCCGAGAAAGCCGTTGGCCCCCGTCACCATCAGGTTCACAGGCGCACCGCCCGCTCAGCTCGGGCCTTGACCGACTCGGCCAGAATGCACAGCAACTCGAACATCATGGTCGCCCCCACCAGCGCCGTGGCGCCGCCGAGGTCGAAGGGGGGCGAGACTTCCACCACGTCGGCACCGATCAAGTCCAGGCCACGAAGGCCGCGGATCAGCTGCTGCGCCTGCAGCGTGGTGACGCCACCGATCTCCGGCGTGCCGGTGCCGGGCGCGAAGGCCGGGTCGAGTACGTCGACGTCGAAGCTCAGGTAGGTCGGCCCGTCACCAACCACGCGGCGCGCCTCGGCCAGTGTCGCTTCGACGCCGATATCGGCGAACTCCTCCATATGGATCACGCGGATGCCGTGCTCCAAGGCGAACGCTTCGTCGTCCGGGTCGTAGATGGAGCCGCGAATGCCGATCTGCACCGTACGCTTGGGGTCCAGCAGGCCCTCCTCGATCGCCCGGCGGAACGGCGTGCCGTGGGTGTAGGGGTTGTCGCCGAAGTAGCGGTCGTTGGTGTCGGAATGGGCGTCGAAATGCACCATGCCGATCGGCCGATGGCGGGCCAGGGCGCGGAAGATCGGCAGCGTCACCAGATGGTCGCCGCCGACGCTGAGGGGCACCGCGCCGGCGTCATGAAGGCGGGTGAAGAAGCCCTCGATCCGCTTCAGCGAATCGAGCAGGTCGATGGGATTGACCGGCGCATCGCCCAGCTCCCCTACCCGTACCAGGTCGTAGGGCGCGATGCGGCTGACGTGGTGCACCTTGCGCATCAGGCTGGACATGTTGCGCACCTCCCGCGGGCCGTGGCGGGCGCCGGCGCGGTTGGTGGTGCCACCGTCCCAGGGTACGCCGACCAGAGCGATCTGCACGTCGGCGGGGTCGTCGAAGATCGGCAAGCGCATGAAGGTCGGGATGCCGGCGAAACGCGGCACTTCGGCGGCATCCACCGGCTGGGGGAAATCGGACATGGCACAGGCTCCAGTAACAGGTGGGCCCAGCATAGGCAGGCAAGCCGCGCGGCATACATCCCGGATCAGGCAACTTGACTTACATAAAAACGAAAATGCCCGGCTCCGTCCCAGAGCGCCCGGAACTGTTTGCGTGCACTGTGAACTGGGACGTCATCGATGGGTTGTGCACAAATCCTATCCAAGCCACTGTTCCACAACGATTAATAGACGAGTCCAGAGAGCTGGCATGCATTCTGCGAAGCCATTCCGTGCTCGCCATCCCACCGTGTCCAGGAGTTTCGCCAATGCTCGCTCTGTCGTTCGGTTCGCTACGCGCATTTCCCTCGCAACGCCTCGTGAAAAGCCTGACCGGCGCCACTCTCGCCGCTGCGCTGCTGGTCACCCCGCTGGTAAGCCAAGCCATCGAAAAGCTCAAGATCGGCACCGTGGTGTGGGTCGGCTACGCGCCCTTCTACGTCGCCGACAAGCTCGACCTGTACAAGGCCCACGGCCTGCACGTGGACCTGCAGTTCTTCAACGACCCGGCGCTGATTCCCACCGCCATGGCCAGCAAGGCCGTGGACGGCGGCATGCTCACGTACGACCAGGTAATCAACTCCGCCGCCAAGGGCTTGAAGCAGAAAGTGGTGATGCCGATCGACTTCTCCAACGGTGGCGACGCCATCGTCGCCGACGCCAGCATCACCTCCATCGCCGCCCTCAAGGGCAAGTCGGTGGGCTTCAACCCGCTGTCGCCTTCCGACTTCCTGCTGGCCTACGCGCTGCAGAAGAACGGCATGGGCGAAAAGGACATCAAGCCGATCAACATGACCCCCGAAGCCATCCCCGGCGCCATGGCCTCCGGCTCGCTGCCGGTGGGCGTGACCTATGAGCCGAACGTCTCGCAGATCCTCTCCATGGCCGGCGGCAAAAAGTTCAAGGTGATCTTCTCGTCCAAGGAAGCCCCGGGGCTGATCACCGACGTGCTGGTGTTCGACAAGGCACTGATCGACAAGCGCCAGGTGGCGATCAAGGCCATGATCGCCGGGTACATCGACGGGCTGGCGTACATGAAGGCGCACCCGGACGAAGCCGCGGCGATCATCGGCAAGGTGCTGGGCGTCAGCGCCGAAGAAGCCAAGTCGCAGATGACCGGCGTGTACAACATTCCCAAGGAAGAAATGGCCAAGAGCTTCGTCCCCACCACCGAGACCAGCTCCCTGGCCGGCAGTGGCGCGATCATCTCCAAGCTGCTGAAGGACAACGGCCAGATCACCGCCATCCCCACTGCGGCGGACACCTACGACGCCCAGTTCCTTTCCGCGAAGTAAGTTCCTTTGCGCGAAGTAGCGTGATCGCTCTGCCATTTCTGCACGCGGGCTCGCAGCGGCCCGCCGTCAACCAAGGATCAGCCCCCGATGAACAGCGTACGCATGGACAACCTCAGCTGGGTCGACTACGAAACCCGCGTCAAAGCCGGCGCCGTGGTCTTCCTGCCCTGTGGCGCCACCGAGCAGCACGGCCCGCACCTGCCACTGGGTACTGACGCCTTGCTGGCCAGCGCCCTCAGCGAAGACGTCGCCCGCGCGGTCGGCGGCGTGGTCGCCCCCGCCCTGGCCTACGGTTACAAATCGCAGCCCAAGTGCGGCGGCGGCCAGCATTTCTGCGGCACCACCAGCCTCGACGGCGCCACCATGAGTGCGTTGGTGCGGGACGCCGTGCGCGAATTCCACCGTCATGGCGTGCGCCGCCTGGTGCTGGTGGTCGGGCATTTCGAGAACCAGTGGTTCGTCACCGAGGGCATCGAATTGGCGCTGCGTGAGCTGGGCAAAGATGCCGGCCTGGAAGTGATGCGCCTCGAACACTGGGACTTCTGCCGCGCGGACACCCTCGCCGACGTGTTCCCCGACGGCTTCCCAGGCTTCGCCCTGGAACACGCCGCCGTGATCGAAACCTCGCTGATGCTGCACTACTTCCCCCGCTTGGTGAGCCTCGACAGCCTCCCGGACGACGGCCCTGCAGACTTCCCGCCCTACGACATGTACCCGGCACGCACCGAGTGGGTTCCGCCATCGGGCGTGCTGTCCTCCGCCAAGGGCTCCAGCGTCGAGAAAGGCCTGCGCATGGCCACGGACATCGTCAGTGGCATCACCGCCGCCGTGTGCCACGAGTTCGGCGTGCAACCCGCGCGATGACCGCAGCAAGAGGAGCCCGATGATGAACGCCCCTGAAAGTTTCGTAGCCAAAACCCCGCCCGCGGCCCGGCGCCGGCCGCGCTGGTGGGTGATCCGTGGTGAGCTGCCGCGCAGCAGCGCCTGGGCCCTGAGCATCGCCGGCCTGGTGCTGCCGTTCGTGCTGTGGTGGGCCTACAGCGCCACCGGCCTGGCTGACCCGATGTTCATGCCGGCGCCGCAAACCGTGCTGGCGCGCATCGGCAAATGGTGGAGCGACGAAGGCCTGCTCGACGACACCCTGATGAGCGTCTACCGGGTGATGGCCGGCTTCGTCGCCTCGGCGCTCCTGGCCATTCCCATCGGCCTCTACGTCGGCACCTACAAGCCAGTGCAAGCCTTTATCGAGCCACTCACCGACTTCATCCGCTACATGCCGGCCGTGGCCTTCATCCCGCTGGTGATGCTCTGGGTAGGCATCGACGAAGGCGCCAAGGTGCTGATCATCTTCCTCGGCACCTTCTTCCAGATGGTGCTGATGGTCGCCGAAGACGTGCGCCGCGTGCCCATGGCGCAGATCGAAGCCGCCCAGACCATGGGCGCCAGCCGCGCAGAAATCGTCAAGATGGTGATCCTGCCGTCCTCGCGCCCCGCGCTGCTGGACACCCTGCGCATCACCTGCGGCTGGGCCTGGACCTACCTGGTGGTGGCCGAACTGGTGGCCTCCAATTCCGGCCTCGGCTACGCCATTCTCAAGGCCCAGCGCTACATGCAGACCGACAAGATCTTCGCCGGCATCCTGCTGATCGGGATGATCGGCCTGCTCACCGACCAGGCGTTCCGCTGGCTCAGCAGCCGCGCCTTTCCCTGGAACAGGAAATAAGCCATGACGTCGCCAAAAATCCGCATCCAGCATGTGGGCAAGCGTTTCGAGAGCAAGCAACGCTCGGTCGAGGCCCTGCAGGACATCAACCTCGAGGTGCAGGACAACGAGTTCATCACCTTCGTCGGCGCCTCTGGCTGTGGCAAGTCCACCTTGCTGCGCATCATTGCCGGGCTGGAAACCCTCACCAGCGGCGACATCCTGCTGGGTGGCCAGCCCATCGACGGCCCCGGCGTCGACCGCGCCATGGTGTTCCAGCACTACAGCCTGTACCCCTGGCTGACGGTGATGAAGAACATCAAGTTCTGCCGCCAACTGAAGGTGGTCGCCGACAGCGTGCGCAACGACGCCGACATCGAAGCCGCCAGCGGCCGCGCCGACGCCTTGCTCAGCCTGATGGGCCTGACGCCCTTCGCCGATGCCTACCCCAACCAACTGTCCGGCGGCATGCAGCAACGCGTCGCCATTGCTCGGGCGTTGATGCCCAAGCCGGCGACGCTACTGATGGATGAGCCCTTCGGTGCGCTGGACGCGCAGACCCGCGAGGTGATGCACGACCTGATTCGCCACGTGCACCGGCTGGAGAAGTCCACCATCCTGTTCGTGACCCACGACGTCGAGGAGGCAATTTACCTAGGCAGCCGTGTGGTGCTGATGGCGCCACGGCCCGGGCGGATCGATTCGATCTTCGAAGTGCCGTTGCCCGCCCAGCGTCATCAGGACATGAAGCTGGCGCCGGAATTCACCGACCTGAAGCGCACGATCCTGGCGCGCATTCGGGAAACCAGCGGCATGCAGACGGACCTGGATCAACTGGCGAAGCTCACGGCGGTGGGCTGATGTCTCACCAGGCCGGGGCAGCCTGCTGTTTGTTGGAGCTGGCGTAGCCTGCGATGGGGCCCTCTGGTCCGCCATCGCAGGCTACGCCAACTCCAACAGGGGTCATCGGGCGCGCTGGTTACTGGTATTTCAGGCTCCCCGCCACCGGTTGCTGGGCCACAGCCACTGGCTCCTTGGCCACCGCCGGTGCGGTCTCGCGCATCTTCAAGGCACACAGCGTGGACACCACCCCCAGCGAGCTGAACAGCACCGCCGGCCCCATCCAGCCCACCTTGGCGAACAGCGCGGTGGCAATGAACGGTAGCGTGCCGGCCACCAGCGAGGCGACGTTGTAGCCCAGGGAAATCCCCGAAGACCGCACGTTGGCCGGGAACTGCTCGGTGAACCAGCTGGCTTCCACGGCGAAGATGGGGTCATGGCTGAGCAGTAGCGACAAGGCCACGGCGACGATGACCATGGGCACCACGCCAGTGTTGATCATCATGAACATCGGAATGCCGAAGGCGATGGTGAACAGCGAGCCCAGCAGGAACACCGGCTTGCGGCCTATACGGTCGCTCAGGGCGCCATACAGCAAGTGGCTGCCCAGGCCCAGCGCCGAGCCGATCAGCGTACCCCACAGCACGTTGTTCTTGGTCGCCACGCCCGCCAGCAGCACGTACGACAGCATGAAACTGGTCGCGATGTAGTAGCCGCCGGTTTCCGCCAAACGCAGGCCAGCGATCTGCAGCACCTTGCGCCAGTCGTTCTTCAACACCTGCAGGGCCGGCTGCTTGATGAGGGTATTTTCCGCTTTCATCTTCTCGAATTCCGGCGACTCGCTGACGCCCAGGCGAATCCAGGTTCCGACGCCGACCATCAGCACGGAAGCCAGGAACGGCGCGCGCCACACCCAATCGCCCTCAAGCACCGCTGCCGACAGCAGGAACGCGCCGTTGGCCAGCAACAGCCCCAAGGGAATGCCGATTTGCGGAACCGCACCGAAGAAACCGCGACGATGGGCCGGCGCGTGCTCGCACGCCATCAACACCGCGCCGCCCCATTCGGCACCGAAGCCGATGCCCTGGATCATGCGCAGCAGGATCAACAGGATCGGTGCAATCACCCCGGCTTGCGCATAGGTAGGCAAGGCACCGATCAAGACCGTGGCGCCGCCCATGGCCAGCAACGACCACAGCAGCACCGTCTTGCGCCCCAGGCGGTCACCGAAGTGGCCAGCCAGGTAGCCGCCCAGCGGGCGCATGAAGAAACCCACCGCCATGGTCGCAAAGGCCGCGAGAATGCCGACGATGGGCTCTGTGGTATGGAAGAACACCTGGCCGAACCAGCCGGCCGCGGCGGTACCATAGATAAAGAAGTCATAGCTTTCCACCGCCGAACCGACCATGGAAGCAAACGAGACCTTGGCAGCCTTGTCGCCTGGCTGCGCGGTCGCCAACTGGGATTGACTCATGAGGGGACACTCCGAACGTTTATTGTTGTTGTAAGAGGCGGGGTCTGTGCCCCGCCCTTCGGCTTGCAAACGCTTACTGCCAGGTTTCGATCACGCGGCTGTCGTCACGGCGGCCCAGGCCGGCCTCGGCCGCTTCGCAAAAGCGTGCGTGGGCGGTGTCCAGCAGCGGCACCGCAGCGCCGCAGCCTTCAGCGGCGAAAGCCACCAGGCCGCTGTCCTTGACGAAGATGTCGACCATGCTGGTGACCTGGGTATCGGTGCCTTCGAGCATGCGCGGGCCACGGTCGGAGAGCATCCACGAGCCACCGGCGCCCTGCTCCACCAGCGTGAGCACCTGCGCCGGGTCCAGGCCCAGCGCGCGCGCCAGGTTCAAGGCTTCGGCCGCCGCCACCAGGTGCACCGAGCACAGGTGCTGGTTGACCACCTTGATCGCCTGGCCGTCGCCGACGCTGGCGCCGGTGACCTTGACGTTGCCCATCGCTTGCAGCACCGGCAGCACGGTATCCACCGCCGCTTGTGGGCCCGAAGCGAAAATCAGCAGGCTGCCGGTCTGTGCCCGGGCGACGCCGCCGGTCACTGGCGCATCGACTACCTGCACACCTTTCGCCACCAGGCGCGCGGCCTGTTCGCGGACCGAGGCCGGCCCGACGGTGCTCATCACCACCCAATGCTGGCCTGGGCGCAGTTCAATGCATTGGTCCACCAGCGCAGCCAGTTGCAGCGGCGTGGCGACCATCACCACCACCACTTCGGCATCCAGCATCACCTGCCAATCGGCGCTAGCTTCGATCCCCTGAGCCTGGGCATTGGCCCGCCCAGCTTCGCTCAGCTCGACACCGACCACGCCGTGGCCGGCCTTTTGAATTTGCAGGGCCATGGGCAGGCCAATGGCGCCCAGGCCAATAAAGGCAACGTTCATGTGCGTACTCCTCAAGCCAGCCAGCGCAGGATATTGGCCGCCATGGTGGCGGTGGAAATGCCGTAGCGGTCGTGCAGTGTGGGCAAGGCCCCGGCATCGAGGAAGGCATCGGGCAAGGCGATCTGCTGGAAGGCCGGGTGTACGCGGGCCTTCATCAGCGTCAGGGCCACGGCTTCACCAAGGCCGCCGACGGTGCTGTGGTTTTCCGCCACGACCACCAGGCGGCCGCTGCGGCGGCAAGCTTCGATGAGGGTGGCTTCGTCCAGCGGCTTGATGGTCGGCACGTGCAGCACCGCCACGTCGGCGCTGCCGTCGCCCAGGGCTTCGGCCACTTCCAGGGCGCGCATGGTCATGATGCCGCTGGAGATGATCAGTACATCCTTGCCGTCACGCAGCAGCTTGGCTTTGCCCAGCTCGAAGGTGTAGTCGTACTGGTCCAGCACCATCGGCACCTTGCCGCGCAGCAGCCGCATGTACACCGGGCCGTTGTATTCGGCGATGGCGGCCACGGCCTGGGTGGTGTCCAGCGCGTCGCACGGGTCGATGACGGTCAGGCCGGGCACGGCACGCATCAGCGCCAGGTCGTCGGTGGCCTGGTGGCTGGGGCCGTAGCCGGTGGTCAGGCCGGGCAACGCCGCGCAGATCTTGACGTTGAGGTTTTCCTCGGCGATCACCTGGTGGATGAAGTCGTAGGCCCGGCGGGTAGCGAACACCGCGTAGGTGGTGGCGAAGGGAATCAACCCTTCCTTGGCCATGCCGCCGGCCGCGGCCATCAGCAACTGCTCGGCCATGCCCATCTGGATGTGCCGTTCGGGGTATTCGCGGCCGAGGATGTGCAGGTCGGTGTACTTCGACAGGTCGGCGGTCATGCCCATGATCCGCGGGTCACGCTGGGCCGCCGCCACCAGGGCGTGGCCGAAGGGTGCGGTCTCGGTGCGCTGGCCTTCGCTGGCGATGGAAGCGATCATCGCCGACGTGGTCAGGCGTGGTTTTTTCAGAGTCTCGGCGCCCATATCAGTGGCTCCCCTTTTCGTAGTTGGCATCCAGGACGCTGAGCGCGGCCTGCCACTCTTCGGGTTCCACGCGGATGAAGTGGTTTTTTTCGCGAGTTTCGAGGAAGTCCACGCCCTTGCCCATCAGGGTGTCGAACAGGATCACCCGGGGCTTGGCGTCGGTCACGGCCATGGCCTGGTCGAAAGCCGCCAGCACCGCGGGCAGGTCATTGCCGTCGACGCGCTGTACGTGCCAGCCGAATGCCTGCCACTTGTCCACCAGCGGTTCGAAGCCGAGAATTTCAGCTGGAGTACCGTCGGCTTGCTGCTTGTTGAGGTCGACCAGGGCAATCAGGTTGGAAAGCTTGTGGTGCGCGGCCGACATCGCCGCTTCCCAGGTGGAGCCTTCGTCCAGCTCGCCGTCGGACATCGAGTTGAACACCCACGCCGGGTTGCTCTTGAGCTTGAGCCCCAGCGCCATGCCGACGCCGATCGGCAGGCCCTGGCCCAGGGAGCCGCCGGAGATTTCCATCCCGGGGGTGTAGCTGGCCATGCCCGACATCGGCAGGCGGCTGTCGTCGGAGCCGTAGCTGTCGAGTTCTTCTTCGGGGATGACTTCGGCCTCGATCAGCGCCGCGTAAAGGGCGATCGCGTAGTGGCCGTGGGAGAGCAGGAAACGGTCGCGGCCTTCCCAGTGCGGGTCGGCGGGGTTGACCTTCATCGCGTGGCAGTAAGCGACGGCCAGCACATCGGCCCAGCCCAGTGCCTGGCCGACGTAACCTTGGCCCTGGACTTCACCCATGCGCAGGGCGAAACGGCGGATGCGCCAGGCATGGTACGCCAGGCGCTGAAGCGGCGACGTGGCCACCTCGGCACTACGAGGATTTGTTGTCATTAGGGTGTCCTGCTTGTTATTAGAGTGAGCCAACGCGGGGTACTGATGTGCACGATTCAGTAAAACCACCTGCGTTCAACCTGGACTCAAGCTAACATTGGCAAATAACCCCTTACAAAAGACATTTTTACAGCAATGGCTGAAATAAATTCAGGAATCAGAGCCCTGCGCCGCGTGCCGCTTTCATCGCTGCGGGTATTCGAGGCGGTGGGCCGCAGCGGTTCGTTCAACCTGGCATCGGTGGAGCTGGGCATTTCCGCGAGCGCGGTCAGCCATTCGATCCGCAAGCTGGAAGAAACCATCGACCTGCAGCTGTTCGAACGCACCACCCGCGAGGTGCACCTCACGGCCAAGGGCCGCCTGCTGCTCGAGCACGTGCAGCGCGGGCTCGACGAGATGCAGCGCGGCTTCGCGCTGGCCAACGCCACCGAGCCGCCGCCCTTGCGCCTGCACACGGCGCCGAGCTTCGCCACCCAATGGCTGATGCCGCGCTTGGCGCGTTTCGTCGAGACCCACCCGGCGATCGACCTGCGCTTTTCGGCCAGCACCGACTACGCCCAGTTCGAGAACGACGACTTCGATTTCGACATCGTCTACGGCGAGCCCCGCCAAAGCCTCAACGAGCGCGTGCCACTGGCGGTAGAGCACCTGACGCCGCTGTGCAGCCCGCAATTGGCCGAGCACATCCACAGCCCCCAGGACCTGTACGGCCACCGGCTGATTCAATGCGACGTGCAGATGCTGCAATGGAAAGGCTGGTTCGAAGCCAACCACCTGATGCCTCCCCATCACTACGCCCTGCGTTTCGACCGCAGCGCCATGGCGATCGCGGCAGCGGTCAATGGCATGGGGATCGTGCTGGAATCGACCCTGCTGGCCGAGAGCGAACTGAAAAGCGGCGCCCTGGTGGCGCCGCTGCGCAGCGTGACCCACGATATCCAGTACATCGGCCACTACCTGGTGTACCCGCGCCGGCGGACTCGCCATGAGGCCGCCGAGGCGTTCAAGAAGTGGCTACTGGATGAACTGGGGCTGCGCTGAGGGAATTACGCAGCGTGAGTCCACGCCTGCGGCCCGACGAAGAACGCCTGCGCATTGGCCTCCAGCGATTCCAGGTGGTAACCGCCTTCCTGGATGATCACGCACGGCAGCCCCAGGCTACGCACCCGCTCGCCCAGCTTGGCGAACCCTTGAGTGGTCACCGCGACCTTGCTCTGCGGGTCCAGCTCGTAGATGTCGAAGCCCAGCGACAACACCAGTACTTCGGCATCGAACGCTCGCACGGCCGCCAGCGCCTGCTCCAGCTTGTCCATGAATACCGCCTCGGACGAGCCATGGGGCATCGGCAGGTTGACGTTGCAGCCCTCCCCCGCGCCGCTGCCGCGCTCGTCGTCGAAACCGGCGACACCCGGGTAGAAGTTGGTCGGGTCGCCATGGATCGACATATAGAGCACGTCGTCGCGGTCGTAGAAGATTTCCTGAATGCCCTGGCCGTGGTGCATGTCGCTGTCCAGCACCGCCACCCGGCCGTACTGTTCGCGCAACACCTGGGCAGCCACCGCGGCGCTGTTCACGTAGCAGAAGCCGCCAGCGGCCTCGGCGCGGGCGTGATGGCCCGGCGGCCGGCACAGGGCGTAGGCTGCAGGTGCGCCGTCCATTACCGCGTGAGAAGCGGCGACTGCACATTGCGCCGACCAGTAGGCCGCGCGCCAGGTGTGCTCGCCCACCGGGCAGCTGCCATCGGCCAGGTAGCGGCCGGCCTGGGCCAGGATGCCGCGCAGGGCGTTGGGTTCACGCACGAAGATGTTCGACATCACTTCATCGCCCCAGTCTTCCGGCACTTCCTTCCAGCGCTGGTGGGCTTCCTGCAGGAACGCCAGGTAGGCGGCGCTGTGCACGCCCAGCAAGGGCGCCAGACCGAAATCGGCGGGCGCTTCGACGTCAAATCCAAGGTTCTCGGCGGCCTTGACCAGATTCAGCGCGCGCTCGGGCACTTCCTGGGGCGTGCGCATCTGGCCACGGGAGTAGTAACTGCGTGGATGGTGCAGCAATTGTTCGGAATGAAAGAAGGTGCGCATGGGGCTCTCCTCGAAACGCAGGACGTTGATAATTGGCAGGCGGCCCGGCGCAGTGCTGCGGGCCGCCTCAGGCGTGAAGGATCAGTGCGCCTGGTGGCCGGCCATTTCCAGGCCATGGGCCTCGGCATGGCGGCGCGCCAGGGCCAGCACGCAGACCAGCGAAGTGCCGGCGATCAGGCTGTAGAACACCGCCATCGGCCACCACTGGCCAACGTACTGGTGGGCCAGCCAGGTGCCGATCAAGGGCGTCAGGCCACCGGCCAGGGCACCGCACACCTGATAGGCCAGGGAGATGGCGGTGTAGCGCACGCGGGTCGGGAACATGCCGCTGACGAAACCGGCGATCACCGCGTAGAACGAGGCCATGCACACCACCGCCAGGGCGATGCCGAGGATGATCTTGCTCGGCTCGGCACTGCTGACCAGCACGAACATCGGGTATGGCGAAGCCATCGCCAGGGTCGCCACCAGCGCTAAAAAGCGCGTAGCGCCCATTTTCTCGGCCACCCAGGCGGCGATCGGCTGAATGCAGAACTGAATCAACGAGACCACGAACAGGCACTCAAGAATCAACGAGCGCGGCAGGCTAAGCTGCTGGGTGGTGTAGGCGATCATGAAGGTGTTGGTGAAATACACCCCGGCGATGCCCAATGTATTGGCACCGATGCACAGCAGCAGCGGCCGCCAGGAGCTTTTCAGCACCTCGACCACCGGCGCCTGCTCGGTGTGCCCGGCGACGCTGCGGGCGCGTTCGGCCTTGGCCTTGTCATCGAGAAATTCCGGGGATTCGTTGACGCCCAGGCGAATCGCCAGGCCGACGATCAGCAGCAACGCGCTGGCCAGGAACGGCAGGCGCCAGCCCCAGCTCATCAAGTCGGCTTCCGGCAGGCGGGTCACCGCGCTGAACGCCAGCAGCGAGAGAATCAACCCGGCAGGGCTGCCCAGCTGCGCAAACGAGGCGAAGAAGTTGCGCCGGCCCTTGGGCGCATGTTCGCCGGCCATCAGCACCGCGCCGCCCCACTCGCCACCGACGGCGATGCCTTGCACCACCCGCAGCACAATCAGCAGCACCGGCGCGGCGACGCCGATCTGCGCGTAGGTCGGCAGCAAGCCGATGCACACGGTGACTACGCCCATCATCAGCAAGGTGATGATCAAGGATTTCTTGCGCCCGATGCGGTCGCCCACGTGGCCAAAGATGATGCCACCCAAGGGCCGCGCGAAGAAGCCAACGGCGAAGGTGCCGAAGGCCGCCATGGTGCTGAACAGCGCATCGGTGGACGGGAAGAACAGTTGGCCGAATACCAGCGCGGCTGCCGTGGCATAGATGTAAAAGTCGTACCACTCGATCATGGTGCCGATAAAGGCGGCGGCCGCAGCCCTTCGCGGCTGCTGGACGGGACGGTTCATGGGGACAGGCTCCTATTGGCGGTTGTTTTTTTGGCAGGAGTAAAGGGGTGCGGCGGGTGCGCTCTGATGGCGCTTGAGGCCTGATTTTTCGGCGCGGGGCTATGATTAGTCAAATTTCTATTTATTATTCATATTATAAATCTGAATTATTATCGGAAAGCCGCCCATGGAACAATCACGCCGCGATCGCCCCTTGCTCAACGACCGCCTCGACTGGAACCTGCTGCGCACCTTTCGGGTCATCGGCCAAGAGCTGAGCATCAGCCGAGCAGCGGCACGCCTGCACCTCACCCAGCCGGCGGTCAGCCAGGCTTTGAAACGCCTGGAAGAACAGCTCGGCGCCCAACTGATCGCTCGCCGTGGGCCGCGCTTCGACCTCACCGAAGCCGGGCAGAAAATCTTCGCCATGGCCGGCGAAATGTACGGCCAGGTCTCGCAGATGGGCCACAGCCTCGAACAGCCTGGCGACGAAGTGGCCGGCAAGGTGCGCATGCTGATGGTCAGCCGCATCGTCAACGCCCGCTTCGATGGCTTCCTGGCGCACTTCCACCGCCAGCACCCGCGAGTGGACTTCGAGATCGACGTGATGCGCAGCTCCGACATCGTCAGCGCGTTGCTGGAAAAGACCGCGACCCTCGGTATCAGCCTCAACCGCCGCCCGCAGCCACGCCTGGAGCAGCGGCTGTTTCAGCGCCAGCGCTACCGTTTCTACTGCGGCCAGCACCACCCGCTGTTCGGCA
>Ga0308164_10000617_pt1 | contig 52927 bp, 43 predicted proteins | sample PhyTR2_FD_201031 | JGI IMG/M metagenome (GOLD analysis project Ga0308164, IMG submission 201031) | Phyllosphere microbial communities from UC Gill Tract Community Farm, Albany, California, United States - DLSLT.R2 | ecosystem: Host-associated > Plants > Phyllosphere > Unclassified | place: USA...
TAGTGGCCGTGGCAGCAGCCGTGCTGATCCCGGGTCGCGGCGACAAGACGGGTACACCCGCCAATGCCCCGGCTTCCGCTCAGGCGCAACTGCCGCTGGGTGAAGGCAAGCCAACTGCTCAACAATCGAATAACGGCAGCCCGGCCATCGAATTCGCTGGTAACTCCCAGCCGATGCCGCTACCGATGAATGGCTCTCAGCCGGTGATGCGCGGTCCTCTGGCCGAGGCTGCCGGGTCCAGTGATTCCGACGAAGACGCAGTGCCGACAGGTTCGCCTGCACAGCCGCCGACCGTCACCACTACGGCGCCGCCAGCGGGTGTACCGGCAGGTCAGGCCGCAGCACAGACGCCTCGCTCGTCCATCCCTGCACCGACCCCGGCACCTGCGCCAGCCGCCAAGCCGGCCCCTGCGCAGACTCAGGTCGCAACAGCCAAGCCTGCTCCGGCTGCCAAGCCTGCTGAAAAACCGGCAGCGGCGGCGGCCAAACCGGCTGCCGGCGGTAGCTGGTACAGCAGCCAGGCACCCGGTCACTACGTGGTCCAGATCCTCGGCACAAGCTCCGAAGCGACGGCTCAGGCCTACGTTGCAGAGCAGGGTGGCGAGTATCGTTATTTCAAGAAAACCCTGCAGGGCAAGCCGCTGTACGTCGTGACGTACGGCAACTTTCCTGACCGTGCTGCCGCCCTGGCAGCCATCAAGGTATTGCCAGCCAAGGTTCAGGCTGGTAAACCTTGGCCTCGTACTGTCGCCAGCGTCCAACAAGAGCTCGGCGCCACTCGTTGAAGTCGCAGCGGCTCTACCCGGGCCGCCCGCCGACCTACCTGACTTAACCCGCCTGAGCGCGCCGCATGTCGGCGCGCCTTGCGGCGTCTGCGTTACAAGCGCCTTACAGTCTCCCGTCGCGTCAGTCAGATTCACGAAGAAATACTTTGACTAGCACAGCGACCCGTTTTAAAACTTTCATAATTGCGACATTGATTATCAGCCAGTCGTCGTTAAATTTGTTAGCCCTTGTGTCGCTGTGTACAATGACCTCCGTTTTGCCTGTCCGAAGCTGGCGCACGTTCGGCGTGACAGGTAATTGGTTGAATTAAAAGGAAATTTGCCTCGAATAGAGGCAGCCTGGTGAGAAAGTGTCTATGAAAGCAGGTCTGTACCAACCAGATGAATTCAAGGATAACTGCGGCTTCGGCCTGATCGCTCATATGCAGGGCGAGCCCAGTCATCACCTGTTGCAGACGGCCGTTCAGGCCCTGACCTGCATGACCCACCGTGGCGGTATCAACGCCGACGGCAAGACCGGCGACGGTTGCGGTCTGTTGATTCAGAAGCCCGATGGCTTCCTGCGTGCGATCGCCAAGCAACACTTCAACGTCGATCTGCCCCGCCAATATGCTGTGGGCATGGTGTTCCTCAATCAGGACGACGCCAGGGCCGACGCTGCGCGCGAAAACATGAACCGCGAAATCCTCGCCGAAGGCCTGGATCTGGTGGGCTGGCGTCAGGTGCCGATCGATACCAGCGTTCTGGGTCGCCTGGCGCTGGAGCGCCTGCCGAAAATCGAGCAAGTATTCATTGGCGGTGAAGGCCTGAGCGATCAGGAATTCGCCATCAAACTGTTCAGTGCGCGTCGCCGCTCGTCGGTGTCCAACGCCGCAGATACCGATCACTACATCTGCAGCTTTTCGCACAAGACCATCATTTACAAAGGCCTGATGATGCCGGCCGACCTCACGGCCTTCTTCCCGGACCTGAGCGACGAGCGTCTGCAGACCGCTATCTGCGTGTTCCACCAGCGCTTCTCCACCAATACCCTGCCGAAATGGCCGCTGGCGCAACCGTTCCGTTTTCTCGCCCACAATGGCGAGATCAACACCATTACCGGCAACCGCAACTGGGCACAGGCGCGGCGCACCAAGTTCACCAACGATCTGATGGACCTGGACGAACTGGGCCCGCTGGTCAACCGCGTGGGTTCTGACTCATCGAGCATGGACAACATGCTCGAGCTGATGGTCACCGGCGGCATCGACCTGTTCCGTGGCGTGCGCATGATCATTCCGCCTGCGTGGCAGAACGTCGAGACCATGGACCCGGACCTGCGGGCGTTCTATGAGTACAACTCCATGCACATGGAGCCGTGGGACGGCCCTGCGGGCGTGGTCATGACCGAAGGTCGTCATGCGGTCTGCCTGCTCGACCGCAACGGCCTGCGCCCGGCGCGCTGGGTCACCACCAAGAACGGCTACATCACCCTGGCGTCGGAAATCGGCGTATGGGACTACAAGCCTGAAGACGTCATCGCCAAGGGCCGCGTCGGCCCTGGGCAGATCTTTGCCGTGGACACCGAAACCGGTCAGATCCTCGACACCGACGCCATCGACAACCGCCTCAAGTCGCGTCATCCGTACAAGCAATGGCTGCGCAAGAATGCCCTGCGCATTCAGGCCACCATGGAAGACAACGACCACGGTTCGGCTTTTTACGACAGCGAGCAGCTCAAGCAGTACATGAAGATGTATCAGGTCACGTTCGAAGAGCGTGATCAGGTGCTGCGCCCGCTGGGTGAGCAGGGTCAGGAAGCCGTAGGCTCGATGGGTGATGACACGCCAATGGCTGTGTTGTCGCGTCGTGTGCGTTCGCCTTACGACTACTTCCGCCAGCAGTTCGCGCAGGTGACCAACCCGCCGATCGACCCGCTGCGCGAAGCCATCGTCATGTCGCTGGAAATCTGCCTCGGTGCCGAGCGCAACATCTTCCAGGAATCGCCGGAGCACGCCTCGCGCGTGATCCTCAGTTCGCCGGTCATTTCGCCAGCCAAGTGGCGGTCGCTGATGAACCTGGAGCGTCCGGGCTTCGAGCGTCATATCATTGACCTGAACTACGATGAAAGCCTGGGTCTTGAAGCCGCTGTGCGCAGCGTTGCCGACCAGGCCGAAGAGGCCGTGCGTTCCGGTCATACGCTGATCGTGTTGAGCGACCGACACATCGCACCGGGCAAACTGCCGGTGCACGCTTCACTGGCGGTCGGCGCGGTTCACCACCGTCTGACCGAACAGGGCCTGCGCTGCGACAGTAACATTCTGGTCGAAACCGCGACGGCGCGTGACCCGCACCATTTCGCCGTGCTGATCGGCTTCGGCGCCTCGGCGGTCTATCCGTTCCTGGCTTACGAAGTGCTGGGCGACCTGATTCGTACCGGCGAAGTGCTGGGCGATCTGTACGAAGTCTTCAAGAACTATCGCAAAGGCATCACCAAGGGCCTGCTCAAGATCCTCTCGAAGATGGGCATCTCGACCGTTGCGTCCTACCGTGGCGCGCAGTTGTTTGAAGCCATCGGCCTGTCCGAGGAAGTCTGCGATGTCAGCTTCCGCGGTGTGCCGAGCCGCCTGAAGGGCGCGCGCTTCGTCGACATCGAAGCCGAACAGAAGGCGCTGGCTGCCGAAGCCTGGAGCCCGCGCAAGCCGATCCAGCAAGGCGGCCTGCTCAAGTTCGTGTTTGGTGGCGAATACCACGCCTACAACCCGGACGTGGTCAGCACTCTGCAGGCTGCCGTGCAGCAAGGCGACTACAGCAAGTTCAAGGAATACACCTCGCTGGTGGACCAGCGTCCGGTGTCGATGATTCGCGACCTGCTGCAGGTCAAGGCACTCGATCAGCCCTTGAACATCGACGAAATCGAGCCGCTGAGCGAAATCCTCAAGCGCTTCGACTCGGCCGGTATTTCGCTGGGTGCCTTGTCGCCCGAGGCCCACGAAGCGCTGGCCGAGGCGATGAACCGTCTGGGCGCGCGCTCCAACTCCGGTGAGGGGGGCGAAGACCCGGCTCGTTACGGCACGGTCCGCAGCTCCAAGATCAAGCAGATCGCGACGGGCCGCTTTGGCGTGACGCCCGAGTACCTGGTCAATGCCGATGTGCTGCAGATCAAGGTTGCGCAGGGCGCCAAGCCGGGCGAGGGCGGGCAATTGCCGGGCGGCAAGGTCAATGGGCTGATCGCCAAGCTGCGTTATGCGGTGCCGGGTGTGACGCTGATTTCGCCGCCACCGCACCACGACATCTATTCCATCGAAGACTTGTCGCAGCTGATTTTTGACCTGAAACAGGTCAACCCGGCGGCGCTGGTGTCGGTCAAGCTGGTGGCAGAAGCGGGCGTCGGCACCATTGCCGCCGGTGTCGCCAAGGCCTACGCCGACCTGATCACCATTTCCGGTTACGACGGTGGCACCGGTGCATCGCCACTGACCTCGATCAAATACGCCGGCGCACCGTGGGAGCTCGGGCTGGCCGAAACTCACCAGACCCTGCGCGGCAACGACCTGCGCGGCAAGGTTCGGGTACAAACGGACGGTGGTCTGAAAACCGGCCTGGACGTGATCAAGGCTGCCATCCTCGGGGCCGAAAGCTTCGGCTTCGGCACCGCGCCGATGATCGCGCTGGGCTGCAAATACCTGCGTATCTGCCACCTGAACAACTGCGCCACCGGCGTAGCGACCCAGAACGAAAAGCTGCGCAAGGACCACTACATCGGCACCGTCGACATGGTGATCAACTTCTTCACCTACGTGGCAGAAGAAACCCGCGAATGGCTGGCCAGGCTGGGTGTTCGCTCGCTGGAAGAGCTGATCGGCCGTACCGACCTGCTGAACATCCTGCCGGGCGAAACCGAGAAGCAGCAGCATCTGGACCTGACACCCTTGCTGGGCAGCGACCATATTCCGGCCGACAAGCCTCAGTTCAGCCTGGTGGATCGCAACCCGCCGTTCGACAAGGGCCTGCTGGCCGAGAAGATGGTGGAGATGGCCAGGCCGGCCATCGAGTCGCTCAGCGGCGGCGACTACGAACTGGAGATCTGCAACTGCGACCGTTCGATCGGCGCGCGCATCTCCGGCGAAATCGCCAGACTGCATGGCAACCAGGGCATGAACAAGGCACCTGTCACCTTCCGCTTCAAGGGCACTGCCGGCCAGAGCTTCGGGGTGTGGAACGCCGGTGGCCTGAACATGTATCTGGAAGGCGATGCCAACGACTACGTCGGCAAGGGCATGACCGCTGGCAAGCTGGTGATCGTGCCGCCCAAGGGCAGCCCGTTCAAGACCAATGAAAGCGCGATTATAGGTAACACCTGCCTGTACGGCGCAACTGGCGGCAAGCTGTTTGCAGCGGGCACGGCTGGCGAGCGTTTCGCTGTGCGTAACTCCGGTGCCCACACTGTCGTTGAAGGCACTGGCGATCATTGCTGCGAATACATGACGGGTGGTTTCGTCTGCGTACTGGGCAAGACCGGCTACAACTTCGGTTCCGGCATGACCGGTGGTTTCGCCTACGTGCTCGACCTGGACAACACCTTCGTTGACCTCGTCAACCATGAACTGGTCGAGATCCAGCGTATCAGCGGCGAATCGATGGAGGCTTACCGCACTCACCTGCAAAGCGTCCTGAATGAGTACGTCGCGGAAACCGACAGCGAATGGGGCCGTAATATCGCGGAAAACCTGGACGATTACCTGCGTCGTTTCTGGCTGGTCAAGCCCAAGGCTGCCAACCTGAAATCGCTGCTCTCCAGCACTCGGGCCAACCCGCAATAACAGCAGCTGCGAGCGGCGAGCTTCACGCCGCACGTTAACAGCAGTGCGCCAATTGCCTGCGATCATGATTCCCGCAGCTTCAGGCTTGTAACCTGAAGCTGCTGCAAAGAGGCTCCAGAGAATGGCTGAACGTCTCAGTAACGACTTCCAGTTCATCGACGTCGGACGTAAAGACCCGAAGAAGAAACTGCTGCGTCAACGCAAGAAAGAGTTCGTGGAAATCTACGAGCCTTTCAAGCCCCAGCAGTCTGCCGATCAGGCGCACCGCTGCCTGGGCTGCGGCAACCCGTACTGCGAATGGAAGTGCCCGGTGCACAACTTCATTCCCAACTGGCTCAAGCTGGTCGCCGAGGGCAATATCCTCGCGGCTGCGGAATTGTCGCACCAGACCAACACCCTGCCGGAAGTCTGCGGCCGCGTGTGCCCGCAGGATCGCCTGTGTGAAGGTGCCTGCACACTGAACGACGGTTTCGGTGCGGTGACCATCGGTTCGGTCGAGAAGTACATCACCGACACTGCTTTCGCGATGGGCTGGCGTCCGGACATGTCCAAAGTCGTGCCCACCGGCAAGCGCGTCGCGATCATCGGCGCAGGGCCTGCGGGCCTGGGCTGTGCCGACGTGCTGGTGCGTGGCGGCGTGACCCCGGTGGTGTTCGACAAGAACCCGGAAATCGGCGGTCTGCTGACCTTCGGCATCCCGGAATTCAAGCTGGAGAAATCCGTGCTGAGCCATCGCCGTGAAGTGTTCACCGGCATGGGCATCGAATTCCGGCTAAATACCGAAGTCGGCAAGGATGTCACCATCGATCAACTGCTCGAAGAATACGATGCGGTGTTCATGGGTATGGGCACCTACACCTACATGAAAGGCGGCTTCCCCGGTGAGGATCTGCCGGGTGTGCACGATGCGCTCGACTTCCTGATCGCCAACGTTAACCGCAACCTGGGCTTCGAAAAGGCGCCGGAAGACTTCGTCGACATGAAGGGCAAGCGGGTCGTGGTTCTGGGCGGTGGTGACACGGCGATGGACTGCAACCGCACCTCGATCCGCCAGGGCGCCAAGTCAGTGACCTGCGCCTACCGCCGCGACGAAGAAAACATGCCTGGCTCGCGCAAGGAAGTGAAAAACGCCAAGGAAGAAGGCGTGAAGTTCCTCTACAACCGTCAGCCTATCGCCATCATCGGCGAGGGCAAGGTTGAAGGCGTGAAAGTGGTCGAGACGCGCCTGGGCGAACCGGATGCCCGTGGTCGTCGCAGTCCCGAGCCGATTCCGGGCTCCGAAGAGATCATCCCGGCAGAAGCCGTGGTCATCGCCTTCGGCTTCCGCCCAAGCCCGGCGCCATGGTTCGAGCAGTTCACCATCAGCACCGACAGCCAGGGCCGTGTCGTGGCCCCGGAACAGTCGCAGTACAAGCACCAGACCAGCAACCCGAAGATCTTCGCCGGTGGCGACATGGTGCGCGGCTCCGACCTGGTGGTGACCGCTATCTTCGAAGGCCGTAATGCGGCTGAAGGGATTCTGGATTACCTGGGCGTCTGAGCCTGGTGTTGCCGGGGTGTGTCGTTGCTGACGCGCACCCCGACAACAAGCGTCTACCCTTCGCATGCACTGTGCCAATGTCTCTGACATCCCGCCCGGCACTTACTCTCTGGACTCGGTGTAACTCGCTCAGGAAGAGCGTTTCCACCGGGGAAGGCAGTGATGAATAGTCGTTTTTGCCTGTTTCCTGCGCTTTGAATGCGTCAGGCGCGTGTGCGCTCGACGTGGGGGGGTTGAGATCTTCTGAAACAACCCCGATTTTCCGATCACGACCTGTTCGTAAGGGGCGCGATACTCGATTGTTAACGCCTTGTTTCTGCCCTCGGTTTCTGCTTCCGGAAGGCGTTACGCTGTTGCGCTTTCATCGGGATGCCAATTGTCGTGCATGCACTCCCGCCATCCATGTCGCTATAAGGAAATAGCCATGTTGAAAGCCGCCCCCATGGGCAAACTTGCTCTATCCAAAGAACAGAAACTTCTCGGGCCGGACAGGTTCACGCCCAGTACGGTTGCCGTACGCGAACACCGGGCTCGAGAACGCGCGGACCGGATAATCGACCAATTCGTCGGGCGCTTTACAGAGAAGAACTTTTTCCCTGAAGGCGGTGAAGATGCGTTATTCGCCTTGATGGTTCAGTTGCCTGACTGGCCTGCCGACCTGTCTATCAGGATTCACAACGAAAACGACGAAGTGCTCGCGGTCTTTTTGAAAGGCAGCGATGAAAGCGCCGTTCAAGGCAGCATCGTCCTGATGCAAAACGCCGATGCCTATATCGTTCCGGATGATGTTCCGGTCTCCAATGATGAGCCGTTGCTGCACTGGGTGTTCAGTCAGTTGCCGGCAGGTTCCAGTGTCGGCATGGGTGGCAACTTTCCCGGCAGTCACAGTGATGACGGACGAATCGTTACCCTGCGCGAGCAAATAGCGGGTCTGGCAAATGACCAAAGGCCGCTGTTATTCGATGCACTGGTGGCGGCCGATGAGGGCGCCTCGAAGGGGCAACTGGATACCCGCACACGTAATCCTTTCCTGCCACTGTGGGTTCGTCAGCAGACTCTGCTTTCTGCGGTCCTGAGCGAGCTATGCGCTTTATACCCGGATGTTCCGGCCGGTCGTCTTGAAGGACTGTTGGAGCAGATGCCGCTGACAGAGCAGGAAGAAGCTGACTTTCTGGATAATGTTGTTCTGCCGGAGTCTTTCGACGAGGCGATGAGCATTTCTCTGGATGAGTGGAGCAGCAGTCTGGCTATCGACGGCCTGTCGCGAACGCGGAGCTTCAATACCTACACGGATGAGCTGGCCCGCAAGATCATCAGAGAGTTGCTGACTGCCGAATCGGGGCGAGAGCTGGTGATCTTCGAACCCGGCGAGAGCGAATATTTTCCGGAAGACCCTGACGATACCCGTATCGTTCTGCTGCATGACGGCTACGGCAACTACAGTGCTCGGGACACCGAAAGCGGCGGGTTTTTCTCATTCAAGCCGGGTACCGACAGCTTCTATCTTGCGATCAGTTCGCAATTGAAAACCGAAGAGCGTTTTGCGCTGGGCATGCAGTTCGAGCAGGATGTGAAAGGCATTCGCGACGTTCTGACCCGGCGTGCCATTGAGAAAAATCGCGGCTGGTTCGACCCTGAGCAACCCACTGAAATCGAAAACGATTGTCTGCCTGACTGGTTCGCGAACGCGACCGATGTCGAAAAACAAAGCTGGAAAGTGGCGGTGCAGGACTACAGCCAGGCGTTGCTCGAAGCCCAGGCACCTGACCTGCCGGACCCTTCCGTTTACGGACAGCCTGACCGGTTGCGTAACTACGCGCGGGGAAAGCTACAAGAGCGAATTTTGCTCGACCACGGCATTACAGTGGATCCTGACCGCATCAGCGTTCATACCACCAGCGTCGAGATTGATCCGGGCATCGGCATTGATATCGATTATGAATATGTCGGCCCTTCCGAGCTGGAGCCGCATTACGAAACGCAAGAGCGCAGCCTTACAGATCTGTCGCTGGAGAACATTGCACTCACCAATATCAACTTTCTACTCACCGGTCGCGCGTTTGACGATCAGGGGCAACTGCTCAGTTTCCTCAACGCCGGTTATCTGTTCGGCCTGATTCGTGAGCTGAACATTGGTGAAGATTACTCAAGGTACCTCAGCATAGTCCTGTCCACGTCGGCGGCAGGACAATGGCACCGTGAGCGTTATGCACGCGTCATGCGCGCACAAATGCGCCTCGACGCGATCGAAGCGAAAATGGCGGGAGACTTTCTGGGCGATGGCGGGCTTCCTCCCGAGCTGGCGAACAGAGGCTACAAATGGGTTGCCGCTGTGCTTGATCACCCAGTTGACAGTGATGATCGCGCAACGGTGGAGGGGCATCGTATTCAGGTCAGCCAGTTATCCATCAATGGCGTGTCATTGAGTGGTGTATTGGTGATCGGCACCGAGTCGCGCTCCAGCGTCGCCAACGTGGTGGTTTTTACCCCGCAGGCTCCTGACGGCATGTGCTTCCGGGAAATGAGCGATACGCAGGAGTTCCGGCAGCGGATATTGCTTGAGCCCGAATTGCTGAACTACTTGGTGAGCAGGGCACCTTTGGCCTCACAGGCCGATGTCAGGCAGGTACTGACCGCTGGCCGTGACACGCTGTTCATGGAACTGCAGCCGTGTACCGGGAGTTTTCTTGAGGTGGTCTATGAGTCTGAAGTCGCGCGGGTCATTTCTGCTGTCGATGAACAGACCAATACCAACTGGGAAACCTATTGGGAAAGTGCCTGGGAAATCACCAAAACCGTTGGCGACATCCTCCTCACCTTCACACCTTTTAAAGTGCAACTGCCGATCGCTGCCCTTCGCAGTTTTTACGCTATCTGGCAGGGCGTTGGAAAGAAGTCCAGCGAACACGGGAGTGCCCCGTTGTATTTGGTTCAGGCTGCATTGTTGCTGGCCGATGGGCTGACGTTGTCAAAAGGGCGGCGGGTCAGAACATCGTCTACGGCAACGGTTGGCCGCTCTGTGCTCGATCCGAAAACAGCGGTATCCAAAACGCCTGTCGGGCTGAAAGCGCGCAGTGACGGGATTTACCGGGGCATCCATGAGAAAGCTCAAGAAGGTGTACCGAGCCGCTTTTACGCCTTGCAACAGGAAAAAGTCTATGCCGTCAGATACGACTCAGATTGTGCGGCATGGCGGGTTATTGATTCGCGGCGACCGGATGCGTATTACCAACTGCCGATCCAGCTCGACGATCAAGGTGTCTGGGTGCACGCGTCGGCCGGTTTGCGCGGTGGCGGCAGACACCGGATAACCAAGCTGCCCACGGAAACAGGGAACGGTACGGATACACCGGGCAAGAGTGCTGGAAAACTCAGGTACAAAATACACATGAGTGATTTTTTCAACGCTGCCGAATTCAAAAGAGCGGATAAGGAGATACAGGCCAAAGACCTGGAAGCCTCAGTCAAGAATGCTGTTGAGAAGTACGTTCTTGATGGCGCTGCTCACCTGCATAGATGGAAACCCACTGCAAAAAATAAACTGGATAAAAACGCAAAGTTTTTTTTCCTGGACTTGCCCTCCATTGGCGATAGCACCGGGAGAGGGGATTGGCGTCTGGTGCTCAAGCGTGTGGAAAAAGGCCTGCTCGAGCCTTTCGATATCCTCAACCATAAGCAAATGTGAAGGAAATCAGCCGGTTCTGAAGGCGCATGCCCGTGCATAACGACAGCAAATCGGCACGATAGACAAAAGGCACGGCTCTCGCCGTGCCTTTTGCGTCGAGCTCTGAGAAAATGCCGGCACTTTTATTGCGGATGCCGACATGACTGCCCTGAAGAACGACCGTTTCCTTCGCGCTTTGCTCAAGCAACCCGTAGACGTCACGCCGGTATGGATGATGCGTCAGGCAGGTCGCTACCTGCCGGAATACCGCGCCAGCCGCGCCAGTGCCGGGGACTTCATGAGCCTGTGCAAGAACCCGCAGTTCGCCTGTGAAGTCACTTTGCAGCCGCTGGATCGCTACCCGCTGGACGCGGCGATTCTGTTCTCCGACATCCTGACCATTCCCGATGCAATGGGTCAGGGGCTGTACTTCGAAACCGGCGAAGGCCCGCGCTTCAGGAAAACCGTCAGCACGCTGGCCGACATCGAAGCGTTGCCGATCCCCGATGCGCAGCAGGACCTGGGCTACGTGATGGATGCGGTCAGCACCATTCGCCGCGAACTCAACGGTCGCGTACCGCTGATCGGTTTCGCCGGCAGCCCGTGGACGCTGGCGACCTACATGGTCGAGGGCGGTTCGTCAAAAGACTTCCGCAAATCCAAGGCCATGCTCTACGACAACCCGCAAGCGATGCACCTGCTGCTCGACAAGCTGGCGCAGTCAGTGACCTCCTACCTCAATGGCCAGATTCTGGCCGGTGCGCAAGCCGTGCAGATCTTCGACAGCTGGGGCGGCAGCCTGTCTTCGGCGGCGTATCAGGAGTTCTCGCTGGCCTACATGCGCAAGATCGTCAACGGCCTGATTCGCGAATACGACGGGCGCAAGGTGCCAGTGATCGTGTTCACCAAAGGTGGCGGTCTGTGGCTGGAAAGCATTGCCGACATCGGTGCGGACACCCTCGGGCTGGACTGGACCTGTGACATCGGCGAAGCGCGTCAGCGTGTCGGCAGCAAGGTTTCGCTGCAAGGCAACATGGACCCGACCGTGCTGTACGCCCGCCCGGAAGCCATCCGCCAGGAAGTCGCACGCATCCTTGCCAGCTACGGCAGCGGCACCGGGCACGTCTTCAACCTCGGCCACGGCATCACCCCTGAAGTCGACCCGGCCAATGCCGGCGCGTTCATCAATGCGGTGCACGAGTTGTCGGCGCATTATCACCAGTAATTGCCGAGCCAACGAGGCGTCGATGCCTCAAGACGCATCGATTGATTTAAGCGCCGACGACTACGTCGGCGCTTTTGCATCCGCAAAGCCCTGCCGCAGCGAACCGCTGCGTGGCAGGAATCTGCCCTGTCGCTCGCCTTGCGCCTTGCCTTCTGCGTAGCTCAGGCGACCGTTGACCCAGACACCGTCGATGCCCTGCGCCGCTCGCTGAGGGTCTTTGAAATCCGCCACGTCGCGCACGGTTTGCGGGTTGAACAACACCAGATCCGCCCAGTAACCCTCGCGAATAAGGCCGCGTTCGTGCAAGGCGAAGCGCGCGGCTGACAGCCCGGTCATTTTGTGTACGGCGGTGTGCAACGCAAACAGCCCCTTGTCCCGGCTGAAATGCCCAAGCACTCTCGGGAACGCGCCCCACAGGCGCGGATGAGGAAACGGGTCTTCCGGAAGGCCATCGGAGCCGATCATCGCCAGCGGGTGAGACATGATGCGTTCGACGTCGCCCTCATCCATGCCGTAGTACACCGCACCCGCAGGCTGTAACTTGCGTGCGGCGTCCAGCAATGACAGCCCCCAGTCGGCGGCAATGTCCTGCAGATCCCTGCCGCCCTGATCCGGGTGTGGCGTAGACCAGGTGATGGTAATGCGAAATGCGTCAGTCACCTGTTTAAGGTCCAGCGTTGAAGAACTGGCCGCATAGGGATAGCAGTCGCAGCCTACCGGATGGTCCTGCGCGGCCTCTTCCAGGGCCGCCAGCAGTTGCGGGCTGCGTCCCCAGTTGCCGGCACCGGCGCATTTCATGTGCGAGATGATGACCGGTGAGCGCGCATGGCGACCTATATCGAATGCTTCTGCCATGGCCTCAAGCACCGGCTCGAATTCGCTGCGCAGGTGGGTGGTGTAAATCGCGCCGAACGCGCTGAGTTCCTCAGCCAGTTGTTTGACCTCGCTGGTTTCGGCCGAGAACGCCGAAGCGTAGGCAAGGCCGGTCGACAACCCCAGCGCGCCCGCTTCCAGGCTGTCGCGCAACTGCTCGCGCATCGCGGCGATTTCTTCCGGGCTGGCGCTGCGCAACAAGTCATCCATGTGGTTGCTGCGCAAGGCGGTATGGCCGATCAGGGCCGCCACGTTAACGGCGGGCCGGGCGTTTTCAACCGCCGCGCGGTAGTCGGTGAAACGTGGATAGACGAACGCTGCGGCGTCGCCCAGCAGGTTCATCGGGTCGGGCGGATTGCCGCTCAGCGAGACCGGCGACGCGCTGATCCCGCAGTTGCCGACGATGACGGTCGTCACGCCCTGGCTGATTTTCGGCAGCATCTCGGGTTTGCGGATGACCACCGTATCGTCGTGGGTATGCACATCGATGAATCCGGGGGCCAGCACGCGACCGGCCGCATCGATTTCTTCCCGGGCACTGGAACCGGTCAGACTGCCGATGCGCTGGATGCGCCCTTCGCTGATCGCCACATCGGCGCGTACCCCCGGCGTGTCACTGCCGTCGATGACCAGTGCGTTGCGAATGATCAGGTCATAAAGCATGGTTCAGTCTCCCAGCGGCAGGCCATCTTCACCGCCACGGTATTCATCCAGCGCAAGCTTGATCCGGCGCAGCCGCTCCTGATTGTCTTCAGGGCTCGCCAGCGCCAGTTCAGTGGCCAGCACATCGATGGTCAGCAGCATGCCGTAACGCGCTGCGGTAGGTTTATAGATGAAATTGGTTTCAGCAATTTGCAGCGGCAGCACAACCTCGGCCAGTTGTGCCAACGGTGAGTCAGGCAGCGTGATGGCCAGCACGCGGGCACCATAGCTGCGGGCCAGGGTCACGGCGTCGAGCAGTTCCGGTGTGCGCCCGCTGAGCGAGCAGACAATCAGGCTGTGTTGCGGGCCAAGCGTAGCGGCGACCATGCGCATCATCACCGGGTCGCGGCAGGCGGCCACCGGGTAACCCAGGCGCACCAGCCGGGTTTGCAGTTCTTCGCTGCACAGGCTGGAGCAACCGCCCATGCCGAATGTGTGAATCATGCGTGCGTCGGCGACACAGGCGATGGCGGCGGCAAAGCGTGTTGCATCGAAGCCCGCCAGGTGCTGGCGCAGGGTCGCTTCGATGTCGTCGACGATCCGGGTGAAAAACGCCGACTGCTCCGGCGCCGGTTCAGGATGAAGGAAGCGGCTGCCGACGCCGCTGGCCTGGGCCAGTTGCAGGCGCAAATCGCGCAGATCCCGACAACCGATGCTGCGTGCGAAGCGTGACAGCGTCGCACTGCTGACCTCGGCGCGGCTGGCCAGCTCATCCAGACTGGCACTGGCCGCGAAGGCGATATCGCTGAGCAACAGCCTGGCGATTCGTCCCTCTCCCGCGCTGAGGGAATCCTGACGGGCACGTATCTGGTACAGAATGTCCACTCAAAGCACCTGCGCCAGGCCCAGCGTCAGGGCAAAAGCGACGACAGAAATCAGCGTCTCCAAGACCGTCCAGGTCTTGAACGTTTGCGCGACGGTCATGTTGAAATACTCCTTGATAAGCCAGAAACCACCGTCGTTGACGTGGGAAAAGATCACCGAGCCTGCGCCCGTCGCCAGCACCAGCAATTCGGGGTGCGGGTAACCCAGCCCCAGCGCGACAGGCGCAACAATGCCCGACGCCGTGGTCATCGCCACCGTCGCCGAGCCCGTTGCAACGCGCATCAGTGCCGCAAACAACCAGCCCATCAGCAGGGGTGAGAGATGAAAGTCCTGCGCCAGACCAACGATCTGGTTGGTGACACCGCTGTCGACCAGAATACGGTTCAAACCGCCACCGGCACCGACCAGCAACGTGATGCTGGCGGTCGGTGCCAGGCACTCATTGGTGAATTTCAGGATCGAGTCGCGGTTGAAACCCTGAGCGATGCCCAGCGTCCAGAAACTCAACAGGGTGGCCAGCAGCAGTGCGATCACCGAGTTGCCGATGAACAGCAAAAAGCCATTGAACGCACTGCCCGGTGTGCTGATCAGGTTGGCCCAGCCACCCAGCAGCATCAGCACCACCGGCAGCAGAATCGTGGCCATGGTCAGGCCAAAGCTGGGCAGCTTCTGGCGTGGTTCGCGGTCGAGAAACTGCTTGGCCAGCGGGTTTTCAGCTGGCAAGTGGATGCGCGGCACAATGAATTTGGCATACACCGGACCGGCGATGATCGCCGTGGGGATGCCGATCAGGATGGCGTAGAAGAGCGTTTGCCCCACCGACGCCTGATACGCCTGCACCGCGAGCATCGCAGCAGGGTGTGGCGGCACCAGCGCATGCACCACCGAGAGACCGGCGACCATCGGCAGGCCGACCATCAGAATCGACACCCCGACACGCCGGGCCACGGTAAAGGCAATCGGCACCAGCAGAACGAAGCCGACTTCGAAGAACAGTGGCAAGCCCACCAGAAACGCAATGCAGACCATGGCCCAGTGCGCGTTACGTTCGCCAAAGCGGTCGATCAGAGTGCGGGCCACCTGCTCGGCGCCGCCAGACTCGGCCATCATCTTGCCAAGCATGGTGCCCAGCGCCACGACCAGCGCGATATGCCCCAGCGTCTTGCCAACCCCCGCTTCATAGGAGGCGACCACGCCACTGGCCGGCATTCCCGCGACCAGGGCCAGACCGACCGAAACAAGCGTAATGACGATAAACGGATTGAGGCGGTAACGCGCGATCAGCACGATCAAGGCGATGATGGCGACAGCGGCGTAGACCAACAGCGAAATACCGGGAGACGGCGACATAGCGGCGGTTCCTTGCAGAATGGGTAGGCGAGAGCGCAATACCGACAGCTGAAGCCGTCAGCCTGAAGGCGACTCGGGGGTACTCGGCAGGGATGACGCAATAAGGTGGAGCAGGGGCGTTTCAGGGCGATCACAGGTATTCATTGTTTTTATCTCTGCTTTCGTGATGAAAATAAATTACACGAAAACGAAATATAAACAAATATATGAAAATAAATTTCTTGGAAGGGGTTAGGTGGCTGATGGGAGTGCCATTGCGTCCCCCCCATCCGCCTGCGTCTGCCGGGTGACTAGACCTTCGCCCCCAGCGGCTGCAACCTTGCCAGCCGCAGAGCTACCCCGAGGGCGATCAGCAGCAACACGCCGATAAACAGCCCGATGCCGTTCCATCCCGCGTAGTGCCAGAACACGCCGCCGCCGGTTCCGGCCACGCTCGAGCCTGCGTAGTAACAGAACAGGTACAGGGACGCGGCCTGGCCTCTGGCGGTGGTTGCCCTGCGTCCGACCCAGCTGCTGGCCACCGAATGTGCGCCGAAGAAGCCGAAGGTGAAGATCAGTACGCCGACGATCACCAGCGGCAGCGGGGTGAACAGGGTCAGCAGCAGGCCGGCCAGCATCATCACGATCACGGCCCAGAGCACCTGTCGGCGGCCAAGGCGGTCAGCCAGCGAGCCGATCTTTGCCGAGCTGTAGATGCCCGACAGGTACACCACGGAAAACACCCCTACCACGGCCTGGCTCAGGTTGTAGGGTGCGCTCAGAAAGCGGTAGGCGATGTAGTTGAACAGCGTGACGAATGCGCCCATCAGCAGAAAGCCGGTCAGAAACAGCAGCGGCAAGCCTGCATCGCGAAACTGCACCACAAACCCGTCGAGCAGACTGCGAGGGTGCAGCGAGCGCGGGCGGAAGTTGCGCGAGGCCGGCAGGAGCCTCCAGAACACCGCTGCGGCGATCAGCGCCAGCCCGCCAACTACCAGCATTGCCGCGTGCCAGCTGACATAGTCGATCATCACCCCGACGATCAGCCTTCCGCTCATACCACCGACGGCGCTGCCGCCGATATACAGCCCCATCGCCAGACCCAGATGGGTGGGGTGGATCTCCTCGCTCAGGTAGGTCATGGCCACCGCCGCGAGGCCGCTCAGTGACAGGCCTACCAGGGCGCGGGTAATCAGTACGCCCTCCCAGCTGGGCATCAAGGCACTGGCGATGGTGAACAGCGACGCACAGAACAGCGCCATGACCATCACCGGCTTGCGCCCCAGCCGATCGGATATCGGCCCGGTGATCAGCAGGCCGATGGCGAGCATTGCCGTGGCGACGGACAGGATCAGGCTGCTTTGTGCCGCCGTCAGGGAGAACTCGCTGGACAGCGTCGGCATCATCGGCTGAACGCAGTACAGCAGGGTAAAGGTCGAAAACCCGCCAGCGAACAGCGCCAGCGCAGTGCGTTTGAAAAGCGGCGTGTTCTTTTCGATGTAGGTATCGTCGGGCAGTGTCGACGACTGTACGGACGGGGTGTTCAGGTCTGGGGTGGGCGGGGCGACGGCAGGGTTCACAAGGACCTCAGGGCACGATTGAGCAGGCGATGAAAAAATCATATAGCTCGCTAATCATTCCATCCAATATATTGTTCGACCTGTTTGATAGGTAAAACGACTTAATGGAGGCCGCATGGAATTGCGTCATCTGCGTTACTTCATCGCGGTTGCCGAAGAGCTGCATTTTGGCCGCGCCGCGCAGGCGCTGGGTATTTCGCAACCGCCGCTCAGCCAGCAGATTCAGACGCTGGAGCAGGAACTGGGCACGCGCTTGTTCGAGCGCACCAACCGGCGCGTCGAGTTGAGCGAATCCGGGCGGCTGTTTCTCGACGAAGCACGGCTGGTGCTGGCGCAGGTCGACAAGGCCACTGACGTGGCGCGGCGTGCGCAATTGGGTGAGATCGGCGAGCTGAAGATCGGCTTTACCTCGTCTGCGCCGTTTACGTCGAGCATTCCGCAGGCGATTTTTGCTTTCCGCCAGGCCTACCCGGACGTGCACCTGACCCTGACCGAGATCACCAGTCAGGAAGTGGCGGCAGGTCTTGAGGACAAAACCATTCAGGTCGGCATCATGCGCCCGCTGGCATTGCCCGATTCATTGGTGGTGTTCGAATTGCTCAGTGAACCGCTGGTGGCGATCATGCGTGCCGACCATCCTCTGGCGGCAGAAAGCGAGGAGGGGATCTACATGGCAGCGTTGGCCGCCGAGCCGTTCGTGTTCTTCCCGCGCACCTACGGCAGCGGCATCTACGCGCAAGTCCTGAGCCTGGCGCGCGCCGCAGGGTTCAGCCCGCTGATCACCCAGGAAGCGGGCGAAGTGATGACCATCATCGGCCTGGTTGCAGCAGGATTGGGCGTTACCGTACTGCCTGCGTCCTACCGGCGAATGCGCATCGACGGCGTGGTCTACCGCAACGTCCTCGACCCCGGCGCAACCAGCGCGGTGTGGCTGGTGCAACGCAAGGACGAACAATCGCCCATGGCCAAGGCGTTCACCGAGCTGTTAACGCGCAATGTGGGGTGATTCAAAGGTACTGATGATAGGACGCAGAGCGTCCAGAACGGCATGCGACGCAGAGCGCCGCACGATAGTTGAGATTCTGGCCGCAGGCCGTGGGAGCGAGCTTGCTCGCGATCTGCCGGGAACCGGCAGCAAGACCGGTGCATGCGGTGTGCCGGGCCGCTGAGCGTCCAGAACGGCATACGAAGCTGAGCGCCGCACGATAGTTGAGATTCTGGCCGCAGGCCGTGGGAGCGAGCTTGCTCGCGATCTGCCGAGAACCGGCAGCAGGACCGGCAGCAGGACCGGTGCATGCGGTGGGCCGGGCCGCTGAGCGTCCAGAACGGCATGCGACGCAGAGCGCCGCACGATAGTTGAGATTCTGGCCGCAGGCCGTGGGAGCGAGCTGCCGGGAACCGGCAGCAAGACCGGTGCATGCGGTGGGCCGGGCCGCTGAGCGTCCAGAACGGCATACGAAGCGGAGCGCCGCACGATAGTTGAGATTCTGGCCGCAGGCCGTGGGAGCGAGCTTGCTCGCGATCTGCCGGGAACCGGCAGCAGGACCGGTGTATGCGGTGCATCAGGCATGGCCGGGCCGCTTCTCAGCCGGTCATAACCTCCCGAACGTCCTGCGGGCAGCAGCCCTCTCTTGTAGGCATGTTGATACCTAAAGATCGGACGCAGAGCGACCAGAACTGCATTCCCACGCAGGAGGGTGGGAACGACAAGTGTGTGGACTGGAGCATGAGGAGCGGCAGGCGTCTCAGAGAACACCCTTAGCGCCAACGCCTGAAGATCAGCGAGGTGTTCACGCCGCCAAATGCGAAGTTGTTGTTCATCACGTATTCGTTGCTCATGTGCCTTGGTTCGCCGACGATGTAGTCCAGTTCACCGCACTGTGGGTCGATGTCGACCAAGTTGAACGTATGGATATAGCGATCGCTGTTGAGCATTTCGATGCTGAACCATGACTCCAGCGCGCCGCACGCTCCCAGCGTGTGGCCGAGGAAGCTTTTCTGCGAGCTGAGCGGCATGCGCGGGCCGAACAGGCTGCTGGTGGCCAGGGTCTCGGCGATGTCGCCCTGTTCGGTGGCGGTGCCGTGACCGTTGACGTAACCGATGGCGTCGGGCGGCAGGTTGGCGTCTTCGAGGGCCAGCTCCATCGCGCGGCGCATGGTGGCCTGCTCGGGGCGAGTGCTGTGCGCGCCGTCGGCGTTGCTGCCGAAGCCGACGATCTCGGCGTAGATGTGCGCGCCACGTGCCTGGGCATGCTCAAGCTCTTCAAGCACCAGCATGCCGCCGCCTTCGCCGATCACCAGGCCGTCGCGTCCGCTGTCGTAGGGGCGTGGCGTGCTGTGGGGCGCATCATTCTTGAGGCTGGTGGCGTACAGCGCGTCGAACACCATGGCCTCGGTCGGGCACAGCTCTTCAGCCCCGCCCGCCAGCATCAGCGGCAGACGGCCGAACTTGATCGCCTCGTAGGCATAGCCGATGCCCTGACTGCCACTGGTACAGGCGCTGGAGGTCGGAATCAGGCGTCCGGTCAGGCCGAAGAAAATGCTGATGTTGGCAGCGGTGGTGTGCGGCATCATCCGCACGTAGGAGTTGGCGTTCAGGCCCACAGCCACCGAGTTGATCAACATGTTGCCGAAAGCCTTGATCTCGTCGGTGCTGCCAGTGGACGAGCCGCAGGCCGTACCCATACGGCCATCGCGAATGATCGGGTCATTCAGCAGCCCGGCGTCGATCAGGGCCTGCTCCGCAGCCGCCACGGCCAGACGGGACACGCGGCCCATGCTGCGCAGTTGCTTGCGCGTCCAGTGCCCCGGCACGACGAAATCGTCGATGGGGCCAGCCAGGCGGGTATTGAGCTCGGCAAAACGGTTCCACTCGTCCATCCGGCGAATGCCGCTGCGATTGGCCGTGAAGCTGGCATCGATAGTCGGCCAGTCGCTGCCCACCGAAGTGATGCCGGACATGCCGGTCACTACCACACGCTTCATCAACACAGTCCCCCATTGACGGCCAGAACCTGACGAGTGATGTAGCTCGCTTCGGCCGACATCAGAAAATTCACGGCCCCCGCCACTTCCTCGGGCGTGCCCATGCGTTGTGCCGGAATCATTTTCATCAGTTCGTCAACGGGCACGTTCTCGTCGAGCATGGCCGTATCGATCAGCCCCGGCGCGACGCAGTTGACGGTGATCTTGCGTTTGCCCAGTTCGATGGCCAGCGCCTTGGCGGCACCGATAAGCCCTGCCTTGGATGCGCTGTAATTGACCTGGCCGCGATTGCCGATCAGCCCGGAAACCGAGGTGATGCAGACGATGCGCCCTGCTGCACGACGGCGAATCATCGGCATCGTTAGCGGGTGCAGCACGTTATAGAAGCCGTCCAGGTTGGTGCGCAGCACCTGATCCCAGTCATCGTCGCTCAGCGCCGGAAACGCGCCGTCGCGGGTCAGCCCGGCGTTGAGTACCACGCCGTAATAGGCGCCATGCGTCTCCACATCCTGTTCCAGAATTGCCTTGCAGGCGGCACGGTCCGAGACATCGAATTGCAGCACGCGTGCCTGACGGCCCAGCGCAACGACTTCGGCCTGCACGGCTTCGGCTTCGCTGCGGCCAGTGCGGCAATGCAGGATCAGGTCGTATCCGGCCTGCGCCAGACGCAGGGCGATGGCGCGGCCGATGCCACGGCTGGAGCCGGTGACCAGTATCGATTCAGTCATGCCGGGGCTCCTTCAGCCAGGTAGTCAGCAGTGTTGGGCGGGCAATATACATTGAGTCGGGCAAAAGCCTCGATACCCGGGCCGGTGAGGGTGCATTCGAACATGCCCATGCCGTTGTCGTCCTGCAGGGAGCGCACGGCATGGATGTGCAGTTCACTGCCCAGTGGGAAGCGTGTCACGTTGCAATCGAACTTGCGGCTGCCAAGCAAAAAACCCAGCTTGACCGCTTCGCCGTTGTTGCGCGCCTTGCAACCGGCATAGGCCGCGACGCTCTGCGCCATCAGCTCTATGCCCAGCCATGCGGGCAGGCTGCCGTCCGCTTGATTGAACAGGCCGTCGGCGCGTACGGTCAGGCAGGTTCGAATCTGTTCTTCGTCAAAGCTCAGCACCTGATCGATAAGGATCATGTCGCCGGCATGGGGGATGAGTTCGGCGAGCGGCCACTCGGTCATGGGGCATCTCCGATAATCAGGCTGATGTTGTTGCCACCGAAGGCAAACGAATTGCTCATCATGTAACGAGCGTTTTCAGGTGTCAGGCGCGAGCCTGCGTGTGTCCATTGCAGCGCGGGCAGCAGTGGATCGGCCTCGCCGTCCCACAGGTGCGGGGGCAGTGCCCGTTCGGCATTCTGCGGTGCCAGGCTCAGCCAGCAAAACGCCGCTTCCAGCGCGCCCGCTGCGCCCAGGGTGTGGCCGCTGAGCGGTTTGGTCGACGAGCAGGGCACGCCGTTCGGAAATACGCCCTGCACGGCCAGGCTCTCCATCGCATCGTTGTGCGGCGTGGCGGTGCCATGCAAGTTCAGATAACCGATCTGCTCCGCCTCGAGTCGCGCATTGCGCAACGCTTGCAGCATGGCATCGCGCGCACCACGGCCGGTGGGTTCGGGGGCCGAGATGTGGTGAGCGTCGCAGCTGGCACCTGCACCCAGCAGGGCAATCGAGTGCCTGCTGTCGGCTTCGCGAGTCATCAGGAACAGGGCGGCCGCCTCGCCGATATTGATCCCGTTGCGGTTGCTGGAGAACGGGTTGCAGAGCTGCGGCGACATGGCCTCGAGTGCCGAGAATCCCTGCAGAGTCAGCTTGCACAGGCTGTCGACGCCGCCGCACAGCACGGCATCGCACAGGCCCATGTCCAGCGCCCGACGCGCACTGAGCAATGCCCGCGAGCTGGAGGTGCAGGCTGTCGAGATGACGTAGGCCGGGCCGCTCAATTGCAGCCAGGCGGCGAGAAAATTTGCCGGTGCGCCCAGTTCCTGCTGCCGATAATCGTAATCGTCGGGGAAGGTCCGCTCACGCAGCCAGACGGCCATGCTCTCGCTCGCTTCATCAATGCCCGAGGTGCTGGTGCCGATGATCACGCCAATCCGCCCGGCGCCGAAGCGGGTGATGGCCTGGCTGATGTCCTCCTCGATCTGCAGGGCGGCGGCCAGCAGCAGCTGGTTATTGCGGCTGCGATGCAAATGCACGGCCGGCGGAATGGGCGGCAGCGCGGATTTGACCGCGCCGACCGGCAACGCACGTTCCGGTACCCAGCCGCTTTCGAACACCATGCCCGAGCTGTCACCTGCGAACAGCCTGCGCGACACCTCTTCACGGCTGTCGCCCAGCGAGCAGATCACGCCCAGCGCGTTGAGATAGGCGGTCATGGCAGGCTCTCGTTGTTCAGTGGTGTGACCTTGTAGCTCAGCCTGTCCTTGAGGCGAATAGTGAATGCATTGGCCGACTGATATTCGACCAGCCAGCGATCGTCCAGGCGTCGCTGCATGCCCTGGCGATAAGCCGTCGGGTAGCGGCCATGCATTTCCAGGTCCGGGGTCATGGCGAACATCAGCGCAGCGAACAGCTCGCGGGCTTCGGGATTGGGCGGCAGCAAACCGTCGGCTTGCCATTTGCCGTCGATCAGCAACTGGCGCGCCTGGGGAATGCCCAGCGGGTCCATCATCGACCAGCGCAATCCGCCGTTTTCGCGCTGGATGATCAGTAACCAGTCCTGATGCTGATCGGCCTGGCGACGCTCGATGTGCAGCTGCATCGGCAATTGCATGGTCGGTGCGCTGGTCGGCAGCGGGGCTTGTGCCGCACAGCCGCCGAGCAGCAGGAAGGCTAAAAACAGTATGCGAATCATGATGCTTCTACTTCCAGGGGTTTGCGGGCCACGACATTGACCAGCGTTTCCTCACGTTGCCCGAACGGCCTGGGCTTTTGCAGTTTCAAGACTTCGAGCAGGCCGAAGTCCCTGGCACGGCTCCACCACAGGTAAGGGTACGAAACATTCGGTGCATCGAACTCGAAACCCTGGTCGCGGATCATCTGCAGATACTGCGCCGCGCTTTTCTGAACGTGCATCGGATGGCGGAACAGCCAGCGAATCACCCAAGTGTCGATGTACGCTTCGGTCGACTCGGCAAACAGCAGGTAGCCGCCCGGTTTGAGTACCCGGTAAAACTCGGCCAGCGCTTGTTCCTGCTCCACCAGATGATGGAAAGTCTGGTGGCAGAACAGCAAATCGACGCTGGCGTCGGGTACTGGCAGAGCTGCGCAGTCGCTGCCGATCAGCTCGACCTCTACGCCTCTGGCCCGCGCCTCTTCGCGACTCATCTCGAGGCTGTGCGGATCGGCGTCGACACCGATGAGCCTGGACGGCTGAAAAACCTTGTTCAGATGCTGGAACGAGCGGCCTTGCCCGCACCCGGCGTCGAGCAACACCGGCGCAACCGGCGGCGGGCTGGCGAACAGGCTGCGCAAGTCATCTATCGCCACGCGCAGCACGCGGTACTGCCAGATGTTGCTGCGCAGAAACCACAGGCCGAAGCGGGTTTCCTCGACATAACTGTCACTCAGGAACGGTCGACTCATGAACCACCGTCCGCGCAGATTTCCGAAAGTGTGCGCAGGCGGCGCTTGGGCTCGCTGACAAACGGATTGCGTTCGTCCCAGGCATAACCGGCCAGAATCGAGCTGATCATGCGGCGGATGTCCGGAGCGCTGCCGGGGTAGAAAATCACGCTCTGGAACGTACCGTCATACCAGCCCTCGACATAGGCACGAAAGGTGTCGACGCCACGTTTCAATGGCACCGCGAACTCGCTTTCCCAATCCACGTTTTCGCCCTGCAACTGGCGGCTCAGCACGCCAGCCGCCATGCTCGCCGAACGCATGGCGATGGTCACACCTGACGAAAACACCGGATCGAGGAATTCCGCCGCATTGCCCAACAGCGCAAAGCCTTTGCCGTGCAGGGTCTTGACGTTGGCCGAGTAGCCACCGATGGTTCTCGCTGGCGTATCCCAGACTGCATTTTTCAGCACGCTGGCCAGTTGCGGTGTTTCATCGATAAAGGCGCGCAGGCAGGCATCCAGATCCTCGGGCTTGTCCTTGAAGCGTTCAGCCGAGGCGACCACGCCTATCGAACAGCGGCCTTCGCTGAACGGGATCGACCAGAACCACACATCGCTGTGCTGCGGATGGATGCTGACGAGAATCTTGCGGCGGTCGAAGGGCGGGCTTTCGATGCGGTCTTCGATATGGGTGAACACCGCCTGGCGCACCGGAAAACCCGACGGCGCTTCCAGATCCAGCAAGCGCGGCAGCACACGGCCATAGCCGCTGGCGTCGAGTACGAAGCTGGCCTGCACGCTGTATTCGCTGCCGTCCTCACGCCTCACACGCAAAACCGGCTGCGGGCCATCGAAGTCGGCGCTGACGATCTCTTCCTGATAGCGGATGTCCACGCCTTGCAGCGCAGCCTGATCGGCGAGCAGTTTGTCGAACTCGCTGCGCTGCACCTGAAAGGTCGTCGGCTTGCCGTTGCTGAACGTATCGCTGAAGTCGAAATCGCTGTATTGCTCGCCACGCGCGAAGGCTGCGCCATTTTTGGGCTGGAAACCGGCGGCCTGCACGGCCTCCAGCATCCCGGCTTCTTCGACGAAGTCCAGGCAGTGGCACAGCAGGCTTTCACCGATGGAGAAGCGCGGAAACAGCTGGCGCTCGATGATCAGCACGTCATGGCCCTGGCGTTTGAGCAGGGCAGCCGCTATTGAACCGGCCGGGCCGGCACCGATGATGACGACCTGACGAATTTCCCTATCAGTGATGGGCACAGGTATTCCTTTTCGGTTGGGCGGTGGCTGGGAGTGACGACAACGCTGCAAGACTCATGCGTGTGGCCCTTCAGCATTGGCTGGCGAATGAAGCGCTTTACGCGGGCTGGCCCAGGGCGCCAGCAGGAAGCTGAACGCCAGCCCCAGACTGACCGACAGGCCGAAGTTGCTGATCGCCGGGGTGCTGGAAACGGCCAGCAGGCCGAACGACAGCCAGGTGGTGACCGCTGCCAGCAGCGTGCCCAGCAGGCTGACCGCCGCGCCGCCTATCTGCTCGCGCATCAGGATGGCGTAATCGACGCTGATCGCCGTGACCAGCAACAGGCCGAACAGGCTGAACAGAGTCAGCGGCTGACCGAGCCAGCCCAGGCTGGCGAGGCTGCACAGGGCCGCCAGCAGGGGCAGGGCGACGATGCGCAACGCACCGCCGAAGCCAAACGGAGCGATCAGCAGCAGGACGATCAGTACGCACGATGCCAGCTTCAATTCCGCTGCGCTGATCTGCGTGTGGGCAAACACCTCGTTGAGCTCACCCAGGCGGTCGACCAGTTGCACGCCCTCCAGTCCGATGGCCTGCACGCGCAGCAACGCCATGCTGTTCATGCCACGCAGGCTGACGATGCTGGCTACCTGAGCGTCGCCTTCGGCATCTTCGCTGGCGCCCAGCCAGAGCGTGCGCCACGGTTCGCTGAGCGGGCCTTGAAGCGCCTGATCAATGTCTTGCGTTGGCAGTGCCTGCAATTGCGCGAGTTCGGTTTTCAGTGCGTTGGCCGGAACGCCAAGCTGTACCAGTGGCTCCCAGTGTTGCGGCAATTTGCCCAGTGCATCACGGGTCAGTTGTTGCTCGGCAGGCGAATCCAGCAACTGGTTGAGCGCCATGTAGCCTTGCAGCTTGTCCATGCTGACCAGTTGGTCGAGCCGTTGGGTCAGTTCGGACTGCCGATCCAGCAACTGCTGTTGGTCCTTGCCGCGCACCAGAAAAAACTGGCTGGTGGGCTGATAACCGGTGATCCGTGCGATGGCCTGGGCTTCATCGGTCAACGCCTGAGGTGCTGCCACCCATTGGCGGATATCGTTCTTGGTGGTCAGGTGCCAGAGTCCGCCGCCACAGAAGACCAACAGCAGCACCAGCAGGATCGGTGTGCTGATGCGCAGCAGCAAGGCGGCGCGGCAATCGAGCATCAATTGCGCCAGTTTCAGCGGCCACTGGGCAGGGCTGATCTCGACTTTTGCGAGCAGCGCGGGCAGCAGGCACACCGCCGTCAGGTAGGCGCCGATCAGGCCGGCCGCCGAGAACACCGCAATTTGCGTGAGTGCCGGAAACGGCGTCCAGGCCAGCGCCAGGTAGCCGATGCAACTGGTGATCAGGCTCAGGCTCAGGCCCGGCAGGGTCAGGCGCAAGGCGGGCCAGCTGCGCCAGGGTTTGAGGCTCCAGCTCTTGGACAGGTAATGCAGCGGGTAATCCACCGCCACCCCGATCAGGCTCGAGCCCAGCACCAGCGTCATAACGTGCATGCTGCCGAATATCGCAACGCAGGCCACCGCGCCGAAGAGCATGCCGACCACCACCGGCACGAATGCCAGCAGCACGCTCCAGCGGCGGAAGGCGAGTAACAGCAACAACAGGATACCGACCGTTGCGCCACCGCCGACCCAGGTGATTTCCCGGCTGGCCTGCTTCTGCCCGTCGGCAGCGTAAAGCAGCCCGCTGGCCGCGAGCAATTGACCACCCGCCTGACTGGCCTGCACCCGCGCTTGCGCCAGCAGGTCCGCGACCTGGCCGGGCAGGTGCATGTCGAAGGCATCGGTTCGGGTTCGCGAACGCAGCAGTACCCAGCTTTTACCCTCGGCGCTGGCCACCAGCGCGCCACTGGCCAGGTCCGCCTCGACCGAGCCCTGCTTCGGCAGGCCGTTCTGGATACGTCCGGTCAGCCCCAGCCAGTCATCCTGGCCAGGCACCAGGCTGAACCCGGCAAACGGGTCGAACAGCGTCTGTACGCGCTGTTCGATGAAGGTTTTCGGGTCGTCGATCAGCAGTGTGCGGTCCGCTGTCGGCAGCATGGCGATGCGCCCTTGCAGCAACTGGGTGCGCAACGCGGGCAGATCGGCCTGCAGCGACCACTGGACCTTCTCGAACAGGCCGGTCGACTGCCATTGTTCAGCCAGATTGCGTGCCAGTTCGACAGCCTTCTGCCGATCGCTGTGGCCCACCAGCACCAGCATTTCGCGGTTGAGCGGTTCCTGCATGCGCTTTTCGGCGCTCACGACCAGTTCGTCGTTATCGGTGCCCGGCACCAGCTCCATCAGGTTGGCCGACAGCGGCGAGCGGTCGTGCCACTGCCAGCCCGCGAGCGCCAGTACGCCCGCCAGAATCAGCAGGAACAGTCGCGGCAACAGCCGCTCAGTCTTTGAAGTCATTACGCTGCGCATCGGTCAGGGTCGGGGCACTGCTGCTGTCGATCATTTTCAGGACCGTGCTGTCGCCCTGGGTTTCCAGCAGCTCGATACGCTGCACCAGTTCGCCACCGTCGATGTTGATCTGTTTGAACACTTGTTGCAGCAGCATCGAACGCGGCGTCAGGGTGAGGTGCCAGGCATTCGCCTCGCCTTTGAGCTGCAAGTCGAAATCCCGCTGCAGGCCGCTGCTGTCGCCTTGCAGGACCGCCAGGAACAGACGGTTCTGCTCGGCGCCGGCGTTCTTGTTCGGCACCGGCTTCCAGGTGCTGACATTGCCATCGGCTTCACGACGGGCAATACCGTCGGGATTGATGCGGTAATCCTGTTTGAGCGGTGTTTCCAGCAGCCAGAGCAGCCCGAAATCCCTGGCGAGCACGAAGCGGCCCTTGCTGAGCAGCGGTTGTGGCAGGGCGCGCAGGTGTTTTTCCTGAACGAAACGACCCTGCACCACGGCAGGCTTGGCGAGCTGATCGCTCAGTTGTTGCAGATCGAACGCCTGCGCCAGAGAAGAAAGGCACAGCAGACCCAGCAGAATCAAGGTACGAAGCGGGCGGTTCATGGCGAGGCGCTCTCTATTGTGCTCTCAAGGGCAGTTTTGACGGCATCGATGAACACCTGCGGCGAGGCCAGTTGCATTTCCCGGCTCTGGCTGTCGACGGCGACCTGCACAGTGCTGGCGCGGGTCAGGCGCTCACCGGTGTGTGCATCGGTGATCAGGTAATTGATCTTCAGACGGTTCTCCCACTCCACCAGACTGGCGCGCACGTTCAGTGTCTGACCGAACACGGCGCTGCGCACATAGCGCAATTGCAGATCGATCACCGGCCAACCATAACCGGATTCGAGCATCTGCATGTAGTTATGGCCGATATGATCGAGCAGCGCGCAGCGCGCCACTTCGAGGTACTTCACGTAGTGCCCGTGCCAGACGATGTTCATCATGTCGACGTCGAAAAACGGCACGACGATTTCAGTGTCGATGTGCAGGAAACCCTTACTGCGCATGTAACCTCCTGTGGCGATCCGCGCTGATTTTACAACGCAGCACATGACCGCCGAGCGCGATCAGCTCATGAGCCTGATTCATCGGCAGACTTCCAGAATGGGTAGAAATTGAACCACTGCTGCGGCGCTTCCAGGCAATAGTGCCCAAGGCGCTCGGCATAACGCGTGGCCCACTGCTCGATGACCTGGGCACGGTCGCTGCGCCGCCACTCGATGGCGTCGGCGAACGGTTCGAGAATCACCCGATAGCCCTTCGCACCCTTGAGGCAGAAGAACAGGTTGACCGGGCACTTGAGCAGCCCGGCCAGCAGCCAGGGGCCTTGCGGGAAGTTGGCCGGCTGACCGAGAAAGTCGACCTGCACATTGCGCCCGCCATGCAGCGCGACGCGGTCACCGGCGATGGCCAGCCACTCGCCTTCGTCCAGACGCTGGCTTAATTGCAGCATGATGGCCGGGTCCAGCTCGCTGACCTGAATCAGGCGCAGATGGGTCGCGCCGGCTTCACCGAGCAGGCGATTGAAGCGTTCGGCATGTTTGGTGTGCACCAGCACGTTCATGGTGACCTTTTCGCCGAGTTCGGCCAGCGCTCGGCACACTTCAAGGTTGCCCAGGTGCGCACCGACCAGCATCTGTCCGCGTTGGCCACGCAGGTTCTGGCGCAGCAAGGCCTGGTCGACGATCTCGATCTGATCGATACCCAGCCTGCCGTTCCACACGTCGAGCTTGTCGAGCAAGGCATCGGCGAATGCCATGAACTGCCCGAACACCCGGCGCTGGCTGGGCCGCAGTTCGGGTTTGCCGCTCCAGTCCGCCAGGTGCTGCTGGTATTGCCAGATGCTGTGCCGGGCACGTCGGCCGAAGACAAAGAAATACAGGACGATGCCATACAGCACCGGGCTGAGCAGGCGCCGACCGAGCACCCGCATGCCCCAGGCGGTGAGTTTCATGAGCATGAAGCTGCCGCGCTCCTGATGACTGGCCCAATGCTCCTTGGGCGACTTGTCGATGCTCATGGCCGCCACCGTCGCCACAGGAGCATTGGCAGGCGTAGCAGCATGCCGAAGAACAGCTTGGCGTGCATTTTCGAAATCAGGGCGTTGTCATGAAACAGGCGGAAATGCGACAGACCGTCCTGCGGGTAATGAACGCGGGTCGGCAGCCAGCGCATCGGCTGGCCGCGCCAGGACAGGCGCACGAGCATTTCCGAGTCGAAATCCATGCGTCTACCGATCTGCACGCTGTCGATCAGCGCCAGGACCGGGGCCAGTGGATAGAGGCGGAAGCCGCACATGGAATCGCGAATGTGCAGTGACAGGGTGTTGATCCATACCCAGACGTGGGTCAGGTAGCGTGCATACAGACGGCCTTTGGGCACGCTCTCGTCAAACTGCGGATAACCGCAGATCAGCGCATCCGGGTGCTGGCGCGACTGCTCCAGAAACACCGGAATATCACTCAGATCATGCTGGCCATCGGCATCGACCTGCAACGCATGGCTGAAACCCAGCCGGATCGCCTCGCGAAAGCCGGCCATTACCGCGCCGCCCTTGCCCTGATTGACCGGCAGGCGCAGCAGGTGGATAGCCTCACCCTGCGCCAACTGCTGTAACACGGCTTCGCAGGCCGGACTGCTGGCATCGTCCACCAGAATGCACGGCAACCCGGCGTTGCGCACGGCCTTGACCACGTTGGGCACGGCCAGCTCGTGGTCAAACACCGGAATGATCACGCAAGGCTTATGCATGGTCGTCCTCCAGGAGGATGCGGCCACTGGAGCAGGGCGCGTTGTCGGCGTTGCGAAAGGCGAAGTGCAGCTTGGAGCGTGTCGCATCGAAGCGCAGTGTCAGCGTGAGGCGATCACCGGGACGCACCAGTTGCTGAAATTTGAGCACCTCCATACCGGCAAATCCGCATGGCAGGTCGAGCAGTCGCTGGCCCAGGCTGATCGCCCAGTCGACTTGCACCACGCCCGGCAAAATCGGCGCCTTGGGAAAGTGGCCGCTGAAAAACGCCAGATCGGGCGGGACGCTCAATTGCAGGTGCAGCTCGCCTTCGACGTTCTGTTGCTCAAGCACTTCCGGCTGTTTCGAGCGTGGCGCCAGCAGCAGCGCCTCGACCTCTGCCTGAGGCAGCTTGCCCTGGGCGTTGAGCGGCATCTGCCGCAGCAGACGCCAGCGACGCGGCAGGGCGATGGTTTCGCAGTGCGGTTGCAGGTACTGCCGCAAGGCTTCGGTGAGCGCCCGACGGCCCTGATTGCGCAGGACCAGCAAGCCCGCGTCGCTCAGCACCAGCAGCGCGCCCAGCGAGGCACGGTTTGCCTGCACCACGCCAAGGCGCGCTTCACTCACCCACGGGTGAGCCGCGAGGGCCTGCTCGATCAGCGGCAAGGACACGCGCTTCTCTTCGAGTTTGACGATGCGGTCGAGCCTGCCCAGCAGTTCGAAGCGCCCGTCTGCACCGATCAGCGCCGCATCGGCGGTCTGCTCGACATGGCCGGGCGGCAGATAGGGCGAGCTGATGCGCAGCGCACCTTGCGCATCCTGACTCAGCTCTACGCCGTCGAAGGCCTGCCAGCGTTGCCCGCCCTGACGCCAGGCGATGCCGCCGGTTTCCGAGCTGCCGAAAATTTCCGTCGGCCACTGACCGAGGCGTTGCTGCAGGCTCTGTGCGGCTTCGGCCGGCAATGCGCCGCCGGAAGAGAACACCCGGCGCACGGCGGCAAGACCTGGCCAGTCGAGATTGTCGCCCATGCGCTTGAGCAGCGCAGGGCTGGCGACCCAGGCGAATGATGGGTATTCACGGCTGGCGCGTTGCAGGTCTTCGGCGAACGGCAACTGACGGCGCACGAACGGGCGTGCCGCGCACAGCGGCCAGAGCAAACGAAACAGCAGCCCGTAAATATGTTGCGTCGCCACGCTGCCGATCATGCATGCCGCGCCGAGCTCCGCGCCCCACAGCTGTTCCAGCCCGCAGACTTCGTTGGCCAGTTGCCGCAGGTGTTTTTCGATCAGTTTGGGCTCGCCGCTGGAGCCGGAGGTGCACAGGCTCAGCCGGCACTGGTCGAGGTCCAGCGCTGCCGCGGGGAGAGGCGCGGCATGCAGGTCGCTCAGGTGGGTGTCACCCGGCAGGTCAGTCAGCCACAGGTCGACCTGATTCGCCCAGCGCTCGCGGGTCTGGCCCTGCAAGTCGGCGGGCAGCAACACGTGCACACCTGCGCGCCAGGCCGCGAACAACGCAATGGCCAGGTCGGCGGCATCCTCAAGGTGCACTGCAAGGCGTGTGATGCCGCGCGCGTTCAGCCCCGCAGCCACGCCGAGCGCCTGATCACGAAACTGCGCGTGGTCGAGGGTCGGGGCCAGCGTCAGCAGCCGGTCGGGCAGCGCATCGAGCAGCAGGTGTTCCAGGTTCAACCAGTTCATGCGATCCATTTCATTTGCCGCCCGCTGAGGGTGGGCGGACGATCCATTCAACGGCGAATAACACGCCCATCAGGCCGTAGGAAATCAGGCCGGTGTACAGCGTCCACCATGACAACGGTGCCCACAGTGTCAGGATGGCTGACGTGAGGCCGTTGACGAGAAAGAACAGGCACCAAATCTGCGTGACTTTACGTGTATAGCGGATACCCGCCTCAGGCAGATCGGGACGGTTCAGGCGCGCCATCTTTTCCACGATCGGCGGGCCGTAGACCAGGCTTGAGCCGAACAGGCCGAGCATGAAGGTGCTGACCAGTACCGGGTACCAGCGCAGCATCATGTGACTGTCGAGGGCGCCGAGCACCGCGCAAAAGATCAGCGCTACAATCGCCATCGCCAGACTGCCTTGCCTGCGCTCTCCGGTCAGGGCGCGCGCCAGCCACAGGCTGCCCAGCAGCAGCGCGAACTGCCAAGGGGCGAAATGCTCGGTCCCCCAATAGACGGCGAATGGATAGAGCACGCCGGCCAGCACCAGAATCAGGCCAATCAGCCGCTTCATTCGGCGGTGTTGACCAGTTTGTAGACGGCCTCTACCACATCATTCACGGTCCTCACCGACTTGAACTCTTCAGCCGCAATCTTTTTGCCGGTCTTGCGTTTGATGTGATCGATCAGGTCCACGGCATCGATACTGTCGATTTCCAGGTCCTGATACAGGTTGGCTTCAAGCGTGACTCGCTCAGGCTCCAGTTCGAACAGTTCCACCATTGCGGTGCGCAGGATTTCGAAGATGTCTTCACGGGTTTGCATGTTCAATTCTCAGGCCGGTTGTCTGGCGCTGACGAAGGCCGCAAGGCTGTCGACGCTGGCGAAATGGTTACGGGTGTCCTTTGCATCGGCATCGATCCTGATGCCATAACGCTTCTGGATGGCCAGGCCCAATTCGAGCGCATCCACCGAGTCCAGTCCCAGTCCTTCGCCAAACAGCGTCATATCGTTGCCGATATCTTCCGGGGTGATGTCTTCGAGGCCCAGGGCATCGATGATCAACAATTTAATGTCCTGGTGCAGATCGCTCATCTGAGGCGAGCTCCTTGGTGAAATAGTCATGCAGGTAATCGTTGAGCTTGCGGGACGCCAGGGGCGGTGGGCCTAGCGCACTGAAGGCGGTTGGTTCTATATCGGCACCGACGCGCAAAGTGAAGTGCACGCGGCGTTGCGGAATGCGATACCAAGGCTCGGCCTTGGTCAGGGTGGTCGGCTGGACCTTGATCGTCACCGGGGTGATGACGCTTGCGCCACGCAGCGCAATGGCGGCCGCGCCGCGGTGAAAGACCGGCGGCTGGCCTGGCTGGGTGCGCGTGCCTTCCGGGAAAATGATCAGTGTCTGGCCGCTTTGCAGGCGCTCTACGGCGGCGTCGAGCATGTCCATGCTGCCGTCGTTGCTGATGTAACCGGTGGAGCGCACAGGGCCGCGGGTGAACGGGTTCTCCCACAGGCTGCGTTTGACCACGCAGTTGGCGTCACGCACCAGCCCGATCAGAAACACGACATCGATCAGTGACGGGTGGTTGGCGATGATCATCTGCCCTGGGCGACCAAGCTTTTCGGCGCCTTGCACGTCATAGGTCAGCACCCGCATGCGCGCCATGATGCGGATGAACAGCCAGAACAGGCGGCTGATGGTCCGCCGCGCGCGGCGCTGATGGCTGGCCACACTGCCAGGCAGGCAACTCAATACTGGAAAAACGAACAACCGCAGGCATAAACCGCTCAACCCGAACAGGGCAAAGCTGATGCCTGTTGCCAGCAGACGCCAGTAATAGGCGTCCCGACCTTTTTTCAGTGACTGCGTTGCCAGTTCCATAACCGGTTATTCCAAGGGTGCAGGCAGACGGATTGATCAGTGTGCAAGGCCCGCAGCAGGTTCAGGGCATGGGGCCACTGAGTGCGCTTGGTGCCTTGCGTATCGGTGTTCAGAGACAGTTGCCACTCATTCCCCGGCGTCAGCAGCAAGCCGACCGCGTAGGGAAAGGGCACGTCATCAATCCATTGGGCATAGGCTTGCGGCGGCTGTTCTTCAGTCACCACAAGCAATACTGCTTCTGCTCCCTCGGCCAGCAACGCTGCGGCCTCGAATGCTCCATACTCCAGCCCGTCGCCTGTGGCGGCCAGGGCTGTCATCTCACTTGTTTCACCGCGCATGATCGACCACAGACCAATGATGGCGTTATGCACTGAAAGGCTGAACTGGGTCGGTGAAAGCGGCTCGTTGGCGGCCAGATCACGCAGGATTTCAAAGGTCCTCGGGGTTTCTCCGTGGCGCGAGACAAACACCAGCGGGACGCGCTCCAGCCCTTCAGTCAATGGCCAGCCGACGGCAAACGCCATTCTCGCCATGCGGCCCAGGCGGCGGCGTTGCATCGCAGGAAGAAAAGACACGTCTGGCGCTGCATCACTGGTTTCCAGCAGCGTCGGATCGAGGCTCCATCGCTGCCAGTCTTCCGCGCTCGCCAGGCCCGGCGCCCAGGCTTGCCATCGTGCAATGTTGAAGGTGATCAAGGCTTCTCTTCCCGCCCCTGCGGGCTTGTTTCTCGCTACATCGATATCAGGTCGATATCAGCCTGGGTGCGGTAATTGACCGAGTGCGCGCATTATCCTGATGGGGCTCATTACTAGCAAATTTGTTACATAAAAACCGTTTACAGGCGTGTATTTTAAGGTTGAAGTCGTTTTTCTGTATGACAACCGGCCGACAACTGTTTTGCGTTAAGCTCACCGTTGTCACATGCACTGTCTAGACTCGCTTTCCTCTTACGGTCGTTATCGGCCACTCCTGCTGTTTCTTCATCTTTCAAGGAATCCAAAGCATGCGTCGCGTGGTATTCAATCAGAAGGGCGGTGTCGGCAAATCGAGCATCGCCTGCAATCTGGCTGCAGTCAGCGCTCACGAAGGCTATCGGACGTTATTGATCGATCTCGATGCCCAGGCCAACTCGACTCAGTACCTCACCGGCCTGACCGGTCAGGACATTCCGATGGGGATTGCCGAGTTCTTCAAGAACACGCTGTCCGGCTCGCCGGTCGCCAAAAAGAACCATGTCGATATCTACGAAACACCGTTCGACAACCTGCACGTGATCACGGCGACTGCAGAGCTTGCTGACCTGCAGCCCAAGCTCGAGGCCAAGCACAAGATCAACAAGCTGCGCAAACTGCTCGACGAGTTGAGCGAAGATTACGAGCGTATCTATCTGGATACGCCGCCAGCACTGAATTTTTATGCGGTTTCGGCGTTGATCGCCTCTGATCGGGTGCTGATCCCTTTCGACTGCGACAGCTTCTCGCGACAGGCGCTGTATGGGCTGATGCGCGAGATCGAGGAGTTGAAAGAGGACCACAACGAAGATCTTCAGGTTGAAGGCATCATCGTCAACCAGTTCCAGCCCAGAGCCAGCCTGCCGCAGCAGATGCTCGACGAACTGATTGCCGAAGGCCTGCCGGTGCTGCCGGTCTATCTCAACGCCTCGGTAAAAATGCGCGAGTCGCATCAGGCCAACCTGCCGCTGATCCACCTCGACCCACGGCACAAACTGACGCAGCAGTTCATGGAACTGCATCACTTGCTCGAGACCAACGCCCATCCGTGATGGGCATACCTATACGGAGCCTTGGCGCTAGAGTTGAAACGCAAGTCATGTGGGAGCGGGCTTGCTCGCGAAGGGGCCGGTACAGACCCCGAAAGCAGGGCGTTTAAACCAGCGCATTCGTGAGCAAGCTCACTCCCACAAAGCATGTGTATGCTGAATACGGAGCATGGGCACGAGATTCGCAACTCAACATGGCTGCGAAAGAGGCCTGAGTACTTCGGGCGTATAGCTGCCGTCTCTCAATGAGCGCGCCAGATGTTCGGCATAGAGTCGCGCTGTCGAGGCCAGTTCTTCGGGGATGGCGACGGTCGCGTCCATGTCGGCCCGGACGTGCTCCTGCGAGGTGGTCAGCGTGTTGCTGCCGGGTGCGCAGCCACACTGCACCTCATGACCCTGAGTAGCGACCGCCACAAGTTCGTCGATGTAGGTGGGGTTTCCCTGGGCGATGAAGCCAATCTTCCTGCAGGCCGGGCACCACACCGGGTCACCCATGCGCGCCACACGACGCAGTTCGATGACTTCGCTTGCCGATGCGGCCAGCACGAAGCCGCCGGTGGTAGTGAGATCGCCTTCCCTGACTATAAATGACATCGCGCTACTGCCTCTGGGTTACGGAAAACCTCAAGGCTAGACGCAAACACGGATTCCGTTAGCGCCCCGAGCCCTTTAAAGACCGGTCCTACGCAATTACCAGCCGGGCGTTTCGAGCATGTTGCATGCGCGACGACGCACCCGGCGAAACGTTCGTTTCCCCATCGTTACTCCAGCCGTAATGATTCGACGCGCTGCTTGATTGATGCCCGACCGCTATCGCTCCAGGCTGTGTAAAAACTACTGCGCTTGGCAATACTGCGTTAAAAACAGGCGAAAAATGCTCATTTAGAACATCTAGAGTCGGTCGCGACCCCGGCCGTTTTCGCCTGTTTTTGCCTTGTCTTGCCTTCGCTCGTGACGTTTTTACACACCCTGGCTCCTAAGGTGGCCGACGACAGCAAAATCGTGGAGCGATCATGACAACAACAACTTCCCCCGACGCACGCTGGACACGTCGTCGCAGCGAGAAGCAGCGGCGTCTGGAGCAAGTGCGGGCGTTGGCCGATGGTGTGGTGTTGCCGACCGGCAATATCGTCGCCGCGCTGGAGGCCCTGCTGGTTTCCGGCGACCGCGTGGTGCTTGAAGGCAACAATCAGAAGCAGGCTGACTTCCTCTCCCGCGCGCTGGCCAAAGTCGATCCGGGCAAGGTGCATGACCTGCACATGATCATGCCGAGCGTCGGCCGCGCCGAGCACCTTGACCTGTTCGAACAGGGCATCGCGCGCAAGCTGGACTTCTCGTTTGCCGGCACACAAAGCCTGCGCATCAGTCAGTTGCTGGAAGACGGCCTGCTGGAAATCGGTGCGATCCACACCTACATCGAACTCTATTCACGGCTGGTGGTGGACCTCATCCCCAACGTGGTGCTGGCGGCAGGCTTCATGGCCGACCGCGCCGGCAACATCTACACCGGGCCCAGTACCGAAGACACCCCCGCACTCATCGAACCGGCGGCATTCAGCGACGGCATCGTTATCGTCCAGGTCAATCAGCTGGTCGATGACGTCAGCGAGCTGCCACGGGTGGATATCCCGGCCTCGTGGGTCGATTTTGTGGTGGTGGCCGACAAGCCGTTCTACATCGAGCCGCTGTTCACCCGCGACCCGCGCCACATCAAGCCGGTGCATGTGCTGATGGCAATGATGGCGATTCGCGGCATCTACGAGAAACACAATGTCCAGTCGCTGAACCACGGCATCGGTTTCAATACCGCCGCCATTGAGCTGATTCTGCCGACCTACGGCGAGTCGCTGGGCCTGAAGGGCAAGATCTGCCGCAACTGGACACTCAATCCGCACCCGACGCTGATCCCGGCCATCGAAAGCGGCTGGGTCGAGAGCGTGCATTGTTTTGGCACCGAGCTGGGCATGGAGAACTACATTGCTGCCCGCCCGGATGTGTTCTTCACCGGACGCGATGGCTCGCTGCGTTCCAACCGCCAGCTCTGTCAGCTGGCCGGGCAGTACGCCGTGGACCTGTTCATCGGCGCAACCCTGCAGGTCGATGGCGACGGGCATTCCTCGACAGTCACCCGTGGTCGTCTGGCCGGCTTTGGTGGCGCGCCGAACATGGGCCATGACCCACGCGGCCGGCGTCACGCCACGCCCGCCTGGCTCGATATGCGTCAGCAGCACGATGACGGCCCTGCTGCCTACCTGGAGCGCGGCAAGAAGTTGGTGGTGCAGATGGTCGAAACGTTTCAGGAAGGCGGCAAACCGACCTTTGTCGAAACCCTGGACGCCGTCGAAGTGGCGAAGAAAAGCGGCATGCCGCTGGCGCCGATCATGATCTACGGCGACGACGTGACCCACCTGCTGACCGAAGAAGGCATCGCCTATCTTTACAAGGCGCGCAGCCTTGAGGAACGCCAGGCGATGATCGCGGCAGTGGCGGGCGTGACTGTGATCGGTTTGCGCCACAACCCCAAGGACACCGCGCGCATGCGCCGTGAAGGGCTGATCGCGCTGCCCGAAGACCTCGGCATTCGTCGCACCGACGCCAGTCGTGAACTGCTGGCCGCCAAGAGCATTGCCGATCTGGTTCAGTGGTCCGGTGGCCTCTACAACCCGCCTGCCAAATTCAGGAGCTGGTAATGAGCGCACTTCAATTGGCACCGCAATCGGCCTCGCTGGCAGTACGACTGGCCGATCTGGCCGTCGACGCCTTGATCGACGAAGCCGACCTGTCGCCCAAACCGGCCCTGGTGGACCGGCGTGGCAGCGGCGCGCACAGCGATTTGCACCTGGGACTGATGCATTCCTCGGCGCTGTCATTGTGGCCGACTTTCAAGTTGATGGCTGACGCCGCCACGCAGTTCGCTGTTGTGGACCGGCCATTGCGTGAGGCACTGGGCAGGCTTGGCCGTGAAGGCGAAGCCACCATGCTACGCACCACCAGCGGGGTGAATACGCATCGCGGCGCGATCTGGGCGCTGGGTCTGCTGGTGACCGCTGCCGCGCTGGAGGCTCGGGATTGTGCGCCCGATGCCATCTGCGCGCGCGCTGCCGCTTTGGCCCAGATCAAGGACCGCCAGGTGCTCACGCAGAATAGCCACGGTGATCAGGTAGTTCGTCGTTACGGCGTCATGGGCGCCAGAGAGCAGGCGCAGCAAGGGTTCCCGGCGGTCAGGCTGTTCGCCTTGCCACAACTGCAACGCAGCCGTGCGGCAGGCAGCGGCGAGCAGAACGCTCGGTTGGATGCGCTGTTGGCGATCATGACTACGCTGGACGACACCTGTGTGCTGCATCGCGCCGGCATCGAAGGGCTGAATGCCATGCAGCACGGGGCACAGCGCGTGCTGGACGCCGGAGGCAGCGCCAGTCTGGCGGGCCGCCGCGCACTGAACGAGCTTGATCAGCACTTGCTGGCCCTCAATGCTTCGCCCGGTGGCGCGGCGGATCTGCTGGCTGCCTGCCTGTTCATCGATGGCCTTGAGCCTGCGCTCGGCCCTGTTTCGAGGAGTGCCTGAAATGGAAACCCTGTCTTTTGAATTTCCTGCCGGACAGCCGCCGAGGGGGCGTGCGCTGGTGGGTGTGGTGGGCTCCGGTGATCTGGAGGTGCTGCTGGAACCCGGTAAACCGGGCACCTTGTCGATTCAGGTGGTGACGTCGGTCAACGGTGCCTCGCTGCGCTGGCAACACCTGTTCGAGCGCATGTTCGAGGGGCAGACCCCGCCTGCGCTGAGCATCGATATTCATGACTTCGGCGCGACGCCCGGCGTCGTGCGTTTGCGCCTGGAGCAAGGCTTCGAGGAGATCGGTCATGACTGATAGCGCACGTTTGCTGAATCAGCACAGTTTCATCGAATTGGGTGCCCGACAGCGCGCCCGCGCCTTGCTGGATGCAGGCAGCTTCCGCGAACTGCTGGGGCCGTTCGATCGGGTCATGTCGCCGTGGCTGGCCATGCAGGGCGTGGTGCCTCAGGCGGATGACGGCGTGGTGGTCGCCAAAGGCACTGTCGATGGTCGGCCAGTGGTCATCGCCGCCATCGAAGGCTCGTTTCAGGGCGGCAGCATGGGCGAAGTCGGCGGCGCGAAAATGGCCGGCGCGCTGGAACTGGCTGCCGAAGACAACCGCAACGGCATTCCCACCGCTGCTATCTTGCTGCTGGAAACCGGTGGTGTGCGTTTGCAGGAAGCCAATCTGGGCCTGGCCGCGATTGCCGAGATTCATGCCGCGATAGTCGATCTGCGTCAGTACCAGCCGGTGATCGGTGTGGTGGCAGGCAGCGTCGGCTGCTTTGGCGGGATGTCCATCGCCGCAGGGCTGTGCAGTTACCTGCTGGTGACTCAGGAAGCACGTCTGGGCCTGAACGGTCCGCAGGTGATCGAGCAGGAAGCCGGCATCGAAGAATACGACTCCCGCGACCGTCCGTTCATCTGGAGCCTGACCGGTGGCGAGCAACGCTTTGCCAGCGCTTTGGTGGACGGTTTTGCTGCCGATGATGTCGCCGATGTCCGCCAGCAGGTCAGCGGCTGGCTCAAACAGGGCGTGCCCGACACGCATCGCAGCAGTCAGTACCCACTGTTCCTGCAGCGACTGGCCAGCCTGGACACTGAGCCGCAAATTGATCCGCAAAGCGTGCGTAGCCTCTATCAAGGAGCCCGGTCATGAGTCATTCACAGCGGGGTTTGAACTGGTTCAACGCCTTGAGCGCAGGCGCCCGTGAGGTCACTGGCCTGCCTGCCTCACTCAAGGTCGCCGACGGTTTTCTCGGCGAGCAGGCGGTGCGTTTTGTTGCAGTGATTGCCGATACCGACAACCGCTTTCCCCGGGCGCGTCAGGGCGAAGTCGGCCTGCTGGAAGGCTGGGGCCTGGCCAAGGCGGTGGACGAGGCCATCGAGCAGGATCGCGACCGCGCCGAAAAACGTGCATTGATTGCTATCGTCGACGTGCCGAGCCAGGCCTACGGGCGTCGCGAGGAGGCGCTCGGTATCCATCAGGCATTGGCCGGAGCTGTGGACAGTTACGCGCGAGCGCGTCTGGCGGGACATCCGGTGATCGGCCTATTGGTGGGCAAAGCCATGTCCGGCGCATTCCTGGCCCACGGCTATCAGGCCAATCGATTGATCGCGCTGCGTGATCCCGGCGTGATGGTGCATGCGATGGGCAAAGCCTCGGCAGCCCGCGTAACCCTGCGCAGCGTCGAGGACCTGGAAAAGCTCGCCGCCAGCATCCCGCCGATGGCTTACGACATCGACAGTTACGCCAGTCTCGGTCTGCTGTGGGAAACCCTGGCGGTCAGCCAGATCGAACAGCCCGCTGCAGATGACCTGATTCAGGTGCGCAACGTGCTGAGCAGTGCGATCAAGGACGTGCAGGCCCGCGGCGTCGATCTGAGCAGCCGGCTGGGTGCGAGCAACCGTGCGGCGTCGGCCAATGTGCGTCAGTTGCTGCGGGCGCAATGGTGATCAGCAACACTGGCGCAGTGCTGCCCCATGATTTGTTGTGGGGCATGCCGCTGTCTGCGTTGCCGGACGACGCGCCCAAATGGGCGGTCGAGGCCGTGCTGGCCGGGCAACCGGTGGTGGTCCGGCGTCAGGCAATGCCCGCCGGGCAGGTGGCGGTGGGCTTGCGCGGTCGCGGTCGGGAGCAACGCTATGCCGCAAGCATGCCGTTGGCCGACGTCTGCCGAAGGGTCATGCCCGAGCAGTTGATCGAAGCCCCGACCGAGAGCCTTCAGCAATGGCCGGCGTTGCAGGCGTTGCGCCAGATCCGTCCGGTCATGGAGGCGCTGGAGCTGGACTGGGGCGTCGGCGGCAGTGCCGGATTCGAGCTGGCCAGCGGTATTGCGGCGTTGCATCAGGACAGCGATCTGGACCTGATTCTGCGCACCCCGGGGCGCCTGAGTCGCCGCTGCGCCGCCGAGCTGGTCGAGGCGCTGGAAACCTCGGTCTGTCGGGTCGACGTCCAGCTGCAACTCGAACACGGTGCCGTGGCGCTGCGTGAGTGGGCGCGGCCAACGGGGCGAGTGCTGCTCAAGACCGCCAGCGGCGCGCGGCTGGTTGCAGACCCTTGGCACTTGGCTCAGGTGTGCGCATGAGCAGCCTGTGGGTGTTTCCCGGCCAAGGCGCCCAGCAAGCCGGCATGCTGCATCAGTTGCCGGACGAGGCCGTGGTGCGCGATTGCCTGCAGGAAGCCGCCGATGCACTGGGCGAAGACGTTCTGGCGCTGGACACTGCCGAGGCACTGCAAGCCACCCGTGCCGTTCAGCTTTGCCTGCTGATCGCTGGCGTCGCATGCGCGCGCGTGCTGCAGGCGCGTGAGTGTGTGCCGGACTACCTGGCAGGGCTGTCCATCGGCGCTTATCCGGCAGCAGTGATTTCGGGAGCGCTGGCTTTTGACGACGCCGTGCGCCTGGTCGCGCTGCGTGGCGAGCTGATGCAAAGCGCCTGGCCGCAGGGTTACGGCATGACCGCGCTCATCGGTCTGGACCAGACGCAGGTAGAAGCGCTGATCGCGCAGTTACACAGCGCGAAGGCACCGGTATTTCTCGCCAATATCAACGCCGACAACCAGATGGTGATCTCCGGCAGTACCGAGGCGATGCATCAGGTCGGTCAACTGGCCAAGGCTGCCGGAGCGGCAGCGGTCAAGCGTCTTGCGGTCAGCGTGCCGTCACATTGCGCCTTGCTGGACGCTCCCGCGCAACAACTGGCCGAGGCCTTTTCAAGGGTCGCGCTAAAGGCACCCACCATACGTTACCTGAGCGGCAGCACGGCGCGACCTGTGCGCAGTGCCGAGAAGCTGCGTGACGACCTGGCGTTCAACATGTGTCGGGTCATCGACTGGCGCAGCACCGTGGAAACCGCCTGGGAGCGGGGCGTGCGCCTGCACATCGAGTTGCCGCCCGGCAGCGTGCTGACCGGGCTGGCGCGCAAGGTATTCCAGCAGGGCACCGCGCTGGCTTTTCAGGCTGCGCGCCTGGACAGCCTGATTGTGCTGTCGCGCGAGGAGGGTCGCCGCACCCCATAGAGCCGCCGTGCAGCTGCTACGAAGGACAAAAACAACAACTTCAGCAATGCAAACAGAGGAATAACAACAATGATTATCTATGGTGTTGCACTACTGGCCATCTGCACGCTTGCGGGCGTGATTCTCGGCGATATGCTCGGCGTTCTGCTGGGCGTGAAATCCAATGTGGGCGGGGTCGGGATCGCCATGATCCTGTTGATCTGCGCGCGCCTGTGGATGGAAAAACACGGCGGCATGAGCAAGGACTGCGAAATGGGTGTGGGTTTCTGGGGCGCGCTGTACATCCCGGTGGTGGTGGCGATGGCCGCACAACAAAACGTTGTAACCGCACTCAAGGGCGGGCCGGTGGCGGTGTTGGCCGCTGTGGGTTCGGTGGTGCTGTGTGCCTGCACCATCGCAGTGATCAGTCGTACCAATCGCGGCGAGCCGTTACCCAAGGAAGAGCCGCTGCTGACGCCTGAAATCGCCCCGGCTGGAGGTCGCTGATATGTGGGATCTCATCGAGAAGGGACTTGAACACAACGGCCTGATCACCGCATTCGCCTTCGTCGGCATCATCATGTGGGTGTCTGTGGTGCTGTCCAAACGCCTGACGTTCGGCCGGGTGCATGGTTCGGCCATTGCGATCGTCATCGGGCTGATTCTGGCCTGGGTCGGCGGCACCTTGACCGGCGGCCAGAAAGGGCTGGCGGATATCACGCTGTTTTCCGGTATCGGCCTGATGGGCGGGGCGATGCTGCGTGACTTCGCTATCGTGGCGACGGCTTTTGAAGTGCAGGCCACCGAAGCGCGCAAGGCCGGGCTGATCGGCGCCATCGCCTTGCTGCTGGGCACGATTCTGCCGTTTATCGTCGGCGCTAGCATTGCCTGGCTGTTCGGTTATCGGGACGCGATCAGCATGACCACTATCGGTGCCGGGGCGGTGACCTACATTGTCGGCCCGGTGACCGGTGCTGCGCTGGGTGCCACCTCCGATGTGATGGCGCTGTCGATTGCCACCGGCCTGATCAAGGCGATTCTGGTGATGGTCGGCACGCCCATGGCGGCGCGCTGGATGGGGCTGGACAATCCGCGCTCGGCGATGGTTTTCGGTGGTCTGGCGGGGACTGTCAGCGGCGTTACCGCAGGGCTGGCGGCAACCGACCGGCGTCTGGTGCCTTATGGTGCGCTGACCGCTACGTTCCACACCGGTCTGGGCTGCCTGCTCGGGCCATCGGTGCTGTACTTCATCGTGCGCGCCATCGTCGGCTAGGCGCTGTACTAAAAGTGGCTGCGCTCGGTGATGCTTCGTTCGCCGACTTTTCGTACAGAGCCTAGGTCAGGTCATCTGTTCCAGCAGCCGGTTGGTGTACATCCGGCACTCGGCCAACAGCGCGAGCAGGTTGGGATCGCGCTGTTTGGACTTGAGAAAAACAATGCCGATGTGTTGCTGCATCCGGTAGCGGCTCTGCAACGGGATCAGGCGCACGCGGTTTTCATAGACCGCGGCGATTCTTCCCGGCAGCAGTGCATAGCCGACGCCGGAGCTGACCATGCTCAGCAGGGTGAAGATGTCATTGACCTGCATCGCCACCTTGGGCTCGAAACCGGCCTGCCGGAACACGCGGATCCCGTCGCGGTGTGTGGCAAAGCCTTGGGTCAGGGTGATGAACGTCGCTTCGCGCAGATCGCCCAGGTCCACTTCAGGGTGTTCGGCGAACGGCGAGTCGGTGGGGACGGCGAGAAAGATGTCGTCGGAAAACAGCGCCAGATGCTCGCAGTCCGGGTCGTTGGTGCTCTCATCCAGTGACACCAGCATCGCATCGACTTCCATGTTCTTGAGCTTGTACAGCAGGTCCATGTTCGAGCCCAGAATCAGGTCGATATTCAGCTCGCTGCGGCGGATCTTCAGGCCCATGATCAACTGCGGCACGGTCTTGACGGTCAGCGAATACAACGCCCCCAGGCGAAACCGCGCCGCTGAGAAGCCTGCCGCCTGACGGGTCAGTTCTACCGTGGCGAGCACGTCCTGGACCAGCTTCTGCGCACGCTCTTCAAGTACATACGCGCTTTCCAGCGGCGTCAGGTTGCGGCCCTCATGCTTGAACAGCGGGCAACGCAACGCACTTTCCAGCGAATGAATGGCGCGGTGCACGCTGACGTTACTGGTCTGCAGCTCCTCCGCTGCACGTGCCAGATTGCCGGTGCGCATGAAGGCCAGGAATATTTCCAGTTTCTTGAGCGTCAGTTCGTCATCGATCTGCATGTCGTGGCGCTTATGGTTGAGGTGCGCTGATTGTGCACAACTCATGCGTCGATAGCTGCTTAAAATATCCGTCACTGACATGGGTGTTGCGGTTTGTTTCAATAACCCGGAGTCTCTGTTTCCAGTGTTTTCGCCACAAGAGGGTATCGAGCGGATGTACTACGGAGAAAAATTCAATGCCTGGTCGCACTTGGTCGGCGCTGTGCTGGCAGCCGTCGGTGCGATCTGGCTATTGGTCATGGCCAGTCTGCATGGCGATGCCTGGAAAGTGGTCAGCATGGCCATTTATGGTGCGTGTCTGGTGACGCTGTACAGCGTCTCGACGGTCTACCACAGCGTCAAGGGACGCTCGAAATCGATCATGCAGAAGGTCGACCACTTTTCGATCTACCTGATGATTGCCGGCAGCTACACCCCGTTCTGTCTGGTGACATTGCGCGGCGCATGGGGCTGGACCCTGTTCGGAATTGTCTGGGGGCTGGCGCTGATCGGCATCCTGCAAGAGATAAAACCGCGCTCCGAAGCGCGAATCATGTCCATCGTGATCTACGCCGTGATGGGCTGGATCGTGCTGGTGGCCGTCAAGCCACTGCTGGCTGCACTCGGTGTATCGGGGTTCATCTGGCTGGCCGGAGGCGGCGTGCTGTACACCGTCGGCATCCTGTTCTTCGCCTACGACCAGATCCGCCACTTTCACGGTATCTGGCACCTGTTCGTCATCGGCGGCAGTTTGATGCACTTCGTGGCGATTTGTTTTTATGTGCTGTGAAAGTGGCCAGGTTCAGGCCTCAATGGCTGGGTAAATGCAAATCCTTGTGGGAGCGAGCCGGTGTCTGATTCTGAGCGTGCAGCGCGTTTGAGGACGCATCAAATGATCAAAAATCGCCCCACAGCTGTTGCGCCACGCTGAGCGCGACCACGGGAGCGGTTTCAGTGCGCAGCACGCGCGGGCCGAGGCGTGCGGCGTGGAAGCCGGCGTCTTGCGCCTGATCGACTTCCGCATCGTTCAGACCGCCTTCCGGACCAATCAGAAAGGCCAGGCTGGCAGGCTTGTCATGACTGGTCAGAGGTTCAGCCACCGGGTGCAGGACCAGTTTCAGGTCGGCCTCGGTGTGCTTGATCCACTCGGCCAGCGGCATCGGCGCATGAATCACCGGCACCACGGAGCGGCCACATTGCTCGCAGGCGCTGATTGCGATCTGCTGCCAATGCGCCTGACGCTTCTCGGCACGTTCGTCCTTCAGGCGCACTTCGCAGCGTTCGCTGACAATCGGCGTAATTTCGCTGACGCCCAGTTCGGTGGCCTTTTGAATGGCCCAGTCCATCCGCTCGCCGCGCGACAGGCCCTGACCGAGATGAATGCGCAGGCCTGACTCTTGCTGCCCGGCAAAGCTTTCGGTGAGCTGCACATGCACGCGCTTCTTGCCGACTTCCAGCAAGGTGCCGCGAAACTCCTGGCCCGAACCGTCGAACAGTTGCAGCGCGTCACCTTCGGTCATGCGCAACACGCGGCTGATGTAATGCGCCTGGGCCTCAGGCAGTTCATGCTCGCCCAGACTCAGCGGCGTTTCAGTAAAAAAGCGGGACAGTCTCATGGTGTGTCTCGGTTCTGGTGTTCGTTTTGTGATGACGCATTCGCGAGCAAATGAAGGTCGCCCGGACAGGCCCCTGCCAGTGGGAGCGAGCTTGCTCGCGAAGGCGCCAGTCCGGCTGCATTTAATTCCGGCCTTTAACCCGGATCCCTGAAGTCCGGATGAAAGTTCTCGCGCACGGCAACGCTGACGCTGCTACGTGTCGCGATATCAATGCCTTCGCTGGCCACTTCGGCGAGGAAGTCGATTTGCTCCGGCGTAATCACATACGGCGGCAGGAAATACACCACGCTGCCCAGTGGCCGCAGCAGTGCGCCACGCTCCAGCGCATGCTGGAAGACTTTCATGCCGCGGCGTTCCTGCCACGGGTAGGCGGTTTTGCTCGCCTTGTCCTGGACCATTTCGATGGCGATGGCCATGCCGGTCTGACGCACTTCCGCGACATGCGGATGATCGGCCAGGTGCGCGGTGGCCGTCGCCATGCGTTGCGCCAGGGCCTTGTTGTTTTCGATGACGTTGTCCTCCTCGAAGATATCCAGGGTCGCCAGCGCCGCCGCACAGGCCAGCGGGTTGCCGGTGTAGCTGTGCGAGTGCAGGAACGCACGCAGGGTCGGATAGTCGTCGTAGAACGCGTCGTACACATCATCGGTGGTCAGGCAGGCCGCCAGCGGCAGGTAGCCACCGGTCAGTGCCTTGGACAGGCACAGGAAATCCGGACGGATGCCGGCCTGTTCGCAGGCGAACATGGTCCCGGTACGGCCGAAACCGACAGCGATTTCATCGTGGATCAGGTGCACGCCATAGCGGTCGCAGGCGTCGCGCAGCAGCTTGAGGTAGATCGGGTGATACATGCGCATACCGCCCGCGCCCTGGATCAGCGGTTCGACGATCACCGCCGCAACGCTGGCGTGGTGTTCGGCAAGTGTCTGCTCCATGGCGACGAACATGTTGCGCGAATGCTCTTCCCAGCTCATGCCGTCCGGGCGGTGGTAGCAATCGGGGCTCGGCACTTTGATGGTATCGAGCAGCAACGCCTTGTAGGTTTCGGTGAACAGCGGTACGTCACCGACCGACATCGCCGCCATGGTCTCGCCGTGGTAGCTGTTGGTCAGGGTGACGAAGCGTTTCTTGTCCGGCTGGCCGCGATTGAGCCAGTAATGAAAGCTCATTTTCAGCGCGACTTCGATGCAAGACGAGCCGTTATCGGCGTAGAAGCAGCGGGTCAGGCCCTCGGGCGTGAGTTTGACCAGCCGTTCGGACAGTTCGATCACTGGCTGATGGCTGAAACCGGCGAGGATCACATGCTCCAGCTGGTCGACCTGATCCTTGATGCGCTGATTGATGCGCGGGTTGGCGTGTCCGAAAACGTTGACCCACCAAGAGCTGACAGCGTCCAGATAACGCTTGCCCTCGAAGTCTTCAAGCCATACGCCTTCACCACGCTTGATCGGTATCAACGGCAGATTTTCGTGGTCTTTCATCTGGGTGCAGGGGTGCCACAGGACCTTCAGGTCACGCTGCATCCACTGGTCATTGAGGCCCATTTTCAATCTCCGGGTAGCGACTCGCCTGATGCGAGGACGAACAATCGCGCAAGCCTATGCAATGCCCGCCTGCGGAACAACCTTTGATGCAGTTTTAACGGTCGATGGACATTGCTGGCGGCTATTTGATGGCTCGCGTATCCTGCGCAGCGAGTCGATGTGTCGGGCTGACTTGCCCTATCTTCCCTATGTTTTCTGGAGTTCGCCGAATGCTTTCTGGTTGGCTGCGCGCCTGTGCGCTGATAGTGGCAGGGTTGGTCAGCGTTTCGACGCTCGCCGATGAAAAACAACGAACCGCCATTGTCGTCGGTGGTGGTCTGGCAGGTTTGACTGCCGCCTATGAACTGCAGGCCAAAGGCTGGCAGGTGACGGTGCTGGAAGCCAAGCCGAGTCTGGGTGGACGCTCCGGTCTGGCGACCAGCGAGTGGATCGGCAACACCAAGGCTCAGCCTGTGCTGAACCGCTACCTGGACAGCTTCAAGCTGACGACCGTGCCCGCGCCTGAATTCGTGCGCACGCCCAGCTACCTGATCGACGGCGTGTACTTCACCCAGGCTGACCTGGCCGTCAAACAGCCGGCGACCGCCGAAGCCATCAAGCGCTACAACGACACGCTGGACAACCTCGCGCGTTCGGTTGACGACCCGGAAAACCCGGCGTCCAACAGCACGCTGTTTGCGCTGGACCAGATCAACGTCGCCAACTGGCTGGACCGTCTGAACCTGCCTGCTACGGCGCGTCAGTTGATCAATCAGCAGATCCGTACCCGCTACGACGAGCCTTCGCGCCTGTCGTTGCTGTACCTCGCCCAGCAATCGCGGGTTTATCGCTCGGTCGACGAGCGTGACTTGCGTGCTGCGCGCTTGCCCGGAGGCAGTGCGGTGCTGACCCAGGCGTTCGTCAAACAACTCAAGACCGTCAAGACCAACTCGCCGGTGACGGCAGTCGTCCAGGAGAAGGACAAGGTCACCGTCAAGGCTGGCGCGACCAGCTACACGGCGGATTACGTGGTCATGGCCGTGCCGTTGCGTTCGCTGGGCAAGATCCAGATGACGCCTGCGCTGGACGCTCAGCACATGGGCGCGATCAAGAGCACCAACTACGGCTGGCGCGACCAGATCATGCTCAAGTTCAAGACCCCGGTCTGGGACAGCAAGGCGCGTATGTCCGGTGAAGTGTTCAGTAACACCGGTCTGGGCATGTTGTGGGTAGAGCCGGCGCTTAAAGGTGGCGCCAACGTGGTGATCAACCTGTCGGGCGACAACGCGCGCATTATGCAGGCCTTCGGCGACAAGCAGATGGTCGATCAGGTGCTGATCCGTCTGCATGCGTTCTACCCTGAAGCACGCGGTGCGTACACCGGCTATGAAATCCGCCGCTACAGCGTCGATCCGTCCACTGGCGGTTCTTACCTGGCGTTCGGCCCCGGTCAGATCAGCAAATACTGGCGTCTGTGGGAACGGCCGATTCTGCGTGTAGCCTTTGCTGGCGAGCACACCGACACCTTGTACCCCGGCACTCTGGAAGGCGCCCTGCGCAGTGGTCAGCGTGCAGCCGGTCAGGTGCAGGATCTGGCCGCTGGCAAGTCGTTCGAACCGGTCAAGGTTGCACCGCCGAAAGCACCGGCCCCGGCTTCGCAGAAGTCCGAAGGCAATTTCTTCAGCAATCTGTTCGGTGGTTCCTCCGACAAGCCGGCCGAACCCGCCAAGCCGCAGGCTGACAAGCCAGGCTTCTTCTCGCGCCTTTTCGGTGGTGATGAAGCTCCGGCCCCGGCCCCTGCTCCGGTAGAGAAGGCTGTAGAGCCTGCTCCAGCGCCTGCACCGGCTGCCGCTCCGGCACCCGTGGTTGCGCCGGTTGTCCAGCCTGCCAAGCCATCGGTAAAAGCCGAGCCAGCGAAGAAGCCGGCGACCAAGGCCGAGCCTGCGAAGAAAGTGCAGAGCAAGGAAGCGGCCAGGAAAGAAGCGGCTAAAAAAGAGGCTGCGAAGAAGGAAGCGGCCAAAAAAGAGGCCGCGAAAAAGGCTCAGAGCAAACCGGCTCCCGCCAAGACCCCTGCTGAAGCAGCGCCTGCAGACGCCAATAACTGACCGTCCGATGGCTGACTGAAAGGGATGCGGTTCATACCGCATCCCTTTTTTTATGCGTGCTCGATTCGTTCTATCCCTGTGCTCAGGCCTGATGGTGCCGTTCATCGGCATCGAAAGGCCGATGGTCATTGCAAAGTGTTACTGACGGCAAATTATCGGGATGCTGCTGCAGCGCGGACAGCCTGACACTGCTGAACAGTGGTTCAGGTGTTGAGGGAAGCAACAGAATCGAGGTACGAACTGCCCACCAGACCTATCGTATTGTTCGATACGTCCGAGCGAAATTTTGCGCTTTCATTCGATAGATAAAAAGCTAGTCTGGTAACACTTCTGACAAGGTACTGGTAATGCAGCTACGTAATTCATCCTCTCGCTACGGTCTGGTCAGCATGGTGCTGCACTGGGGTGTGGCTGCTGTCGTGTTTGGAATGTTTGCGCTGGGGCTGTGGATGGTCGGGCTGGATTACTACGATACGTGGCGCAAGGCGGGCCCTGATCTGCACAAGAGCATCGGCATCACGCTGTTTGCGATCATGCTGATCCGCGTGGTCTGGCGTCTGCTCAGTCCGCCACCGCCGCCGTTGACCAGCTACAGTAAGTTGACGCGCATCGGTGCTGCATTCGGCCATCTGTTTTTGTACGTCGCACTGTTTGCCGTGATGTTCGCCGGGTATCTCATTTCCACCGCCGACGGCGTGGGGATTCCGGTATTCGGCCTGTTCGATGTGCCCGCGCTGGTGTCGGGCCTTCCTGATCAGGCAGAAACGGCGGGCTGGATTCACCTGTATTTGGCCTGGGTCATCGTGATATTCGCGGGGCTCCATGGTCTTGCTGCATTGAAACACCACTTCATCGATCGCGATGTGACCCTCAAGCGCATGCTGGGTCGTAATTGATTGTTCAACCAAAACGGGAATAAAAGCATGTTGAAGAAGTCTCTCGCCGCTCTGGCTCTGGGTACCGCACTGTTGTCTGCTGGCCAGGCCATGGCCGCCGACTACGTTATCGACAAGGAAGGTCAACACGCATTCGTTGACTTCAAGATCAGCCACCTGGGCTACAGCTTCATTCACGGTACCTTCAAGGACTGGGACGGCACGTTCAGCTTCGACGCTGCCAAGCCTGAAGCCAGCAAAATCAATGTCGAGCTGAAAACCGCCAGCCTGTTCACCAACCACGCCGAGCGCGACAAGCACATCTCCAGCAAGGATTTCCTGGACGTTGCCAAATACCCGGAAGCCAAATTCGTTTCCACCGCAGTCAAATCGACTGGCGAGAAAACGGCTGACGTCACTGGCGACCTGACCCTGCACGGCGTGACCAAGCCAATCGTCATCAAGGCAACCTTCAACGGCGAAGGCAAGGATCCGTGGGGCGGCTACCGTGCCGGCTTCAACGGTACTTCGACGCTGAACCTGAACGACTTCGGCATCAAGGGCCCAGGCCCGACGTCGCAGACGCTGGATCTGGACATCAGCTTCGAAGGCGTACAGAAGAAGTAATTGCACGCTTGATCGACAGAACGCCGACCCTTGGGTCGGCGTTTTTGTGGGTGCGATGAAACTTCCTGAGATGACTATCGTGCCAATGCTCCGCGTTGGCATGCATTTCGTGACGCTCTGCGTCACAGATCGGCGCTGCGCCACCCGCTTAAGATCGGACGCGGAGCGTGGGAGCGATGATCAACATCCTCCGGGCCCACAAACAAAAACGCCCCGAACAGGTCGGGGCGTTTTTAGTGTTGCGTGGCTGTCAGCTGTCGCGGTTGCGGGTCAGCAGGGCCGGTTTTTCACCGCGTGGGCGGCTCGGCAACTGGTCCAGTTGCTCGGCAGACGGGAAACGGTCGATCTTGGATTCCTTGTGCACGATCTTCGGCTGAGGCTGGCCGTCGCGTGGTGCGCGTGCGGCTGGCTCCTGACCTTCACGTGGCAAAGGCTGGTCTTCACGTGCCGGGCGACGGCCACGTGGCTGACCATCACGCGAGCGTGGTGCCGATGAACCCGAGCCGTTGCGCTTTGGTGCGCCGCTGCCGGAGCCGTTACGAGCGCCACCGGCAGGACGACCCTGGTTGGCCGGGCGAGCTGCGCCGCCAGCGGCCGGTGCGGCTGCACCAGGCGCGGCTGCAGGGCGACGACCACGGTTCTGACCTTTGCCCTGATAAGGACTGACGTAGTCAGCGCGATTGCCGAAGTTGTCTACTTCGTCGTCGCGAAACTCGTCTGGCGCACGATCGGCTGCCGGACGCGGTATGGCGGGTTGCGATGCACGCTGTTCGCTGCGAGGCGTGCCCTCACGAGGTTTTTTTTCGCGTGGCTGCCTTGCAGGGCGTTCGCCAGTAGCGGATGCAGCGGCAGGTTTTTCCTTGCCTTTATCCTTGCCCTTGTCGCGACGACCACCGTTGTTCTTGTCACCATCGCCACGTGCAGGGCGTGCGCCACGCGAGTTGCGAACATCCGGACGCTCACGCACTTCCGGCTTCTCAGCCTCGACTGCTGTGATGTCGAAGCCCATCAGGTCGCCGTCGGCGATCTTCTGCTTGGTCATGCGCTCGATGCTTTTGAGCAGCTTCTCTTCGTCCGGCGCAACCAGCGAAATGGCTTCACCGGAGCGACCGGCACGGCCGGTACGACCGATACGGTGAACGTAGTCTTCGTCGACGTTGGGCAGCTCGAAGTTGACGACATGCGGCAACTGATCGATATCCAGGCCGCGTGCGGCGATATCGGTCG
>Ga0308164_10000618_pt1 | contig 52926 bp, 42 predicted proteins | sample PhyTR2_FD_201031 | JGI IMG/M metagenome (GOLD analysis project Ga0308164, IMG submission 201031) | Phyllosphere microbial communities from UC Gill Tract Community Farm, Albany, California, United States - DLSLT.R2 | ecosystem: Host-associated > Plants > Phyllosphere > Unclassified | place: USA...
TGAGAACGGCTTTTGTAGGAGCGAACTTGTTCGCGAAGGCTTTGTTTTGAACGCCAAATCTTCCGCGACTGTACGGGCCCTTTCGCGAACAAGTTCGCTCCTACGTTCGGGCATGGGAACGGGCCTTTGTAGGAGCGAACTTGTTCGCGAAGGCATTGTTTCGAACGCCAAATCTTCCGCGACTGTACGGGCTCTTTCGCGAACAAGTTCGCTTCTACGTTCGGTCATGAGAACGGGCCTTAGTAGGAGCGAACTTGTTCGCGAAGGCTTTGTTTTCAACGCCAAATCTTCTGCGACTGTACGGGCCCTTTCGCGAACAAGTTCGCCCCTACGTTTGGGCATGGGAGCCGGATGGCTTTTGTAGGAGCGAACTTGTTCGCGAAGGCATTGTTTCGAACGACGAATCCTCTGCGCCTGTACGGGCCCTTTCGCGAACAAGTTCGCTCCTACATTTGGGCATCAGAGCCGGATGGCCTTTGTAGGAGCGAACTTGTTCGCGAAGGCTTTGTTTCAAGCGACGAATCTTTTGCGACTGTACGGGCCCTTTCGCGAACAAGTTCGCTCCTACGTTTGGGCATGAGAGCCGGATGGCTTTTGTAGGAGCGAACTTGTTCGCGAAGGCTTTGTTTTCAACGCCAAATCTTCTGCGACTGTTCGCGAAGGCTTTGTTTCAAACGGCAAATCTTCTGCGACTGTACGGGCCCTTTCGCGAACAAGTTCGCTCCTACGTTCGGTCATGAGAACGGCTTTTGTAGGAGCGAACTTGTTCGCGAAGGCATTGTTTCGAACGACGAATCCTCTGCGCCTGTACGGGCCCTTTCGCGAACAAGTTCGCTCCTACGTTTGGGCATGGGAGCGCAAACGCACAGCATCGACCCGGTAGCTGTCACCAGAAACAAAAACGCCCCGATCATCTCGGGGCGTTTTTCGTTGCCGGGTAGCCTTACGCAGCTATCGACGTCTTGAGCTTGTTCATCGCGCTTTTTTCCAGCTGACGAATACGCTCGGCGGAGACGTTGTACTTCTGCGCCAGGTCGTGCAGCGTGGCTTTTTCTTCTGCCAGCCAGCGCTGGTAGAGGATGTCACGGCTGCGTTCGTCCAGCACGTCCAGCGCCTGATGCAGATTGGCGGTGGAGTTGTCGGTCCAATCGGAGTCTTCCAGCTGACGCGCCGGGTCGTAGCGGTGGTCTTCCAGGTAGTTGGCCGGCGACTGAAAGGCGCTGTCGTCGTCCGCTTCGGCTGCCGGGTCGAACGCCATATCGTGGCCCGTCAGACGGCTTTCCATCTCACGCACTTCACGCGGCTCGACGCCCAGGCTTTCTGCGACACGATGCACTTCATCATTGTTCAGCCAGGCCAGACGCTTTTTCTGGCTGCGCAGGTTGAAGAACAGCTTGCGTTGCGCCTTGGTCGTGGCGACCTTGACGATGCGCCAGTTACGCAGGATGAACTCGTGAATTTCGGCCTTGATCCAGTGCACAGCAAAAGACACCAGACGCACGCCCATTTCCGGGTTGAAACGCTTCACGGCCTTCATCAGACCGACGTTACCTTCCTGGATCAGATCGGCCTGAGCCAGACCGTAACCCGAATAACTGCGCGCGATGTGCACGACGAATCGCAGGTGGGCGAGGACCATTTGACGGGCCGCGTCCAGATCCTGCTCATAGTAGAGACTCTCAGCCAGTTCACGCTCCTGCTCGGGCGTCAGCAAAGGAATGCTGTTGACCGTGTGCACGTAGGCCTCGAGGTTCGCACCCGGGACTAGAGCATAAGCAGGTTGCAAAGAAGTGGTCATACGAAAAAACCTCCAGCGCACAGGTTATGTGCAGTTCAGCATTAGCCAGATTGACCCGGAACCGCTAACCAAGTTCCTTGATTTTCAGAGGCCAGTCTGGTGAAACAATAATGTGGCTCTACCGGGGCGCCAGTTCACGAAGATGTCGGGCCACCGCAATCCAGGCACCGATATACCCTAACAGAACCGCTCCAAGCAAGAGGGAAAGACCATCACCCATCGGCACACCGGCCAGCGCAAAGTCACTTCCATAGAGACCTGCCAGTCCGACAACCGCGCCGTTCAGCCAGTTCAGGCCGTAAGCCAGAACGCCCCAGGACAGGATGCCTGCCCCGAAGCCGTACAGCGCGCCCATATAAAGGAAAGGCCTGCGCACGTAGCTGTCGGTACCGCCGACCAGCTTGATGACTTCGATTTCGATGCGGCGGTTTTCAATGTGTAGACGAATTGTGTTACCAATTACTAACAGCAAAGCCGAGACCAGCAAAACCGTCAAGCCGAAAACGAAACGGTCACCCAGTTTGAGGATCGCGGCCAGCCTTTCAACCCAGACCAGGTCCAGTTGCGCCTGTTCTACTTTAGGCAATTCAGCCAGTCGCGTACGCAAGGCTTCCAGCGCAGGTTTGTCCACTTCGTCCGGCGTCACCAGCACCACGCCCGGAAGCGGGTTCTCCGGCAATTCCTTGAGCGCCTCGCCCAACCCGGACTGCTGCTTGAACTCCCCCAACGCCTGTTCGCTGCTGATGTATTCGGCATCTGCCACACCGGGCATCGCTTTGATTTCATCGCGCAGGCGGGTGCCATCAGCGGTGCTGGCATCCAGATTCAGGTAGATCGAAATCTGCGCCGCGCGCTGCCACGAACCGCCTAGACGCTCAACGTTGCTCAGCAGCAACGACAAGCCCATCGGCAGGCTCAAGGCTATCGCCATCACCAGACACGTAAAGAAACTGCCAATCGGTTGCTTGCCCAGACGTCGCAGGCTGTCCAGCAAACTGGAGCGATGGCTTTCCAGCCAGGCGGACAGCAGCGCGCTGAAATCAGGGCCGTCGTCATCGTGGTCATGGCGCTGCTTTTTCTGTTTCGGCGGCACCGGATCGGCGGCTTTTGGCGCGACGCGCTCTGAAACCTTGGGGCTGCGTGTGGCACTCATACTCCGGCCTCCCCGTCACCGATCAGACGACCGCGCTGCAGGGTCAGCATGCGATGGCGCATGCGGGCGATCAATGCAAGGTCGTGACTGGCAATCAGCACGCTGGTCCCCAGTCGGTTGATATCTTCAAACACCCCCATGATCTCCGCCGCAAGGCGTGGATCGAGGTTACCGGTCGGTTCATCGGCAAGCAGCAGGGCCGGACGGTGAACAATGGCGCGGGCAATGCCGACACGCTGCTGCTGACCGGTAGAGAGGTCACCCGGGTACAGCTCGGCCTTGTCGGACAACGCCACCCGCTCAAGCGCCGAGTCGACCCGCTTGGCGATCTCGGGCTTGGACAGGCCGAGGATCTGCAAGGGCAACGCGATGTTGTTGAACACCGTGCGATCGAACAGCAACTGGTGATTCTGGAACACCACGCCGATCTGACGACGCAGAAACGGGATTTGTGCGTTGCTGATTTGCCCAAGGTCCTGACCGGCCAGCATCAATTTGCCGGTGGTCGGACGCTCCATGGCCAGCAACAGGCGCAGCAGCGTGCTTTTGCCGGCACCGGAATGACCGGTGACGAACAAAAACTCGCCGCGACGTACTCGAAAGCTCAGTTCATGCAACCCGACATGTCCATTCGGGTAGCGCTTACCGACCTGCTCGAATCGAATCATGGACGCTCCCGCTCCGCAAACAGTGCCTGAACAAAGGGTTCGGCCTCGAAGGTACGCAGATCATCGATACCTTCACCAACGCCGATATAGCGAATCGGCAAGCCGAACTGCTTGGCCAACGCGAAAATCACGCCGCCCTTGGCGGTGCCGTCCAGCTTGGTCAGCGCCAGCCCGGTCAGCGTGACGGTCTGGTTGAATTGCTTGGCCTGATTGATAGCGTTCTGCCCGGTGCCCGCATCGAGGACCAGCAGGACTTCGTGAGGGGCATCTGCGTCCAGCTTGCCGATCACGCGGCGAACCTTCTTCAGCTCCTCCATCAGATTGTCCTTGGTGTGCAGACGTCCGGCGGTGTCGGCGATCAGCACGTCGATGCCACGAGCCTTGGCAGCCTGCACGGCATCGAAGATGACAGAAGCCGAGTCGGCACCGGTGTGCTGAGCGATGACCGGTATGTGATTACGCTCACCCCAGACCTGCAATTGCTCGACGGCTGCAGCGCGGAACGTGTCGCCCGCCGCCAGCATGACCTTCTTGCCTTCCAGTTGCAGCTTCTTGGCCAGCTTGCCGATGGTCGTGGTCTTGCCGGCGCCATTGACGCCGACCACCAGAATCACGAACGGCCTGTGTTCGGACTTGATCACCAGCGGTTGCTCGACAGGCTTGAGCATCGCGGCCAGCTCGCCCTGCAACGAGGTGTACAGTGCCTGGGCGTCGGTCAACTGCTTGCGCGCGACCTTCTGGGTCAGGCTCTTGATGATGACCGAGGTGGCCTCAACGCCGACATCGGCGGTCAGCAGACGGGTTTCGATTTCTTCCAGCAGGTCGTCATCGATGGCCTTCTTGCCCAGAAACAGGCTGGCCATGCCCTCGCCGATGCTGGCGCTGGTCTTCGACAGGCCCTGCTTGAGACGTGCAAAGAAGCCGACCTTGCCGGTTTCCGGCTCAGGTGTCGGCGCAGGCGCCGGCACTGCAAGCTCTTGCGCAGCAGGCTGAACCGGCTGCGGCTGTGGCTCCGCAACGGGCTGAACCAGCAACGGCTCAGGCATCGCCAGCGGCGCGATATCCGCTACTGATTCCGCTACGACGGGTTCAGGCTCCAGCGGTTCGGGCACAACCTGGGCATGGTTTTGTTCAGGAATGGCCGGCGTGACATGCGGCTCGCGCTCGTCACTCAAGGCCACCGGCTCTTCAGTCACCGGCAAGGTCAACCAGGGCTGAGGCGACGGCGCGCCGGGCTCCACATGCAGTTGCGATGCAGGCGCAGCTGCTTCGACAGTGACTTCGGGCACCGATTGCGAGGCAACATGAGGCTCAACCTGCGGCGTCGCGGCAACCTGATCGGCGATCGGGTCGGGTTGCGTCGGGGATGATTCTGCTGGCTTCGGCTCGGCTTGCTGCGGCTTCTTGCGCAGCCATCCGAACAGGCCTTTCTTCTCTCCAGCCTCGGCTGGGGTCTTCTTGTCGTCGTTGGAACCAAACATGGATGACGGCTATCTCAAGGTTGCGGGGCGCCAGAGGGCGACCCGGAAAAATTCTGACATGCAAAACAGACTGCGTTTAGGACTTCTTGTTCACTCAACGGCCGCTTGTGCAGCTACCTTTACCTGCGTTTCAGACAGGTTTCACTCGCAATCGGCCAGTGAAGGCTGTCTCTGAAGCAAACGGATCAGTATCCTAACACCCCCGCGCCCGCCGACGCTAAGTTCAAGCGGGCCGTCCTACAGGTTCAAACTACGAATGAATGCTTTAGCCCGCCGCGCCGCAGGCCTGCTGCTCAGCACAATTTGTCTGCCTTTGACAGCATTGGCTGCCGATCCGCAACCGACTCACGAATTCACCCTAGACAATGGCCTGAAGGTCGTTGTCCGCGAAGACCATCGGGCTCCAGTGGTGGTTTCGCAGATCTGGTACAAAGTCGGCTCCAGCTACGAAACGCCGGGCCAGACCGGTCTGTCCCACGCGCTTGAACACATGATGTTCAAAGGCAGCAGCAAAACCGGACCGGGCGAGTCTTCGCTGATTCTGCGCGATCTGGGCGCTGAAGAGAATGCGTTCACCAGCGACGACTACACCGCTTATTACCAGGTGCTGGCGCGAGACCGTCTGAGCGTGGCGCTGGAACTGGAAGCCGATCGCATGGCGACCCTGAAACTGCCCGCCGACGAGTTCAGCCGCGAGATCGAGGTTATCAAGGAAGAGCGTCGCCTGCGTACCGATGACCAGCCAATGGGCAAGGCGTTCGAGCGCTTCAAGGCGATGGCCTACCCTGCCAGCGGTTACCACACGCCGACCATCGGCTGGATGGCGGACCTGGAGCGCATGAAGGTTGAAGAACTGCGCCACTGGTACGAATCCTGGTATGCGCCGAACAACGCCACGCTGGTGGTGGTCGGTGATGTGCAGCCGGACGACGTCAGAGCCCTGGCAGAACGCTTCTTCGGATCGATCCCGCGCCGCGATGTACCGCCTTCGAAAAAACCGCTTGAACTGGCCGAACCCGGTGAGCGCAAGATCACCCTGCACGTCAAAACCCAGTTGCCGAGCCTGATCTACGGCTTCAACGTACCGAGTGTCGCAACTGCTGAGGATCCACGCTCGGCCAACGCACTGCGCCTGATTGCAGCGCTGCTCGACGGTGGTTACAGCGCACGCATTTCCTCACGCCTGGAACGTGGCGAAGAGCTGGTCTCCGGTGCCTCGTCGCGTTACGACGCGTTCGCTCGCGGCGACAGCCTGTTCATGATCAGCGCCACACCCAACCTGCAGAAGAAGAAAACCCTGGCCGACGTGGAAGCCGGAATCTGGCGCCTGCTCGATGAGCTGAAAACCAAGGCACCGTCCGCCGAGGAGCTGGAGCGTGTCCGGGCTCAGGTAATTGCCAGTGTGGTCTACGAGCGCGACTCGATCACCAGCCAGGCAACCATGATCGGAGAACTGGAAACCGTCGGCCTGTCCTGGAAGCTGATGGACAATGAACTGGAGGCGCTGCAGAGCGTAACCCCGCAAGACATCCAGAAAGCTGCCAACACCTATTTCACCCGTGAGCGCCTCAGCGTTGCGCACGTTCTGCCTGAGGAGAAAGCCAAATGATCACGCGCAATGCTCCACGTCATGCGCTGCTTGGCCTGATCCTGGCCGGTTCGCTCGGTGCCTTTGTCGCACTGCCAGCCCTGGCCGACGACGCCCCTGCCGAGCCAAGTCAGGCCGCTCCCGCGCTGGGCAGCAACTTGCAGACTCTCAAGGAACTGGACGGCAAGGCTCCGGCCCGTCGCGCCCTGAATATCCAGACCTGGAATACCGCCGAGGGCGCTCGCGTGCTGTTCGTGGAGTCCCGCGAGTTGCCGATGTTCGACATGCGTCTGACGTTCGCTGCGGGCAGCAGCCAGGACCAGAAATCGCCCGGCATTGCCCTGCTGACCAACGCCATGCTCAACGAGGGCATTAAAGGCAAGGACGTCAACGCGATCGCCCAGGGTTTCGAAGGTCTGGGCGCCGACTTCAGCAACGGATCCTACCGCGACATGGCGGTGGCTTCGTTACGCAGCCTGAGCGCTGCGGACAAGCGCGATCCGGCCCTGAAGATGTTCAGTGAAGTGGTGGGCAAGCCCACCTTCCCTGCCGATTCTCTGGCCCGCATCAAGAACCAGTTGATCGCCAGCTTCGAGACTCAGAAACAGAACCCAGGCGCTATCGCCAGCAAGGAACTGTTCAATCGTCTGTACGGCGATCACCCCTACGCTCACCCGAGCGAAGGCGACGCCAAGAGCGTCAATGCCATCACCCTGGCTCAGCTCAAGGCATTCCACGCCAAGGGCTATGCGGCGGGCAATGCAGTGATTGCTCTGGTCGGTGACCTGTCGCGAGACGAAGCACAGGCCGTCGCGGCACAGGTCTCGGCCTCGCTGCCCAAAGGCCCGGCGCTGGCCAAGGTCGCTGATCCGGTCGAGCCCAAGGCCGGCACTACGCACATCGAATTTGCCTCCAACCAGACGCACCTGATGCTCGCGCAGCTGGGTGTCGACCGCAACGATCCGGACTACGCGGCGCTGACCGTGGGTAACTCGGTCTTGGGCGGTGGCGGCTTCGGCAGCCGGCTGATGACCGAAGTGCGGGAAAAACGCGGCCTGACCTACGGCGTGTCTTCCGGCTTCACCGCCATGCAGGTAGCGGGGCCATTCATGATCGGCCTGCAGACGCGCGCGGAAATGAGCGAAAACACCCTCAAGCTGGTGCAGGACATCATTCGAGACTTCCTCGCCAATGGTCCGACCCAGAAAGAAGTCGACGATGTTAAGCGCGAACTGACCGGTAGCTTCCCGCTGACCGCAGCCAGCAATTCGGCCATCGTGGGACAGTTGGGCGCCATCGGCTTCTACAACCTGCCGTTGACCTACCTTGAGGACTACATGGCCGCCGCCCAGAACGTGACCGTCGAACAGGTGAAAGCGGCAATGAGCAAGCACCTGAGCGCCGACAAGATGGTCATCGTCACCGTGGGCCCGACCGTTGAGCAAAAACCATTGCCGGCGCCAACCGACAAACCCGTCCGCCAACCTGCAGGGGTCCCGGAACACTGATGGCCAATCCACGTCCGAAGGGCCACAACGGCCTGGGTCAGCTTCGTATCATCGGTGGAGAGTGGGGCAGCCGCCGCCTGACCTTCCCCGACGCCCCAGGCTTGCGCCCGACACCTGATCGCGTGCGCGAAACCCTGTTCAACTGGCTGGCCCCCTACATCGCCGGTGCCAGGGTGCTGGACGTTTTCACGGGCAGCGGCGCGCTGTATTTCGAAGCCTTGTCGCGTGGTGCCAGCATGGGCCTGGCCCTGGACAGCAACGCGGCAGCCATCGCCAGCCTGCGCCAGAACCTCAATGCACTGAACTGCACCAGCGGCCAGGTCTCCCAGACCGACGCCCTGCGCCATCTGGAAACCGCCACCGCGTCGCCCTTCGACGTCGTGTTCCTCGACCCGCCCTTCCATCAGGGCCTGCTGGCTTCAGCCTGCAACCTGCTGGAAAGCCACGGCTGGCTGGCCGACACCGCCTGGATCTACACCGAAAGCGAAACACCGCCATCGACCACCGGCTTGCCGGGCAGCTGGCGATTGCACCGCGAGAAAAAGGCTGGTCAGGTGTATTACGCCTTGTGGCAGCGGGGCTAGCCCAAGTACCACTGAATGGAGCGTTTGGCGCGCTCCATTCCTGCCTCAATCCCCTCCCAGATAATGCGACCTACTTGAATCAAGATGTCGAACTGGCCGATTATCTGGATTACCACTGAGCGGAGGTCCCCGTGGAAATGCATAACCCCCCACATCCGGGCGAAATCCTGCTTGAAGAGGTGATTCCCGGTCTGCAGACCACGGTTTCGGAGTTCGCCAGCCATCTGGGTTTTGCCAGAGAGACCCTTTCGGAAATACTGCATGGCCTTGCGCCTGTAAGCCCTGACCTGGCAGTAAGGCTTGAACGGGCGGGCATCAGCAGCGCGCGTCTATGGCTGAGCATTCAGGCCGATCACGACCTTTGGCAGGCCGAGCATCGCGAGCAGCCGCCAATCGAGCCTTATGTCAGAGCAGGTCAAGGTTAGCAACGCGTCGCGGGGACAAGCCACCACGCTACTTGAATTCCCCCCTTACATCCCGGACTGCTTAGTGGCAACGTATAGCCAGTCACCCCTGAACTGATCGTTGAGCAAGCACGTGTCCACACGCCCTACCTTTCTGTCCCATGCCAATCCATTCGTCCCGGCCGTCGGCATGGGCAATCCGCATTTGCAGACGCTTTGGGGGCCGCTGCTGCGCAAGCCGACGTTGCTGGCGCGGACGCGCGAGCGGTTGTGGTTGCAGGATGGGGATTTTCTGGACATGGACTGGCATGGTCCGGATGAGTCCGATAAACCCTTGGTGCTGGTATTGCACGGCCTGACCGGGTCGTCCAACTCGCCCTATGTTGCCGGCCTGCAAAAGGCCATGGCTGCGCTGGGCTGGCCGAGTGTGGCGTTGAACTGGCGCGGTTGCTCGGGAGAACCCAACCTGCTGTCGCGCAGTTATCATTCCGGGGCGAGCGAGGATCTGGCCGAGGTGATCGCCCATTTGCGTTCGCTGCGGCCATTGGCGCCGATTTATGCGGCGGGGTATTCGCTGGGCGGCAATGTGCTGCTCAAGTACCTCGGCGAATCCGGCGCTGGCAGTGATCTACAGGGCGCCGTGGCGGTGTCTGTGCCGTTTCGTCTGGACGAATGCGCCAACCGTATCGGTCAAGGCTTCTCGCGGGTTTATCAGCGCCACTTCATGCGCGAAATGCTGGCCTATATCCGTGACAAGCAGCATCGGTTCCAGCATGAAGGCATCAGCGAGGGCCTGGCCGAACTCGCCGCGCTGGGCTCACTGGAGAACATGCGCACCTTCTGGGACTTCGATGGCCGGGTGACTGCGCCGCTGCACGGTTTTACCGATGCCACGGATTATTACCGCAGGGCGTCCAGCCGCTACTACCTGGGCCAGATTCAGACGCCGACGTTGATCATCCAGTCCAGCGACGACCCGTTCGTGTTCCCTCACAGCCTGCCGGAGCCCAGCGAGCTATCGTCCTGCACCGAATTCGAACTGCACACCAAGGGCGGGCATGTAGGCTTCGTCGAAGGCTCGCTTCGTAATCCGCGCTATTACCTCGAACGTCGCATCCCGCTGTGGCTATGCGCCACCCAAGAGCGCGACGGCTCGCCCACTAGTTGATAACTGATAACGAATCAATCGGCGCCCGTGGCGATTTCACGCTCAGGATCGTTGATCCACTCGCTCCACGAACCCGCATACAGCGTTGCCAGCGGATAGCCGGCCAGACACAGGGCGAACAGGTTGTGGCAGGCGGTGACACCTGAACCGCAATAGGACACCAGGCTCTCGGGCGGGCGGCCCTGCAGCTTTTCAGCGAAACGCTGCCTGAGCTGCTCCGGCGGCAAAAATCGTCCATCCGCGCCAAGGTTGTCAGTGCAGGCCGCACACTGCGCACCGGGAATATGCCCGGCCACCGGATCCAGAGGTTCTACATCGCCTCGAAAGCGGGCTTCGGCGCGCGCGTCGATCAAGGTCATTTCCGGGCGTCCCAGACGCCCCTGCAAGCGACTGCCGCTGAGCACCATGGACATGTCCGGCTCACCGCTGAAATGACCGGTCTCACGGTTGGGCGCATCCAGGCTCAACGGCAGCCCCGCGGCGTGCCAGGCCTTCAGCCCGCCATCTAGCAGGTAGACGCCTTCACGCTTGCCCATCCAGGCCAGCAACCACCAGGCCCGTGCGGCATACATTCCCGGACCATCGTCATAGAGCACCACGTCGCTGCCGGCGTTGATGCCCCATGCCTGAAAGCATTGCAGCAAAGCGGCGGGATCGGGCAGTGGATGACGTCCGGTCTTGCCCTTGATCACAGGCCCGCTGAGGTCGCGCTTCAGATCGGCAAAAGACGCGCCTTCGATACGCCCCTGGGCATAACTGCGTTGACCATAGTCGGAATCTTCGAGCGCGTAGCGGCAATCGAGAATCACCAGGCCTGGAGTTTTCTGGCGTTCAGCCAGTTGCTCAGGGTTGATCAGTTGCGCAATGGACATGACACTCTCCCGTGGCAGAGAACCGACAAGCTGGCTGCTCGTCGGTCCCGGAATTCACATCAGAACCTCTGGCAGCGATGCGTGAAACGTTTCGCACAGTGCATCGAACGCTTCGCGAGCCTGAGGCGCGACAAAAACAGATTCGAGCATAAGTACCTGATAGACGCCACGTCGAATAGCCGACTGGTTGATCTCCGTGGAGTTTTCCCGATTGGTGCACAGAAAACGCACCCACGACGTCAGGACGATCCAGGTGTTGAGACTGGTCCATTCGATCTGCGACTCATCCATCTTCAGGATGCCTGCCTTGATGAATCCCCGGTAGATGGTCATCGCCTGCATCAGGCAGCGGTATGAAAAACGCCGATAACGCCGCGCCAGTTCCTCATCCGACGTCAGCAGGTGCTCAAGGTCACGGTGCAGAAAACGGTAGCGCCACATGGCGTCGATGATCGCCAGGAAATAATCGCGCTTGTCCTCGATGGTCGGCGTACGGTCGGCTGGCAGGGTCAGGAAACTGCCGATCAGCACCTCGTACTCGGAGAACAGTTCGGCGATGATCGCCTGCTTGTTGGCGAAGTGGTAATAGAGATTGCCGGGCGAGATTTCCATGTGCGCAGCGATGTGATTGGTGGTCACACTACGCTCGCCCTGCTGATTGAACAGTTCCAGACTGGTTTGCACGATTCGTTCACGGGTTTTGGTACGCGGTGCCATGCTGGGCCAGACCACTCTATGCTGATCAGATGATGGCAATCTTAGCGCAGGCTGATGCTGCAATGGTGGCAGAATCGTTGCGTTGAGAGTGTCAGGTCGACGCAGGCATACACACCTGGGTCAACACCGGACGGATCGAAAAGCCCGAGAACACCCCGCCCGTCAATCAGCGTCCGTCTTACAAACTTTTTCATCCGCCGACCAGCCATCTGTGACTGCGCCAAATAGCCCCAAAGTCAGGGATTTCAGCAGAAACATGGCCGATAATCGGCGCAATACGACGTTTGATACCTGCCGCGCAGCTTGGCCCATCGGGAAGGCTGCGATACCATCCGAGTCCCACAACGGACTCCGACCAGGACGACGCGATGAACCGAGTGTTGTACCCAGGCACCTTCGACCCGATTACCAAGGGCCATGGAGATTTGGTCGAGCGCGCCTCGCGCCTGTTCGACCAAGTGGTCATTGCGGTTGCCGCCAGCCCGAAGAAAAACCCGCTGTTCCCTCTGGAGCAACGCGTCGAGCTGGCCCGCGAAGTCACCAAACACTTGCCCAATGTGGAAGTGGTCGGTTTTTCGACCCTGCTGGCGCATTTTGCCAAGGAACAGAATGCCAATGTCTTTCTGCGCGGACTTCGTGCCGTGTCGGATTTCGAATACGAGTTTCAGTTGGCCAACATGAATCGTCAGCTGGCACCGGACGTCGAAAGCCTGTTCCTCACGCCCTCGGAGCGCTACTCGTTCATTTCCTCGACGTTAGTGCGTGAAATCGCCGCGTTGGGCGGTGATATCACCAAATTCGTACATCCTGCAGTTGCCCAGGCGCTGACCGAGCGCTTCAAGCGCTAGACTCGCTGCATGTGAAGGTGCATCCCGAAGCCTAATGCGGCACAATTCGCCGCATTGGTTTTAATGTGCCCCGGCGTCGGCCGCGGCAGGAGCAATTCATGTCCCTTATCATCACTGACGATTGCATAAACTGCGACGTCTGCGAACCCGAGTGCCCAAACGAGGCGATTTCACAAGGTGAGGAGATCTACGTGATCAACCCGAACCTGTGCACCGAATGCGTCGGTCACTACGACGAGCCTCAATGTCAGCAAGTTTGCCCGGTCGACTGCATCCCTCTGGATGAGAATCACGTCGAGAGTAAAGAACAGTTGATGGACAAGTACCGGATCATCACCAGCAAGGCCTGATAACGGCCTTTACTGCTGCTTGCCGTATCCGTCGCCCGTGCAACCCAGGCAACGCACGAAGGCTGCCTTACCCGGGTCCACCACCAGCGCCTTGCCCGTTGCCCCAAGGTTGCCGCCTGCCGCTGCAAAAGGCGCGGCGATCACGAACAGGCCTGTGCCGATAACGGTGGCCGCGATCAACAAGGGTCGGGCAATCAGCAAGTCACCGATCATGGCAAACGCCGGCGGGTTCTGGATGGTGTAGACCGGATCGCCGCTGCCTGTGGTGACATCGGCGGCAACCGCTGGCAGCGCCTGCAGGCCGGTGAACAACACCAGCGTGGCAGCGAGAATACGAAACGGGCTCATGGCTTGATCCTTCAGGCGTAGCAAATAATTAAGGTGCCATCACTATAAACAGGGCTGTGGGTTAAGCAAATGGCCCAGAGCCCCTGTCATGCGTATTTCAGCGCTGACATTTCGGGCAGTAAACGCTGGCGCGCTGGCCCAGCTTGACCTCACGCAGCGTCGTACCGCATACCTTGCATGGCTGACCGCCACGCCCATACGCAAACAATTCCTGCTGGAAATACCCGGGCTTGCCGTCGCCGCCAATGAAGTCACGCAGGGTGGTGCCGCCACGTTCTATGGCGTAGGCCAGAATGCGCTTGATCTCGATGGCCAGCTTCAGGTAACGCGCCCGGGACACACTCCCGGCTTCGTGGCGCGGGTCGATGCCCGCGGCGAACAGCGCTTCGGTCGCATAGATATTGCCCACCCCGACCACAACGGCGTTGTCCATGACGAACGGCTTGACCGCGATCGACTTGCCACGCGAACGCTCGTAAAGACGTTGACCATCGAACAGATCGGTCAGCGGCTCCGGCCCGAGGCGAATCAACAGTTCGTGATTATGCGGATCAAGGCTCCAGAGCATCGCGCCAAAGCGACGCGGGTCGGTGTATCGCAAGGCCAGCCCGGACTCCAGTTCGATATCGACGTGCTCATGCTTGAGCGCCGGAAGCCCGGCTTCGACCAGACGCAGATTCCCGGACATGCCCAGATGGCTGATCAAGGTGCCCACCTCAGCCTGGATCAGCAGGTACTTGGCGCGCCGATCAACCTGCACAATGCGCTGGCCGGACAGGCGGACATCCAGATCTTCGGGAATGGGCCAGCGCAAGCGGCTGTCGCGCACGATAACGCGGCTGACGCGCTGACCTTCAAGATGCGGCGCTATGCCACGACGGGTGGTTTCGACTTCAGGTAATTCAGGCATGGACAACTCGGTCGTGCAGAAAGGACAGGCCGGGACGGCGCCGGATCAGCGCGCGCCCAGCTCGCGAATGCTTTCCCTCAGGTATTCAAAGTCATATTCGGACAGCGCGACGTAATCCAGCACCAGCGGCCCGACACTTTCCCACTCGTGATCAACATCCTGACTGCCCAGCACACGGTAGGACTGGCAGATATGTTCAGCCATTTTCAGCGGAGCCAGCAGATTCTTGAGCGTGGGATCGCGGCTTGAGTCGTCCTGAAAGATCGCCAATGCGTTGTGATGATTGGCGATGGCGTTGGTGACGTGCTCCGGCAAACGCCAGGATTTGGCCGTGTAATAACCCACCACAGAATGGTTGGTGTCGAACGCACGGTTTTCAGTGTCGACCACCCGACAGTCAGGCCCGGCATTGGCGTAGGCCTCCTCCAGCACCGTCATGTAATCGGGAAAGCGCTTGAGCATCAGCGGGATACCGCAGTCATGAAACAGACCCAGCGCATAGGATTCATCCACCGTTTGCGAGCCGATGCGCTTGGCCAGCGTCAGACTGGTCATCGCCACATCCTGGGCCGTGTCCCAGAAGCGGTTCAACGTCACAATGGCCTCGTCAGTCATCTCGCCTCTGATCGACTGTGCGTTGATCAGATTGATGACGGTACGACTGCCGAGCAGATTTACCGCCTTATCGATCGAGGCGATCTTGCTGGACAGACCGTAATGCGCCGAGTTAACGATCTTCAGCAGCGCCCCGGACAACCCCGGATCCTGTGCAATCAAGCGCGCGATGGCACCCAGATCCGGATCAGGCATGTACTGCTCCATCTGCAGATCAACCATGATCTGTGGCTGGGGAGGCACGCTGATGCCCTGCAACGCTAGCTGTATCTGCTCGGAGGTAAGCTCTTCGGACATAGGTATTCACTCGCAGTAATGGCTGGATTCTCCCCTCTTGGACGTGAACGGTCCATCACTCCGGACGACGATTTTCTCGGAACTTTGCCTTGTATATAGCTTCGGACCCTAAGTACATGGCGTAGACGGCAGCCTCAAAAAGGCCTGCCGTGCGCCATCCATCAAGCCTGACACTGGAGGATCCCATGTCCAAAGCACTGACTGGCAAGCGCATCGCAATACTTGTAACCGACGGTTTCGAACAGGTTGAATTGACCGGTCCGAAAGAAGCGCTGGAGCAAGCAGGCGCCACCGTGGAAATCCTTTCCGCTGAAGAGGGCAAAGTCAAAGGCTGGAATCACGACAAGCCAGCTGACGACTTCAAGGTCGACCGGACTTTCAAGGCTGCCAATGCCAGCGACTACCACGGCGTGGTCCTGCCGGGCGGCGTACAGAATTCCGACACCATTCGCGTCGACACTGACGCGCAGCAAATCGTCAAAGACATAGACGCTTCCGGCAAACCGCTGGCCGTCATCTGTCATGGCGGCTGGCTGTTGATCTCGGCCGGCCTGGTAAAAGGCAAAACCCTGACCAGCTTCAAGACGCTGAAAGATGACCTGGTCAACGCGGGCGCAAAATGGGTCGATCAGGAAGTCGTCACCGACGGCAAGCTGATCAGCAGCCGCCAGCCCGACGACATCCCCGCCTTCAACAGCAAACTGATTGAAGCACTGTCTGCCTGACAGATTCCGTCAGTTAATTGCAGTCATCCCGGCCCAGCGCCGGGATGACGCGCTATAATCCCGCTCTTTTTTCAGGAGCGACGTCATGTCCCTGCCTAGCTTGCGCCTCAAAGCCAACGCCGACCGCCGCCTGCGCGCCGGTCATCTGTGGGTCTACAGCAACGAGATCGATGTAGCCGCCACCCCACTGCATGGTTTTGCAGCCGGTGATCAGGCCATCCTCGAAGCTGCGGGCGGCAAGCCGCTGGGCATCGTCGCCATGAGCCCCAACAACCTGATCTGCGCACGCCTGCTGTCCCGCGACATCAAGCTGCCGCTCGACAAGTCGCTGCTCGTCCATCGCCTCAACGTTGCGCTGTCGCTGCGTGAACGCCTGTTCGACAAGCCTTTCTACCGTTTGACCTACGGTGACTCCGACCTACTGCCGGGTCTGGTAGTCGATCGTTTTGGTGACATTCTGGTCGTTCAACTGGCCTCGGCCACGATGGAAAACCACAAGGAAGATATCATTGCGGCGCTGGTTCAGGTCATCAAGCCAAGCGGCATTCTGTTCAAGAACGATTCGGCGGCTCGCGATGCGGAAGGCCTGAATCGTTACGTCGAAACCGTTTTCGGTCTGGTGCCGGAATGGGTTGCGCTGGAAGAGAACGGCGTGAAGTTCGAAGCACCGGTCATGGCCGGGCAAAAAACCGGCTGGTTCTATGACCACCGCATGAACCGCGCGCGCATCGCCCCTTACGTCAAAGGCAAGCGTGTGCTCGACCTATACAGCTATATCGGTGGCTGGGGCATTCAGGCAGCGGCTTTCGGTGCCAGCGATGTCACCTGCGTCGACGCGTCGTCCTTCGCCCTCGATGGCGTGGAGCGCAACGCAGCCCTGAACGGTTTTGCCGAAAAGATGACCTGCATCGAAGGCGATGTTTTCGAAGCGCTCAAGGAACTGAAAGCCGCAGAAGAGCGTTTCGACGTAATCGTCGCCGACCCGCCTGCATTCATCAAACGCAAGAAAGACATGAAAAACGGCGAAGGCGCCTACCGTCGCCTGAACGAGCAAGCCATGCGCCTGCTCAGCAAGGACGGCATTCTGGTCAGCGCGTCGTGCTCGATGCACCTGCCGGAAGACGACCTGCAGAACATCCTCCTGACCAGCGCCCGCCATCTGGACCGCAACATCCAGCTGCTGGAACGCGGCGGCCAGGGCCCGGACCATCCGGTACACCCGGCCATTGCCGAAACGCGCTACATCAAGAGCATCACCTGCCGGCTGCTGCCCAACAGCTGACACCGAAGCGCCCGGCCTCGTCGCGCCTACAAGCGCTCGCTGTTCCTGACTATGACTATGACTATCGTGCCAATGCTCTGCGTTGGCACGCCGTTCCGGACGCTCTGCGTCCTCTTGCGACGCAGAGCGTCGCGAAATGCATTCCCACGCGGAGCATGGGAACGATAGTCAAGACCGCAGCCACTGCCGCAAAAGTGCTTTTCTCCCACGGTGGCGCTGACGACGCAGAGTGCGACGTTAGTGACGGCTGAGTCCTGGCGCTGATCCGGGGGTAGCCTGGCAGGACGCCAGGCTAGCCGCACCGTGCCATGGATGGCGCGTTGCGGCGACCCCCGGATCAGTGACAGGGCGAAGGAACCCGACGAAGTCGGGCCGGAAACCGGAGCGAAAGGTTTTGGTTACTTTGGCCTCATCAAAGTAACTCGCCGAGGGGCGAAAAGGTGACCGGAGCCGCCCCCCCATCCACCTGACATCGCAGAACCCCTGTGTGACGCAGAGCGTCACGAACTGCATTCCCACGCGGAGGAACGAGAAGTGTGTGAGGACGCTCTGCGTCCTCCCGATCAAACCCTGCCCAACACTCCCCGCACGCCCAGCAACAGCAGAAAGTGCAGCGGATAGATCGCATAGGCCCAGCGCCGCATCGGGATCACTGCGAACCCGGGCTTTGCCCGCAGCAGCGCGATGCCCAGTAAAGGCGCCAACACGCAAGCCACTATCGAACCGATGGAAATCGGATCGCCCCAGCTCGCACCGGCAAACATCTGGGGCCAAGCATTACCCGCCAGACAAAAGACCGCCGGGAACAACGCACACCAAAGTCGCTTTTCCAGCACCAGCACAAAGACCAGCGGCAGCAACACACCGGCAAAGCCAAACATCAGGTATTTCTGGAGGATCGCCGTCAGCAGCAGTGCAACAAGGGCCATCACTCGGGTTGTCGGATTGCGCTGCTGCCAGCCCTGAGCAATCACCAGCCCCAACAGCAGGGTCGGCATCACATTCAGCACGCTCGCGTCAGCCATGAACAGCCGATAAGGAACCTCCGACAGCCCGGCAAACACCAGCAGCCAGCCCAGATAGCGCCATTGCACCCGCGGGGCCACAATCGCTGCGCTGCGCCGGGAAAGATTCACGGCAATTGCCAGGCAGAACCAGGGAAAGGCAAAACGCCCCGGCACGTAAAGAAAATCGACTGACCAGCCCACATAGCGAAGGTGGTCAAGCACCATACTCAACATCGCCAGCCACTTGAGCAGGTCCAGCGCCTTGTTGCGTCCGGGCAGAAAAGGCGGGTTGGAAAGATCCATAGTGCTCCTGAATGAGGAATTGCGTCATGCAGCCAACACATGACCGAACCTTATATTGTCGCTACAGTGCGCACCATAATCGCCCATAAGGAATCGGCCATGACAGACCAAAGCCAACAGTTCGCCAGCGACAACTATTCCGGTATCTGCCCTGAAGCCTGGGCGGCCATGGAGCAGGCGAACAAGGGCCATCAACGCGCTTATGGTGACGATCAATGGACTGCACGCGCTTCGGATGATTTCCGCCGACTGTTCGAAACCGACTGCGAAGTATTTTTCGCCTTCAACGGCACGGCGGCCAACTCGCTGGCGCTGTCATCGCTGTGCCAGAGTTACCACAGTGTCATCTGTTCGGAAACGGCTCACGTCGAAACCGATGAATGCGGTGCGCCGGAGTTTTTCTCCAACGGCTCCAAACTGCTGACCGCACGCAGCGCGGGCGGCAAGCTGACCCCGGAATCGATTCGTGAAGTGGCGCTCAAGCGTCAGGACATTCACTACCCCAAGCCGCGCGTGGTGACCCTCACCCAGGCCACTGAGGTGGGCGGCGTCTATCAGCCGGAAGAACTCAAGGCGATCAGCGCGACCTGCAAAGAACTGGGCCTGCATCTGCACATGGACGGTGCCCGCTTCTCCAATGCCTGCGCCTTTCTGGAGGCCTCCCCGGCTGAACTGACCTGGAAGTCCGGCGTTGACGTGTTGTGCTTCGGCGGCACCAAAAACGGTATGGCGGTGGGCGAAGCCATTCTGTTTTTCGACCATGATCTGGCTGAAGACTTCGACTATCGCTGCAAGCAGGCCGGGCAACTGGCGTCGAAAATGCGCTTCCTGTCTGCACCGTGGGTCGGCCTGCTGGAAAACGACGCCTGGCTCAAACACGCCCGCCACGCCAACCGCTGTGCGCAACTGCTCGCCGAACTGGTCAAGGACATTCCTGGCGTGGAGCTGATGTTCCCGGTGCAGGCCAATGGCGTGTTCCTGCAGCTGTCGGAGCCGGCCATTGCTGCATTGACCGCGCGAGGCTGGCGCTTCTATACCTTCATCGGCAACGGCGGCGCACGTTTCATGTGCTCGTGGGACACCGAAGAAGAGCGCGTGCGTGAACTGGCCGCCGATATCAGGCTGGTGATGCAGGGCTGAGGCGTCTGGATCAAGCTTGCAGGTGCAGCCTGACGAGCGACGGGGTAATCTCCTTCTCAATGGCAAACGGCCCGCAAGGCCGTCCGGACTTTACCGACCGCCCTCAAGAAGGAGCTTGTCTGCATGTTCGATTTCTCCGCCCGGCTCAAGCAGCATTTCGCTGCCCTGCAGAGTGAAGCGCAATTCTTTTCCGTACGTTACGTGCACCGCACCGGCCAACGCCTGTGCGTGCGCAAGAATGTGGCCGAGCCGCCGTCACTGATCAGCGACGAGGGCGCCATGCTGACCGTGCGCCTGAATGGCGTTGAAGCCTACGCCGCCACCAACGACATCTCCCTGAAGGGTTTGCAGGCTGCCTTGCAGCAGGCCGAAACGCTGGCCCGCCGTCTGGCACCGCATGCGCTGCTGGACCTGAGCGATCAAGCTGTCTCGAGCGCAAAGGCTGACTACCTGTCGCCAAACATGGATCAAGCCTTTCCACCGCTGAGCGATTGCATCGGCCTGCTGATGGCCGAGTCCAGCGCGGTCCCGGCAGACGAACGCCTGGTCAACTGGCAGGCCATACTGGACCTGGAAACCGTTGAGCAAATCTACCTCAACAGCGCGGGCGCGCAATTGCGTCAGGCGCAGCGCTTTGTGTTTCCGGGCATGAGCGTGACGGCCTACGACGGTCGCGACAGCCAGACGCGCACCCTGGGCGGGCATAACTTCGGCCAGCAAGGTGGCATCGAAGTGCTGAGCAGTTGTGGCCTGATCGGGTCTGCCGCCAACGTCGCCGACGAAGCGTTGCAGTTGATCCTCGCCCCCAACACGCCATCAGGCCCACGCGACCTGCTGCTGATGCCCGATCAGATGGTCCTGCAGATTCACGAGTCCATCGGCCATCCCCTGGAGCTGGACCGGATTCTCGGTGACGAGCGCAATTACGCAGGCACCAGTTTCGTCAAAACGACTGACTTCGGCACCCTGCAATACGGCTCCAGCCTGCTGAACGTGACTTTCGACCCGGAGATTCCCGAGCAGTTGGCCAGCTACGCGCACGATGACGATGGTACGTCAGCCAGCAAGCAGTTCCTGATTCGTGACGGCCTGCTGCAACGCCCGCTCGGCGGTGCCCTGTCGCAATACCGCAGCGGTCTGGCGGGCGTCGCCAACAGCCGCGCCTCCAGCTGGAACCGTGCCCCCATCGATCGTATGGCTAACCTGAACATCGAACCGGGTGACCAGTCGCTGGACAGTCTGATCGGCAACATCGAGCACGGCATTCTGATGTCGAGCAATCGCTCCTGGTCCATCGACGATGCACGCAACAAATTCCAGTTCGGCTGCGAATGGGGCCAACTGATCGAGAACGGCGAGCTCAAGGACGTGGTGAAGAACCCCAATTATCGGGCGATCTCTGCGCAATTCTGGAAAAACCTCAGCGCAGTCGGTGATGCCAGCACCTTCCAGGTCCTTGGCACACCGAATTGCGGTAAGGGCGAACCCAACCAGGTGATCCGTGTAGGTCATGCCTCTCCGGCGTGTGTGTTTGCCAATGTCGATGTGTTTGGAGGAGATGCCTGATGTCGCACCAACAGCAGTTCGAGGCGCTGGTCGCCGTGCTCAAGGCTGCCATCAGCCCAACGGAACACTTCACTCTGGCCTACGACGCCGAGGCGTCTGACTTCATCCGGTTCAACCACGGCCAGGTTCGACAGGCCGGGAGCGTCCAGCAGGTCATCGTGACGTTCAAACTGATCGATGACGGCCGGCATGCCAATCTGGAACTGACCTTGTCCGGCGACGCCGAGACCGACCAGCAGCGCCTCGTCGACGCCCTGCAACAACTGCGCGAAACACTGCCGTCGCTGGCCAGGGATCCCTATCTGTTGCCCAACACGAATGCCTGGCAAAGCAGCAACGTTCAAGACTTGCCGCTGCCGGACAGCGCCCGGGTCGTCGAGCAGATCAGCGAACTGGCAGGCGATCTGGACCTGGTAGGCTTTTATGCGGCAGGCCCGCTTTACCGGGGCTTCGCCAGTTCCTGGGGAGCGCTTGGCTGGCATCATGCCAACAGCTTCAATTTCGACTGGAGCCTGTTTCACGAAAACGGCCAGGCAGTGAAAGCCAACTACGCGGGTCACGACTGGAGCGACGAAGCCTTCGCGCAGCGTTTTCAGCAGGCCCGCCAACAGCTGGAATTTCTCGGCCGCCCGCTGCATGCGCTAAAGCCCGGACAATACCGCGCGTACCTGGCGCCAGCGGCTCTGGACGAAGTCATCGGCATGCTCACCTGGGGCGGATTTTCCGCGCAGTCACTGGCCAGTAAACGCAGCCCGCTACAAAGGCTGTATGACGGCGAGACGCTTTTCAGCCCGCTGGTCAACTTCGACGAGCAAGTCAGCGGTTCGCTCTCGCCGGCGTTTTCACGCGAAGGCTACCCACGCAAGGACCTGAAACTGATCGTCGATGGGCAAGCCCGCGATCGACTGGTGGATTCGAGCAGCGCTGCCGAATACGACCTGCCTGCCAACGGCGCGGATGATGGCGAAGGTCCAAGCGCGTTGAGCATTGCCGGCGGTTCGCTGGAGCTGGATCAGATCCTTGCAAGGCTCGGTACCGGGCTTTACATCAGTAACCTGTGGTACCTGAACTTCTCCGACCGCGCCGCTGCGCGCCTCACCGGAATGACACGTTTCGCAACGTTCTGGGTCGAAGAGGGCAAGATCGTCGCGCCGGTGAGCACCATGCGTTTCGATGACAGCGCCTACAGCCTGCTGGGCAGCGCACTGGAGGACCTGACCAAAGAAAGGGAACTGATTCTCCAATCGAGTACCTACAGTCAGCGCCAGACTGGTTCAATCCAGTTGCCTGGCGCATTGATCAGCCGACTTACCCTCACGCTATAGCAGGAGCCTATGCAGAACTCAGCAGCGCCGATCATGGACGAAAAGACCCTGCGCTGGATGCCCTGGGTCATCGCCATCGCATTCTTCATGCAAAGCCTGGACGGCACGATTCTCAACACCGCCTTGCCGTCCATGGCCCGCTCGCTGGCAGAAGACCCATTGCGCATGCAGTCGGTCGTCATCGCCTACATGCTGACCATTGCGCTGCTGATCCCGGCTTCGGGCTGGATCGCCGACCGGTTCGGGATCAAGCGCATCTTCTTCAGCGCCATCCTGCTGTTCAGCTTCGGATCGTTGCTGTGTGCGCTGTCCTGGTCATTGAACGTATTGGTGGCCGCCCGGGTGATTCAGGGGCTGGGGGGCGCGCTGATGCTGCCCATCGGACGCCTGATCGTATTGCGCGCCTATCCGCGATCGGAGCTGGTGCGGATCATGGGTTTTATCACCGTGCCGGGCCTTTTGGGTCCGTTGCTGGGCCCGACGCTTGGCGGCTGGATGGTCGAGTACCTGAGCTGGCACTGGATTTTCCTGATCAACATTCCGGTCGGCATCCTCGGTTGCTATGCCGTCAAACACTTCATCCCTGATCTTCCGGGAGGCGGTCGAACGCGGTTTGACGGCGTCGGCTTCATCCTGTTTGGCGCGGCGATGGTATTGATCACCATTGCCCTGGAGGGCCTGGGCGAGCTGCACCTGCCACACATGCGCGTGGTGCTGCTGCTGTTTGCCGGAATGGGCTGCCTGGCAGCGTATTGGCTGCGTGCCGGGCACATAGAATCGCCGTTGTTTGCCCCGTCACTGTTCCGTACCCGGACGTTTGCGGTCGGCATCATGGGCAACCTGTTCGCCCGCCTGGGCAGCGGTGCCCTGCCGTTTCTGGTGCCGTTGCTGCTGCAAGTAGCGCTGGGATATTCGCCATCTCAGGCGGGTATGAGCATGTTGCCGCTGGCGGCCGCGGGCATGTTCGCCAAGACCGTCGCCCGCTGGCTGATCGAGCGGCTGGGCTATCGCACGATTCTGACCGGCAACACACTGCTGCTGGGCATCCTCCTGGCCAGCCTGGCGCTGGTGGATGTGCAAACCCCCTACTGGGTATTGCTCGTGCATCTGGGACTGCTCGGCGCGGTCAACTCCTTGCAGTTCACGGCCATGAATACGGTCACACTGATCGATCTGGACGATGCCAGCGCAGCAAGTGGCAACAGCCTGCTTTCGGTGGTGGCGCAGCTCTCGCTGAGTCTTGGCGTGGCAAGCGCAGCAGCCTTGCTGGGTGGTTTCAGCGAAGAAGTTGCCACCGGCGAGGTCAGCAGCATGTTGGGGGCATTCCAGCTGACCTTCCTGAGTGTCGGGGTGCTGGCGATGTTTGCAGCAGGTATTTTTCTGCAATTGCCAGCGAAGGAACACCGCGTGGCCAAAGCCTGATTGACAACGGCACGTGACTAGAGCAAATCTGCAAAGCGAATTCCCCTGAAAAATGGGGGGTTCGCCCGAAAAATCAACGAATTTGAGTATCCGACCAGATACACTGAAGAACCTGGACAACCGGCCGACACTTTTATAGCACTAAGCCACTGTGGTCTCTTGTAAGCACGGGCCGCATGATGCAACCTTGCCATACGCGAAAGTGGGTTTTACCCCCGTCGCGACTAGTATTTCGGAAGCGAGTTTGTTCATGAAAAGCCAAACCGATGCTGCCGGTAGATCCGCAGCCGAGGTAGTGACGCAATTGCCAGTGCCTTCGCGCCTGGGAATGCTGCGTTTCGAGCGGCTGAATGAAGCCAATTGGGCGCTATTGTTTCTCGATCCAAATTGCGAAAGGCAGTTCGGACTGGCAGCCGTTGACCTTTGTGCCTTGATTGGATCCCCTTACGCCAGCCTCATGGAGCCGGAAGCTCGTTATCAACTGCACGATGACATCCAGCAGCAACTGGCCTCTTCCCCGAATTACCTGATCCGCTACACCCTTCACACCCCCAAAGGCCCCCTTGGCCTGCTGGAAATCGGCGAAGCCTACAAACAGCACAACCGCCATCTATTACGTGGTTATTTTCTGATCGTCGAAGGCCTTGTCACGACGGGCGAACCCGTCACGGACTCCGATCTGGAAACCCGCAACCTGCGCCTGCAGATTGCCCTGGAACTCAATCAGCGCGCCCAGCGCGACCAGTTTGCCCACCTGGAACGCGTGCGTGCCCAGCAGGATCTGATCCTGCGCCTGACCCGACATCGCTACACCACGGCCAACACCTTGCTCGAAGCGGCAGAGCTGATCACCAAAAGCGCCTGCGATATTTACGATGTCGACCACGTCAGTATCTGGAACCTCAACGACAAGCGCCTGGAGCCGATCACCGACTACAGCCGCGAAACCGGCGACTACCAGTCGCGCACGCCGGTGGATATCAGCCCCTACCCCACCTACCTGCAAGCGCTGAATACCAGCCGGGCGATCGACGCCAGCAATATCCAGACTGACCCGCGTACCTGCGAAATGGCCAAAATCCTGAACCCGGGAGAAACCAGGGCGGTTCTCGATGCCAGTATTCGCATCGATGGTCAGGTGATCGGTGTGCTGTGTCTGGAACAGTCCGGCTCGACGCGCGAATGGCAGTCCGACGAGATCGCCTTCGCCGGCGAGCTGGCGGACCAGTTTGCCCAGGTCATCAACAACCATAACCGTCGCGCTGCGACCAACGCACTGCACCTGTTCCAGCGCGCGGTAGAACAAAGCGCCAACGCCTTTCTGCTGGTCAACTGCAACGGCGTGGTCGAATACGTAAACCCGAGTTTCACGGCGATCACCCAGTACAGCTCGGAGGAAGTCTCCGGTCACAAGCTGTCGGAATTGCCCGCGCTGGAAAACCTCAACCAGTTGCTGCTGGAAGCCAACTCCAGTCTGACCAACAGCAACAGCTGGCAGGGCGAGTTCAAAAGCCGGCGCAAGAACCTCGAACCCTACTGGGGCCAGCTGTCGATTTCCAAGGTGTATGGCGATAATCGCGAGCTGACCCACTATATCGGCATCTACGAAGACATCACCCAGAGCAAGCTGGCCCAGCAGCGCATCGAGCGCCTGGCGTACACCGATAACCTGACCAACCTCGGCAACCGTCCGGCCTTTATCCGCAATCTGGACGAACGCTTTGCACGCGACACCGATACGCCGATGAGCCTGTTGCTGGTCGACATCGATAATTTCAAGCGCATCAACGACAGCCTCGGCCACCAGACCGGTGACAAACTGCTGATCAGCCTGGCGCGGCGCCTGCGCAACACCTTGAGCCCGTCCGATGTGCTGGCGCGCTTTGCCAGTAATGAATTTGCCGTGCTGATCGACAACACCGATCAGGAAGCCGGACAGGCCACCGCCACCCAGGTGCTGGCCACGCTGGACAAGCCGATGTTCGTCGACAATCAGTTGATCAGCGTCACCGGTTCGGTGGGTCTCGCCTGCGCGCCGCTGCATGGTCGTGATCCGCAGACCCTGATGAAAAACGCCGGTCTGGCCCTGCACAAGGCCAAAGCCAACGGCAAACATCAGGTTCAGGTGTTCACCGAAGCATTGAATGCCGAGGCCAGCTACAAACTGTTCGTGGAAAACAACCTGCGCCGCGCCCTGACCCAGAACGAGCTGGAGGTGTTCTATCAGCCCAAGCTGTGCCTGCTGACCGGTCGTCTGCTGGGCATGGAGGCGCTGTTGCGCTGGAACCATCCTGAAAAAGGCATGATCCGACCGGACCAGTTCATCAGCGTGGCCGAAGAGACCGGCCTGATCATCCCCATCGGTAAATGGGTCGCGCGTCAGTCCTGTCGCATGAGCAAGGACCTGACCGCCGCAGGGTTCGGCAACCTGCAAGTAGCCATCAATGTATCGCCCAAGCAGTTCTCCGACCCGGAACTGGTGTCGTCGATTGCCGCCATCCTCAAAGAAGAAGAGCTTGACCCTTCGCTGCTGGAGCTGGAGCTGACCGAAGGCCTGTTGCTGGAAGCGACAGAAGACACCCGCCAGCAACTCGACTCGTTGAAGAAGCTCGGCCTGTCGTTGGCCATGGACGACTTCGGCACCGGTTACTCGTCATTCAGTTACCTGAAGAAATTCCCCATCGATGTGATCAAGATCGATCGCAGTTTCATCCGCGATATTCCGGATGATGAAGACGACATGGAAATCACCTCTGCGGTCATCGCCATGGCCCACAACCTCAAGCTCAAAGTGGTCGCCGAAGGCATTGAAACCGCGGCTCAGCTGGCCTTCCTGCGGCGCCATCGCTGCGATGTCGGCCAGGGCTATCTGTTCGACAGACCTATCCCCGGCGAAGAGCTGATCAAGAAACTGAAGCGTTACCCTCGTCGCCCATCCGCCTGACAACCTTCCCTGCACCCCGCTCTCTCGGGCACACTGTCAATCTGTTATTACACGGCAGCACTTGTTTCTGCGTGTAACGGGACCTATACATTTGTATTGATCATCCGTCCTGACCGCCGCTGCCTGTCTCCACACGAGAGGATTTGGTTCATGACTTTGCGCTCGGAAATTCTAGTGAATAAAAACGTACTGCCTACCGCCGAACAAGCACTGCCGGGTCGTGAAACACCTATGGCGCTTCCGGAAACCCACTTCGTCAACGGCAACCCACTGCTGGGGCCGTTTTCGAGCGATGTCGAATTCGCCATCTTCGGCATGGGTTGCTTCTGGGGCGCAGAACGTCGTCTGTGGCAACAGGAAGGTGTGGTGAGCACTGTCGCCGGCTACGCGGGCGGATTTACCCCGAACCCGACTTACGAAGAAGTCTGCTCCGGGCTGACCGGCCACACCGAAGTGGTGCTGGTGGTCTACGAGCCAGCAAAAATCAGCTATGAAGCACTGCTGAAAGTGTTCTGGGAAGTGCATAACCCGACTCAAGGCATGCGTCAGGGCAATGACATCGGCACTCAGTATCGCTCGGTGATCTACTGCACCACTCCCGAACAGCTCGACGCCGCCAAAGCCAGTGCCGAAACGTTCCAGGCGGAACTGAACAAGGCCGGAAAGGGCACCATCACCACCGAAATCGAGCAGGCCCCGACGGTTTACTTTGCCGAAGCCTACCACCAGCAATACCTGGCCAAGAACCCACAGGGCTACTGCGGGCTGGGCGGCACCGGGGTCTGCATGCCGGCTTGATTCGCGCCTGGCGGCCCGAAACAGCGTTTTTCAGGCTTCTGCCCGCAGGGCGTAGGAGCGAACTTGTTCGCGAAGATAGTAGTTCAGGTGACGCACTTTCACCGAATATACTGGCCCTTTCGCGAACAAGTTCGCTCCTACGACCTACGGTCAGAATCAAAAGCGGGCTGATGTATAACGCTGAGCTCCGCATGGGAATGCAGCTCTGGACGCTCTGCGTCCGCTAGGCAGCGCAACTCGGCCTGGCCATGAACACGCCTACTCGGCAATCAACCAGTCCATCTTCCAGCCGCCTTGGGTCTGGCCCAGTTTCTGGGCGAGGTATGGCATCAGTTCGCGCAGTTCTTCTTCCAGGCCCCATGGCGGGTTGGCGATGGCCAGGCCTGAACCGTTGAGGCTGGCCGGGGTGTCCAGCGGGTGGACGAACAATTCAACGCGCAACAGCTTGGGCGCGCCAGTTTCCGCCAGGTCCTGATAGAAGCGGCGCAGCAGGCGGGTATCCTTGATCGGGTACCAGATCGCCGCCACTGTCTGACGCATGCGCCCGATGGTTTCCTTGAGCGCAACCGCGCAACGCTTCATTTCATCGAGTTGCTCGAATGGCGGGTCGATGAGCATCACGGCGCGCTTTTCAGCCACAGGCAGCAAGGCACGCGGGACATGCCAGCCTTCCCCAAGATGCACCGCCACGCGGCGGTCGCCCTTCATGTTCTCCTTGAGCAGACGCCCGTCTTCGGGGTGCTTCTCGTTGAGCAGCACCCGCTCGCGCTCACGGGCCAGGCGGCGAGCCAGTTCCGGCGAACCGGGGTAGTAGCGCAGCTCGCCATCCGGGTTCATGTCGTGCAGCACTTGCAGATAGTCGGACGCCAGCGCTGGCAGATCCGTGGCGTTCCACAGACGGCCGATACCTTCCAGCCATTCTCCGGTGCGCGTGGCCTGATCGCCTTTGAGGTCGTACAGGCCGAGCCCGGCGTGGGTGTCGAGATAGGCGAACGGCTGCTCCTTGCGCGCCATGAGGGCGATCAGGCGAGTCAGGGTCAGGTGTTTGAAGACGTCGGCGTGGTTGCCGGCATGGTAGGCGTGACGGTAATTCATGGCAGCTCCTGGCAAGCTGCGCAGTTTAGCAAACCTGAGCAACGAACAAGAATTTGTAACGAATTTGCGGGACTCGTCTCTTTCACTTGAAGGAAATTTCCGAGAAACTCCCGGCCCCTTGTGCCTGCCTGTTTCGATCTCTACTCTGCGCCCGTCGCTGCATATTCAGCGGTGAGGATTAGTAGCCCTCGTTATCCAGGCGCATTGCGCCACCTTGTGCAGGTGCCCTTTCACGGCCTGCGCTTTTATGGTGGTCGTGCGTGGGGCATCTTTGGATGCACCGGGGTTCCTGGACCGGGCTACTACCTGCGCATGATCACCACCCTCGATTAGTAGCCGACGGTGATGGTCTTCTAAAACTCCAGGAGATGCATCACATGCTGAAAATCGTCCCCGATCCGCCCCTCTTCACCGTCAGCGCCAACGTCAGCCAGGAAGACGCCCTGATGCATGCCAGCGACCTGCTGCGCTGCGCCGCCACCAGCGCCTGTGAATTCAGCGACAGCATGACCGGCACCCAGCGCGACATGACGCTTTCGATCATGCACCTGGTGGAAATGGCCAAGGTCATGGTCGACAGAACCATAGACAACCTGCAAACCGAATGACCGCATGAACTGAAAACGACACACTTGTAGCCAATCCTGCCACGCACGACAGGCAGGGGTTGCCCGCAGGCGGTTGTCCTTCCAGAATCGGAACAAGCCCGATCAAAGGAACAGACGTCATGATGCACGCGGATTTGATTGACCAGGAAGACCTGCTCGGCCAGCTCAGAGCCCTGGGCTTCGAAGCACCCGGCGGCGCAACCGCTGAACAAGCCTGCGCAAACGCCGTCTGCGGCCTCAACGCCGAACGCGCGACCGCCTTGCGACGCCTGGTAGAACAACTCCTGACCGGCAGCGCCACCCTCCTCCCCGCCGTGCGCCAGGCCATCGACCAGCAACTGCTGCCCGCGCTGGCGGCTTATAAGCAGAGTCACAGTGGACCAGGTCAATAAACGCAGCGCTTATGCTTCAAAGAAGGATGCCGCTCTGAGCGCGTTGCACCAAATGCACGGCAACATTTTGAGCGAGGGGTTTTAGTCCAGAGCATGATTGTCTGGTTGCCGAAAGATCAATGTGCACTTCCACCACCGCAAATGAACGGGGATTCAGCGCACTTGATACAACTTACAGGTGAGTAATGACCTGCATTGCAACCAATGAGATAAGCGCTGCAATAGCTCCGGTTGCGAACGGCAAAAGACCAATGCGTGTAGCAAATGACTCCTTGGCGCTCATGCGTGCATCCAGATCAGCTATTTCATGACTGACGGATGAATCTGCTTTTGGATTCAAGGTATCCATAATGCGTCCTGTAAAAATAGGGTTCAGGCCTATCACACGTCCTGTGGGGGTTATAGGCATTCAGCTCGCAGTGCCAAGAGATGATTACTGCCGGGAGACCTCCGTGTGAATCGTCTTTATGATACAGAAATGCATCAGAGCCATTCCGCATGCGCGATACACCGCAATCCGCAGTTCCGTGACGCGGAGCGCCACGCAATGCATTCCCACGCTGGAGCGTGAGCAACGATAAGGCTCTGACTATCGTACCCATGCTCCGCGTGGGTATACCGTTCGTGACGCTCTGCGTCACAGGGTTTCAGGCGTGCTCAATACTCAATCCGCACATCACCCTTCGGCACGCTGCAGCAGGACAGAATGTACCCCTCTGCAACATCCTCGTCGGTAATGCCGCCGTTGTGCTCCATCTCGACTTCACCGCTCAGCTTCATGACCTTGCAGGTCCCGCAGATGCCCATGCCGCAGGCTTTGGGGATCATCAGGCCGAGTTTGGCGGCGGCGGCATGCACGGTTTCGCCCGGCCCCACGCGGATGCTCTTGCCAGTGTCGGTGAACTCCACCTGATGCAGGTCAGCAGCATCGACATCCGGCGCATCGGCAGCGATTTCGGCCTGTTCGACGGCGTCGGCGCGGGCCTCGGGCGGTGTCGCACCGAACGACTCTTCATGGTATTGCGCCATGTTGAAGCCGTTTTCCTGCAACAGACGCTTGACCGCGGTCATGTACGGCGTCGGCCCGCAGCAGAACACCTCGCGCTCCATGAAGTCGGGCGCCATCAGTTCAAGCATCTTCTGGTTCAGGTAGCCGCGATAACCCGCCCACGGCTCGCCCAGCCCGTGTTTTTCACAGACCAGGTGCAGGTTGAAGTTGTCGATCCGCGACGCCATGTGCTCCAGCTCGCGATGGTAGATGATGTCTTTCGGTGAGCGCGCGCTGTGCACGAAAACCATGTCGACGTTGGCGTTGGTGTCGTAGAACCAGCGCGCCATGGACATCACCGGCGTGATACCGACACCGCCGCTGAGGTAGAGAATCTTCGGGTTCGGGAAATCGATGGCGTTGAACAGCCCGACCGGCCCATGTACCGCCAGCTCCTGCCCTTCAATCAGCGTGTCATGCAGGTAGTTGGAAACCCTGCCGCCCGGCACGCGTTTGACGGTGATCGAAAAACTGTACGGTACCGATGGCGAACTGGAGATGGTGTAAGAACGCATGATCGGCAGGCCGTCGATCTCCAGCTCCAGGGTCACGAACTGGCCCGGCTTGAAGAAAAACATGATCGGCTGGTCGGCCATGAAGCAAAACGTGCGCACGTCCCAGGTTTCCTGGATGACTTTGACGACCCGTACCAGGTGACGCCCGTTGGCCCATGTCTGGGTCGTGACCGGGCTCAGGAAACTTTGGGACATACTCGATCTCCACGGCCGACTGTCGGCCTCTCATGCTGCGGATTCTGCGTAACGCCCGAGGCGGCCATTTATCTATCAACGACATTCACGTACTTACCGCGACCAGCCCCGTCCAACAAGGCCTGTCGCGTCGGGAACGGATGCGGCCATGTCGCCCATGGATAAGGTTCACTGCGCGCCCGGCTCCACACTCGCCACCAAGGGTCATCAGCATGATCGACTGATCTATCCTCATGCTTGAAACGCGATCACACCCGTATCAGCCACATTCGCAGGCCGCCCATGCCGCGGTCATGAGGGATTCAATCGATGGACGTCACCGCAACCTTGAGCCTGGGCGATCCGCTGGAACCTGCACGCAAGGCCACTGCCGAGATGCTGCAGAATCGCGAGCGCACGTACTCGCTGCCGCAGCCCTTCTACAGTGATGAGCGACTGTTTGAAATCGACATGCAGGAAATCTTTCACAAAGAGTGGCTGATTGCCGGGATGACGTGCGAAATCCCGACCAAGGGCAATTACCTGACGCTGCAGATCGGCAAGAACCCGATCCTGGTCGTGCGTGGCCCGGACGGTGTCGTCAACGCGTTCCATAACGTATGCCGCCATCGCGGCTCGCGCCTGTGCACGGCCGAAAAAGGCAAAGTCGCCAAACTGGTTTGCCACTATCACCAGTGGACGTATGAACTCGACGGTCGCCTGCTGTATGCGGGTACTGAAATGGGCGACGACTTTGACATGAAGCAGTTCGGCCTCAAGCCGGTCCACGTCAAGACCGCGGGCGGCTACATTTTCATCAGCCTGGCCGAGAACCCGCCAGCCATCGACGAGTTCCTGTCGACACTGCGCCATTACATGGAACCCTATGACATGGAAAACACCAAGGTGGCGGTGCAAACCACCTTGATGGAGAAGGCCAACTGGAAGCTGGTGCTGGAAAACAACCGCGAGTGCTACCACTGCAGTGGCTCGCACCCGGAATTGCTCAAGACGCTGCTGGAATGGGACGACGTCACCGATCCCCGCGCCGATCAGACCTTCAAGGATCATGTGGCCGCGTCCGCAGCGGCCTGGGACGCAGAGAAAATTCCCTACGCCCACGCCAGTTTCGGCCTGCGTAACCGTATCGTGCGCATGCCGCTGCTCAAAGGCACAGTGTCGATGACCATGGATGGCAAGGTCGGCTGCAAGAAACTGATGGGCCGTATCCAGAACCCTGACCTGGGCTCGATGCGCATTCTGCATTTGCCGCACTCCTGGAACCACTGCATGGGCGATCACATCATCGTCTTCACGGTGTGGCCGATCAGTGCACAGGAAACCATGGTCTCCACCAAATGGATTGTCCATAAGGATGCTGTCGAAGGTGTGGATTACGACGTCGAGCGTATGCGCCAGGTCTGGGACGCCACCAATGATCAGGACCGTCGTCTGGCCGAGGAAAACCAGCGCGGCATCAACTCCAGCGCCTATCAACCCGGCCCTTACTCGAAAACCTACGAGTTCGGCGTGGTCAACTTCGTCGACTGGTACAGCTCGCGCATGCTGGAAAATCTAGGCGCAGAACCTGCGCCGTATTTGAAAGGCGTAGCGGTCAATCACGAGTAGCGTTTACCCCGCAACGCGATCCTCAAGGGCTGACTCACTTCATTCTGGAAGCGAGTCAGCCCAGACCAAGCCGACATAAAAGCCCTCCCGCCGATACCGTCATTTCTGACAGTTACGTGGAAAAAACTTTCGTGATCAACTCCCGTTGCAGTCAATCCAACGGACGGAGACACGAATCATGCTCAACCCAAAAATCATCAATCAATATAAAAACAAGAAGGTCGACGCCGCATCGACCATGACGGATATATCCGGGAAAAATATCCTCATGGGTTTCTGGCATAACTGGCCATCGGAATCCGGCCAGGGTTACCAGCAAGGTATGTTCGAGGAAATGGCACTGACAGGCATACATGAAGCGTACAACGTCGTGGCGGTGGCCTTCATGAAAGGCTCCGGCATACCGACCTTCAAGCCTTATAACCTGAGTGATGAAGCGTTTCGCGCCGAGGTAGCAGCCCTCAATGCACAAGGCCGTGCGGTGCTGATTTCTCTTGGCGGAGCTGATGCGCATATCGAGCTGCATGCCGGTCAGGAAGAAGCGCTGGCGTACGAGATCATTCGGCTGGTCGAAGTCTATGGCTTTGACGGCCTGGATATCGATCTCGAACAGACTGCCATAACCTTTGCCGATAACCGCACCGTATTACCCGCCGCATTGAGAATGGTGCGCGAGCATTACAACACCGAAGGCAAGCACTTCATTATCAGCATGGCCCCTGAGTTTCCTTACCTTAGGGCCAGCAAAAAACTTCCTGTATTGAAAGAAATCACTACGTACTTTCCGTTTCTAAAAGACTTCGTGACGTTTCTGGAATCGTTGACAAGCGGCGGGGCTTACCTGGCCTACATCAATGCTCTCGAAGACATTTATGATTTTATCGCCCCCCAATACTACAACCAGGGTGGCGACGGTATATGGGTCGATGAAGCCAACAACGGCACCGGCAAGTATCTTCGTCAAGACGACGACACCGTCAAAAAGGATTTTCTCTACTACCTGACCGACAGCCTGATCCACGGCACGCGTGGCTTTAGCAAAATCCCGGCGAACAGGCTTGCGATCGGCTTGCCCACCAATAATGACGCCGCCGCAACAGGTTATGTGATCAATCCGGACGACGTGAAATACGCCATGGACAAACTGCAGGACGACGGCAACCCGATTCGCGGCCTGATGACCTGGTCGGTCAACTGGGATAACGGCATCAGTAAAGATGATCACGCCTATAACTGGGAGTTTGCCAAACGCTACAGTTATCTCACTGGCGGCGAAACGCCTGTACCCGGCAAACCAACAGTCCCTGCTGACCTCAGGTCAATCGAGCAAACCCCAACGTCGGTGAAACTCGTCTGGTCGCTGTCAGTGGGTGTGCCCCCGGTATTGCGCTATGAACTGTGCCGCAACAGCGACAACAGCGACAACAGCGACAACAGCGTGTCGTTATTTGCGGACAGTCCTTCGTATGACGATATCGGCCTTCAGCCCGGCACCACTTACAGTTATCAGGTACGTGCCATTAATATCATGGGCAACACCTCGGCATTCTCCGCAGCAATCAGCGTGAGTACCCAGGCAGAAAGTGGAGGGGGGCAGAAACCGACCACACCGGTCTTGAGCCTGTCAGGCGTCACCGATAAAAGTGTATCGCTGAAATGGACACTGTCTTCCAGCGACATCGAAAACGGAAACGGAATCGACAAGTATCAAATTGGCCGGGATGGCTGGCCTATTGCGGCGGTCCTCGCTGATCAGCCGCCCGAATATACCGATACTGGCCTGACAGCGGGTAAAAAGTACACCTACTTCGTAGTTGCAAAAGACACACAGTCTCAGTGGTCAGAGGTCAGTAACCTGTTGGAAGTCTCAACCGATCCAGCACCCGAAAAACCTTCAGTGCCTGTCGACTTCAGGTCAACCGCACGGACCACCACATCGTTGACGCTGGACTGGAGTGTTTCAGCGAATGCCAACGGTCCGTATCACTACGAACTGTTCCGCAATGATATTTCGATAGGCACGGACAAGGTTCCCCCCTTTGTCGATGAAGGCCTTTGGCAAAGCCGACTTTATGGTTATCGCATCATAGCGACCGACGGTCTGGGCAACAGCTCAGAGCGCTCTGAAGAACTTCTGGCCACCACAGACGCCCAGCCATCCGTGGACCGTCCTAGGCCTCCACAAAATTTGCGCCACACAGGCTCGACGGCCACCAGTATATCGCTTGCATGGGATGAACCTGCCAGTCACGGAGGCCTTGCTTCCTACCAGATTCACACTTTCAACGCGCCTACTGTGTACGTCGACTCAACGGTACTCGCTTATACCGTCGAAGGCCTGAGTCCCGGCAAGAACTATCAGCATCTGGTCGGCGCGCGTGATGTAAATGCAGAATTGTCTGGGCCCAGCAGTGTTGTGCAGACCTCGACCCAAGCCGCATTGCCTGCATGGAAAACAGATACCGACTACGCGAAGGGGGATAAGGTGATGCATGCTGGTGCCTCTTACATCTGCCTCAATCCTCACCATTCACAAATAGACTGGTACCCAGGCAGTGCGCCGACGTTATGGGCGCCGTTGACGGAGCAAGCAGGCGGCAGAGGTTTCCGCGACTGGCCCAAAGAATGGCAGTGAACCTCGTGCGTCCCTATCCTGGCTCATAAACAGACGGTGACGATGTAATAACTGAACGACTTATCCACAGCGCCCAAAAAGCGTTTATGGGTAAGTCGTTTTTTCATGGACCCGGAAATAGCCAGGACAACAACGACTTACCGTGGAACACCTTATGCACAGAGCCTGTATGTTTTTTAACCAAATCTCTGTAGAGCTTCATTTCATTGGGCTACAGACGAGCACGAACACCTTATCCACAGAAGCGCCAACAGACTTTGGGTACAACTTTATCCAGATCCCTAATCCGCTGTGGACAATTTCTGAAATGGCCAAAAAAACCTCGCTTTCGAGAAGATTTCACGAGCAACACACGACCCTGATCATTTTTTGAACAATAGCTCAAAACCTTCTAAATATAAGGCCTGCAGACAACCACGAACAAGTTGTCCACAGTCACACCAACAGAGATTGTGGGCAAAGTGAGCGTTTGAAGGAACGCACCTGCACACTTATCCACAAAAAGCTCAATGGAAATAACAACTTGGAATTGATCAATTTTTGAGCACTATGACACAAGCCACGTCCCACCGGAGTTTCAGGGATTAACGAACACTTTATCCACAGGCACACGCACAGGGATTGTGTGTAAGTCCACCCAGGCGGGGAGTCACGTCAACCTATCAAGGTTGCGAGTATCTCGATGCGCGCCATGCGCATAGGTTCGTCTTAGCGCTCTTCTATTCAATCAAAGACGCAATTCCGAGCCACTGCGAATGGACGCGATCACCATGAAAAAATACCAAAGGACTGTATGGTCAGTGGCTTTCGTCACAGGCCTGCTAGGGGCCTGGCTCGTCAGTGCTGCGCCAGATAAGGGCCCCTCCTCTACAACATCACCAGCGGTGTCGGCTGCGCAGGTGCAGGCCGTCGGCGTAGAAGTGAATGCGGGCACGTTCGAACAACCACGACTGGCCGGAGAACCCGCTTTCAAGGGTGCCGTGTTCTTCGCCCAAACGGGCCAGTTTGCTGCGTTCTACATCGCAGCCTTCGACAGCCAGCCTGAGCAACTCGATCCAGCCCTTCCAGACACACCCCATTCGACGGAATTCTGGACCTATGCAGGTCAGCATTCAGGTCTGGGCCCTGACCTGAAGCGATTCGACGAGCCAACCCGAGAGGGGGCACTTCACCTGGCAATGATCGAAGGCAAAAACGCCTTGCTGAGCTCGAAAATCAACGGAGCCCCCGGTCCGCAAACGCCCTATCCGGTGACAGCACAGAGCAATGATTTTTGGGACTTCATCGGATTCTTTGACAAGCCCGGCACGCCTGAAGCGATGAAGACCGATCAGGATCTGGTATGGCCTGGCGTCTTCGTGTATTTCGAACAGTCCAAGACCGTATATCTGGCGCAGCACACCGGACGCCCAAGCGTCGATAGATGGCCAGCACCCGACACAGAGCAAGGCGCTGGGTACTGGAAGTTGGCGGGAACCCGGTCAAACATTCCGGCCGCCCTTACCAAGCCCTGGACCGACATGAGCGTGTCGCAAGGCTCTTATTACCGCAACCCGCTGACCCCTCTACGCAGTCGCTACTACGCCTCCACGTTTATCGGATTTGCGCCCCTTCTGAACGCAGAATTCCCAAGCGGCCCGCAAAACAATCAGTACTGGGATTATCGGGGTGTACATGAAGGCTCAAACATAGACCAGAAGGCCTTTGGAGAAAACACGGCGCTGGAAAAACTGCATCGGGCCAAAATGCAGGGCAAATGGGTTTCGTTCGCGGCCCATTTCTCAGGGCCGGTTGAACAGCCTTACCCGACGTCGCCCATCAATACCACTTATTGGGGAGTGCGCCACATCACCCAGAATGCCGGAACCTGGTGGGACCCCAGGACTGATCTGGACACCGACACTTGGGTAGGCGCTATCCATTCAACACCGCTGGGCCAAGGGAAAGCACTGTACCGAGCGCTGAAAGCCTGGACCGCGCCCGAAACCGGCTGGGATTACAGCCAGACCGACGAGTTTCAGTCACTGGGGACTTCCCTCCATGCAGGAACAGTAGCCGACCCGAAGACCCAACAAGAATTTACCTGGCCCGGTGCAGTGCATGAAATGCTGATCGACCACAACCCGGTCTATTTTGTCTCGCTGGCAGAAGGCTTTCCCTCCGAGCATGACTGGCCGCTGCCAGTCACACCAGAAAGCAACGAGTATTGGTCATATATTCCGGAGATAAAACCGCTGGGCACTTTCGAAGCCCCGAGGCGCTTCGATGACTACAGCCAGGCAGGTTCGGTCTACGTGGATGACACTGCTCCAGGCTCGCGCACATTCTATGTTTCCAATTACGAAGGCTATCCCGCCAACGATCTCGACAGCTTCTCGACGGTGGGTACCGTCGATACTTATTGGATCTACGCAGGCCGGCATGCAGGCACATGGAGTGACTTCAAGCCTTTCGATGACATCACCCGGGTCGGTGCACTGCACGAAGCCTCGATCAAGGGTCAGCGTGTAGCGCTGCGCTCACTGTTCGACGGCATGCCCTCTGCCGCGACGCCTTACCCAAGTGATCTTGCCAGTAACACCCACTGGGAGTTCGTCACCGTGTTCAAACACGCCGGTACGGCAGACGATTTCAAAGGCCGTGATGACGCCACATGGCCGGGCGCGCTGCACCTGGATGAAGATCAGCACCTCATTTTTGCGGCCCGGCAGCAGGCTCAACCGGTTGCAGGGGGGTGGGTTTATCCGGTGGGCGAAACAAGTGATGATCAATGGAGCTACGTGTCCTCACTCAACGGCGGCACCGCCGAAACGCCACGCGAACGTAACGACATCAACACCCCCGGCGCAATCTTTGCCGACCAGCTTGGCCTGACCCGTCAAAAACTCTTTCGCAGCAGGTTTTCCGGATTTGCCCAGGATGCAGGGGCGATATATCCCTCCGGTGAAGAGTCCAACGACTTCTATGAGTACGCCGGAGAACATGCAGGCACTTTCTCTGACCCCAAACCCTTCACCGACCCTACCTGGCCGGATGCGGTACACGTGGCCACCATCAATGGGCAACGGGCGTTTCTCAAATCGAAGATGACCGGAAAGCCCTCTTCGCAAACACCCTACCCCGAAGGGCTGACAAGCACAGACTTCTGGGAATTCATGTTTACTTCCGATCAGGCCGGCACTTACGCCGACCCCAAATCATTGAGCGGCCAAACCTGGATTGGCGCTGTTCATGAGTACAGCTCATCAGGCAGGAGCCAGCTTTACATCGCTCAGCAGTCGGGAAACCCGATCGCCGACAATTGGCCTCTCCCGACTGCGGGCGAACCAGAGTATTGGAAAGTGATGGGGCTGGTGCGACACAAAGGTACTTTTGCCGATCCGAAAGGCTTGGATGAAATGACCAGCCAGGGGTTGATTCACGCCACTACTATTGAAGGCCAAAACGTCTACTACCGCTCCCTCGCACGAGGCGTACCCCAGGCCAATAACTGGAGTTACCCCGCGCCCGGGACTGACAACGAATACTGGGAGTCTCTGGGCGCAAACGTTCCCGAAGGCACTTGGGCCGATCCGAAAGGCTCCTCCGGTTTCACATCGCCCGGAAGAATTCATGCGGTGCAAGCCAGAGACCGTACGCTGTATCTGCTCTCCAAAGTCGATGGGCTGTTTGCCGAGAACGACTGGCCGATCCCGCTGGACGGAGAAAATGATTACTGGACAGTAGTCGGGGCATCCAGGCATTCGGGTGAGATTATCGATCCCAAGGACCAGCAGGAAGTGACCTGGACCGGTGCTATCCACATGAGGCAAGACGAAAACACCAGACGCTATTACAGCTCGAAAATTGTGGGCAACCTGGCAGCAATCGGCGCCGACCATCCCCTGCCTGCGGCGGAAACCGACAATGCCTGGTGGTCCTTCATAGGCCGGGCTGCCCACGCTGGCACACAGAGCGATCCGGTCCAGTCGGGTGAGGTGATCAGACCTGGAGAAACCGTCAGGGTTACCCGCACAGCAGACGAGTATTATCAGGCTCGTTTTGCCGGGGTTTTCAACGCTGAACGCGCACTGCCCGACTCGCAGAAAGACAATGAAGACTGGTCGTATATCGGCAAAAGTGCGTTCGCCGGCACCTTGCAATCACCCAAGGATGCTTACGAAATCACCTGGCCTGGCGCGATTCACCGCTTTGAAGTCGATGGAAAGGCTTACTTCGCAAAATCTCTCGTAGAGGGCGCACCTGGCCAGGACGGATGGCACTATCCGGCACCGCCTGACAGTAACGAGCAATGGTCTTATCTGGACATGGGCATTCACGCGGGCAATTGGCTCGATCCGAAACCTGAATTCGATGCAACCTGGCCCGGCGCACTGCATGTGATGAAGATCCCCACCGGCATTGGCGAAGGCTTTACCCGATGGTTTTTCAGATCGAAAATCTGGGGGTATGTCATGGACGATGAATACGGCTACTTGAACCCGAACAACTTCGAACACGTTGGTTATTCGATTTTCCAGGGCACGCTGAACAGTCCCAAGATGTTCGATCAACCCACCTGGGTGGGCGCCATCCATCAGGACCTGGAAACACAGTTTCTGTTCGAGGCCAAAAAATCCGGCCAAATGGGTGTAGAGGTAGGCGAACACCCAACGACGCCGACGGATAACGAGTCCTGGCACTTCCTGGGCATCAGCAAGCACTCAGGCGTCTTGCGCGATCCCAAAGAATGGGACGAATATACCTGGCCCGGCCGGCTGCACCGCTATGAGCATGGTGGCAAAACACTCTATTTCCATGCACAGATGACGGGGACACCTTCAGACCATAACTGGTACTACCCGACCGATGAAAGCAGCACAGAGCAGTGGGCCTATTACGGCACGACGTCGCATGCAGGCACTTTTGCCGACCCTCATACAGCTGACGAAGTCACGTGGGGCGGAGCGATTCATCGCGTAGAAAAAGACGGCATTCGCTTCTATTTCAAAGCGAGGATCACGGGTATACCCAACGAGCAGAACTGGGTCTACCCCACAAGCGCCACGAGCAATGAATATTACACATACATAGCAACCGGAAGACACGCCGGTACTATCAGCGATCCCAAGGAGGTGAACGAGCCCGTCATACCCGGCGACTATGTAATAAAAGCGCGTAAGGACGGTGATTATTATTTTATAGCCAAAAACAGCGGCGTTCCTTCAGCGAACAACTGGCCGTTCCCCGCGGAACAAGTAGACACCGAAAACTGGGTTTTTTATGGTATTTCGAGAAACGCAGGTACGCTCAATGAACCCAAGGGGTGGGAAGAAGTCAGCTGGCGTGGTGCCGTGCATGTGCGAGAAGTCACAGGGATGCGTTTATTGTTTAGCGTAAATTCCGATAGGGAAGGCATACCTTCTCAGGACAAATGGACCCTGCCTCCGAGCGAGCCGCTGGACGCTGACGAAGTGAAGCCTCCGAGCAAACCGCTGGACGCCGGCGAAGTGGAGCCTCCGCCTCCAGACCCAACGTATCCCGCCTGGAAATTTCTTCAGATCACGCACCTTAACGGAACACGCGACCAGCCCAAAAGCCTGTCTGACTGGACGCAGAACGGCCTTGTCCATCAGACAACCATTGATTATCAAAACATGTTGTTCACGTCGAAATTTACAGGGAAAAAAGACTACCCAAAGGATCAGCCGGCTAAAGAAGATCCCGTTGACGACAAGAGTTCTACGTGGTGGACGTTCTTCAGCAAGGGAAAGGGTACCTTCGAAGAGCCCAAAACCTGGTACGACTACGCCTACCCGGATGATATCTACAGCTACGACTACCAAGGCGAGCGGTTGTTATTCCGCGCTGAAAAAGAAGGTCGTCCAGCCGCCCATGGCCGGTACTTTCCAACCTCGGAATACAGCACGGCAGACTGGACATACCTCTACAAAAATGAAGGTAATTACGCCGATCCCAAAACATGGAAAGAATTTACGCGTAAGGGGGAAATTCATCGTCACGAGGTTAATGGCCAAGCATTGTTCTTCCAGGCCTTGCACGAAGGCAGCCCGGCCAGACTTAACTGGTATTACCCGGAGGGTGGCACCAACAACATGTACTGGACCTATGTCGGCAAGCATGCGGGAACATGGCAGGATCCGAAGGAATGGGACGAACCTACTTACCCCGGCGCCATTCACGCTCAGAATAACATCACTTTTTACCGTTCGAAATTTTCCGGCAACGCGGCCGAGCATAACTGGTATTACCCGACCAACGGAAAAGAAAACGCCCTGTGGTTCATTGTCAACAAAGATGCCTATGCAGCACCGGGCATCAATGACTTGACCAAGACATTCGATCAGTACACATGGGTCACCGCGCACAACGCCTATCTGGACGCCTATAACCCGCAATTGGAACGTGGTATCAGAGGGTTCATGCTGGATATCCACAAGGACGCGGGCGATCACAACGGAGTCAAACAGATTCGGGTATGCCACCTGCCGGCGCTCGGTGCATGCTGGACGACTGATCCATTGTTAAAGGATGTGCTCAAAGAGTTTATTGTCTATCTGAAGAAAGACCGAAACGCTGTCATTTCCCTGCTGTTCGAATCGACGTTGACCTCAGACGAGCTGCGCCCGGTGCTGGAACAAGTCCCTGAAATAGCCGACTACAGCCATGTGTCCGACGGCGACAGCTGGCCAGTACTGGGGGACATGATCGACACTAACAAGCGCCTCGTCATGTTATCGCAAGGAGAGGTGGCGAAGCGGTACACGCTGGCCGGCAAACACGCCGATGTTCTTCCGGCACCCAAAACGCAGGTTGAGAATACCTACGATCTGGGTGCAACGTCGCTGGTTCATGACTGGCAATGCAAAAGCCGTTTCCCTGCCATGGACCTTTCACTGCGTCGCCGTGACGGCCGCCTGCCGCGGTTATTCGTTCTCAATCAATTCCATTCCTGGGGCAGTACCACGCTGCATGCAGGAAACATGGACAATAACCTGACCTGGTTGCAGCGCCGGGTGGAAAACTATTGCGGCGAAGCGACCGGTTGGCGCAAACCCAACTACCTGGCCATTGATTTCAACCAGGTGGGTGACGCACTTCCCTATGCCGCTACGCTGTCTCAAGGCGGTCTTTATTTCTATGAAGACAACCGGGCCAACCGTGCAGGGGACACTTCCTGCGTAGTGCCGGTCAATCAGAGCGGGGGTACCAGCGGCGTTCAATATGACCTGAAGCTTGCCTCGCGCGGGTGTGAGAACGACGAACTCAAGTCAATGGAACTTGAGGGTATTCGAGCGGGCACACGTATTGAACTGTACGACAACCCCAACGGTGACCGGCAGGATGACTTCACAATCATCGACGTCAAACAATCGATCCCCATGGGCAAAAGGGTGCGAATCGATTCATTCGAGGGCACAAGCGATACGTTCTATTACCGTAAGCTCGCCTCTCGCAATAACGGGCTCGACGGTAAGGTTTCACGAATAAAAGTGTTTAACAAGCCAGACGATAACGACATCAGCGACGCGAGTATTGTGTTCTATGAAGGCAATGGGGCAACAGAGAATATTGTCTGCACGGTCCCCTTCAACGTCGACAGGCAATTCAAGATGGGCAGTGGCAATAACAGCTACGGCTGCGACAACGATGAAATGCGCTCTGCCAAAATACTCAAGGCCGGCAAGGGATCGTGGTTTTCGGTAACTGGCAAGCCGGATGGAACCTTTGGTCAAGGCTTCACAGAAGTGAGGTTCAAACGAGCCATTTTGATACCCATCACGATTCCGAGTTTCAATCGCAGTTACGAAAACGCGGATGTCAAAGTTGCAGTCAGCAATGGCGGTGGTCTGGACGGGAGTGTTTCCTATGCCTACTTCGGGCCCGCCTCCGAACAGAAAGGCAAACCGCCCATCAAAGAGGCCAGCACAGGACCCTAGTCTTACTTTACGACGCCCTCATCAATCAACAGCTTCAGAATCGCGGCTGCGCCCTCTTCAGGGCGCAGCCCCTTAAGCACCTGGCCCCCGCCGCCACTGGCCTTGGCAGTCGCGGCTTTCATGCGATCAGCGCCGCTCTTGGCCTTGATGACCTTCAGGCGCTTGGGCCTAGGTCTGGCGGGCTGCAGCGCTTGATGCGTCAATAACTCATCGGCAACGACCTGAACGATTTCGGTGTCCAGCGTGCCACGCTGTGCAGGCCCGAACGCGCTCTGTCGAGGTTTGGGAGCTGCGTTATCCACAGTGGCCAGAAACGGCAGACGAACCTTCAGCCGGCGACGCTGGCCGCGAGGCAGAGCCTGCAAGACCAGCGCGGTGCCGTTGTTCAGCGACTCGACTTCAGCCAGACCGGTCACCAATGGCCAGCCCAGCCTCTCAGCCAACAGAAAGGGCAGCATGCCCGACCCTTCACCGGTTTCAGCCTGGCTGCCAGCCAACACCACCTGTGCGGCAGAATCCCGGAGGTAGTCAGTCAACGCAACCAGCGCATCAGCGCCCTCGGGTTGCTCCAGCACATGCAGCTCGTTGAGCCCCATGCCAAGGTAAGCACGCAGCGCCGGTTCTTCGGCATTGCCGGCGTGCAGCACCTGCAAGTTATCCCCAGCCAATTGCAAACCGAGCTCGACGGCCCGCGCATCCTGTTCAGCGCGGCGCGCACGACCTGATGTCGGATGCGCCCCGATGGACACCAGACTGATGATCTGTACCGCATGCTTATCCACAGACACTTCAAGCTGCATCGCGTTTACCTCCGCTGCGCCAGGCTTCGACTGCGGCGATCAGCGCTGTGAGCACTTCGGCGCTCTCGCCGATGACCGATAGATCCGCGCGCTTGACCATGTCGCACCCCGCATCCAGATTGATCGCAATGACCTTGTCACAAGCGCCGATACCCTGCAGATGCTGGATGGCCCCAGAAATACCGACTGCAACGTACACCCTTGCGGTCACCCAGGTGCCACTCGCGCCGACCTGCCGCTCGCGGCCCATGAAACCGTCGTCCACCGCCACCCGCGACGCCCCTTCCGTGGCCCCGAGTGTCGAAGCGGCTTGATGAAACAGGTCCCAGTCCCTGACACCATTGCCGCCAGACAGAATGAATTCGGCCTCAGCCATGGGGATAACTCGGGGATCGACGGCTACCGCCCCCAGGTCCTCGATACGCGGCAGACTGCGCGCCACGCCTGTGGACAACTCGACCGGCAATACCTCGTGGCGGGTTTCGCTGACCGGTTCGGCGCACTCCACAGCGGCAAGAATCAGGCGCGCCAGAGGCCGGACCAGGTCTTCGCGGCCAGCGCCTGCCCGACTTATGCACAATTGGTCCTTGACCTGCCAGACCCGCGTTGCAGGTCGCTCGCCGATGCTGGCGGCAAAACGTCTTCCCAGCTCGCCACCGCCGCTGCGACTGTCCGGCAACAGCCAATGGCGCGGGTTGAACTGGTTATCCACAGCCCGCAAACCCTGCACGCGCTGCTCTGGTGAGTAACCGTCGAACCCGGCACCGTCGATAAGCAACAGCCGATCCACGCCGGCGGTGTCGAATGCAGCTTCCTTGTGTTCGCCGAACACCACCGCCAGCACGGCACCGTCGGCCCCCGCCAACTGACGCGCCAGCCCCAGCAAGTCGCGGTCGTGGCTGCTCAGGCGGCCGCCGACCATATCGGGCACCACCGTGATATAGAACGCTGGCTCGGCCACCGTATGCAGCGGCAGCTGCACATCGGCAGCAACCGAACGCTTGACCGCGCCGCCCTGCTGAGCGCCGCTGCGGTCAATGCGCTTGATACCGTTGGGGCCGATAAAACCCTGACCATGCACGTTTTTGCGCATCAGGCCATTCGGCCCCATCCAGCTGTTTTGCGCCGGCTGCATGGCCGCATGCAGTGGGTGCAGTCGATTGCGGGCGATCCACTCGGCGCGTGGATCACGGCGGATAATGTCACTCATCAGAGCACCTCCGCGGGTTCACGTTTGGCAGGCGTTGGCGTGCTGGGGAAAACGTCCTCAATCAGCGCGTCGGCCACCAGTTCGGCAATGTCCTTGATCAGCGGTCGCGGTTCGACAACGCCTTCGAGCATGGCGGTACATTGTGGACAACCTACCGCGACCAGTTCGGCGGCGGTTTCACGAATGTCGTCCATACGCATGTCGGGAATCCGTTGTCTGCCGGGAATGTCAGTGATCGGCGCGCCGCCACCGCCACCGCAGCAGCGGGAACGGAAGCCCGAGCGCTGCATTTCCCTGATCTCGATCCCCAGCGCACGCAGCACTTCACGCGGCGCCTCGTACTCGCCGTTGTAACGGCCTAGGTAGCACGGATCGTGATAGGTCACGCTGGCGCCTTTGTGCTGGCCCAGCGTCAGGGCGCCGTTGCGCACCAACTCGGCCATGAAGGTGCTGTGATGCTGCACCTGATAGTCACCGCCAAAAGCGCCATATTCGTTTTTCAGCACATGAAAGCTGTGCGGGTCGCAAGTCACGATACGTTGGAAACTGTACTGGGACAGGGTCTGAATGTTGCGTCGGGCAAGCGTCTGGAAGGTCGCTTCATCACCCAAACGTCGCGCCACGTCGCCGCTGTCGCGTTCTTCGAGGCCCAGCACGGCGAAATCCATACCGGCCGCCTTGAGGACTTTGACGAACGCGCGCAGGGTGCGTTGGTTACGCATATCGAACGCGCCATCACCCACCCAGAACAGCACATCCACGGTTTTTTTCTCGCTGAGCAGCGTCAGGTTCAGATCCGCCGCCCAGTTCATTCGCCCGCCCGGCGCAAACCCGCCGGGGTTGTCGGTGGCGATCAGGTTGTCCAGCACTTCGGCGCCCTTGTTCGGCGTTGCGCCTTTTTCGAGGGTCAGGTGGCGGCGCATATCGACGATGGCATCGACGTGCTCGATCATCATCGGGCACTCTTCGACGCAGGCCCGGCATGTGGTGCAGGACCACAGCGTTTCGGCGTCCACCAGCCCGTTGACGATGGGTTGAAGAGGATTGCCGCCATGCTCGCCCAGCGGCTTGCCTTTGCCGTCCAGCGATGGATACGGACTGCCCGCAAATTTTGCGTCAGTGCCACCGGCAAGGCCGACCACCATGTCCTGAATCAACTTTTTGGGGTTGAGTGGCTGGCCTGCCGCAAACGCCGGGCAGGCAGCCTCGCACTTGCCGCACTGCACGCAGGCGTCGAAGCCCAGCAGTTGATTCCAGGTGAAATCCTGGGGTTTCTCCACGCCCAGCGGCGCGCTGCGATCGTTCAGGTCCAGCGGTTTCAGGCCCGTAGAACGTCCGCCACCAAAACGCTCGGCCCGGCGATGCCAGGCCAGGTGCAGCGCCCCGGCGAAGGCGTGCTTCATCGGCCCGCCCCAGGTCATGCCCAAAAACAGTTCGCTCACGCCCCACAGTACGCCCAGCCCAAGAACGACCACCAGCACCCAGCCGCCGAAGTGCTCTGGAAGAATGCCCGCCACCGGCAACGTGACCAGAAAAAAGCTCGCAGAAAACGCCATGAGGCTTTTCGGCAGGCGCATCCACGGCCCTTTCGACAAACGCGCAGGCGGGTTGAGACGACGAAGATAGACAAACACCGCACCGACAAACATCACCGCCGTCATCAACAGCAGCGCATAGCCAAGCAGGCGATTATGCAGACCGAAACCGTGCACCAGAATCGCCAGCACAATCGAGGCCACCGCGCCGCCTGCGGTGGCCACGTGGGTGTTGGCGATGTATTTGTCACGCGCGACCACATGATGCAGATCGACCATGTAACGCTTGGGCATGGCCAGCAGCCCACCCAGCCAATCGACTTTCGAGGACCGACCGTTGCGCCACAGGGTTACCCGCCGCCAGGCGCCCAGCGCCGCAAGGGCCAGGGCGCTGAACAACAGGATCGGAAGAAGGGTGTCTAGCATCACGTTGACCTCAGGTGCGAGCTGCAAGCGTCAAGCTACAAGCTTCAAGAAAAAAGCACGGGGCAAACGCTTTTACTTGCCGCTTGCAGCTCACAGCTTGCAGCTGCCTTTAAAAATCCTTGCACAGCCGCAAGCCGTCATAGATCGCCGCGTGGGTATTACGCTGCGCCACGCAATCGCCGATACGAAACAGCAGGTAACCGTCACCCGGCTGGCTCAACGATGGCTGTGGCTGAATGGCGAACAGCGCGTCGATGTCAATCTGGCCCTTGTTGCGCGAACCCTCCTTGAGCGCGTAATAGATCGCTTCGTCCGGACGCACGCCGTTTTCCACCACCACCTGATCGACGACCCGCTCTTCCTTGGCGCCGGTGTATTCGTTCTCCAGCACTGCCACCAGCTTGTCGCCCTCGCGATAGACCTTTTCCAGCATCATGTCGCCGGTCATGATCACTTCCTTGGGGTACATGCTGCGGTAGTAGGTCGGGAACGAGGTTCCGCCAATCGCCACGCCCGGCTTGATGTCATCGGTGACGATTTCGACCTGGCAGCCCTTGTCGGCCAGAAAGTCGGCCACCGACATGCCGGTAAACTCGCAAATCGTGTCGTAGACCAGCACGTTCTTGCCCGGCGCCACCTTGCCGTCCAGCACATCCCAACTGCTGACCACCAGACCTTCAGCGGCCCCCCAGTGTTCGTTCTGCTCCAGAAACGGATGACCGCCGACCGCCAGCACCACGATGTCCGGGCGCAGGTCGAGAATGGTTGCCGCATCCGCGGCGGTCCCCAGACGCAGGTCGACTTTCAGGCGCGCCAGCTCCAGCTGGAACCAGCGCGTGATGCCGGCGATCTGGTCGCGCTGCGGTGCCTTCGATGCGGTGGTGATCTGCCCGCCGATGAAGTCCTTTTTCTCGAACAGGGTCACGTCATGGCCGCGTTCTGCAGAGACGCGCGCAGCTTCCATCCCGGCAGGACCGGCGCCGACCACCACGACCTTGCGCCTGGGTCCGGCGGATTTCTCGATGATGTGCGGCACGCCCATGTATTCGCGGGACGTGGCGGCGTTCTGGATGCACAGCACATCCAGGCCCTGATACTGGCGATCGATGCAGTAGTTGGCACCGACGCACTGTTTGATCTGATCGATCTGGCCCATCTTGATCTTGGCGATCAGGTGCGGATCGGCAATGTGCGCACGGGTCATGCCGACCATGTCGACATAACCGCCTTCCAGAATTCGGGTTGCCTGGTTCGGGTCCTTGATGTTCTGCGCGTGCAGCACCGGGGCCTTGACCACTTCCTTGATCCCGGCCGCCAGGTGCAGGAACGGCTCCGGTGGATAACTCATGTTGGGAATGACGTTGGCCAGGGTGTTGTGGGTGTCACACCCAGAGCCCACCACGCCGATGAAGTCGATCATGCCGGTTTCGTCGTAATACTTGGCGATCTGTTTCATGTCCTCGTGGCTGAGGCCATCGGGATGAAACTCGTCGCCGCAGAGGCGCAGCCCCACACAGAAGTCGGGACCGACTTCCTTGCGCACCGCCTTGATCACCTCCAGACCGAAGCGCATGCGGTTCTCGAAACTGCCGCCCCACTCGTCGGTACGCTTGTTGACCCGCGGGCTCCAGAACTGGTCGATCATGTGCTGATGCACCGCCGACAACTCGACGCCGTCCAGACCACCGGCCTTGGCACGCGCCGCAGCGCTGGCGTAATTGCCGATCACCCGCCAGATTTCTTCCGGCTCGATGGTTTTACAAGTTGCCCGGTGTACCGGCTCGCGGATGCCCGATGGCGACAGCAGGGTCGGCCAGTGATCGCCATCCCAACGTGAGCGACGGCCCATGTGGGTAATCTGGATCATGATCTTGGCGCCATGCTTGTGCATGGCGTCGGCGAGGTTCTGGAAGTGCGGGATGATTCTGTCGGTCGCCAGGTTGACCGACTTCCACCAGCTTTGCGGGCTGTCGATGGCCACGCTTGAAGAGCCGCCACAAATGGCCAGACCGATGCCACCCTTGGCTTTCTCCTCGTAGTACTTCACGTAACGATCCGTGGTCATGCCGCCATCGGTGGCGTAAACCTCGGCGTGCGCGGTGCTCAGCACGCGATTGCGGATGGTGAGTTTGCCGATCTGGATCGGCTGGAACATCGCTTCGAAAGCCATAACCCGATCCTCGATTTACAGCGGCTTGACGACGAACAGACCGTCGTCATGACCTTCTTCGGAACCACCGTAAACCTGCTCGGCAACCGTGCGCACAGCGCTGCCGCTGGCAGCGAGGATCTGATCCATGGCCCCGGCGAACCAGCCGGTGAACATGTAATCGACCTTGCGCCCGACCTTGCCGTAGACGTACACGAAACAGGAGTGTTCCAGCTTCACACTGGCAGTGCCTTTCTCGATGTCGATCTCCTGGATCTTGAACAGGCCCCAGCCGCGCTGCGACAGACGCTTCATGTAGTGCTCGAACACCGCAACGCCTTCCAGGCCATGGCATTCGGCTTCCTTTTCGCACCAGTGCCAAGCGGATTTGTAACCCGCCTTGTAGAGGATGTCGGCGTAGGCATCGGCGCCCAGCACCTCCTCGATGCCCCTATGGTTGTTGACGAAAAAGTGCCGTGGCACGTAGAGCATCGGCAGCGCATCGGAGGTCCAGACGCCGGTTTCGCTGTCGACTTCGATGGGCAGTTGCGGGGCGATTTTAGCCATGGCGGTCAAACTCCAGATGATTCGGGCTACACCCACCGCTCGAAGGGCCGTGGGGGTTCAATTCAATAAGGTATGGCGGGCGGGTTACTCGCCCCAGACGTCGGCCAGAACGTTGACCCAGTTCTCGCCCATGATCTTGCGCACCACGCGTTCGGAGTGACCGCGCTTGAGCAACGTTTCAGTCAGATTGGGAAACTCCCCCACGGTGCGAATGCCCAGCGGGTTGATGATCTTGCCGAAGTTGGTCAGGCGGCGGGCGTAACCTTTGTCGTGTGTCAGGTACTCGAAAAATTCCTGGCCGTGACCCTGGGTGAAGTCAGTACCGATGCCGATGGCGTCTTCGCCGACGATGTTCATCACGTATTCGATGGCTTCGGCGTAATCGTCGATGGTCGACTCGATGCCCTTGGCCAGGAACGGCGCGAACATGGTCACGCCGACAAAACCGCCATGGTCGGCGATGAACTTCAGTTCGACGTCGGACTTGTTGCGTGGGTGTTCCTTGAGGCCGGACGGCAGGCAGTGGGAATAGCAGACCGGCTTTTTCGATTCGAGAATGACTTCTTCCGAGGTTTTCGAGCCGACGTGGGACAGGTCGCACATCACCCCGACGCGGTTCATTTCAGCGACGATCTCACGACCGAAACCCGATAGCCCGCCGTCGCGCTCGTAGCAGCCCGTGCCCACCAGATTCTGGGTGTTGTAGCACATCTGCACGATGCCCACGCCGAGCTTCTTGAAGATCTCGACGTAGCCGATCTGGTCTTCATAGGCGTGCGCGTTCTGGAAGCCGAACAGGATACCGGTCTTGCCCAGTTCCTTGGCCTTGCGGATGTCGGCAGTGGTATGAACGGGCATGACCAGGTCGCTGTTTTCGCGCATCAGTTTCTGGCTGGTGCAGATGCTGTTGATGGTCGCCTGAAAGCCCTCCCAGACCGACACGGTGCAGTTGGCCATGGTCAGGCCGCCCTTGCGCATGTCTTCAAACAGCTCGCGGTTCCACTTGGCGATGATCAGCCCGTCAATAACGATGCTGTCGGCGTGTAATTCGGCTGGGCTCATCAGGCTGTCCCCTTTTTGATTCCGGTGCGCCGAATCGGCTGTCGGCGCTAATGGGGTCAGCATATGCCGGAGGGTCAGGGGAACCGGGTGCAAAAACGACAGGGGGTTTGCCGAAAGCGTCAAGATGCGACAAAGGGGGACGGCGTGTCGTCGTGCGATGTCGTAAACCTGTTCAATGTCTCGCGCTTGAGACAGAATCGAGCCTATCAATGGATCGGAGCGACTCGATGAAAACGTTTTTGCTGACCCTGGCCCTTATGACGACGGCTGTGACTGGCGTACACGCCGCTCAGAACCCTGACGCGTCGCCGTGCGACGGTGTCGAGGACGACAAGCAGACCCTTGAATGCTCGGCCTACAGCCGCACCACTGCCGAACAGTTGCTCAAGGAGAACTTCGACAACCTGCTCAAGCGCGTTCAGTCGCAGTTCGTTGCCAACAAGACGCAGTTCAACGACTTTACCAGCAAGCTCAAGACCGCTCAGCAAGCCTGGGAGAAGCTGCGTGACGCCGACTGCGCGGTTGAAGTCTTTCCTTCTGCAGCAGGTAGCAAGGCCTTCACCATCAGTGAAAACGATTGCGTTGCACGCATGAGTGACGAGCGCTCGGAGTATCTGGAGTCGATAGCTCAGGAATAACGTCTACGATGAGATAACCTGCCTCTTTATATGAACGAGCTCATCAGGTTTTCTCATGATTATTTGCGGTGTAGAAATCAAAGGCAGCGAAGCCATCTTCGCCCTCGCCACTCGACGTAATGGTGACATCGAGCACTTGCCGCTCGCCACGAAGAAGCTTGCACTGGAGGACGATGACGAGGCCGCCAACGTCAAAGCCTTCTCCACGCAACTTGCCGGTTTCGTGCGTGAAAACGGCATCAGCCATGTGGTCATCAAAAAGCGCAGCAAGAAAGGCGAATTCGCTGGCGGCCCGACCACTTTCAAGATCGAAACCATCTTTCAACTGATGTCCGATTGCAACGTGGTGCTGATCTCACCGCAGACCGTCAATGCGCAGAACAAGAAACACACCTTCGTCCTGCCCGACACCCTGAACAAGTATCAGCACGAAGCGTACAAGGCGGCGTGTGCGGGGGTGATGAAGAGCGTTTAGACGCTTCAAGAGCTTCCGGAACCGCATGCCCACGCGGAGTACCCATCGTTACGCACAAGTCCGCTTTTGATTCTGGCCGGAGGCCGTGGGAGCGAACTTGTTCGCGAAGACGGTCGTTCAGAAAATGCATTTTCGGAGAATATACCGACCCTTTCGCGAACAAGTTCGCTCCTACGCCCGCCGGGCAGAAGCGAGATTGTTCAGGCT